>Ga0315900_10010387_pt1 | contig 11656 bp, 13 predicted proteins | sample LakEriMetagenome_FD_203521 | JGI IMG/M metagenome (GOLD analysis project Ga0315900, IMG submission 203521) | Freshwater fungal communities from buoy surface, Lake Erie, Ohio, United States - Buoy 12 MA114 | ecosystem: Environmental > Aquatic > Freshwater > Lake > Lake biofilm | place: USA: Lake...
TTCCATTGATTGCATTTGCAAATACAGCCTCACCTGAGACATAGACGTCAAGGTTCTTGTAAGTGCCGTCGTATTTCTCTTGGTACTGGCCACCGAGCTCATCCGATTCGGTAAAGTCAGTTGTTTTGAAGTAGACGAACATCAATCCAGAGGTTCCATCCTTGCTCTTCAAGAAGGGGGAGTTGCCCGAAGACCAGTAGGAGACGACCTTGTCAGTATTTGGTTCATTAAGAATTTGCGACTCAAGTGCCTCGGCTGAGGTTACGACCTGTGGCTCATTTACAGACTCTCCCTTGGTATGCACGGCCATAACAAGGGAGGGGTTCCGTACATCGAAAGTATCTTGTAGATACTCTGCAACTTTGGCTGAGTCACTCGACGGATCGCTATAGCCTCCACTATCAAAACGGGAGAAGGCTTGAGAACCAAGTCCACCTGACACCAGTATTCCAAGGATGAATAGTATGAAGACTCCCTTACGACGTTTTGCCACAAAGTTGCCTAGCTTCTCAAACATGAATTTTCTCCCTTATCTATACACTGCTCAGATTATGGGAGCCTATTTGAACATTGTCAAGATTGCTGGGAGGATTTCCCTATGGCAACTAGGACTGCAATCAAGGCTCCGTATCACCACGGCAACCTAGAGACGGCTTTGGTGGATGCGGCAATTGTTTTGGTGCGAAAGTACGGGCCCGACCACTTATCTCTCCGAGCAGTCTCAGCAGAGGTTGGCGTAAGCCCCAGCGCTAGTTATCACCATTTTGGAGACAAGGATGCTTTGGTCAGTGCAATAGGTAATGTGCTGTTTGATCGCTTGGCAATAATGCAGGAAAAGGCGATTGCAAAAGTGAATGGCAAAGGGGCATCCGCTTCCATCAAGAAATTTGAAGAAATGGGTAATGCTTACTTTGCATGGGCGACTTCCGAACCAAATCTTTATCGTCTTATGTTCGGTGGATTTTGCGAGATCAATATGGATGAACATGAAAGTAAGGCTTGGAACCTACTTCGAGACGGACTTGATGAACTTGCAGCCCATGGCGTCATCGATAAGAGTGCACGTAATGGTGGAGAAGTAATTGTTTGGTCTGCTGTCCATGGTGCAAGTTCTTTAGCTATTGAGGGATTGATGCCCCCTTCTGATTTTCCACTAGTACTGAAAAGTATTAAGCGATCTTTAGGGATTAAGTCTAAAGATTGACTCTTTTCGTGATCGATAACATTTTTTGGGGCAATAACGAAGGCAATTGTGTTTTTGAGCGTGATCTCACGCATAACAATGTCGTCTCCGGCTTATAGGGCGACTCTTCTTTTTACTTTAGTAACTTCTTTGCAGACGCAGTTAATGAGTAGTACGCCCACTTTCCTCTTTGAGTTCTAGTGAGTAGCCCAGAATCCACTAAGAGTTTCAAGTGATGACTTACGGTGCTTTGCGCTAATCCAGTATCGGGTGTCAGATCGCAAACACAAGCTTCTGCATCCTCACTAGCGGCAACGGCCATAATGAGCCCAAGTCGAGTCTCATCTCCAAGCGCTTTGAACTGTTCGGCAAGGCTTGCAAGCGCCTTAGGTGAATGCGAAAGTTTAAGGGTCTGAGCCATGACTGAACTATACATTGACATTCTTCGATATGTACTTTAATCTATAAATCGAAGATTATCGATGGGATAAATAGTGACTAAAGAGATCAAGTTAATCCAAGAACCCGAATCAGCATGCTGCGCCCCTGCACCTGCGGCAGTCGAGGCATGCTGCGGGACAGAAACAGCTCCGACGCAAGCTTGCTGCCCAACTACAGATGCAACAACCAAGGATCTGTCTCTTTGGCTATCCGTAGGGACCTTTCTTGCCTTAATCGCATCCTTTGTCATCTCTGATTACTGGTTCGATTCATTCTTGAAGTCTCGATTTGCTGGACTAGGTGCAACAACGGCAGATTCGCTTGCATTCTTTATCTCTCACTCCATCGGGCTTATAAGTCTTCTTGCAGCCATTACAACAGCCGCTGTCTTTGTTCGTTCATATATAGATGCAGACAAAGTTCGCAAACACATGGAAAAAGTAGGCACAATCAGAGGTCATGGAATCGCAGCTGGAATAGGAGTGGCAACGCCATTTTGCTCATGCAGCGCAGTTCCAGTCTTTACAGGTTTTATTCGTGGCGGAGTACCAGTAAGTCAGGCAATCTCATTCTTAGTTGCCAGCCCACTTGTTAATGAGATCGCCATCATTATGCTCGCATCAACTGTGGGCTGGTCAATTGCAGGTGCTTATGCAGGAATGGGATTTGCAATCGCCGTTGGTGCAGGAATTGCACTTCGCAAATTCGCAAAGCCAAGTTTGACTGAAGTTACTCAGGTAAAGAGCCTTAACGTTGTTGATTCTCTAGGAAATGTTGTTAAGCCATCTCTGCAGAAGCGGGCCAATGCAGCACTACTTGAAGCTAGAGATACCGTAAAAACTACCTTTGTATTTCTTCTCATCGGGGTAGGCATAGGTGCACTTATTCACGGATGGGTTCCAACATCTGCAATTGAAACCATTGCTTCATGGGGCCCTGTTGTGGGTGTATTGGCGGCCACGATAATTGGAGTGCCTTTGTATTCAGGAATTGCAACAGTCGTTCCCATTATTTCCGCGCTCTCTGAAAAGGGAATGCCTATGGGAACTCTTTTAGCATTTGCAATGAGTGTGACTGCACTTTCTTTACCTGAGGCGCTGTTGCTTCGTAAAGTTATGAAGCCCAAGCTACTAGCGGCTTTCTTTGGAACTGTTTCCCTAGGTATAATCTTCGTCGGAATTACATTCAATATTGTTCTGGGTTGATCCCGCCAAAGGAGTAGACATGTCTGATGCAGCACGCTGGATGATCGCACTCGCGTTTATATCCCTACCAAGTATCGCTTTTGGTGGTTACTTTTTACTATCAATTCTTAAGCGCCAAGTTGGTACAGAGAACATCACCGCTGAACAGCGAGATTACTTCCGAGCAGGACATGCACATGCTGGAGTTTTAGTTCTTCTAGCAATAGTTGCTCAACTAATTCTTGACAGCTCAAGATTTAGTGAGTCGATTACTTGGGCACTCCGTATTGGATTATTTGCTGCACCACTTTTGATATCTGGTGGATTCTTCGGCGGAGCGCCAAGGAAGCAAGGAGATAGACCAGGTGGTCTCATTAAGTTGATTCCAATAGGTGCAATTACTCTTGCAATCAGCACACTTGGTGTGGGAGTTAGTCTTTTAATTCCAAGTAATTAACACCTAGCTACCGATTCTGAAATTATCAGCCCTATAGGGCGACTCTTCATTGTTTTTGATATAAGTTCTAAGATACTTCCATGGATAAAGATTTAGACAACCTGACTCGCGAACAACTCATGGCAAATGTTAAGGAGCTTAGAGCTGCAATTCGAGAACATCGAGATGCGTCCCTTCATGACCTCTGTTGGTATCAACCAAGGTTATGGGGATTGCTACCGGAAAAAACTTCAACTGAAATACAAGTACCTACACGTGAGAAGTTTATGAAAGGCTGCGAAGCATTTCGGAACTCACTGGATACACAATTACCAAACGCCCAGAGAGTAGATATTGACTTTAAAGATTAACTCCGGCTTTTGGGGCGACTCTTTACCTATTTGTATTAAGGATAAATCAGATTGCCATCACCATATGAGGCAGTTACTTCAGTAATAAGAATTTGGTAACCCTTGTACCAACGTGTTACTTCCTTCTTTGCAACTATATGTTGAGGATACTTAGCTAGAGCCTTAACAGATTCCATATCTTTGAAAAAGTAAATGGAATTCTTCAATCGACCATCTGGTGACACCCAGCGGTGGACTGAAATGAAGCCTGAAAGTTCAGATGCGAAGGCATCTATTTGGCCATCTAGAAGGTGGAACTCATCATCGTATTCACCTGGTTCAAACACAAACTGGCAGGCAATTGTGTTACTCATAAAATCTCTCCCTCTAGTATCTATAAGGATACATGAGGGGAATTTTGCTCTAGGTCATGTAGTGACTCTTCTTAGCTTTATACTTTAACCATGAAATTTGGAATCCACTCTGAGCAGTATCAGAACAATTACTCAAAAGAGGAAGAGCAAAAGTTCAATCAGATATTCGGTGAATTGACTTCAGAGTTTGCTACTAAAATGGCTGAAGGAGTTCATGCATCGGATGAGAGTGTTCAAGAACTCGTAAAGCAACATTATGAGTTTATTCTTCAGTTTTGGACTCCAGATAAAGAAGCCTACAAATCCCTTGCGATGACATATATCTTGCCATCTGCTTACAGGGACAGCTACGAAGAGGTTGCCAAAGGTCTTGGTAAATTCCATTACGATGCAGTGTGTATTTGGGCCGATAAAAATCTTTGAATCTCTCCGGCTTATAAGGCGACTTTTCTTTACAGATTTAGTTTCTTACTTTCAATAAGCCATTTTTTCCGCTCGCGTTCAGGTAGTTTCTCGATCGAATATCTGAGCATTGTTCGGGGCATTTGCGGAGAATGATTTGTAAGAAAATTTCTGAGCAACATGACATCTTTCTTCCCAAGCTCTCTAAGCATCCAGCCCACAGCCTTGTGAATTAAATCCTGATCATCCTTAAGTAATGCTTTTGAAACAATTATTGTTGGCTCAAAATCTCCATCACGAATTAGGGCAAAGGTAAGTACAATCGAAACGCGTCTTTGCCATATAGATTTTGACTTAGAGAGTTTAAGTAATAAAGGAATTGGATCTTCAACCTCTCTCAGATAAACACCCATCCATGGCGCTGAAACATCGACAATATCCCAGTTGTTTACTTTTCCAGCCCGAACTTGCTTTAGATAAAAATCAAAGATCCTTTTACGATCTTTCGCTTTACTGGTTGCCTTTAATTGCAAATTAAGAATTATGGCTGCACATAGACGCGCTTCGTGAAATGGATAATTAAAAAGCTTTTCAACCTCTTTCAGATCAAGGTTCTGGTGCTTTTTTGCAACAGATCTAGTTTGTGGAACCGATCCGCCAAGAAAAAGGTCTCCTTCGCCATATTCACCTGGAGCCGTCTTAAAGAAACGAGCAAGGTCACTGACTCTGCCTTTGTTTGAATAATTCTTTAGATCTTCAAGTGCAACTCTGGCGCTCATGTGCAAAACATACCTTTTATCTATCGAATATTTATGTTGCGTCGCTTCATTTATAAATGTTGAATTTATGCATTTATACTTTTTCTATGAGTGGCAATCCTAAAGCGCAGAACCAAACTAGAATAGAACTTGTGATATCTTCGCAAAAACGTCAGGCATTACCTGACCAGCTTCGGGGTTTTGCCCTTCTAGGAATAATCGTGGTCAATATGCCTTTTTTAGCAGTCTCTAACATTGGCATCTGGGAGCTGGAGTTTTCGAACTTATCTGACAAAGTATTTGCTTTTCTTATTGTGGCTTTAGCTCAAGGAAAGTTTTATCTGCTCTTTGCATTCTTATTTGGTTACAGCCTGACCTTAATCTTAAAAAGCCGCTCAACCAATAGCATCAATAGATACCTCAGGCGATTAGTCGGGCTGGCTCTACTTGGAGCTGGGCATGCGTATTTGTTTTTTATAGGCGATATCCTTATGGGCTATGCACTGCTTGGAGTAGTGCTTTTACTTTTCGTTGGTAGATCAACTCGTACCGTGCTTTTTGCATCTGCTTTCTCTTACTTGATTGGATTAGCACTCCTTGTTCTTGTCTTTTTTGAAACACGTGGAAATGAAAACTCTGCCGGCGGCTTCATTACAAATCCAACTGCCCTTGATGAAGCTATCAAAGGATCATTTCTAGATTCCGTTGTTGGTCGTGCAAATTTCCTACCAGAAGCACTTCTGGTGCAATTAGTTATTAACTGGTTTCCAGCGCTGTCTATGTTTTTGTTAGGCTTAGCTTGCGGGCGAGTTGGCCTTCTCTCTGATCCAACAAAGTACATACGAATATGGCGCTCATGCGTCATTGTTGGTGTTTTTGTGGGATTACCTGCGGGAGTTGCATCAGCATGGTTGGCGTTAGTACCCAAAGATCCAAATGGAGTTTATGGAATCACAGGTGTTGTAGTTGGTTTTGCCCTAGCTCCTGCGTTAAGTGCTGGGTATGTGGGAGCGATTGCACTTCTATCGCATCGACGTTTCATGTCATATGCCGAGCCAGCAGGTCGTATGTCTCTAACTGGATATCTTGGAGAGTCAATTGTTTTAGCTGCAATATTCTGTGGTTGGGGTTTGGGATTATTCGGAACACTCAGTCTCACTCAGTCCCTGCTTATTGCTATAGGTGTTTGGGTTTTTCTTGAGGTATTCGCTAAACAATGGCTTCGCAGTTTTGCCTATGGACCATTCGAGTGGATACTTCGAAGCTGGTCAAACTTAGAAATAGCGACGTTTCGAAAACCAAATCAGTCCGATAAGTAAGTTAGTCGTTCCGACATACAGGGCAACTCTTAGTATTCTTTTTATATATACTTTCACAATGAATCAATTACGCCAATATTCTCGCGCTCGAATCGCAATTACAACTTCCTTCGTTATTAATGGATCAACAGTTGGTGCCTTTTATGCACGGGTCCCAGATTTTAAAAAAGAGTTGGGAGTATCAAACAGCGCACTAGGTTTTGCCTTGTTGTGCATAGCGTTAGGTGTGTTGATTGGGCTTGGTTTTGCAGGTCGACAATCTGCAAAAAGCGGTAGTGCACCAGTGACCCGTTATTCAACCTATGCATTAGGACTTTCACTTTTGTTGGTTGGCCCAGTCGTTAACTTCCCACTACTTTGTGCGACATTTATTGTTTTTGGCATGTGTCTTTCAACCCAAGATGTTGCAATGAATGCCCATGCAATTGTGTTAGAGCATGAAGCTGATAAACGTTATATGAGCACCTTTCATGCGATGTTTTCTGTCGGCGCTTTATCTGGTGGCGTAATTGGTGGTGTACTGGCTCAGCAAAATTTAGGAATTATGTGGCAATGTGTGTTTTTAGCAACAATAATTTGTTTAGCCAATTTTATTGTTCGAAATATGTTCCTATCTGCTGATTTGGATAAACATGTAATTGAAGGAAAAAAGCGGATTAAGAAACCAAAGGTATTTTTGATTATTGGTCTACTTGGTTCATGTGCAGCAATTGGAGAGGGCGCATCAGGGGATTGGGGAGCAATTCTTGCCCGTGATACTTTTAACGCCAGTCCATTCGTTTCTACCTTGCCTTATATTTGTTTCTCAGCAGCCATGGTGATCGGCCGTTTATGTGGGGATTGGCTTGCAAGTAAGTACGGAGCAATTAAATTGATTTTGGCAGGCGGATTAATTGCCAGTATTGGCTTAAGTAGCGGGCTAATTGTTGGCGGAATCGGCGGGGTAATTTTTGGTTGGCTAGCTGCTGGCATTGGCCTTTCAATAGTAATTCCAATGTTGTTTACGCAAGCAGGTGAAATCGCAAAGAATAGGTTTGCTGGCCAAATTGCACCCTCTGAAGCAGTAGCGATGGTTTCAGGTATTGCCTACTTCGGCTTTTTAGTAGGACCACCAACTCTGGGCTTTTTGGGAGATGTGATTGGTTTGCGATGGGCAATGATGGTGCCAGCAGTATTAGCTTTATTAATGGCTTTAAGTTCAAAACCTGTATTGAGCGCTAAGTAGAGCTAAAAATGCCTTCATCATTACTGGATTTTTTCTCTTAAACTTCTTAAGCTCTAACCACTATCAAATTGGATTTGATTTAGTTTGTAGTTCTTTGAGGACAAAAGTGAGGGCAAGTGCCTAGTTTCAAGCGTAAATGGAATGTGTCCGGCTTATCGGGCGACTCTTCTTTCAAGTTTCACGTATTATAGAATTTCTATATGGCAGCTGATGCTAAGAAAATGGATTTTGCCGCAGAGTTAGCGATAGGGAAGCCTAATTCTCTAGGTAACACACTAAGTGTTGTAAAGGCAGTCGAAGCCAATCCCAAGCTTTTCTCTCAACTCTTGAAACTGCTACTACACGAAGACTCGATAGTTGCCATGAGAGCTATTAATGCCACAAAGCGATTAATGCGAGCTGATAAGGATTTCTTTGATCCGCAAAAAGAATCGCTTGTAAAGATCTACTCTAAAAGTAAGCACAATGTAGTCAGACTCGGATTGATAACTTTGTACTTTGATTTCGTCAAAGAGTTTTCAGTAACTGAATTAAAGAGCATCAGTACTTTAACCCTAAAGTGGATGAAAGAGACAGAAGATTGGATGATTCTTGCCCAAGGACTAAAACTTCTTGAAAAATTGGCCAAGATTGATGCGAAGGTGCAGCCCGAGTTAATCAAAGTTGCGAAAGTTCTTCAGAAAGACTTGAGAAAGGCTGTATCTACGAAAGCCAAGAAAGTTCTGACCGGCTTATAGGCCGACCCTCAATTAACTAAATTACTTCACTGTTGCCGTAATTGCTGCTTTGATTATTGGTAATGCCTCATCGAGATTTTGTAAGAAAGATGCACCCACCTGTATCCAAACCCCGTTAATTAGTAAGTTAATCCGCCAAACATGCATCTCATCAGCGGAAGTTCCATCTTGTAAAATATAAGCAGCACTCTCTTGAATATCTGGAAGATCAATCGGGGTTTCACCTGCATCAATCCAAGACTGCTTGCGTTCTTCCCAAACATTGCTGGAATTTGATGCCCAAAGAATAGTTCCACCTACTTCAGCCACCTGAATTCCATAAGTGCAGGCTATTCCTTGATTGGTAAGGGCAGCATCAAGATCAGTACCTGGGAAAGGTTGCCAATCAGTTGGAACAAATTTGGATCCAGGAACTTGCGCATCAAATTCACTGATTACCTCAGCGATATCACAACTTTCCGGTACTTTGCCAGCAAAAGTTTCTACGCTATCTGTTGAGACGATATTGTCATCAGCGCTGCAACCAGTTATCACTAGTATGGTTAAAAACATAGCAATTCGAAGCTTCATGATTCGAGAGAATAGCAGAATAATAAAAATTGCAACTAAGAAATCCGGGATACACAACTACTTTTCATTAAGTTATTGTTTTTGAACCCTTTGCCTTCTGACCAGGATTGTAGATCCAGTGATCGAGATAACGACTGCAAGGAGAACTCCGGTGTATTGGGTAAGAGTTATTGCATTCTGCGAATATGCAACACTTCCTAAAACGAATGAAAACTCTCCAATTTGACTAACTCCAACACCAAGGTGAAAAGGTGTTGCATTCATTTTGCCAATTTTGGCAATTAGAATAGTAGGTATGGTTTTGATTAAAACCATCATTACTAGTATTAAAAGTGCAAAAGGCCATGCATCTGATAGTTGTGAGGGCTGAATTAAGGTTCCTACAACAACAAAAAACAGCACGGCAAAAAGATCCCGGAAGGGAAGTATCGCCTTTCTTACCTCATCGGTGTCTCGACTTTGATTAATTGTTAAACCAGCTATAAAACCAGCTAATGCCATCGGGATATTAAATACAACTGTACCTAAAGCAGCTAAAACTAAACCAAATGAGACAGAGTAAATTAAGAACAGATCTCGTTCCCATCGCACAGCCCTAAGTATTCTAGGTAGTATTTTTGATGCAACAAATGCTAAAACGGCAAAACCAATCAACCCACCAATTGCAATAAATAGCGGAATTTCACTTGTTCCAAAAATAGTCAGTATCAATGCAGCTAATGCCACTCCGACAAGATCTTGGACTAATGACCAACCTAAGAGTGCCTCTTCAGTCATACTGTTAGTAGCCCGCCTTGGACTACGAGTGATGTTAACAATTACCACGCTAGATGACATTGCAATACATAGGGCAAGTATTAATGATCCAAAAAATGAAATACCTAGCCAGAGGAAAATTGGTGTGCCAAGTAATAAACCAAGAACTACCTGCGCCGGCACACCCCAAAGGAGAGTTTTTTGCTCTCTGCTAATTCGTTTTAAATCTAACTCAATCCCAACCTCAAATAAGAGTAAAACAACACCTATATCAGCTAGTAGTGCAAGTTGATTATTATCTGCCACAAAGCCTGGGGTAAATGGAGATACCAATAACCCCGTAATTAAGTAGCCAATAACTGATGGTAAACCAACTTTTCTTGCTACAAATCCCATAGTTGCAGCCGCCGTTAAAACTACCCCAACATTAAGCACCAAAGGTGCGGTTTCAACTACTGATGCCATTTGCAAATCATACTGGTTAATCAGGTTGAAAGATTTATCAATAAATTAACTCAGCCAGAGGTTATTGCTGTTGCAAAAAACCTCTAGAAAGATCCCAGGAAAGCTGTAGGTATGAAGGCTAAGAAGTATTTAGCTTGCCTTTAGTGCAAGCCAGCGCCCTCTGTTTCAACCAGGGATTCTTTACCAACATTGATAAAGAAAAATAGCACTATTGCGCCCACAAATAGCAGGCCTGCACTGACCGTAAATGCAACTGTAAAGCCATGTGTCATTGCATATGGCATAACCTTCTCACCAAGTTGGGTATTTGCCGCAGCAAAGGAGGTTGTCGCTGTTGCTGCTACTGTATTTAAAAGTGCAGTTCCAAGGGATCCACCAACTTGTTGGCTGGTATTAACCATTGCACTTGCCACACCTGTATCTTGATTTGAAACAGCATGAAGTGCTGTGGAGGTTAGTGGGATAAACACCAATGCCATTCCACTAGACATAATTAACAGTGATGGCAGGACATGGGTTGTATATGAAGTTTCAGGTGTTATCTGAGTCAACATTAATAGACCAACGCTAGCTGCTAATAAGCCTGGCACCATTAAAGGTTTAGGCCCGACCTTTGGCAGCAATGTTGATGCAATTCCAGCAAAGACAATAATTCCTGCCGTAAATGGCAAGAATGCAAATCCTGACTTAAGCGGGCTGTAGCCCAAGATTACTTGCAGATATAGTCCTAGGAATAAAAACATAGAGAATAACCCGGCACCAACAACAAGTGAGCCAAGGTATGAACCACCGCGGTTACGTTCAGTTACAACGCGAAGTGGCATTAGAGGATTTTTTACCCGTTTTTCAATCGCAACAAAGATAGCAAGTAAAACAACCGCCAAGACCAAGAATGTTATTGTCAAAGAATCTGACCAACCCTTTAGCGCAGCCTCATTAAATCCATAGGTAAGTGAGAACAAACCAGCGGTTGCAGTGATAACACCAGGTATGTCATAAGTGTTATCTCCTTGCGCCTTTGATTCCTTAACAAACTTAATAGCCAAGATCGCTACCAAAATTGCAATTGGTGTGTTAACTCCTAAGCACCAGCGCCATGAGAAGAACTCTGTTAGTGCCCCTCCCAAGATGAGACCAATTGCTGCGCCACCACCTGAAATAGCACCAATAACTCCAAATGCTTTTGCCCGTTCCTTTGGAACTATGAAGGTAACTGAGATGATTGAAAGAGCGGCAGGTGCTAGTAATGCGCCAAATACTCCTTGAAGTGCTCGGGAGGCAAAAAGTAATCCTTGATTTGAAGCAACGCCACCAAGAGCAGATGCAGCTGCAAATCCAATTAATCCGATCAAAAAGATTTTTCTGCGCCCCATATAGTCACCGATACGTCCACCTAAGAGCAACAGCGATCCAAAAGCTAAAGTGTAAGCAGTGATTACCCAATGCTGATTGGCAT
>Ga0315900_10010388_pt1 | contig 11656 bp, 11 predicted proteins | sample LakEriMetagenome_FD_203521 | JGI IMG/M metagenome (GOLD analysis project Ga0315900, IMG submission 203521) | Freshwater fungal communities from buoy surface, Lake Erie, Ohio, United States - Buoy 12 MA114 | ecosystem: Environmental > Aquatic > Freshwater > Lake > Lake biofilm | place: USA: Lake...
GGCAAGCGCCGCCGTCAGACGGTAGGCACAAGCGCCAAACACGCCAACGTCTCCCGTGCGGGTGACACCGATGCCGGACGGGTCCAACGTCACGAGGTCGGACAGCGCCCACGTGTACGGCTGATTGACCGCCGTGCGCGCCCACCCGCTTTCGTACTGATACCGCACCGCCGTCTCATCATCCGACGCGGACACCTCTACGGCAGCAAGCCCGCCAGTGACGATGGGCTCCGCGAACGCCGTCATGTCCGCGAAGGAAACGAACCAGCCAAACAGGAGCTTCCATTCCGCGTCACCCTCATCGTATTGGGCAAGACCGTAGGATGCCGGGCTGCCAAGGTCGGAGACGAACACCTGATCGCCATCACGCAGCGGACCGGCGACGGTGGAGAGCGCGGCCCAATCGGCGACGAATGGCCAGATGGTTGCGGCTCCGAGAGGGGCTCCGCCGCCTCCGCCCGGAGCCGCAACGGACAGACTACCGCCAAACAGGACCGACATCAGGGACCCTCAGAGAAGACCGCCTCAAAGGCGTAGTAGGCTGACCCGGTCCCGGTCCCGTACAGATACACGTTGGCCGACGCTTGGAATGGTCCCAGCTTGACCGCCGCGCCAGCAGGCACGATCACCCCGCCAAGGGCCGCCGTCGTATCGGAGCGCACGCCAAGGGCCGCGTCCGACTGGTTGCTGACCCACACGAACGCGCGCAGGCCGCCCGTCCACGTCATGGCCAGCTTGCGATTGGCCGCCGTGGCATTGTCGAGGTCGGCAATCGCCGCCCCGGTGTTCAAGGTCGTCGTGGTACTCATGGCGTGATCTCCTCAATGCGGAGCAGGTAAATGATGCCGTCGGCCGGGGGCGCGTTCGCGTCGCCAGTGATCGTGAGTGTGTAGACTGTATCGCTTGACACCGCAAGATCGGCCGTTTGAACCGACCGCGCGCCGAAGGTCAGGGTGAAGGAGCCGGCGATGTCAATCAGGGCGGCGTCCGCCGTCAAGCGAAGGACGGAGCCCGCGGGAAGGTCTGGCGACGTGCGGACGGTCAGGGCGACGAGCCCTGCCACGCCTGCGACGGGGCTGACAGTTACCAGCGGATCCGCCGCCTCGGAGTACATGCACCGCACCGCGTAGTCGTAGAGGTACGTTTGGCGACCGTACAGGGCATCCGCCTGCGCGTCCGTGATTTCGCGAAAGGGCGCGACACCTGGAATCGGGTCAAAGCTCCCGTAGTCCGACGCTGGAGCCTCTTCGATCAGGATGCCGGCGATGTAGATGCCCGCCGTGTTCACCGCCCCGAGCCCGACAGTGATGGGCACGAGGTCGCCCGGCGTCGGAGCGACCGGCCACGGGATGGTCGTCGAGACAAGCGCCATCCGCCGAACGTCCGGCGATGCCGCGACGGGTGCGCTGCCATGAAAGCCAAGGTCCTGCGAACTGCACCGGTTCAATCCGAGGCGGCTCGCGAGCGTGTAAGCCATCGTGCCCCCATCCCCCGGCGACCATCGGTCAGACGTAGCGCCGTATGGTTGCAGCGGCTCAGTCACGACCGATCCGTCGATGTCAATCGTCAATTCCGCTTCACCCCTGCTCGCGTAGAGCACAGACACGCGGATCCCGGCGACGGAATCACGGGCGCGGATGACGGTGGAGACGTAAGGGAGGTCGGTTATCCGAAGGCGGAAGAAGGCGCCCCACCATCGGACTTCTGGCGAGTCGCCAGACCGCAGCGTTCCACCGACACCGCCAAGCCATGCGACTTGTTGCGAGGTCAGGAGTGTTTGCCGGTTGTACTCCGTCACCCGTGCCAGCGTCTCAGAGCGCACCGGACGGCCGCCGTTCGTGGATGCGGGGTAAGGGAGGGTTTGGGCGCGGGCGTCGGACGTGTAGACGTGCAGGGAGTAGATCTTGATGGTGCCGAGATTGTAGACGCTGACGGTGGTCCCGAAGGCGCCACGAGCCCCGACAATCACGGGGTCTACGGACGGCCACGTGTAGAGCTCATCATCGCCCGGACCGAACGCGCGATAAATGTGATACGTCGTCTCGCCAGCGAACCCAGACCAGAGCAATCCGCCGTTGTCGGTCAGGACGGCCACCTTGTGCGGGGCGGCAGCCATGGTGACGCCCGTTGCCCGGATTGATTGCGTTGACGCCTGTTCAAGATCCCCGGAATCGTACAGATCCCCCCGCTCCGATCGAATCAACAGCGCCGCCTTCAGCGGCATGGATACCCCCGGCGATGCCGCAAGCGTCAGGGTCAGGGTATTGACTCCCACCACCGCTGCGACCTCGCTGGACACGACGCCATCAACCCAGAGGCACAGGTCAACCCCGCCCGTTATATCCGCAGTAACGATCACCGTGATCGTCTGCTGCTGGGGAGACGACCGGACGATGAATGGAACCGAGTACCAGTATTCCGGGTGTGTGCTCAAAACCGAGATGCTGACGTCTTTTGGGTCCTCATTAGACCACGCATAAGACGCAGCCCACCCCCGCTCCGCCAGCGCCTCCGCATTGGCGATCAGCCGCTTGCCAATCCAATCGGCGACCGGCTCATCCACCGCCAAGGCATCGGAATTGATGAACTCAAACATACTCGAACCCCCTCGACCAATAGGCGGAGCCGGCCTCTTCTCGCACGTCACCGGCCGCGTAGACCACCCGATCACCAATGACCGGGGTTGCAGTGATGGGATTGAACGTGATGTCGTTGCCCGATGCCGTGTCCACCGTGATCTGTTCGATGATGGCGCCGGTGTCGCTCACGAGCTGGCACAGAGCGCCCGCCGTGAACCAGTCCGACGCTAGCTCCAGATTGTCCATCAGGATCGTCAACGTGTCGCCACTAACCCCCACAACGACGCCAGAAGGCGACCAGAGCCCGAGGCGGGGCGTTGCAGTGTATCCGGTCAGGGCGACCGTCACAGAGTCCACAAGGCGTTGCAGCGTGCGCGTGACGGCCAACACGACGCCATCCATTGCCACGATGCCCCGCAGTCCGTCACGCCCCACGATGGTCGGCACGGTGAGGCTCACGACATCCCCCGGCGACAGGCCCGCCGACTTCGCCACTTCAAGCGGGGCGATGGGGGCCGGATATTGCCAGATCGCGAGCGTCGTGACCAGCCGCGAAAAGGCAGCGGGGGCGAACTCGACGCACCACCCCGGCGACCGCTCGACGGTGGACCCGCCGCCCGTCACCTGCGACGCGTAGTCAGAATTGACGCGGACGGTATCGGTCCCGGTCCCGGCCTCGTACTTCCAAGTAAGCGACCGGAGCCCCGAAGCGGTCTGGATCTGCGTTGCCGGACTCCGCAGGTCTTCGACATTGATGATGGTGCCTTCACCAAGCACCCGCGTCCAGTCAATGACCAGCAGGCGCCCAAGGCGGTCCGTCGTCAGGGCGCAACCCAGGGACGCGCATAGGCCGACAGCGATGGAATCGGCAACGGATCCCCGCCCATCGCTGGGAAGCGGCCACCAGTCAGTCACACCGCTCGCGACGTAAGGGGGCGACAGGGTGCCGACGCCGAACGCCTGATCGAGCGCGGAGAGGTCCCCGATGTCCGCATCCTCCAGCCCGCCCGCTTGACCGGGGGGCCATGCCGCCTTGGCTATGACTTCCATGATGGCCGAGGGCTGATTGATCGGGCACGAGAACAGCGGTTCGATGTCCGACGGCGACAAGGTCGTCTGATCGAGGCCGGCGGGCGCCAGCGTGCGCGGGTAAGGCGTGCCCTTAACGCCCCATTGAAGGATGGCGGGGTCGGCCGCGCGGAAGTCCGGCACAAGCGGAACCGTATTGACAGCGACAACCACCCACGAATCCCCGAACCACAACCGGACGTAGTCATATAGCGGTACGTCGTACCACCATTGGATGTTGATCAGCCGGAATGTGGCGGTGTCAATGCCCAACCGGGATGCTGGACTGGCGTCCTTGACGACCATCTGCGGGACCGCCGGACGCGAGCGAAGCGCGCCCAGCGTGGATGTCAGCGAAACCGTCACAGTCGAACCCGCCGACGTGATGCCCTCGACCGCGCCGTAGTAGACCGCCGTTTGCGTGCTTCCGTCCCATTCGCTGATGATGGCGCGGGCTCCCACGTGGGTAGGCTGACGACTCAGGACGATGGGCGCCGGGTCGGAGCCGGACCAATAGTGAGGCCGCGCGGAGGTCAGACCGATCCCGCGGGTGACGGTGTACGTTGTCCCGACCGACCCCGTGATCTGCATCACTTCGCCGCCGACCCAGATGTAGCCATTGGGCAGGCCCGCCGTGTCCAGCTCTATCGTTGTGTCCGCCTCCTGCACAACCAGCGCAAGCCGCGGTGGCGAATTGCCAGACCCCGGCCACGCCAGATCCGTTCGCAGAAGGGGCGCCAGCGCGGGGCTGTAGACCATGGGGACCTGCACCCCGCCGGATGACGCGATGGCATCCACCGGGCGCAGTGCGGAGCCTGACAGCGTGATGTCACCAGCGATGCAACCGACGACCGTCCCCGATGGTGACGCGGACGCATTCGAGCTCCAGATGATCTCCGAACCCCCGGAGTCAATCAGCCCGGCAATGCGGAGGGTATAGGTAATCACGCCGTCACCTCACGCGTCTCCAGAAGGGGCAGGGTGACGGAATACATCCGCCCGCCGACGGCCGCTTCCGTAGTGAATCGCGAGCGCGACAGGTTGCCTGTATCCGGGATGATGCACGTCCGGTAGTCAACCGCCGCCGTGCCGATGGGGGGCAGCGCCAGCGACAGGTCAAGCCCCTGCGCCGCGGCCTCGACCAAGTCGTCGAGCGTCCCCCTCGTGTCGCCGGCAGCCCGCCCCGCCAACGGCAGATAGTCCGCCAGCCCGTTGATTTCGCGCGTGATGTCGGAGGCCTGGACGAACTCCCACGATACCAGCCACGCGAGCTGCCCACCGATGCGAATCCGGTCGTTAGCGGATGGATTGTAGGGCGACCATGCCCCGGAGCCGATGACGGTGTAGTCAGGTTCCTGACGACCGCCGTCCGTGTTTGGACGCCAGACGCCGGCGGTGCGGGTTGGCACCCTGATCGGGTCGGACCCTGATGGGCGGCCGGCGCCGACCGACAGGCCGAACAGAGCGAGCGCCGCAGCGTTGTTCGTTGCCGTGATCGTGACTGGTTTGGTTGTTGGCGAAAGCGTCACAATGTCAATCTGATAGCCCGGAGCGCCAGTGCTCAACGTGCCATAGCGCTCCGTGCATGACAGGATCTCCGAGTGCGTCTCAATCGCATCCCCGATCACCTTGGCAAGCGAGCCCGCGGCCGCAACCCGCCGATCACTAGTCGCCGTGCCCGTCGTGTTCCAGCCGTCATAGGTGCCAGCCGGCACATTCAGAACCTCAACATCCCCGTCCACGTCAACCGTGATCGTGAACGCCGGCACCACGACATCCCATGAAACCAACGGATAGATCATAGCATCCCCTCCCGCATCGCAAACCGGACCTGATCGGCAATGAGGGAGGCCGCCGCCCGAGGCTCGCCAACGACGCCCGCGTTGAACGTCAGATTGAGCGTTGACTCCCGGTTGACTGGTGCCGCGCTCGCAATCGGAGCCGCACCCGCGCCCGAGGCCGTCAGACCTTGACCGCCGCCACCGCCACCGCGCCCGCCAGCCGCGCCGATGGCCGCCGCTGCGACCTTCATGGCGATTCCCGCGGCACCAAGGCCGATGGCCGACGCCTGACCACCGGGGACGAATGCGAGCGCCGCGGCCTCTGCCAGATAGGCGTTCGCCTTCGCGCTCAGGACGCTGGCGACCGTCTCCAGTGCCGCCGCCTTCAAGCTCTTCTGACCCGTCGCAACCGCTGCGACCTCATCCGCAACCCCGCCGATGGCCGCTTCTGCTGACTTCTGGCGAGCGGCCGTCAATTGGTCCTGTAGCGCGATGGATTCGCCGATAGCTGCCTTGCGCTGCTGCTCCTCGAACAGCTCGCGAGACGCCGCGTCAGACGCCGCCAGAGCCCTTGCTTCATCGTCCCGCGCCTTCTGCGCTGCAAGCTCCGCCTGCCCCTTGAATGCGGCCACAGAGGCGCCCTCAAACGCCTTCAATGCCTCGACCTCCTCGACAATCGCCGCAGCCGCCCCGCGCGATGCACCCGCGGCCCGCTCTTGCGCGCCGGCGAACTGCTCCGTTTCCAGCGTCCCCGCGCGCAACCCGTCGGCGACATCGGACAGGGACGCGGTGAGCGAATCAACCGCATCCATCCGCGCCTGCGACCGCATCGCGAAGTCGTCAACGGATGCCGCCATGGAATCCGCACCAAGCGCAACCGCATCGGAGACGCGCGCCATCCGATCCGCGGATGACTCGACATCTTGCAACCCCGCCGCAAGCTGACGCGCCGCCCGCAGCGAGTCATACATGGACTCCGGGACCGACCCGCCACCGCCCAGAATTTCGGCGACGTTGAGCGCGCCTTCTGCAAGGCCAACCATGGTCTGGAGCGTCTGCCCCGCGGCCGCTGATGCGGCATCGAATCCCAGACCCGCAAGTTCCGACGCGGCGACGGTCAAGACGCCCAGGCCCGTCCCGAGCGCATCGCCCGCGAGCTGGGTCAGTTCAAACACGTCCACGAGCCCGTTGCCGAACCGAATCGCGAGCGTCAATCCGTCGATCAGATAGGCGAGCCCGCCCGTCACCAGACCGGAGGCCGCGCCCTCGTTGCTCTCGAACACCCCGGTCAACAGGTCCATCACCTCGACTAGCGCGGCGGATGATTGCTCCGCGCCACCCTGACCCAAGGCGAGCCCCGCCATGGACGCAGCAAGGGCCGTGCCCCGCTCCGATACGACCGTGAAGGCATCGGCAACGGCGACGTTCTCCGCGGCATAGGCGGCAGTCGCAGCGCCCGCCCCGGCGACAGCGGCGCGCAGACCGCCCATGATCGCTTCCGCCCGGAGCATCCCACCGGCCATATCGGACGCGCTTGACCGCGCATCGTTCAGCCGCCGCTTCAGCCGCTCCGCTGCGTCTCCCGCATCGTCCAGCGCCGCCATGGCACCCTTGGCGTCGCCGTCAATCCTGACCTTTGCGGAGCCGAGAACGCTCATGGAACCTCAGAGAATGCCTTGCGTTTCATCTCTTTGACCTTGGCCTCATGCTCGGCGCGAGCGCGAGCGGCCTCGTCAACAGCCGCCACTGTAGCACGCGCCGTCTCCCACGTCCACGCGTCAACCTCCGACGGGCGAAGGATGCCGCGGTCTATCTCCTTTCCGGCGTCCAGCATGGACCACCACCATGGGGGAATGTCGAGCACCGGGCAGGTCGGCTCTGTGCCGATGGGGAACCGCCCCTCGGACTTGCGGGGCTTCGGACAGGAGCGCGCGGCTTTCACTGCGTCGGGGCACGTCCAGCAGACGAACCCCGGACGGGTTACGATAGCCGCGTGATCGCGGACTTTCCCAGCGTGGCACCCGTTGGCATGGCATCGCTGTAGACCTGGTCAGCGAGGCGCATGACGGTTGCGACGGTCAACCCGTCCAACTGCTCCCGCGTCGCACCGAGGGCCAGAAGCCACCGATCCGCCGCGGCATACCGCGCCGCCATCTGATCAGCCGGGTCGTCAATGACGGACCATTGCGCACACATGCCCATCCACCGCGCGGCGTCCGCACGGGTCGGGGTCTGGACTTCGATCTGCGTCTCATCGATCTGGTAAATCATCAGGACCCCGCAAGCATGTAGATGATGACCGGCGATGGCGTCTCACCCTGCGCGTTCATGGCGATCAGGTCATACTGACGGAACGCCTGATCCGTCTTCGGCGCCGGGGTCCGATAGTGGACCTCATCCATCACGATGTCAACGCGATGGCCGCTCGCCCCTTGGTTCATGGTCATGGTCAGGTCGCGCCCGCGGGCCTGCGCCTTCCATTCTGCCCACGCCCGGAGCCCGTCTGCTGCGTCTGACTCCGGTCCCGCGTCACACGCAAAGGCGAAGGTGTCCGGCTCGCCACTGCGCGCCACGAAGGACGGAGCGTAGCAGTTGAGCGCGAGTTGATTCGCATCCTTCCGCTCGGTGACGGTGCAGGCGGGAACCAGCGTCGCCGATGCCAGCCCGTTGATGGTCGCTTCCGTGCTTCCGTTGCTGCGACGAAGGCCGCTGGTGAGCGACGCGCCGCAGAAGGTCAGGGGCAGCGGGTCCGCGGCCGCGTTGCCGTAGGTCGTTGACGCGCTGGTGAACGTTGACGTGATCGGGTCCTGCCACCGCCCTTGGAGCGCGAAGGTCCAACCCATCAGGCGCCCCGTTGAATCCATCACGAGCTGGACGGTGCCGACGCAGTCAATCGCCCGGTAGCGGTTGCCTCCGATTTCGTGCATTTCGACGGTGCAGGGCGTCACCTTGGAAGCGAGGTCCGCAGGGAATCGGAACGCGATGGCCGAAGCCGTGTCATAAGTGACCCCGAGGAGGTCAGAGCACGCTTTCAGCAGGGGGCTGGCCGGGTTTGAATCGACATCGGTATAGTCGGAGAACGGCTGCACCGACGCCGTGATCGCGATGTCCCAGCGACGCGCACCTTGCACCGGAGGCGCGGGCAGGCCGAAGGGGTTGGCCGTGTCCGCTCGCTCGATCAGTCCTTCGCCGACCTGCGTGAAGGTGCAGGTCATCGCCCGGAAAGCGAGGTCAGCTTGCGTGATGGTGGCGCCGGTCCCGTAGGCAACTTGCGCCTTGATGTAGACGACGACTTGATTTGATGCCTGTGCCATGACTCACCTAGGGGGACGGCGGAGGAGGAGGAGGCGGGAAGGGAGGGGCGCCTAGACGCCCTCGAACGAACTGCTGGACGAGCATCACGCAGCCGACCAACCGGACATAGCTGTCCGTCTGATAATCCGCAATGACCTGCTCCGTCGCCGTGCCGGGCTGGCAATCGACGATGCCGACGGCCGCGCCAGAGACGGGAACGTATTGCTCCAGGCACTGCTGAATCGCTTGCGCGTAGCAGGTCGTGACGCTCGCGAAGTAGGACTCATCCATCTGCGTCGAGTTGTCGAGAATGTCCCCGTCACGCAGCATGAACACCGCGCGGATCTGGTGCAGGACAGACCAGCGCCCCTCCGCGGCATACTCGACGTAGTCCGTTGACACGCGGGTCAGGCCGATGGCGGGCGTATTCGGCAGCGCGATGGGGATGACTTCGCCGCGGAAGTAGTAGACCGGCGCAGGCAGGGTGAACCCCGTCGCCGTCTCCCATGCGGTCAGGTAGTTGTCGAGATAGGTCTGAAGCGCGGTCTGCGCCGCGTCCAGCGCCTGCTGCGCGCCTTGTGCAATCGCGGGCGATGTCATGCGCGCCCCCGTCGCAAGAGGTCCATCAGCTCGCCAGATGAGAAGCCCGCTCGACGGACCCCGGAGCCCGCCGCAAAGACGCCAACCTCAATCGACACGTCCCGAGCGAACTGACGGCCGAACCCAAGGATCCGCCGTTGAGGGACCATATAGCCCCCCATCCACTTCTTCGCTTTGCTCTTGCCGTACTCCGACGGGGCCGCACCGGGCGACGATGATCCGACGGTCAGGACCTTCGGCGTCTCCGTCCAGATGGCCTCCGGGTGCCGCGTGTTCTCCAGCGACGGGCGAAGGCGCTCGCCAGCGGACCCGCCCCATCGGAGTAATTCGCGGTTAGGGTCGCCGCTGATGCCAAGCACGCGCATCTTGAAGGGCACGTACCTTGCGAGTTCCGCCTCCGTGTAGTCTCGCCACGGCGTCTCCGTGTCCCGGCCATTGGTCGCGAACATGCGACGGCTCCGGTCCTCCCAGGGGCCGCGCAGTTGGTTCCAGAGCGGGCGAAAGTCCGACAGGCCGTCCAGCCGCGCCTCAATCGCTTGAACGATGGCGCCGGTGTCATCCGTCACGACCAGCCTCATACGCGGGAGCCCCACGCGAGACGTTGGCCGAGGGGCTGATCGCGAAGGGCGGTGCGCACCTGCTCCGCACGGGTGACGTGTGAGTCAATCAGCCCCGGAGCGCCGGCCGCGGACGATTGGCCGTCGAGGAGCGCCGCGGTCATCTCCAGAATCTCACGCTTGATGGCGTCGGTCTGCGCTTCCCATCGCTCAGCGAGGGGCGTGACTGCCCGCTCGCGAGAGAAGAGCACGTCCATAGCGACGCGCTTGGCAATCCACTCTTGCGACATCAGATAGAGTTGTGACCCCGTGGCGAGGTCGGCCGCGGCGACATCAGCCCCGCGGCGTTGCAGCAGACCGGACCACTGACCAGACACGCGGAGGATGATCACCTCAACGGTCGCAGTAGTCGGGACTGACGCAGTCGAAAAAGCGGTGCCGCCGATGTACTGCGCGACGATTGCGGCCGTCACGCCGAAGTCAGCGACAACGCCAGCCGTCATGGTGCGGCCGTCCGTGCGGGCGTGACGGTCAGCGTCATGGGCTTGCCGTCCGTGTCGGTCAGGGTCAGCTTGCCGTCATCCACCGGGCGAACTTCGCCCGCCACGTGGCCGTCAACCAGACATCCGCCCTTGGCGACTGCGCGGTCAATGGATGCCAACAGGGTAGCATGGCCGGCGAAGTCAGACCGCTTGAAGCGGGTACCCGGCACGATGTCCTTGCGGGGCAACGAGTCCGTCGGCCAGCCGATGATCAGGGAGGTCGCCGTCAGGGTGTGCTCGATCATGAGTCGATCCCGAGATAGGCGAAGCCGAGCAGGTTGGACGGAAGGCCCAGGCCGAACACGGTGTCCATGTAGTAGCCGATGCCCTCCGGGTTGTGAACCGGGTACTGTGTCGGCATGGTCCAGGAACCGCCGTAGTCCGAGCGGATGCCGGTCTTGAGGAACGAGGCGCCAGCCGGACCCGCGTCCGCCTTCAGGAAGTAGAGGTCATTCGCGATCACCGGGGTCGCGGTGCCGGTTGACCGGATGGTGCGCGTCTCGACGACGATCAGGTCAATGTTGAACTTGACCTTGAACCACGCGACGACCTCTTCGCTGGTGACGGTGCCGGTCCGACGGACGGTTGACGACGCAGTCGTGAAGCCAGTGATCGCCACCTGCTCGCGCACCTGGTCAAGCGAGGTCATCAGGTCAAGCATCACGTCGTTGCACACGGCGATGATGTTCTCGGCGCCGACGCCGGAATCGCGGAACCGCTGCTTGACCGCCTGCACCGCGGCGACAAGGTCGGCCGTCGGGACGTTGATGGCGAGCGACGTGGACTGGTTCGCCCCCGCATAGTTGCCGGACGTCGCAAGGGTGACGCCCTGACGGCGCCCAAGGATTGCGAGCGCGTGCCCGAACGAATCCTTGAACCACTTGGCCTCCGGGTCGATGGCATACGCCCGGCCCTCTTCGAGGTCGTGATTGCTGATGATCAGGCCGTCGTGCGCATAGCGCAGAAGGTCGATGTCGAAGGTCGCCCACTCAATCGCCGCGGTCCGCGCAGGCGCGTTCCACGTCACGGGGTTGACCGGGTTCTCCGGTGCGGCCTCGTTGAGCAGGGAGTTGGTGCCCTCCTTCTGCATCCGACTATGACGGGCGCGCACGTCCATCAGCGGGGCGATGCGAAGGAACTTGTCGCGTTCGTTGACGACTTCGTAGAGCTCGACGGTTTCGAGAAGGTCTTGCCGGGGCAGTGCCCCGTAGCTGATTCCTGCGATTGCGGTCATG
>Ga0315900_10010389_pt1 | contig 11656 bp, 14 predicted proteins | sample LakEriMetagenome_FD_203521 | JGI IMG/M metagenome (GOLD analysis project Ga0315900, IMG submission 203521) | Freshwater fungal communities from buoy surface, Lake Erie, Ohio, United States - Buoy 12 MA114 | ecosystem: Environmental > Aquatic > Freshwater > Lake > Lake biofilm | place: USA: Lake...
TTTTCTCAGCGGTATAAATTTGTTTTGCAATTTGCCATAAAAGTGGTTACTTTTAATTACCGTTTGTAGTTTAAGAAAGGTTTGGACATTATAATCCGGCCGGACGCCAAGCTGCAAACCGTTATGCGGCATTTTAAGACGACCATGAAACAGACTATTTACATATCGATAATCATTTTCGCTTTGACAATAGTTTCATGCGACCGAATTAAAAATAAAGGACAAGAACTTGCCGACAAGACCGAAGAAAAAGTAAAAGACAAATCTAAAGACCTCGTTGACAAAGTTGTTCCGCATTTTGACGCTTACAAACCAGACACAAAATTTAATAAAGAACGCTTCAAGGACTTTTTAAAAATTGAGCTCACGCCCGACATCAAAAATATTTATTGCTTTGACGATGCAATCGGTATTGACGCAGACTATCAATTTTCATTTAATTGCGACACGACAACTGCAAGGCTAATAATTGAAAAGCATCAATTAAAACTCGACAAAACAACAACCGACTATGCGTTCGGACTTCAGAACGATTTTGAATGGTGGGACAAAAAGAAAATTGAAAAGTTAGACTTATATTGTTGGCAAGGCGACCATCAATATTTTAAATACTTTTGGTATGACAAGACCGAACAAAAAGCATATTATTTTGACTTTAACATGTAACATGAAAGAAAAACGACCGCATAACACGGGTTTTGCGTTAGTGGGCGGACAGTGCGAATAGAAACCTTTGAGCAATTAATAAACGTTGGTGCTGGCAGACGGTTTACGGTTTCAAAAGCCCACCAACGCAAAGCCCGAAACCGTTATGTGCAAAATACACGGACGACGTACTCCTTGAAATCAAAGTTGACTTTCTTGAACTTTTGGTGAAAATCAAACACAAAAAATTAAGCTTTATTTAACTTGCAGACACCCATAAACTGCGGACACGTATAGACTTGTGAAACGGGTAAAGCTTAACGGCTTGACTTGCGAAACGCAATAACCTTAAAGGCTGAAACGTAAAAATAAGTTCAATTAAATGGCCAGACTTGCAGAATCGCAATGCATTATAGGATTTTTAATTTAAATTCACTCTGACTTTATAAAACTCAATTTCCTTGCTGACTTTTAATTAAACTTAATAAGTTTTTTGCAGACGCTCAAGCATAGCGTAATTGTGTTTGCTGTGTATTCAGCACATAACAGCAGCTATAGCGACCAGCCGGAAGGACATCCAGGCAAATTGTTTTTTCAGCGGTATAAATTTGTTTTGCAATTTGCCATAAAAGTGGTTACTTTTAATTTCCGTTTGTAGTTTAAGAAAGGTTTGGACTTTTTAATCCGGCCGGACGCCAAGCTGCAAACCGTTGGCGGTAATGGTAGCAAGACCTAACTATACTTTAAAGACAAAATGAAAGTAACCTTATAGACATATCTCGAACGTTCTAGTAATAAAACTAAATCAGGAGAAAAATGGCAAAGAAAAAAACTTGGTTAGAAAAATTAAATGAAAAAAAACAGCCAAAAATTAAACGAATTGAATTTGATTTTGCAGACATTCCTGCTGGAAGCAATATGTTTATCGCGACACCTAAACTAATTGACCAGTATATTAAAGAAATTAGGTTTGGAAAGCGTATAGACACAAAAACTTTACGGAAAGACCTTGCTTTGGAACATAATGCAGACTATACTTGTCCTGTAACAACAGGAATTTTTTTAAGAATTGTTGCTGAAGCCAATTATGAAAAATGGCAGCAAGGAAAAGCGTTAGAAGAAATTACACCTTTTTGGAGAGTGATTGAACCGAATAGTGCATTAGCAAAAAAGCTTACTTTCGGACAAGACTTTTTATTGAAACAAATTGACAAGGAAAATGAATAAAACACCACTACCGCCAACATCACCTAAGCAAGATGCGGGTTGACGTGCAAGTTGCAAGCGCATTTTTTTATCGGTATAAATTTTTTGTTGGCGCTTGCCATTCACTTCGGAACTTTTTATATCTTTAGTGCTCGCAGACAGTGAAGTACTCTGAAACCCGCACCTCGCTTAGCTGCGGACCGTTATGTGCTATATTCTGACGACCAACAATTAACTTACAATTGACAACTATGCAACAAATAAAACGACTCTTTTTAGTAACACTTTTGACCTTTAGTCTCGGGACAACTTTTTCTCAAACGGTTGACAGTTTAAGTGTATTTCCGAATCCATTTGCAAGTTCAACGACTATTCATTTCGACATCGTGCAATCCGACACCATTACACTTAGAGTTTTTAACTTACTTGGACAAACTGTAAGGACGTATTTCCAGACAACAATTTTACCAAGTGGCTCATACAATATCAATTTTCATGGAGACAGTTTACAAGACGGTGTTTATATTGTTCGGCTTGACATCGGCTCGACAAAATCTATTACTAAAAAGGCTGTTAAAAGCGGCTCGACATCAATTCTTGAAGACTTGTCTTTGTTTAACAAATTAATTGTGTTTCCAAACCCGACAAATGACCAAATCAATATTCCTATAAATGGTAACAAGACAATTATCATTACAGACATTAATGGTAAAATCATAAAAATATTTACAACAGACCAGCAAGTAATTTCACTATTAGACATTTCGGCAGGACAATATTTTATTACTATCTTGACCAACCAAAACGAAATAATTACAACACAAAAAATACTGAAGAGTGAATAGAAATACAGCACATAACACGGGTTTGGCAAAAGTGGCGGTTCAGTGCTCCGCAGATACTCCCGATAGCTATCGGGATGTGGTTAATCAAAGTTTGGTTCTCCGCATTAACATTTATGGTGAAAATCGCCACCTTCGCCAAGCCCGAAACCGTTGGGTGCAAGCCTATTTGACCGGACAACTGACCACAAACAATCAGACAAAATAAGCCCACGCACAAACGGCACATTTGGTTTTGCCCGACACACAAGCCGCCCCTTCGCAAAACCAAAAGAGCCATTTTTTGCCAACGCTCAGGACGGCAGCAACAAACTTGAGATTGACAAATTGTTGAAAAATATGTTCAATATATTGCACCATTTTAAACTGAGATTTTTACCTTTGACACATTAACAAATTAAACAGCGGGGGCAACGCTATAAATTCTGCACACAGACAAATGAGACCAAATAAACCGGGACAAGTAGCAAAGTTTCACACACCACTACCAGACGAAAATCCAAACCAACTTTACGTTGTTTTAGAAATCAAAGAAGACGTTGAAAGACCAAGAGCAGACATAAAAGCTCTTAACACAGGACTTTCATTTCCTCCTATCAACACAGTTTTACTTGACGACCTTGAAGTAGTAGAGGTTGACACTTCTGACCTTGTAGGGCACGAAGTAACTATCAACAAAGCCGACTATTCACAAGCGACAGGAAAAGTTGTAAAAGTGAGCGAACAGAAAATCATGCTTGACTTGACTAAAGGAGTAAAAGGAGTTGAAACAAATGTTTGGCTGACAATTCAAGACGAAAACGGCACAGAACACACAGGAACTTTATTTGTGAATTAACATACAATTCTATGAACGCAGAATTAACGGCAACAGAAAATCAAATAAAAGATTATCGGCTAAAACTTGGCGACAAAATTAGAATTGTTCGAGAACAAAGAGGTTACAGCCAAGAACAATTAGCAGAACTGATGAACATTAACCGTTCGACAATTTCAAAAATTGAAAACGGAAAATTCAGTATAACAGTTGACTATTTAGTTCGCTTTTCAATCTTCCTTGACTATGAATTTAAAGTTGTAGAAAAGTAGGACTATGGACAAATTAACAGCAGAACAAAGAAGAAAAAATATGCAAGCAGTTAGAGCCTCTGGCTCTAAGATTGAAACTGAGCTTGCAAAAGCTTTGTTTGCTAAAGGTTTGCGATATAGAAAGAATGACAGAACAGTTTTTGGAAAGCCCGATTTAACCTTTAAGAAATATAAACTTGCTGTTTTTGTTGACAGCGAATTTTGGCACGGAAAAGATTGGGAAACAAGGAAGTTTGACCACAAAAGCAATCAAGAATTTTGGCTTACAAAAATTGAACGCAACATAGAGCGAGACAATGAGGTTAACGAAAAACTGACTGCTGAAGGTTGGAAAGTATTAAGATTTTGGGGTAAAGACATTACCAAAAATCTTGACAAATGCATTACTAAAATTCAAAAGACTATAAATGAAACTGAAAGAAAAAATATCAATTGACGAGTTTGACGGAAAGCGGTTTCAAATCAGATTAGTTGAAGCAGTTCCGGCTAATCACAAGAAAGCTGTTATTACTCATTATCTCCATAACATTGATAATGGAGTAGCAAAGCATTTCAAGAAAGATGCAATGAAATATTTGAAAGAGTATGTTCAATTCCAAGAGGAAGAAAACAGTCTTTCAATGGTTGCAGAAGATGCGTTGCAACAATTACTTTTTGAAGTAAATGATGTTCCATTTCCAACACCTGAAAATTACACTTTCAAATTCATAGACTTATTTGCCGGTATTGGTGGTTTCAGAATTGCAATGCAAAATTTAGGTGGCAAATGTGTTTTTACCAGTGAGTGGGACAAAGAAGCACAGAGAACATACCGAGCAAATTTTGGTGAAGTTCCATTTGGTGACATTACTAAAGAACAAACTAAAATGTTCATTCCGGACGGTTTTGATGTTCTGTGTGCCGGTTTTCCTTGTCAAGCGTTTTCTATTGCCGGAAAACGTGGTGGATTTGAAGATACAAGAGGAACATTATTTTTTGATGTTGCAGAAATTATAAAACGTAAACAACCGAAAGCAATTTTTCTTGAAAACGTAAAGGGCTTAAGAAATCATAATGGTGGTAAAACATTGGCTACCATTTTAAATGTATTGAGAAATGACTTGGGATATTTTGTTCCCGAACCACAAATTTTAAATGCAAAAGACTTTGGCGTTCCTCAAAACAGAGAGAGAATTTTTATTGTTGGTTTTCATAAAAGCACGAAAGTTAAAGAGTTTGAATACCCAAAACCGCTTGACAAAAAAGTGAAGTTTGCAGACATAAAGGAGAAAAAAGTTCCACCAACAAAGTTCTATCTATCAACTCAATATTTACAAACACTCCATAACCACAAGTCAAGACACGAAAGCAAAGGAAACGGTTTTGGATTTGAAATTATTCCGGATACAGGAATTGCTAATGCAGTTGTTTGTGGTGGAATGGGCAGAGAAAGAAATTTGGTTATTGATAAACGAATTAAGGACTTCACACCCACTACTCACATAAAAGGAGAAGTAAACAGAGAAGGAATTCGTAAAATGACCCCAAGAGAATGGGCAAGACTTCAAGGCTTCCCTGACAATTTTATAATTCCGGTTGCAGATGCTTCCGCATATAAGCAGTTCGGCAACTCCGTTGCCGTTCCTGCTATTCAAGCAACCGCTGAGCAAGTTTTAAAAGCAGTTAAAATCAAAATAAATGATAACAGGAAATAAAGGCGAGTGGAGTGAAATATATGCACTATTCAAACTATTAGGCGACAAAAATCTTATTGCTGGTGATGCTGACTTGAAAAAAGTTGAGAATTTATTCTACCCTATCATAAAAATTATTAGAAACGAAACGGGTGGCAATTACGAATATGAGATAACCGGTGATTTAGTAGTTGTTTCAGGTGGTAAAGAAAAACTTCGTATTCCTGTCAAAACATTTTCCGAGCAAGCAGTAAAACTCCTTGCCAAAATAAAAGGCTCTACAGGAGCATTCAGCATTCCGGAAACGGAAGCATTTATGAAATCTGTTAACTGCGAAACTTTAAAAGCAAAATCAACTTCAAAATCTGATATCAGAATTATCATTCACGACCAACGAATTAATCAAACAGCAGAATTGGGATTTAGCATTAAATCTCAATTAGGTGGCGATTCAACACTTTTAAATGCAGGAAAAACAACAAATTTTGTTTATCAAATCAACGGCTTCAAAGGTTCTGCTTCGGATATTAAAAAAATTAACGCAATTGACACACGGAGCAAAATCAAAGACAGAATAGAAGAAGTTAAAAATCTTGGTAGTAAATTAAAATTCATATCGCTTGAGCAAGATATTTTCAAAAACAACCTAGTCCTTATTGACAGCTTATTGCCTAACATTCTAGCAGAAGTTATCAAACAATTCTTTACAAGTAATTTAAGCACCATAAGTGCATTAACAGATGAGATAAGTTCAAAGAATCCGCTTGGTTATGACACTCAATTTTCACATTCTTTTTACGAATACAAAATCAAAAGATTTTTGACTGATGTAGCACTTGGAATGATGCCATCAAAAGTTTGGGGTGGTTTATATGATGCAACAGGTGGTTATTTGATTGTGAAAGAAGACGGTGAAATTCTATGTTATCACATTTACAACAGAAATCAATTTGAAGATTATCTGTTTTACAATACGAAACTTGAAACTGCAAGCAGTACCAGACACGATTTTGGAAAAATTTACTCAGAAGGTGAAAACTTGTATTTTAAATTAAACCTTCAAATTAGATTTATATAAACATGAAATACTTAAATACACAATTTGATGAGCGTTCAGTTTGCTATAGTATTCTAACTGAACAAACATTATCCGATTATATGACTCTTATTGAAAAAGCGTATAACGAACAAGGAATGATTAGTGGTCAGAGGGATAAACTTTCATCAACTTCTGCAATCCGCATAAGAAAAAGAATGGTTGAAGATTTTGATAAAAAGGCTGTTTTTCCTCCAGTTGTGGTTGGCTTAGTTGTTAATCAAGAGAAGTTCAGTGAAATCAAAAAAATAAATAATGATGAAGGTCTTAAATCTTTATTAAAGGGATTAGCAGAAGATTCGTTTTCCATAATAGATGGAATGCAAAGAACAACAGTATATAAAGAAAGTTTTGAGAAAAATAAGGAACGAAGTATAAGAGTTGAATTTTGGGTTACAACCAAAACAGAAAGTTTGACATATAGAATGCTAGTATTGAATACTGGTCAAGTTCCATGGAATCTTAGAAGACAGATTGAAGTTGTATATGCACCTCTTATTAAAGAAATTGAAAGTTCAATAAAGAAAGACCATAAAGATATTTCAGAGAAAATTGCATTGTTTAGAATTGACGACAAGCAAGCCAGATTAAAATCTGGTCAATTTCATGCAGATGATGTTATCGAAATGTATCTTTCATTTGGGTTAAGAAAGGAAAAGATTGATACTGCGTCTGTTCTTGCTGAGGATTTTACACGCTTAGATTTAATTGAAGCAATGGCAAATAAAAATTTCCTCAATGATTTCATTTCTGTTTTCGCCAATGTTTGCAGACTTGACTTAGCATTTGAAGATTCTATAAATACACCAATCGATAGTGGGAAAGTCAATATTGGCAGACATATTTTTGACAGTATGCCTGCAAAGATTGGATTTACTGTAGCATGTTCACAATTAATTTATGGTCGTGTTGGAACTACCAAATCAAGAGAGGAGCAAGAAAAGTCAATAACCAAAATTTCTCATTCTATATCAAGACTAATTGGCGAAATTAAAAAATTAGAATCTGAAAATCAGAAACAGCAATTTTTTAGTTTTTCAATACTTAATGAAATGGTAAAATCTGCTCCAACAAATAGAATTGGAGACTGGCAAAGAGCTTTTTATTTAGAAGCTTTCAGGTTAATGCTCTCAGATGAATATGATTTTAAATCATTTGAATCTTGTTGGAGAGCATATTAATTAAATTTTACGTCAATCATGGCAAATAAAATGATAGATGTAAATAGACATCTTTTTGAAAGACTTGAAAAGCAAATTCCAAGTGACACTGCGATTGAATCCAAGTTAGTAATTGGAGAGAAATCAATACGATACATTGGAACTACAAAAGGTAGCTATGCACAATCAATAATAAAGAATGGTCAAGTTAGTGATGTTGTAAAAACAGTAGACAAATCGACTATCCTTGTAATCAATTTTGATAATCGAACATTTTTGATAATTACTGGCAACATAGATGGTGCTGATGAATTTCTAAAAGGCATAACAACTGTTGTAGACCTTGATAATGAAGAACAAGACTTTAAATTCAACCCTGGCTTAGGAACCCTACTCTTTGCAAATGATAATTTTCCGCTTGATATTGATAGCGAAAAAAGTTACCAACTAATTGAATATGTATTTACAGAGGAGAAAGAAGGAATATCAAACGGCAATTTCAATTATACTGAACTGGCACATTATTTTTCAAATTATGATGTTTGGGAAGTTTCAGAAAAATATCTTCCATTAAATCAAAATTCAATTGTAGCAATATATTCGGGTTATTTAATAAATTACAACAAGGAGATAAACTTAGAGTTTTCCCAAAACACAAAACAAACAATAAAACTCCTTATTGAAGAGTTACCAATTGACTTAGTTGGTGGCAATATTTATAGAGCATTAACTGCAATGGAATGGAAGCATTCATTTTTAGAATTGTATCAATGTATCGAATATTTGTTTCCCTTGCCATATCTTATTAATCTTTCAAACAACATTGGGAATAAGTCCTTGTTTCCGAAATTATTTTTTAATACTGAAAATGACTTACAATGGCGTCCAAAAGAAGACCAAGCTCTAATTAAACTATTGAAGCAAATTGAAAATGAATTTTCGTTTACACAAATTTTAAATTCTCTAATAAATATCATTAAAACCAAACCAGATAATACTGACAATAATTGCATTTTTGTTTCAAAACACATTTATAATACAAGAAACTCTATTGCTCATTTCAGGTCGGGCATAACAAATAGTATTAAAACAAATTCTGAATGGGATGAAATAATTGAAAAACTTTCATTAATCATACATGACTTGTATAAGGTTTATTCATCAGAAATTAGTTTAATAAAATGAAGCTAATCAACAGTCACACACATTGCCAAGTCACACAAGCCGACACACAAGCCAAAACTTGGCAAAGAGTGTGCCTGTTCCCACGCTCAAAAGACAGACAATCAACACGAAAGACAGAAGGCCAGCACCCAACAGCGGTTTGGCGTAATGGCGGGTTCAGTGCTCCGTATGACAGTTTTGTGGTAGGTTCAAGTGCAGCTCTTCGATTGAACATTTGTGCTAAAAATCCGCCACTACGCCAAGCCGCAAAACGTTAGCGGTAATGGTAAAACGGGAACCTAAAAAAGATGGAAACGAAAGGAATAAAATTTCAGTTTACAGCAAAACCTTGGCAATATGGTGGACCCAATAGCTGGACTTTCATTTCTGTTCCTACAGAAATTTCAAAAGAAATTAGAGACAACTTGAAAAGTGAAGAACAAGGTTGGGGACGCCTAAAAGCGACAGCTAAAATAAGGAAGACAGAATGGAAAACAGCCATTTGGTTTGACACAAAACATAACACTTATTTGTTGCCGTTGAAAGCTGAAATTAGAAGAAAAGAAAATCTTGAATTAGACAAAAAACTGACAGCGACAATTTGGATATAAACTGAAACAAATCTTGAATTCAACCCCAAAGCAAAATCTTTAAAGAAAAAGAAGAAATGAAAATAACAAAACCACAACCGCTAACAGCACCTTAGCGAGCAGCCTCGGGTGACGTCTGTGGCAAATTGTTTTCTAAAGGTCTAAAGTTGTTTTGCAATTTGCCAATAAAGTAAGTACATTTAAATTAGGTTTGTCTCTTTAGAAAGGTTTATGTTATTAAACTCGGCCGGACGCTAAGCTGCAAACCGTTATGTGATATTTTAAAACCGACAATGAAAAAATATATATACTATCCGAATTTTGAACCACCAGACAATGAATGGCTAAAATTTGCCATTTTATATCTTGACAAATTCGAAAGCATAATACCATATAATCGACAACACTTGATAAGTGACGATTATAAAAACATAAAGGACAAAACAGATTTAGTAGATTTTTTTTCTCCTGAATTTTATCAAAGTGAACAAGCAACTTCAAAAGCAATTTATGAGTCTGAAAGAATCCTTGCGAGAACTTATGATAACAGCTTTCTATTTAACAGAGTTAATGTATTAAGAGATTGGAAGAATCCTAACACTTGGGACTATCAGATTTATGGAGAAAAATTCTCATATAATTGGGCAGAATTTTGTGAAAGGGAAAAGATTGGTATAAGAAATCCTGATGGCATTAGATTACCGAAAAGTTTGGCTTTTCTATATATGACACATCTTGCAAAAGTAATTGCATTTGAAATGAACGGTGACATAATAACAGACAATCTTGAATTTGACCGATACACAAGCTATTCTAAAGTTAAATCTATAAAAAGTAACCACAGGGACACTTTTATACGTGGGGTAATCAAACTACAAGTTCCAGGGAATATAAACGACATAAAATTTGACAGACTTATTGATTTTAGAAAAGCAAACAGGGATCTAATCAAAGCTTTTAACTCCGAAATTGATAAGGTTGAAAATTCAATAAGCAATGGAATATCTGAACAACAATTTATTGACAATTACAATTACACTTACAGACATTTAACTTCTGAGATTGTTAAACTAGGATTTGATATTGCGACAATACCACTTGCTTTTTATGCCTTGGCAAATAATGTCACGGCTTTAGACCAAGAATATTTAAAAGAGTCTTTACAAGCATTAAGTATTATTGGTGGTGGTTATTACGGCATAAAAAAATCACTATATGACAGACAAGATGAGAGAATGTGTAGAAAATATTTAACCAGACTACACCACTTAAGATGAAAAAAACATCACATAACAGCACCTACCCAAAAGGCGGGGTTTCGTGTTCCAAAGACAGTTTTGTGGTTAATCAAACATTTGTTTTTCAAATCAAGTTTTGTGGTAAAAGTCCCGCCCTTCGGGTAGCTGCAAAACGTTAGTTGCAATGTTGAAATAAGAAGCATAAAAATGAAAAACCTTTTAATAATTATAATATTAATACTGACTTCTACAAAAGTAATTTCACAAAGCAAGTATTTAACGTCAGACACAACAAAATTCAGATTTGAATATGACCCTATCTCTAAAGACACTATATTCACTTTTATAGATTATACTGACAATTTTAAAACTTGGAATATCTATTTTGACAATAACTTTTCTAAACTTGCATACTATTCATATCTAAAAAAAGACACTTTATTCATTAACGAATATTATAGAAATAGCGTATTAAAAAAACAAAATATCTATTTAATAAAAGATGTTCGTAAATTGATTTATGCTTCCAAATTTTATTCAAATGGTCAAATTGAATATGGTGAAAATCCCAATGACACATCTACTTTACTAAAAATAGTTAGATATCACGAGAATGGTAAAACAAAGTGGCTAAGTTATTACCATAATGAATATGGTGGACATGGAGAATGGAAATTATGGTATCCTAATGGCCAATTAGAATTAGATGCGTATTTATTTAAAAATGAATACGATGGTCAATGGACATATTATAAACCTGACGGTTCAGTTGAAAAAGTTGAAAAATGGAAAGCTGGTAAACTTTTGGAAACAATAAAACACAGCAACTAACATATAAGGATTAAACGCGCGAAACGAAGTGTAGCAGCGATTTAATTCTGTGTTGAACAGAAGCTTCAGAAGTATTATAAGTCTTAGAATATATGGGGATTCAATAAATTAGGTTGATTTTC
>Ga0315900_10010390_pt1 | contig 11655 bp, 18 predicted proteins | sample LakEriMetagenome_FD_203521 | JGI IMG/M metagenome (GOLD analysis project Ga0315900, IMG submission 203521) | Freshwater fungal communities from buoy surface, Lake Erie, Ohio, United States - Buoy 12 MA114 | ecosystem: Environmental > Aquatic > Freshwater > Lake > Lake biofilm | place: USA: Lake...
AAAAACCCGCAGATTAATGTGTGGCCTTCGCCGGATCAGGGTGCAGTAGGCAATCCGTACTACATATTCTATTACTGGCGGTTGAAGCGTATTTACGATGCCGGTACCGGCACGAACGTGATCGATATTCCGTTCCGCTTCCAGAACTGCTTGGTGGCGGGGTTGGCGTACATGCTGGCGGTAAAGAAGCCCGAAGTTGACCCGAACAGAATCGCGGCGTTAAAGGCGATGTACGACGAGGCTTGGGATTATGCATCTGCGGAGGACAGGGAAAAAGCGCCGGATCGGTTTGTGCCGCGTACTACTTTCTACAGGTGATGTATGCCAAGTAAGTACTCTAGTGGCAAATACAGTATTTCCGAGTGTGACCGGTGTGGATTTCGGTACAAGCTGAAAGAACTACGCAAGCTGACGATCAAGACCAAACAGGTGGCGATCAAGGTTTGCAAAAATTGTTGGGAACCTGACCAGCCGCAGCTATCATTAGGTTTGTATCCGGTTAACGACCCACAAGCAGTGCGGGAGCCAAGACCAGACATAAGCTACTTGCAGTCAGGCTATAACGGGTTGCAAATAACAGAAACACCGGGGACTTCGATTGATGCTGACGGGTTCCCAGAAGGCGGTAGTAGGGTATTTCAGTGGGGCTGGTACCCAGTGGGCGGGGCAAGTGGTAACGATGCAGGGCTGACACCGAATGCTTTAACGTCACCCGCTCAGATCGGCAGTGTAACAATCTCGTAGGAGTGACTATGGACAGCATGAAGAAAGTAGCCAAGGCGGAAGTCAAGGCACATGAGAAGCGGATGCACAAGAAGGGTATGGCTAAAGGCGGCGTGACCGGCGAAGCTATGCGTAAGTACGGGCGCAACATGGCACGTGCGATGAACCAGCGTTCTACCGGTCGAGGTGGCTAATGGAAAAGATCAAACCATCCCCGTACAAAGCCGAAGTCAAGAATCAGACCGGCACTGAGTACACCAACGAGATGAATATTGGTGGTGGCGTCGTTACTAAAGGCAACTACAAGGAAGCCAAGACGACCGGCATCAAGATTCGTGGTACCGGTGCTGCTACTAAAGGCGTGATGGCTAGAGGCCCGATGGGTTAATCATGACGTATACTGAGTTGTTTACTGCGGTTAAGAACTACCTGCAAAACGATTTCCCAACGAATACTTGGACGAACGTAGCAGGGACAGGACTTATTACGTCTGATGGTACTGATCAGATTGACCTGTTTATCCAGCAAGCTGAAGAGCGCGTTTACAACACGGTACAGATTCCTGCGCTCCGCAAGAACGTCACGGGTGTTACCACCGGCGGCAATCAATACTTGTCCTGCCCGACTGACTTCTTGTCAGTCTTCTCGATGGCAGTAATCGATGGCGATGGCAACTATGAGTACTTGCTGAACAAAGATGTGAACTTCATCCGGGCTGCATACCCAAATCCGAGTACCACAGGGATTCCGAAGTATTACGCGTTGTTTGGCCCAACCGTTGCATCCAGCGTTATTTCAGATGAGCTAAGTTTTATTCTTGGCCCGACCCCTGACATCCTGTACAACGTCGAGCTGCATTATTACTACTACCCTGAGTCAATCACGACTGCTGCTGATGGGCGCACGTGGCTGGGCGACAACTACTCGCCCGTTCTGTTATATGGCACGTTGGTTGAGGCGTACACCTTCTTGAAAGGTGAGCAGGATATGACGGCTCAGTACGAGAAGAAATACCAAGAGGCTATGGGTCAGCTCAATCGTCTGGGTACAGGTCTGGAGCGTGGCGATGCGTACCGCGATGGTCAGGCGAAGATTAAGGTGATGCCGTGATCCAGCAAGGACTGACAAACAGCTTCAAACAAGAGATGCTCCAAGCGGGGCAGAACTTGGCGACCGACACGTTGAAGATGGCGTTGTACACGGCGTTCTCTGATATTGGGCAGTTGACTACTGTGTACACAACGGCGAATGAAGTGACCGGTACAGGTTATACAGCGGGCGGCGTGACCATGACGGGCGTGACTATTAGCACCCAGACTACAGGCCCTAACGCTGGCACGGTGTATGTGGACTTTGCTGATGTGTCATGGCCCGGTGCTAACTTCACAGCGCGTGGTGCGCTGATCTACAACACCACTCGTAGTAACAAGACCGTAGCAGTGCTGGACTTTGGTTCGGACAAGACGTTTACTTCGACAAACAACACCGTCACTATGCCAGCGAATACGGCAACGACGGCTTTAATTCGTTTTCCTTGAGGAGTGTAATCATGCCTATCGCAAAATCGCAAATGGGTGAGACTGTTCAGGCTGGCGTGGGCGCACTCACGACTAGCGATGGTCGCGTAAAACTAGGTGGTGTATTTAAGGTCGAGTGCTTCGGCCCTGACGGTGTAAAGAAGTGGGAAGACAATTTCCACAACCTCGTCGTTAACGAAGGTCTGCAAGACCTGAACAACAAATACTTCAAAGCGTCGGGCTATACCGCTGCTTGGTATCTGGGCCTAGTGCTTGGCCCCGGCTCGGGCACGGTGTTCGATCCTACAGATACCCTAGCGTCGCACGTTGGCTGGACGGAAGATACAAACTATTCTGGTAGTCGTAAGGCTGTGACGTTTGGCACGCCCACCTTGGCTGACCCGTCTGTGATCGATAACTCTGGTAGCCCTGCGGTGTTTAACATCAACAACACGACAACTGTTGCGGGCGCATTCTTGGCGACGGTGGCGTCGGGTACATCAGGCATCCTGTTCTCGGAAGGTGATTTCACTGGCGGTGACAAACTTGTGGCAAGCGGCGATACGCTGAACGTCACTTACACCTTCTCGGCTGACGCTGTTTAATTAAGGAGTAACTATGGCTACCATGTTTAAAAAGGGCGACACTGTTAAGTTGATTGCGGTAGTGCCGCAAGGCCCGGTTGAGGCTTTACGTATGGATGAGGATGGTAATTTTTCGTACCTTATTTCATGGACTGATACTAATGGCGCGGCGCATTCTCGTTGGTTTGATGAGGCAGAACTGACTGCTGCGTAAAAAGGGTAAAGGCGCATGTTTGGGTTTTCGGCTCTCTCAGAAGCGCCTTTTTCCGCGTTACCCGTAACCGGCGGGCAAGTCTTATACGTTAATGTTGATGAAGCAGTAAACTGTTCTTCGGTAGAAAGCAGTGTTGTTACGTTTGTAGCGGCAAGAGCGGAAGCACTTAATGTAAGCGAAGTATTTGCAGCGCAAGTAGTATTCGACGGGCAGATTGACGAAGATGCTCAGTTTGACGCTGTTGTATCCGGGGCGCAAACCGCTGTTGGAGTAGTAGCTGAAACAGTTAATTTATTAGACGCAGTTAACGACGAGCGGTTTGTATTTGCGGATAGTGCTGAGTCTATAAACGTAAGTGCGGCGCTTTCAGCGCAAGTAGTGTTTGATGGGCAGATTGATGAGGACGCACAGTTTGACGCGGTCGTATCAGGGTTACAGACGGCTGGCGCTGTAGTAGCAGAAGCGGCAAATTTCAGTTGGGTAGATGTTAGCCAAGTTAATTTTGTTAGCGCATTAGCAGAGTCTGCGTCGTTTAATGCAGTAGTATCAGGCGCACAAACAGCAAACGGTGCAATAACCGAAGAAGGGCATGTCAGTAGCGCCGTAGACGCAGACATTTTAGGTGCGGCGGCTATTGACGAAGCAATAACGGCTTATGATTTAAATATCGGAACTTCGGTACTTATCAATGTTGTTGAAGACCGTGTTGCGATGGTTAGCACGGTTTCTGGCGTACAGACCGCATTTGGCTCTATAGCAGAAGAAGTAGACACAAGCGCAACTTTTGCGGTACAGGCTAGTTTTATAGCAGCGCAGGCGGAGGAAGTTAATGCGAGTGCAACGGCTGCAACGCAAGTTAACTTAAACGTAGATATAGATGAAGACGTTCAGTTTGACGCAACAGTTGCTGGCCTACGGATCACCTCTGCTGCGCGTAGCGAGTCAATAAATGTAAGTAGCACCGAAGCAGCACAAGCAGACTTTGTAGCAGCGCAAGACGAAGAAGTTAACGCAAGTGCAGCGGCTTCAGCGCAAGCGGACTTTAGCGCTAACATAGACGAGGAGGTTCAGTTTGATGCGATTACTGCCGCGATAGCCACAGTTAACGCAACGCAGGACGAGACAGCAGACTTTAGTGATACAGAAGCAGCACAAGTTGATTTTGTAAGCGCGGTTGCAGAAGAAGCTAATTTAAGTGCGGCTCAAGCCGCGCAAGCTGATTTTGCAGCAGATATTGACGAGGATGTACAGTTAAATAATATACAAGTAGCAACAGCAAACATACTTGCGGCGGTACAAGAGCAAGCTAGACTCTTCGACTCAAACTTTGCGCGGTACCTGTGGGAATTAATTAACGATGCACAGAACGCGGACTGGCAAGATATAAATAGCACTACGACTCCGGGCTGGGGGCTAATTGGTACAGAGCAGACAAACAATTGGCAAAACATAGACACCGACACATCACCGAGTTGGAGTGCGGTAAATACGGACGAGCCCGGCGACTGGCAAGTAATAGACACAGTTTGAGGTAAACAATGCCGTTGGTATTAGCGGATCGTGTTAAGGAAACGACTACCACTAATGGTACTGGCACTGTTACGCTTCTCGGTGCTTCAACTGGCTTTCAGTCTTTTTCTGTTATTGGTGATGGCAATACCACCTACTATTGCATAGCAGGTCAAGGTACTAACGAGTGGGAGGTGGGTATTGGCACCTATACAGCCTCCGGTACAACACTGTCCCGTGATACCGTACTTGCATCGAGTGCAGGTGCGCCGACTAAGACTACGTTCTCAGGTGGGACTAAAGACGTATTTGTAACTTACCCTGCTTCGCGTTCCGTAAATGTTGACGGCTCAAACATAGATACGGCTGGATTAGGAGCATCTGCTGGTCAATTGCTATACGCGTCAGGTACAGATGTATTCTCGCTACTAGCTGCTGGCACGTCTGGGCAATTTTTAGTTTCTAATTCGACCGCAGCCCCTTCATGGGCTAATGCTTCATCGTATGGTGTGCCTGCGGGGACTGTCTGGTGTTTTGCCGCTAGTACGCCGCCCGCTGGCTATTTAAAAGCAAACGGAGCATCACTTTCAACAACTACTTACTCCAATCTATTTTCCGCTATTGGTTATACGTTCGGCGGGGGTGGGGCTAGTTTTAATGTTCCCGATCTCAGGGGGCAATTTATACGAACTTGGGATGATGGTCGGGGGATTGATTCGGGGCGGGGATTCGGAACAAACCAAGGTGGTGATAATGCTTTCCACCTTCACTACGTAGTAAACAACGGCTCTCGAACTCAGAATTTATCTGCTTCAAATTTTCTATCCGGGTTTTATAACCCGATAAATAACGATAATTTTAAGCCTGTTCTCGCGGGCGTAGTTGGTACTCCAAACTTTGGTCTAATGAGTTCCGCAGGCGGTGGTGAGTCTCGGCCAACTAACGTAGCTTTACTTGCGTGTATTAAATTTTAACAGTAGATAAATATGCCTTTAGTACTAGCAGATCGCATAAAAGAAACTACCATTACAACTGGTACTGGTACTGTTACGCTTGCTGGTGCGGTCTTAGGGTTTCAATCTTTTGCGGTAATTGGCGATGGCAACACCACCTACTATTGCATAGCAGGTCAAGGTACTAATGAATGGGAAGTAGGTATTGGTACTTACACAGCTTCTGGAACTACGTTGTCTCGTGATACTGTATTAGCATCTAGCGCGGGAGCGCCGACTAAGACAAATTTTTCTGGCGGAACTAAAGACGTATTCGTATCTTATACAGCTACCCGTTCAGTAAATGTAGATGGGTCAACTATAGATACGTTTGGGCTCGGAGCATCTGCGGGTCAACTGCTATATGCCTCTGGTACGGATGTATTTTCGTTGTTAGCTGCTGGGGCGTTAGGGCAAATATTTACTTCTGGCGGGGCGGGTGCACCTTCATGGATAACTTCTTCATCATATGTTGTACCTGCGGGCAGCATTACATACAGCGCAGTTAGCACACCTCCAACAGGGTATTTGAAGGCAAACGGAGCATCACTTTCAACAGCTACTTATCCTGATTTATTTGCTGCTATTGGTTATACGTTTGGCGGTGGGGGCGGTAGTTTTAATGTACCTGATCTTAGAGGGCAGTTTATACGTGGTTGGGATGATGGGCGCGGGCTAGACCCCGGTCGTGGGTTTGGTTCTAATCAGGGTAGTGATTTTTTAGCTCACCGCCATTATGCAGTTAATAGCGCCGGTAGAACCCAGAACTTAAGTGATATAAATGCTTGGTCTGGGGACTATAACCCCGGTAATAGAGATAACACTAGAGCAAACCTTTCGGGCGTAGCTACCGGCGATGCTAACTATGGTCTTAGTAGTGCTTTTGGAACTAGCGAAACTAGACCATTAAACACCGCTTTACTTGCATGTATTAAATTTTAACTATATATAAAGATGCCTTTAGTACTAACGGATCGTGTAAAAGAAACTACTACCACTACAGGTACAGGGGCCGTTACGCTTCTTGGCGCAGTTACGGGCTTTCAGTCTTTTACTGTTATCGGTGATGGCAACACCACCTATTATTGTATAGCTGGGCAGGGTACGTCGGAGTGGGAAGTAGGTATTGGTACGTACACCGCTTCTGGTACAACACTTTCTCGTGACACGGTATTAGCTTCAAGTGCAGGTGCGCCGACTAAGACAAATTTTTCCAGCGGCACTAAAGATGTATTTGTAACCTATACCGCAGCACGTTCGGTGAGTGTAGATGGATCAACTATAGATACGTTTGGGCTTGGGGCATCTACGGGGCAATTATTGTATGCGTCAGGTACAAATGTATTTTCGTTGTTAGCTGCTGGTACGTCTGGGCAAATACTTACCTCTGGGGGCGCAGGTGCGCCTATATGGGCGAATAGTGCTAATTTTTCGGTTTCAACTGGGGATGTTATTTTCTACGCGGCGAGTACACCCCCCACGGGTTATCTGAAGGCAAACGGGGCTTCACTTTCAACAGCTACTTATCCTAATTTATTTGCTGCTATTGGTTATACATTCGGTGGTGGAGGTAGTAGTTTTAATGTACCTGATCTTAGGGCGCGATTTATACGTTCGTGGGACGATGGACGTGGACTTGATCCGGGGCGCGGGTTTGGGTCTAATCAGGGTGCTGGTATTACGTCGCATAGACATTATGTTATTAATAGCGCCAGTAGAACCCAAAACTTATCCGCTTCAAACTTTATATCCGGGAACTACAACCCAATAAATATTAATAACTTCAAACCTAACCTTTCGGGTATAGCAACTGGCGATGCGAACCAAGGTAATAGTAGCCCTTCAGGGAGCGAATCTCGACCAACTAACGTGGCTTTGTTAGCGTGTATTAAATTTTAGGGTAGATTATGAAACAAGTAATTCAGCTAGATGAAGATGGTTATTTTTTTGGGGTGACAGTCGCCGATGAATCTCCATTAGAGCCGGGCGTTTATTTATACCCCGCTGGGACGATTGATGCCTCTATCCCAGATATACCTGAAGGCAAGTTAGCAAAATGGAATGGTGAATGGGTGTTTGAAGACCCGCCGTCAGACCCAGAATCCGAGCCAGAACCAGAGCTAGAATGGACATACGCTGAGAAGCGGGCTATGGAATACCCACCAATGGCGGATTATCTTGATGGGGTTGTAAAAGGTGATCAGGTGCAAATAGCTAAGTACATAGCGGACTGTCTGGCGGTGAAAGCAAAGTACCCAAAACCGGAGGTATAAATTGACCCGTTAACGCTACTCGCCGCTGCAAATGCCGCTGTCGCCGCAGTAAAGGCTGGTTGCAAACTTTACAAAGACATCAAGGGCGCGGCGGGGGATGTTAGCGATGTACTGAAAGACTTAAAGGCGCAATACGACAACCTAACCAACCCGACAACAACTCAAAAGCAGCAATATCTGGCGGAGGTTGAACGAGTTCAACAGATAGCAAAGGCTGATCCGAACGACGTATTCACCGACATCGGCACTCAGTTAGGCGCTTTGATGGATACGCATGACGAGATTGCCAAGCTGTTGTTGAAGGAGCAGTTAGAAGCAAAGACGGTATACAAGGGGGACGACAGCATAGGTAAGCGGGCGTTGCGCCGGATACTGATCAACTCAAGGCTGGATGCGATATGGGCCGAGGTCAGAGAGACTATGGTGTACAAAGCCCCACCGGAGTTGGGTGCGCTGTGGAGCAAGTTTGATGAGATGCGGCAGGAGATCATTGCCGAGCAGGAGATAGCCCACGCAGAGGAACTTAGACTGGCACAGATAGCAACATGGCGACGCAGAAAAAGAATAGCGGAAATCAGGGCAAAGGCAATGTGGGTTTCGGCAGTACTCTTCGTAATAGTATGGGCGGTGGGTCTAATGTGGCTAACGACAAGAAGCATGATTACGAGAACGTCCCTTGGTCACTGATTACTGTCGTGCTGGCAGTGGTGCTGATGTTCTTTATTGTGATGCCGGTCTTGGCGTTTATGTACTACGACATGTACTACGCAACCCAAGCGGCGGTGCATGAGGTAAGAAAGATGCGGGAACTGCGCAAAGAGATACTGATTGAGAGGATGTACGACAGATGATTACGTTGGCACAGTTCAAGAAGTTCGCCCCGCATACTAAGTATGCCCAGCAGTGGTACGACACGCTGTTCGGCCCGCAGACTGAGTTTGGTGGCAAGTCTCTCCTAGATGAGTATCAGGTCAACACCCCGAAGCGCGTTGCGGCTTTCTTGGCACAGTGTGGACACGAGTCAGGCGGCTTTGTGTTTGTGACTGAGAACCTGAACTACTCAGCGTCAGGGCTCATGCGCGTGTTCCCGAAGTACTTCCCGACTCTTGAGCTTGCCAAGCAGTACGAACGTAACCCTAAGAAGATCGCCAGCCGGGTATACGCTAACAGGATGGGTAATGGGGATGAGGCGTCTGCCGAGGGCTTTGCCTACCGGGGAAGAGGGATTTTGCAGCTAACTGGCAAGGACAACTATTTTTGGTTCGCAGCGTCGTTGGAAATCACGCCAGAAGAAGCGGCTGAATACTTGGAGACCTTCGAGGGCGCAGCCCAGAGCGCGTGCTGGTTCTGGGAGACGAACAAGTTGAATAAGTTTGTGGATGGCAACGACTTCAAAGGCTTAACCCGTGCGATTAACGGTGGCTATATTGGATTGGCAGATAGGGAGCATCACTATGAAATTGCGTTGGCTATGCTTGATACTGGCAGTCGTTTGGCTTAGTGGGTGTGAGCGGGTTCGGTACTTTTGTCAGAACCCCGAAAACTGGGACAAACCGCGATGCCAACGCCCACAATGTGCTGTAACAGGAACCTGCCCGGATCAGTTGCTCAAACCGGAAATGCTGAAAGAGGAACCCAATGAACCCGCTAAAACTAATAAGCCAGTTCCTTGCAATGACGCAGGAACAACACGATGCAGTAATTAAGTTCTGTATCGCGGTTACGTTCTGCTGCACCGTGATTATCATGGTGGGTGTGAGCTTGTATTCAGTCGTATTCGTCGAGCAACCGATGAGCGGAATGGCCCCAGCGGACAAGCAGTTCTTCCTGATCCTGTCAGACATGAGCAAATATATTCTTGGCTCACTGGCTACGTTGTTGGCGGTTAAGGGCAAAGATGCGCTCCAGCAGTTTGTACCGCCCGGCCTGTCTACCAAAGAAGAGCGTGACGATAAGCCGACGCCACCCGCCCCCAAGGCACCTGCACCTACGCAAACACCCGTGCGTATGGAGCCAACCATCGACCCTATCAGTTCAGCGCCGTCTGTAGCCACAGGCTATGGCGGCAAACCAGCCCCAGTGCAACCACCTCACCCGGAGATTTCGTAATGTTTATCTACCTACGCATGGCTGTTACTGTTTTACTAAGTGCTGTCTTGGCTTTCCAGATTCACGCTGCCGAGACCAAGAAGGTCTGCAACGCCCAGAAGGACAAGAAGGGTAAGGAAGTGCAGGTCTGTAGAGAAGTCCGAGTCCACAAGAAATTAGACGCTACCAAGGTGCCTACTAAGTGACTGCGTTTTTCAACCCGTGGGTGCTGTTGACGCTCGTACTGGCGATTGCCGGTGCGGCTGGGGGCGGGTATTATAAAGGCAATTCTGCGGGCAAAGCCGAGGTGCAGCAGGCGTGGGATAAAGAGAAGGCTGAGCAGTACGCCGCTTACGCCAAGGGGCAGGAAGAAGCCCGACAACGTGAGCAAGAAATGCAACAGGCGGCGGACAAGCTACGGAGAGAGAAAGATGCGGAAATCAGGAATATTAATGCTCGCGCTACCGCTCTTACTAACAGCTTGCGCGACAGGCCGGAGCGCCCCGCCCAAGATGGTGCCATGTCCAGTACTGCCGGACTTACCGATGCCTCGGGATGGTGTACTGGAGCACGACTTTATAGGGAACACGCAGAAGCTTTTGCAGGGGAATCTGCCCTCGCAGCAGAACTCCAATCAGAGCTTAAAACCTGCCTTAAACAATACAACGCCGTCAGGCAAAAGTAAGGAATAGCGATGCCTAGTACATACTCTCCCGATCTACGGATCGAACTCATTGCCAACGGCGAACAGTCAGGTACGTGGGGAACTACGACCAACACTAATCTTGGCACGCTGATTGAAGATGCTATTGCTGGACGGGCTTCAGTTTCAGTTACCTCTGCTAATCAAGCTTTAACTGCATCAAACGGATCGGCGGATGAAGCACGGTGTGCTGCGATAGACCTCTCAATAGGTGCATGGGGTTCTCCCGCTAACTTTAATGTTTATGTACCCCCGGTTACTAAGTTGTACGTTGTACGTAATACAGACTCTACCTATACGGCTACAGTCTACTGCTCTACAGTTCTTGGCAATACTACGGCAGCGGGTACGGGTGTTGCGGTTCCCGCAGGCAAATCGGTTCTTTTGCGCTCGGACGGCACAAATATCGTTGAACAATTAAATCAGGTTGTAGGCGGTTTTAGTGTTGGCGGGGCAACTACTTTTTCTGGTGCAGCTACATTTGGCAGCACGGTAACGCTTAATGCTAATCCAACACTCGCATTACAAGCGGCTCCCAAACAATACGTAGACTCAGCGGTTGCTAGTGGTGTTCCTACTGGGGTACTTACTATGTGGTCCACTGGTACCGCGCCTACTGGATGGCTGTTATGTAACGGTGCGGCGGTATCTCGCACCACCTATGCAGCTTTGTTTGCTGTGATTGGTACGACGTTTGGCGCAGGAGACACGACTACAACCTTTAATTTACCCGACTATCGGGACAGGATGCCTATTGGGGCAAACACTATTGCGGCTTCAATCGGCGCTACAGGCGGCTCCAAAGATGCAATTGTTGTAAGCCACACCCACACAGCAACGGTCACTGATCCGGGGCACTCACATAGCATGACGTTAAATGTCTGGCGTGGCTCTAACGCTGGCAATACAAACCCTGCTTGGGGTGGTGGTGACCGACAGGATGCGACAAACAAAACACAGGCAACTACAACCGTGGGCACTGGGATTTCTGTATCTAACAGCACAGAAGGTTCATCCGGCACTAACGCAAACATGCCTCCATATCTCGGCAT
>Ga0315900_10010391_pt1 | contig 11655 bp, 10 predicted proteins | sample LakEriMetagenome_FD_203521 | JGI IMG/M metagenome (GOLD analysis project Ga0315900, IMG submission 203521) | Freshwater fungal communities from buoy surface, Lake Erie, Ohio, United States - Buoy 12 MA114 | ecosystem: Environmental > Aquatic > Freshwater > Lake > Lake biofilm | place: USA: Lake...
AGGGAACTGGCTCTTAAAGCGCCCGGCACTTTTCAGCATTCGCTTCAGGTGGCAAATCTTGCTGAAGAAGCGAGCCATAAAATCGGTGGCTCACCTTTGCTTGCCCGCGTAGGCGCACTCTATCATGATATTGGCAAAAGTTCTACTCCCATGTATTTTATCGAAAATCAGATCTCAGGAGTAAATCCTCACAATGAGTTGAGTTACACAGAAAGTGCGGCCATTATTGTTGGCCATGTACATACAGGAATTGAAAAGGCAAAAGAGAATAATATACCCGACATCCTGATTGATTTTATCAGAACACATCATGGTACGACGACTGCTGAATTTTTTCTGAAGATGGAAAAAGAAAACCGTGGAGATGAGCAGATGGACGAGTCTGTTTTTCGCTATCCCGGACCACTTCCCTACTCTATTGAAACATCTGTTGTGATGATGGCAGACGCAGTGGAAGCAGCCAGCAGAAGCTTAAAAAAGGTGGATGCCCGTTCCATAGATAACCTGGTAGAAAGCATCATTAATCACCAGGTAGAGCAAAATCAGTTTTCCAATGCGCCCATCACATTCAAACATGTGAGTGAAATCAAGAAAATATTCAAGCGAAGGTTGCTCAGTATGAATCACCTGAGAATTGAATATCCAAAATAATTACTGATTTGTCAGTCGAAATATTCTCTCATTCTGGAGAAGAATGATTTTTCTTTCTCACCCGGACTGGGCTTAAAAGTTTCGCGATCCTTGTATTTCTGCATCTCCTGTTTTTCATCCTTACTCAGGTTCTGGGGTATCCAAACATTGATTCCTACCAAAAGATCCCCTTTTTCGTAACCATTGATGTTGGGCAGACCTTTGGATTTTAATCGAAGGATTTTACCGGGCTGTGTACCGGGTTCTATTTTTATCCTTGCCTTGCCGTCGAGAGTGGGAATATCACAGGTGGTTCCAAGGATTGCATCGGGCACACTGATGTAGAGGTTATACACCAAGTTGTTGCCTTCTCTGATGAGTTGTTTGTGGGGTTCCTCTTCAATTACAATCAAGAGATCTCCGGGAATACCCCCTCTGGGACCTGCATTTCCTTTGCCTGCAGCAGAAAGCTGCATGTCTTGGGAAACACCTGCCGGGATATTGATTGGAATCACTTCATCAGATTTTACAATGCCGTCCCCAAAACAATGTCTGCACTTTTCTTTGATAATCTGACCTTCGCCACTGCAAGCCGGACAGGTTGCGGAAGTTTGCATTTGGCCGAGCATGGTATTCATGACCCTGGTTACCTGGCCTCTTCCGTTGCAGGTGGAGCAAGTGTGAAAGCCGGAGCCATGATTGGCGCCGGTTCCTTTGCAATAAGTGCACTCCACATATTTATTGACCTTGATTTTTTTCTCAACGCCATTGGCAATTTCTTCCAGGGTGAGTTTTACCTTGATGCGCAGGTTACTACCTTTATTTACCCTGCGTCTCCCGCCGGATGAACCACCAAAACCTCCGCCAAAAACATCACCGAAAGCACTGAAAATATCTTCCATGTTTCCGAAGCCTCCGGAAAATCCCTGAGCTCCACCGGGAGCGGCATGACCAAACTGATCATAGTTCCGGCGTTTTTCAGGATTACTAAGTACATCATAGGCCTGAGCTGCTTCTTTAAACTTATCCTCAGCAGCTTTGTCGCCCGGATTTTTATCGGGATGGTATTTCATGGCGAGCTTGCGATAGGATTTTTTAATCTCATCCTCACCAGCGCCCTTGGAAACTCCTAGAATTTCGTAATAATCCCTCATGCGTTTTTATTTCCTACAACCACCTTGGCATAACGAATCACTTTCCCTTGAAAGTAATATCCTTTTTCCACTTGGTCGATAATTTTGTCTTCGAGCTCCTTCGAAGGAGCAGGTATCTGGGCAATGGCTTCATGAAACTCTGAATCGAAAGCCTGGTGAAGGGTTTCCATTTCTTCAAGACCTCTCTGCTTCAGAATAGACCTGAATTTATGTAACACCAGCTGGACTCCTTCACGAATAGCTTCAATGTTGTTGCTATTTTGCATCGATTGTTCGGCCCTGTCAAGGTCGTCTAGTACCGGCAAAACACTCTTGATGATATCTTCTCCCGCTGTTTTTGACAATTCTAATTTTTCTCTGGCGGTGCGCCTTCTGAAATTTTCGAACTCAGAATAGAGGCGAAGGTACTTGTCTTTTAATTCTGCATTGCTCTCTGCCTTGTTAGACTCGCTCTCCGTAGCACTGTCGTTGTACTGGGGTTCTGTGATTAAGTCCTCCTGAGGAACTTGTCCATCTTCGGATGTTGGTTGCTTTTCTTCCTGATTCATAGTATCATCGAACATTTTGCCGGTGTTAGCAAAAGTATTGCCAAATATACGCTGCTGGACATATTGTCAGCATTTACACCAAGTACACGACAGAATGTATAGTTTTGTCCTTGCATGCGTGTATTTATCACAGGTATTGGGGGACTATTGGGTACCCATCTGGCAGCGAGGTTTATCAGCGAGGGATGGCAAATTATTGCGCTGGTGAGGAATCAACTATCTGAAGAAAATGCCAAACAAAACCTCAGTCGTTTCGGTGCTTTGTCGGAAGCTCAAATAGCTAACATTGCTTTTGTTCATGGCTCACTGGATCAGACCTGGTTGTATACAAGTTTACTGTCAGAAGCCGGTGCTATTGTACACTGCGCCGGCATGGTTTCATTCCATGCATCGGACAGACAAGAACTTTACAAGAACAATGTGTTGGGAACTGCCAGTATTGTTGATGCATCACTGGAGGCCGGTGTCCCCTATTTTGTTCACCTAAGCTCTGTGGCGACGCTATGTTCCGTGAGAGGCAATTCACATATCTCGGAGAAACCACTGGATGCGCCGACGGGCAAAAAAAGTGTGTATGCAACTTCAAAATACCTTGCAGAGCGCGAGGTTTGGAGGGGTATTGAGGAAGGATTACAGGCCGTGATTCTGAATCCCTCCGTGATTCTTGGTTACCATGATTGGAACAAAGGTTCTGCTGCCATGTTTCGCACTGCAGCAAACGGACTTCGTTTTTACACACAAGGTGTTACCGGTTTTGTGCTCGTGGATGATGTGTCAGAGGCCATTGTAAAATCCATAAAGAAAAAAATTACCTCGGAACGCATCATTATTAGTGCAGGCAACTTTTCGTTCAGAGAGATATTCAATGAAATGGCCAAAGGATTTGGTGAAAAAGAACCTGCTATTCATGCGGGTCCATGGATGAGCAAAGCCTATGTGCTAGGATCAGTTATATGGGGATTACTTAAGGGAAAAAAACCATTGATTACTGCTGAGAGCGCCCGCAGTGCTCATGCGATCAGGCAATTCGACAACAGCAAATCCTTACAACTGCTCGACATGAGGTATGGTGACATCATGCGCTTGATGGGTGGTTTGTGTGAAAAATACAAACAAAAAATCTAAGGTTTGGACGCATCATTGGCCTGCCTCATTTGCAAACTATCTACTACCTGCTTGTAAATATCCAAGAACTGATCGCCGTTGTTGTTGTAATAAGAAAGACTTACCGTAAAATCTTTCAGGCTTTGTCGGTAACGGGAAAGAATTTTTAGTTTCAATTCATCGGAAAACACCCTTGTTTGCGGGTTTCTTGCATTAAACTGATTGCAGGTGGCCTCAGCCATATGAAAGTCGGTAAGTATACTTACCATTTCAGATACCGGAATAATTCCGGGTGGAATGGTTTTATTCTTGTTCACACAGGAAGTGAGGAACAACATAATGGATAAGCCAAACAAAAAAGATTTCGACACTCGTCAAAAGTAAACAATCTTTACCTTTGCCTCATGACAGGGCTAAAGGTTCATATCCTGCTTGGTTACCTGCTTTGGGTGGTTTGGTTTTTTCAGCCATCCGGCAAAATCATCTACTCAGAAGAACGCAAAATTGCTGTTTTATTCAAGCGATACCTTGATGAAAATGCCCGTAAACCGGGTATTGACGGCTACAGAATTCAGTTGTACTTTGGCAATGAGCGGGAGAAGGCGCGTGAGGTAAAAACTGCCTTTCTCAGACAGTTCTCTGAAATGTCTGCGCATGAGAGTTACCAGCAGCCGAACTTCAGGGTGAGGGTAGGCGATTTTCGCACGCGGCTCGAGGCATTGCGTTTTCTGAAACAAGTGAGCACCTCCTTCCCTTCTGCTTTTGTTGTTACTGACCAGATAAACCTTCGTGAAATACCCAAGCCATGATTTCTCACCTGATTCGATCGATGGACGACTACCGGGCTGCTGTTGCCCTTGCAACTGAAAATCCGGAAAAATTCTGGGACGAAGTTGCACAAGGATTTCACTGGCACAAACCCTACCATACTGTCCTTAGTTGGGATTTTATCAATGCACGCACCCAATGGTTTGCGGGCGGTCAAACGAACATTACCTACAATTGTTTAGACAGACATGTTTTGCAAAAGGGCTCAAAAACAGCCTTTTTCTGGGAACCCAATGAGCCGGGAGAACCAGGCATTCAACTTACATACGGGGAGCTACTCGAGCAGGTTTGTAGAATGGCGGATGCCCTTAAAAAGCTGGGGGTATGCAAAGGTGACAGGGTAATTATTTACCTGCCGATGATTCCGGAACTAGCTATTGCAGTGCTTGCCTGCGCAAGAATTGGTGCTGTGCACTCCGTGGTTTTTGGTGGATTTTCTGCACATGCCCTTTCAGGAAGGATTCAAGATTGTGAGGCCAGAATGGTCATTACATCAGACGGGGCATATCGCGGCAATAAAACCATTCCCATGAAAACCACGGTTGATGAGGCCCTGGAGGCTTGCCCGGGTGTAGAGAAAGTGGTGGTTATTAAGCGTACTTCCGAACCAGTGTCATTCACTGATGGCAGGGATTTTTGGTATCACAAACTGATTGAAAATACCAGCAACTGGATAGAACCTGAATGGATGGATGCAGAGGATCCGCTCTTCATCCTATACACCAGCGGAAGTACAGGAAAACCCAAAGGGGTGGTGCATACTTGCGGAGGATACATGGTGTATGCCGCCTATTCCTTCCTGAATGTTTTTCAATATCAAGCCGAAGATGTTTTCTGGTGTACAGCAGATATCGGATGGATTACCGGACACAGTTATATTGTTTATGGTCCTCTGCTTGGGGCTGCTACCTCCGTGATGTTTGAAGGGGTGCCCAACTATCCTGCATATGATCGTTTTTGGCAGGTGATTGAGAAATATGGAGTACATATATTTTACACGGCACCTACTGCCATCAGGGCTCTGGAAGCTGCTGGAACCAAGTTTGTGGAGCCTTACCGGATGCCAACGCTAAAAGTGCTGGGCAGTGTGGGTGAACCGATTAATGTGGAGGCATGGGAGTGGTATCACAAATATGTAGGAAAAGAAAAATGTCCGGTTGTTGATACCTGGTGGCAAACAGAAACCGGAGGCATCCTGATTTCACCCCTTGCAGGAATCACTCCAACGAAACCCGGTTTTGCCACACTGCCGCTTCCGGGTGTTTTTCCTGCGCTCGTAAACGACAAAGGAGAAATCATTGAGGGAAACCCCGCTGAGGGAAATCTGGTGATTGTTTTTCCATGGCCTTCCATTATCCGCACCACCTATGGTGATCACGAACGATTCCGACAAAATTATTTTTCTGCCTATCCGGGCATGTATTTTACCGGTGACGGATGCCGTCGCGACGAGGACGGATACTATCGCATCACAGGCCGGGTGGACGATGTAATAAATGTCTCCGGACACCGCATTGGGACGGCAGAAGTAGAAAGCGCAATTAATATGCATGTGGATGTTGTGGAAAGTGCTGTGGTTGGTTTTCCTCACGACATCAAAGGTCAGGGCATTTATGCTTTTGTGATTTGCACCAATGCCAATAAGCCCTACGAGAACCTGGTAAAAGAAATACATGCGGAAGTAAACAAACTCATTGGTCCAATTGCAAAACCCGATAAAGTGCAAGTGGTAAGCGGATTGCCCAAAACGCGTTCAGGAAAAATCATGCGCCGAATTCTACGGAAAATTGCTGCCAATGAATTTTCAAACATGGGTGATACTTCTACCTTGCTAGATCCGGCAGTCGTTGACCAAATCATCTCAGGCAAGATTTAGGCTCCGCCCAGAGAGAGGACTTTCTCTAGACAAATCATACCCATTTTTTCGTTTGACTCATTGCTCCATCCGGCAATATGAGGAGTTAGTATCACATTGGGAAAAGCCATGAGTTGACTGATGGCCGGCGAAGCATGGAACGACTCAAAAGATTGACTTTCTTCCTCAAATACATCCAGTCCAAGTCCCAGAATCTTTCCGGATTTCAACAAGGGAATCATGTCACCGGTACTGAGTACTTTGCCTCTACAGGTATTGAGCAAATAAATATTTTTCTGAAATTGATTGATCCAGGAGGCAGTAACAAGATGATGATTTTCCGGAAGATAATTGATATGCAAACTGAGCATATCTGCACGGCTGAAAATTTCATCAAGTTGGACTTCTTTCGCAAAATCTACATGCTCCTGCCGGAGATAATTCTTCTTGAATTTATCATACACCAGCACTTCGATGCCAAGGCCACGGAGCCGGCTGCAGAAGGCTGAACCCATCAGTCCGTAACCCAGGATAGCAAGTGTTTTTCCTTCAAGTTCCGTACCTCTGTTACCCGGTCTTTCCCAGATCCCGGCGCGGACTTCATTAGCAGATTGATAAATCTTTTTGGTAAGCGACAGAAGCATGCCAAGGGTATGTTCCGCAACGGCAGTCATGTTTCCTTCAGGTGCATTGATGCAGGCAATTTGTTTACTTGCTGCATAGGCGGTGTTGATGTTTTCCATTCCCGCACCAATACGAGCAATCCAGCGTAGATGAGGAAAACGATTGATGACCTGTTCATCAATGAAGAAGCGAGACCTAATAACAATCCCCTGGATATTTGTAAAAAAAAATTCAGCGGGTAATGCATGATACTCTTCGATGCAATCATACTGATGGGATCGAAGTCCCTGCATGAGGGAGGGATGAACAGTATCGGCAATCCAAACGGCAGGCTGGCTCATTGCTTACCGAAAACGGCATGAAAGCAAGGCAATATCATCAATAAACCCACGGTTGCCTTTAAAAAGATTCAGGTCGTCAATAAGGGCATTGTTGATTTCCTTGATGCTCTTGTGCAAATTGGACTGAACGATTCTTTTGAGATTTTCCATCCCGTAATCTTCATTCAATTCATTGTCCTGTTCAACCAATCCATCAGTGAAACAGGTAACCATGCTTCCTTTAACGAGGTAGGTGATACCTTCTTTAATTTTGGGAATGTCGGGCAACATGCCCAGACCAATGCAGCCTGTGGTGAGGAGCAGAGAAGTGTTTGCCGTAAACAGAACCGGTGGATTGTGACCGGCATTGATATAGTTTAAAACCCTGGTCACCATGTTGTAGCGTGCCATAAAAAGAGTAATAAATTTTTCTCCTTTGGCGTTTGCAAAAACAAGGCTGTTGAGTTCTTGCATGATATCGGGAAGAGATGACTGGTAACGGAAAAGTGCCCTGAGATTTGCCTGAAAATTAGCCATGAGCAACGCAGCGGAAACGCCTTTACCAGACACATCTGCCATACAGAAAGCGACTTCATTTTCATTCAGCCTGATGAAATCGTAATAATCTCCACCCACCTGATGATGCGGTTGATAATAGGCGCCCACATCCAGGTAACGATCATTGGGAAGAACCGATGGGAAGAGAAGGTTCTGCATTTTAGATGCAAGCTCCAACTCTTTGTTGGCAGCGATTTGCCTGAAGTATTCCTTCGCCAGTTTTTTATTTTCGATTGCTACCACTATAATGTTGGTAAGCGTTTGAATAAAAGGCAAATGCTTGATGGTGGGACTTATCTGTATTTTGTCTTCATCGAGGTCACCGATCAACAAATATGCAAGTGGATGACTCTTGTGAAAAACAGGAATCACCATATCGAAAGAACTTTTGAGGTTTGCAGAAAGCAAGCTGATATCAGTGATCTCACTGATTTTTGCCAGGTCGGCTTCAATATCTACCTCTTCATCAATATTCTGGGTACCATAGCGAAGCGCACACATCCATTTTTGGTTGTTGATGTATAGCGCCAGTCTGCCTATCTTGAGTTCGTTTACCAAAATATCCTGGTATATCTGGAACAACTTTTCTACAGAAGCATTGTTGTTGATGGCTTTGGTTACATCAAGCAATGCAGTGAGTTTTATTGTGTGGATTTTCTTTTTCGCACGGTCTTTTAAAGTGGAAGACTTGAGTGTTTCCACCGGAACAAAGGATTTGCTCGATTTTTTTTGCTTCAGCATGAATGCTTGCGTTGGGTCAAGATGAACCTCCATAACAAATGTAGCCAAAAATACTCAAGAAGATGGGTTCGTTCTTTGTTTGGGGGTTCATTTTATTAAGGCATTGGTTTTGATAACTTTGTGCTCTAAAGTTTGATAAGCAGTATGAGCAATTACGATGTAAAAGATTTTGCCCTTCGAGAGGATTTAATCGACGAATTGAAAGAATTTCAGGATAAGTTTATCTTTCCGCAGCATGACAAAAAACCGGTCATTTATTTCACAGGAAATTCATTGGGATTGCAGCCCCGCTCTACGCGCGATGCTGTGCTGGCCGAGTTGGAAGATTGGGGCAAATATGGCGTGGAAGGACACTTCATGGCCTCAAGCCCCTGGTTCTCTTATCATGAATGGTTTCATCAACCGGCAGCGAAATTGGTGGGTGCGCTTCCGGGAGAGGTTGTAGTCATGAACCAGCTTACCTCCAACCTGCATTTTTTGATGGTATCGTTCTACAGACCATCTCCCAATCGATATAAAATTCTCACTGAAGCAAAAGCGTTTCCTTCAGACCGGTATGCTGTGGTTTCTCAGATCAAGTTTCATGGATTCGATCCCAAAGATGCACTTATCGAAATTGCACCTCGAGAGGGGAAGCATACCATAGATGAGGAAGACATAAATGAGGCCATTGCCTTGCATGGAGAGAGTCTTGCTATGGTTTTTATCGGTGGAGTCAATTATTATTCCGGACAGGTATTCAACATGGCATCCATCACTTCATGGGCGCATCAAGTGGGCGCCATAGCCGGATTCGATCTTGCACATGCAGCAGGCAATATTGAACTTCATCTGCATGATTGGCAGGTTGATTTTGCTGCCTGGTGTTCTTACAAATACCTCAACAGTGGACCCGGTGGGGTGGCAGGTGCCTTTGTGCATCAAAAACATGCTCATGCATCTCACCTGCCGCGATTTGCAGGATGGTGGGGACACGATAAGGACCGTAGATTTTTGATGGAACCCGATTTTGTTCCTATCGGCGGTGCTGAAGGATGGCAGGTAAGCAATGCCCCGGTACTGTCTATGGCTGCTCACAAAGCTTCATTAGAAATATTCGAACAAGCCGGCATGCAGAAACTCTCTAAAAAAGGAAAAAAACTAAGCGGATATCTTATGCGTTTGCTGGATGTGCTGAATGAAAAACATGGGATGCCTTTTGAAATTATCACCCCGAGGGAAGAACACAGAAGAGGTTGTCAGGTATCTATTCTTGTGAAAAAAAATGGAAGGCAGGTGTTTGAGAAACTCACTGCAAGAGGAATCATCGCCGATTGGAGAGAGCCAGATGTAATTAGGGTTGCACCAGTTCCCCTGTATAATTCCTTTGGGGATGTATATGCTTTTTATGAGGCTTTGGATGCAATCCTCTCAGACTGATTGCCAAACAGCATCAAAGAGGCTGTTACATGCTAAATTCTACTCCAAACTGACTGAGGTGATGAAGGAAGTGTTTGAAATGCATGATCACCCAATCTTCATAAAGCAATTGTCCGAATACCGGATGGATTTCATGTTCATGAGTGCGACCTGAAAATCTGTCAAAAAAAACATACAAAGCTGTTTCCACTGCATCACAGGCATCGGCCATAGAAGCCATTTCCGCAGGAGCAGGCACTTCACTCAGAAGAGGATGAGATGTATTTGGACGGAACAATTTATCGCTTCGTAAAAAACCCTGCAGAGCAGGAAGCTTTTCCGGATCTGATAGTAGTCTTGCTTTGTTTCTTCCATTGGATTGTTCAATAGAATGGAAAAGATGTTCTGCCATTTGCTGTGCACTCATCTTACCAAACAAGGGAGTGGCAGATGGAACAATTGAGCGCAAGGCGGGTACGCAATGCTTCTTTAAGAAAAGTTCTCTCTGAGCGTGTCCGGGAATCATGAAGCTGACTGAAACTTTTCTTCCAGTTTCTTAAAGCGATTGTCTAAATCCTTGTTAAGGGCATCCTGTTTGAATACTTTGGTAATCATCACCAGGCGCTGCATCACACTCATGGCTTGTTGCTTTTCATTGTCTACATTTTCGGCAAGTTCGCCCTTGAGCGAAAAATAAAATCTCAAATCATCCTCGTAAATATCTGCAATCTCTTTCACCAATCCATTGGCCTTTTCGATTGCACCGGCTTTGTAATAAGCCTCTGCTACAGGCATGATAAAATAATTGAAGGGAACATTATGACGGGGCAATACCTTGAGACAATAGTCGAGTACTTCTATGGCTTTTTGCTTATCACCTCTCTCAAGCAGCGATTCAGCGAGCCTTGAGAAATTGTTGCGAAGGTTCATGGTCATTCTAAGGTTGTTTTCATCCATGTAAAAACGGGATTTATCCAATCCTCCCCATTTGAATTTTTTAACCAGGTTGTTATAGAGCAAATCTGTTGCCACGCGTCCTGTTTGGCCATCTCTGTTAATAGTTCTTACAGGTACAAGACGATAGGCAAGTCCTTCGAGCTGAAAATAATCTTCAAGATTCAAGTAGCTATCGTCACCAACTGTGATTGCAAAATAGACAGGTCTTTCCCAGTTGTTGGTGGCGATGATATCAAAAATCAGCAGGTCGTTTTTCATCATGTAATTTTTACGGATGGTCCAGTTAATTCCGCCTTTTACAATTTGTGCTGCTGCCTCTTTTGGAACGGTTCCGTTTGCCACCACCCTGGCAGAGTCAACCGGGATAAACACCTTGTTGGTTGGTAAAAATGCCAATTCTGTGCCTGATTGGTTTTTCAGTTTTGCGCGTGAATCCTCACTGGCAACGAAACGAATCAGGTCATTGATATTGACAAATTTTGAAGTATCTACAATTTCGGGGGAGGGATATACCGGCAGGTAGTCGCGAGTGCCTTGCTTTACTTGATCTGCAGTGAGGCTGAGAGGAGCTGGTTTGCCATCATAGGCTTGTCGACGCAACTGATCGATATACCAATCAGTATTTGCGAGGCTAAGGTTTACTATGCGCACATCGGTACGATAGCCTTCTACCTCTTGGGCATACCAGAGTGGGAATGTATCATTATCGCCATTGGTGAAAAGGATGGCATTGGGAGCACAAGAATCGAGGTAATTAAAAGCAAAATCCCTCGCTGTGTAACGATGCGAGCGATCATGGTCGTCCCACTCTTCCTTGGCCATAAGGATGGGTGCGGCAAAAAGGCAAACCACACCGGAAGCGACTGCGGCAAAGGCAGGACTGATTTTGTATTTGCGGAGGAAATCAAAAATGGCAAACACTGCAAATCCAATCCAGA
>Ga0315900_10010392_pt1 | contig 11654 bp, 13 predicted proteins | sample LakEriMetagenome_FD_203521 | JGI IMG/M metagenome (GOLD analysis project Ga0315900, IMG submission 203521) | Freshwater fungal communities from buoy surface, Lake Erie, Ohio, United States - Buoy 12 MA114 | ecosystem: Environmental > Aquatic > Freshwater > Lake > Lake biofilm | place: USA: Lake...
CGGAGTACGTCCCGGACACGCTCGGAAACGTCATCATGACAACCGATGAGTCGGGGACGGTGACCTCCACCACCACCTACTGGCCTTTCGGCGAAGTGCGCACGCAAACGGGAACGAACCCGAGCCCATGGGGTTTCTGTGGCGTGTGGGGCTATCTTACGGATGCGGTTTCACGGATGTACGTCCGGGCCCGGCATTACCGGGCAGACACGTCCAGGTGGTTGACTGTGGATCCCTGGTGGCCTTTGCAATCGGGCTACTGTTATGCAAGCAATCAGCCCTCAACGTTCTCAGATCCTTCTGGCCTATATGAATCGGGCCCTGGCCAAGGAGATGAGTGGCCTCGCTACTTTCCAAGAGAAGGATTTCCGCTTGGCTGGAGATATGGGAATTACTGTGGCAAGACGAACTGGAAGCGGGGCTGTGACCGACCTGCGCCAATAACGTGCGTCGATTATGCATGTCGTGAGCATGACGATTGCCTTGGCCCGTCCGAAGATAAGTATTGGACTCCCGAGGGAACAGATTGCAATTGCAAACTACTGGAGGCTGCGCTCTGGTGCTATAGGGCTGGATCGTGTTCCTATTCAAGGTTTACAACTGATTGCCAGGCTTCACGCGACATTATTGCTACCTTCTGGGTCATCTGTAAAATTGGTCCACGACGCGGCTGGAGGCCAGAAAGCACTACGCACCCAATATACGTACCAAGGTCTGGTGATCTTCCAGGCGGGCCTCCTCCTGGCGCAAATATTGGAAGCAAATGGAATCCCATATATGTTTGAAAGGCGACGGCGATATGAAAACTGGCTATTGGTTTGCTTTGTCCATCTTGCGGCATTGTTTGTGTTCTATGCGTTAACGTCTAGCCAGAAGAGCGCTGATTTTCCCGATATCATGATTTTTGCTGACCTACTGATTTCCTTTGGCTTCGTGCCACTGCTTCTATTTGTGCCGATATGTGTCTTTTCGAAGTCAGACTTTGCGACTTTCTTGTTCAGTTCATGTGTGATTGCAGGTTCGATACCATTCCTGCTCGGGCGGGCAATTGCTATGCAAGCCGAAAAGGCAGGCAGTTCAGCGGGTGGTTATGAGTTGCTATTGCCATGGTTTTTCATTCTGTGGGCCTTTACCTTCCTTGCCATCTCTATGCTACATTTTATTGGTGGCATCAAGTGGTGGAATGATCGTAATTAAGGAACATGCTCACCATTAGCCCCGAGGCCAGTCCCTTGTGAAAAAACATTCGAGCTATTGCAGTTTCTTACTTTGGAGTTTTGTGTAAACCACAATGCCGACCGCCTCACCGGGCAGCAAGTGACGGGAGCCCGCGCAACCTTTGTGATGGACGCGGTGGGCAACATCACGGTGAAGTCGCAAGAAGGCGCCTCACCCCAAACCATCGCTTAAAGCTCCGTTGCCCCCCGCCGCCGCCCCAGCGGTAACATCCACTCCGCCTGGCCCTGCCCATGAAGCTCTACTCCCCCGCCCTGCTCGGTGCCCCGCCCACGGTGATCTACGCCGGGGACGGGGAGTTCCGCGAAAACCGGCGCGAGTGGATCCAGGCCCCCACCCTCTGGACCGTCATCTACTATCACCACCAAAACACGGTCTATCTCAACCAGCGCGCCTTCCTCGCGCCGCCGGATTCGATGTGCATCTTCCCGCCCGGGTGCCGCGCGGGCCACACCCTCATTGACGGCGAAACCAGCCACATCTACTGCTCTTTCAACCTCCCCGCCACCACCGGCCGCCGCTACGCCATCCCCGTGCAGATCGAGGACGCCCGCGCCTACCTGCCCGCCCTGGAAAAGGCCTGCCAAGGCGTCAGCCAAGACCTGGACCACCCCCGCGCCTTCATCTGGGGGTTCCTCTTTGCCATTGCCGAGGGCGAATACGTGCTGCGCGAACACGAGGCGCTCTACGCCGCCGAGAGTTTCATCCTCAACCACCTGGCCGACCCGCTGCGCGTGCCGCAAATTGCCGAGCACGCGGGGGTGTCGCCGCGCCAGCTGCTGCGCATCTTCCGGGATGAGCACCGGATGACGGTGCAGGAGTTCATCCGCGCCAAGCGGGTGCAAGAGGCGTGCCGCCTGCTGAGCACCACCAGCCGCACCATCAAATCCATTGCGGGGGCGGTGGGCGTGCCGGACCTGGCGCAGTTCAACAAGCTCATCCGGGCCGAAACCGGAACCTCACCGCGCAAGTTCCGGTCCACGCCCGAGCACCTTTAGGCGGGCTAAATCAAGCCGGAGTGGCCGTGTAGCCTTCTTCGTTCACGGCGGCAATCAGGGTGTCCACCGCTACCCCTTCGTGTTCAATCTGGGCTTGGCCGGGTTCCAGGGTCACGGTCACGGCGGTCACTCCCGCCACGGCTTCCAGGGCCTCGCGGGCGTGGCGCACACAGTTCTGGCAAGACATTCCGGTGATGCTGAGGGTCGTGGTCATAGTCGTTCCTACGCCTATCCTAACCCAACTAAGCCCAAGCCCCGGGGCCTTAGCCGAACACCAGAATGGACCCCAGATGCCCGGTTACGCCCACCGCCACCGCCGCCAGCGCCAGCAGCGCCCAGTAGGGGATGCTCTCCGGCGTGCGTTGCCGCCGCATCAGGGTGGTGCCCACCATCAGCAAGAAGGCGATGTGCCCCATCACCAAGTGCCGGAAGGCGTCGCCTTCCCACCCATAGCCGTTGGCCAGGTAGGCCGCCCAGCCGGTGGCCATGGCGGGGATGGTCATGATCGTCCCGGCCGCCAGCGCCAGCCAGCCCGCCTCGCGCCACACCGAATTCTTACGCTTGGACCCCTGCCAATCCAGCAACGCCCCAAAGAGAAACAGCGCAATCGGGAAGTGGACAATGGCCGGGTGGAACCGGTGGTCCGGGATCATCTCCCCTTGCTCCTTTTCTTCCTCGTCGGGTTCGGTCTTGGCTTCAGCCGCACCCAGGGAGCCCTCGTCTACCGCACGCGCCCCTACCACGCCTGTGCGGCGTTCGGGCGGTGCTATCGCGTCCGGTTGCCCGGGCTTGCTGGCGGGGTCGTTGGGCAGGGTGTCCTCCCGGAACTCTTCCCCGTTGCTCACCCCGTCGCCGTCGGCGTCCCCATCGGCCAGCGCGGCCAGCAGGGCGGCGTTTACTTCTTCCTTGCCGGCGGCCTCCATCGCATCGTGCACGGCCCGGCCGAAGGCGTTGCGGCGCGGCGGATTGGTGTGGCACAGGCTGCACCCTTCGGCCTTGGCGCGCTTGGCGGGCTCCATTTGGGGCAATTTCTCCAGTTGCTCCAGGAATTCAGGCTTGCTCAGCCCCACGGTCGCCAGGCTCACGGTGGCCAAAAGAGTCAGGGCGTAGCGCGGCGCCTTCATTGTAAGTCGCATTCTACGCCCCCTCTCATTGCATTGGCAACTAGTGGGTTATGCGCCCGCCAGCGTCCGCTTCAGCCACTCGTCCAGCACGCGGATGACTTCGGGGTTGAATTCCGCCCCCTGCCCCCACCGGGTCATGCTGTCCAGCGCCGATGTGGTCTTAAAGAAGCCGTGGTCGCTGCCTTCCACCATCTTGTATTCGGCGGTGCCGGGGCGCACCCCGTTCACAATCCGCGCGATCTCTTCGTGATCCCACTGGGTGGCAATGAACTCATTTTCGCCCCACATCGCCAGAACTTTGGCGTCCACATTCAGCCACGCGCCGGAGAGGTTGCGGGCGGCCAGCTCCCGCCAGAACCCCAACCCCACCCCGCTGAAGGTGCGGCCATCGGGGATGTTGCCCCGCACGGCATCGGCCAGTTCCGGGCGCCGCTCAATCACTTGCTGCGGGCTCAGCCCTTCAATGAAGATATGGTGCGAAACCTGGGCCAGGTCGCGCAGGGCGTTGTTCACATCCCCCGGGGCACCCCCGCCCATAGCCATCTGGCGGCGCGAGTTCTCCAGCAGATACTCCGTATAGGTCTTGGTGAGCGTGCCGTAAACGGCCACGCCCGCCACCTTCTCTTGCGAGGCCACAAACGGGCCAAAGCAGCCGCCCATGCTGTGCCCGAAGATGGCGATGCGCTGGGGGTCTACGAATTCGAAGGTCTTCGCCAGGCGCAGGGCCTGCAGGTAGGCGTCTTCCTCTTGCCCAAAGCCGAGCTCACTGTAAATCGGGCCTTCGCTGTCGCCCTGGCCGGGCTTATCCACCCGGATGATGGTGTAGCGATCGGCAAAGGAGGCCAGTACGTTGCCGTAAGCGGTGGTGGCGTAGTCGCCGTCAATCGAATACTGGCCAATGCCGCCGATCATGAAGATCGTGGGGTGCGGGCCGGGCGCGGTGGGGTGCGTGGCAATCACGCGGATGCGCTTGCCCTGGCTCACCACCTGGTCGTAATGCACGCGGAACCCGTCCGCCTTCATATAGGCGCGCGGGGCCAGCGGGGCGCGGGCGGTGCGGATATCGCGGCCCCGGATGTACTCTATCGCGACCTCTTGGCCCGTTTTGAGCGTGGCCAGGATGCGGGTGACGTCGGCGGCGGCGGCCACGGGCTCCCCGGCCAGCTTGGTCAAGATGTCCCCGGGCTGCAGGCCCCACTTTTGGGCACTGAGCCCCTCGGTAACGGTGCCGATGAGGACGCCTTTGGCTTCGGTGAGGCCGGCGTTCTGCGCGGTTTCGAGCGTGAGCGGGCGTATCTGCATGCCCAGGGCCGGGCGGCGGAGCAGGGGTTCGCCGCGCTCAATTTGGGCGAAGGAGAGAGGCGCCAGGGCCAGGGCGGCAAGGAGGATGAGGCTTCGCGGGCCGGTCATACCGCTTGATACCGCGTCTGACCGCTGGGGGTTGCCAAGGACGCTGCAATGAGGACCGGTGGTGGGCCCTGGGGGCGCGAGGCATTGATGCGTACGACAACTCCACGTCGTCTTCGTGGCTGTATCCGGTGTATGATGTACATGGAAACGTGAAGGCCACCCTCACTCGATCCGGGGCCACCGGCTATAGCACCGCGAACTGGAAGTCTTACGACGTCTGGGGTGGAGAGCGGGCGTCCACGGGTTCGGGCTCCATGTTCGGGTACTGCGGCAACCTGGGCCACCCCACCGACCCCGAGAACGGGCTCATCTACATGCGGGCGCGGTTCTACGAGCCGTGGTCTGGAAGATTCTTGAGTGAGGATCCGGCGAAGGCTGATATGAATTGGTATTCCTATGCAAATTCTTGCCCGCCATCCTTTACTGATCCGTCAGGCTATGCTTCTTGGACGGCATGGAACAACTTCATGATAGGTTGTGCTATCGGAGGGTTCTTCATGTCAGACTTGGCAATGCTCTCTTTGCTTCCTCTCGCAGGTGCTGTGGTGGGAGCATTTTTGTTTAGCTGTGTCCCTCTAGTTGGGCCTATTGCCGGCGGAGCGTACGGCGTTGCATGGGGTACGGCTAAATTAGTCGATCATTTGAATGACATTTACACTACTGGGGGTTTGTTCGGGAAGAGGGGCATGGAAGAGGTGAATGGCCAGCAGGTCAAGCGAAAGTATCCAGGTTTGGTGAGGGAGATTTTAGGTTTCATCATGGCCTATGGGAGCCTGCTCGATGTCCTGTTTGATCATGTTGAGGACTTTGCATTCTCAAAGGCTTGGGAGGAAGGATAAGGTGATGGAGCCAATTCGTGTATTAGCCCTGCCCGTGGTTGCTCTAGCGAGTATTGGGTTGCTTACCTATATGTTCCCAGGTAAATCGGTCCAAGCGGTGCTGAATCGTCAGAAATTCAGGCTACTTCATCTCCCAATGTTTGGAGCATTCATCGTTTGGTTCTACTTGCCTCTTTTCCTCCATGTACATCCGTTCATTGATGCGGTGATCTTAGTCTTGTTATGTTCGCTATCTGCAAAACTGAGTTTCCACGTTCTATCTCGACATGAAGGTTTAGGGCTGACAAAACGCTCGATTGAAGACTCGATTGAGCATAGAAACCGAATGCGTGAGCGGTAATTCTAGCGTTCGCAATTCCATATGTGAACTGAGTGTAGCTAGTATTGGAGTATCGTATGGGATTTTCCGGGTGACTTGTCGAGGTGCTGATTCTAGTCCCGATTCATACACTGTGTTGCATTCATGCTGTTCAATACTCAGGGCCATTGATCTGTCTAAGTATCATAGCACACAGTATTGAGGAGGCATTTGCGAACAAAAACATACTTGTACTGTTAGTATTCGCACCGACGTGCTACACCCTTAGCGGAAGGACTTCTGTCTTTGACCAAAAGAATTCTAGCAAGTAGTTGTCGTGCATTCTGAGAACTCGTTTCAAGGGGCCTGTCTGACGTTTCCCTTGGTGGTTCGGATTTCAGTGTGGCCGGCATTGGGTTGGTCCGCCATTCATCGCACGCCGTACCTGGCAACGGTCATGCAGTTAATTTCCTCACCCCTCACTATTCGACTAAATGGAGCTTCCTTAACCGTCCCATAGCTGGCCTCAATTCTGCCGGTGTCAGCCGGATGCGCACCACCACCAGTGACCGCGCCGGTAGCGTAATCGAGCTCCCCGCCCGCACCGGCCAGGGCCGGGGGGCCACCAGGTTCGGGTGATCCAGGGTGTTCTCCGCCATCAGCGAATCCGCCGTCAGGATCTCACCCTTTCCCTGCCGGGAGAGGGGAAGTCCGCGCAGCTCCAGGGTGCGCTCTCGCTCCGCCCCATTCACCCGCTTCATCACCAATTCGCGGCGGGGATTGATGCGTACGACAACTCCACGTCGTCTTCGTGGCTGTATCCGTTGTATGATGTACATGGGAACGTGAAGGCCACCCTCACTCGATCCGGGGCCACCGGCTATAGCACCGCGAACTGGAAGTCTTACGACGTCTGGGGTGGGGAGCGGGCGTCCACAGGCTCAGACTCGATGTTCGGGTACTGCGGCAACCTGGGCCACCCCACCGACCCGGAGAACGGGCTCATCTACATGCGGGCGCGGTTCTACGAGCCGTGGACGGGGCGATTCTTGAGCGAGGATCCTGCGAAGGACGGGATGAATTGGTACATATATGCATATAATAGCCCGACCAACTACTGGGATTTTGATGGTCGTCACCCACTGAGCCAACTGTTCAAGATAATGAGCTTTTTCTTTACAGAAGGGGCTAACGGCAAATCTTTTTCGATGCTAAGTGGAGATAGCGCGTTCAAAGCTATTGATAGTGCTATCCGTGTATTGGAGAAGCTCTCGCAGCAGCATCTACAAAGCGCCATCGACAAGGAGGAGGAAGCATTTTTGCTGATGCTGGCTCCTGCAATGGATAACGGATTCACAGCTGAAACTAAAGCTAAGATGTACGAGTCTCTGCGCGGGCAAGGCGCGAAGCATCGTGCGTATTCAGCCGCATACAAACTTGGATCAATACAATTAAAGTATTTGCGGCAGATATTGGAGATTACGGATGGGCCGTAGCGAGCGATACAAAGGTAGCTTTCTTAGGAAAGACAAAGACTGGTCTAAGCCTGAAACCATCACGGCGAATTGGGCATTACAAGAATCCGTAACTGCTCAGGATATCGCGTTCTGGAATTACCACATTGTGGGCCTGTGCTATATATTAGATTTGGCGCATGAGATTCATTGCGGGGTGTTTGATCACTACTCGCTGGACAGGTTAACTCTCGTCAAGCATAGGGTGCATGATTGGTCTCAGGTGCCGATGGTAAACGCGTTTAGAACTTGCCTAAATGGGTTGAATAGTGAGGTGGACTATTATTGCAAGTTAGTGTTCGAGAGTTCGCTGGAAAGCTGCATAGAAAGTGTGAGGCTAAAGAGTATAGGCGATATTGAATGCCTAAACGAACCAACACGATTAACATTGCAGTTTCTCGAGGATCGTTATAACAATAGATAAAAGATGTTATGATTGATTCGTTAAGTGCTGAGCAGGTGGCGAGAAGCGAAGGGCGTTTGAGGCAGCTTGAAGTTGTGGCCGCACTATGTCGTCGGTTTGATGGGCATTTGGACACCTTGTAGCTTATACGATCAGCGACATTGGCAGCCTAATTGTAGTGTCCAGCATCCCATGCACCCCTTTTGAAATCCAAGTTTCTGCCAATCCCAATTCATCGAGTTGAATCGACCCCACTGTGACAATACTGGCCTCAATTCTGGCGGCGTCAGCGGAATGCGCACCACCACCAGTGACCTTGCCGGCAGCGTAACCGAAGTCCCCGCCCGCACCGGCCAGGGCCGGGGGGCCACCAGGTTCGGGTGATCCAGGGTGTTCTCCGCCGTTAGCGAATCCGCCGTCAGGATTTCACCCTTCCACTGCCGGGAGAGGGGAAGTCCGCGCAGCTGAAGGGTGCGCTCGCGCTCCGCCTTGTTCGCCAGCTTCAACACCAGTTCGCGCCGCAAGGTATCCACCCCGGCCGAGGACGCCAGGCTGGGCGCACCTTCCTCCCGCAAAGTCTCCACCACTTGTCCGTCCAGGGAGCCAATCAGCTCCGCCCCGGTTTCTTCCTGACCACCGGTCAATCGGTATAAGTCCGCAAAGGATTAGGATCTGACCCGAACAATCCCGGAGAGATCCATCCTGGTGGCCCGGCTATTAGCGTGGCCGCCAATACCATGCGCCACTTCCAGCTGTCCGCCGTTTTCGAGGAACGTAGTGATGCCCGTCGCCCGGATAGCTTCGCCTGAGACAACAGCTTTCCCGCCCCGCACCCGCCATCCTGCCGCATAATAGGCCATGACCGCCGCTGGGATTCGAAATCCCGGAACCCCCCTGCAACGGGAACTGATCGAGGACATTGTGGTGAACCGCAGCGCCGCCGAGCGCCGCGCCGCCACCCTCCCTGGTCGGCGCACCGTCAAAAAGCAGTGGCAAGCCGCCTGGCTGCTCCGCGCCATCCAGTGCATGGACCTCACCACACTGAGCGGCGATGACAGTCCCAGCAACGTGCAGCGCCTGTGCGCCAAGGCCCGCCAGCCCGTCCGCCGCGACCTGCTGGAGCAGCTCGGCGTGGAGCAAATCCACACCGGGGCCGTGTGCGTGTATCACCAATACGTCAAAGAGTGCGTGCGCGCCCTGAAGGGCACGGGCATCCCGGTGGCCGCCGTCAGCACGGGTTTCCCCGCCGGTCTCTCCCCGTTCGAACAACGCATCGAAGAAATCCACCGTTCGGTGGAAGACGGTGCCGCTGAGATTGATATCGTCATCACTCGCGCCCACGTGCTGCGCGGCGAATGGAACGCCCTTTACGACGAGATGGCGGCCTTCCGCGAGGCCTGCGGCGAAGCGCACGTCAAGGCGATTTTGGCCACCGGCGAACTCGGCACCCTCACCAACGTGGCCCGCGCCAGCATGGTGTGCATGCAGGCCGGCGCCGATTTCATCAAGACCAGCACGGGCAAAGAGCCGGTGAACGCCACCCTCCCCGTGGCCCTGGTGATGTGCCGCACGATCCGGCAATACGAAGCGCAGACGGGCGTGAAGGTGGGATTCAAGCCCGCCGGGGGCATCCGCACCGCCAAGCAATCCCTCGACTTTTTGATGCTGATGAAGGAAGAACTGGGCGACCCCTGGACGCACCCGGACCTCTTCCGCCTGGGGGCCAGCACGCTCCTTTCGGACATCGAACGCCAACTGGAACACTTCGCCACCGGCCGGTATTCCGCTTACCACCGCCACGCCATGGGCTAAATGCAATGAGTCAAGTCACCGATATCCTCCAGAACCTCGATTACGGCGTTGCGCCGGAATCTGCCCAATTGGCCGAAGACTGGCTGAACGAGCACGGGCGCACCTTTGGGCACTACATCGGCGGGCAGTGGGTGGCCGCTGACACCACCTTTGCCACCATCAATCCCGCCACGGGCACCGAACTCGCCCAAATCGGTCAAGGTACCGAAGCCACGGTTAACCAAGCGGTGGAAGCGGCGGGTGTTGCTTTCGGCACCTGGAATTCCCTCCCCGGGACCGAACGCGCCAAGTACCTTTACGCCATTGCCCGCCAGATTCAAAAGCATGCGCGCCTCTTTGCGGTGCTGGAGAGCATGGACAACGGCAAGCCCATCCGCGAAACCCGCGATGTGGACGTGCCGCTGGTGGCGCGGCACTTCTATTACCACGCCGGTTGGGCCACCCTGGCCGAGCAGGAGTACCCGCACCACCGCCCCGTGGGCGTGTGCGGGCAGATCATCCCGTGGAACTTCCCGCTGCTGATGCTGGCGTGGAAAATCGCGCCCGCCCTGGCCATGGGCAACACGGTGGTGCTGAAACCCGCCGAGTTCACTTCCCTCACGGCGCTGCTCTTTGCCGAGATCTGCCAGCGCGTGGGTGTCCCCAAGGGCGTGGTGAACATCATCACCGGCGACGGCGAAACCGGCAAGGCCCTGGTGGCGCACCCCAACGTCGACAAGATCGCCTTCACCGGCAGCACCGAGGTGGGCAAGCACATCCGGCGCAGCACCGCCGGTTCGCACAAGAAGCTGAGCCTGGAACTGGGCGGCAAGTCGCCCTACATCGTCTTTGACGACGCCGACATGGACGCGGCTGTGGAAGGGCTGGTGGACGCCATTTGGTTCAATCAGGGCCAGGTGTGCTGCGCGGGTTCGCGCCTGCTGGTGCAAGAGAGCATCGCCGAAGAGTTCTACGCCCGCGTGCGGCGGCGCATGGCGCAGCTCCGCGTGGGGGACCCGCTGGATAAGGCCACCGACATCGGCGCGGTGGTGGACACTACCCAACTGGAACGAATTCACCAACTGGTGGAGCAAGGCGTGGCCGAAGGGGCGGAGAAATTCCAACCCGAATGCACCCTGCCCGCGCAGGGCTGCTTCTATCCACCCACGCTACTAACCGGGGTGGAACCGGCCAGCACGGTGGCCCAGGTGGAGATTTTCGGCCCGGTGCTGGTGGCGATGACCTTCCGCACGCCCAGCGAGGCCGTGGCCCTGGCCAACAACACCATTTACGGCCTGGCCGGGACGATCTTTTCGCAGAACCTCGACATCGCCCACGACGTGGCCGCGCAGATCAAGGCGGGCGTCATCTGGATCAACGGCACCAACTTCTTTGATGCCAGCGTCGGCTTTGGCGGCTACAAGGAGAGTGGCTTCGGCCGCGAGGGCGGCCGCGAAGGGTTGGAAGAGTATCTCGTCCGCGATCTCCCCACTGCCGAGGCCCCCCGCCTGCCGGTGATTGACCCGCTTCCCGATGCCGACCCGGACATCGACCGCACCCACAAGCTCTACATCGGCGGCAAGCAGGTCCGCACGGATAGTGGCTATTCCCTCTCGCTGCCCCTCGCCACGGGTGGAATGGCCGATATCTCGCGTGGCAACCGCAAGGACATCCGCAATGCCGTGGAAGCCGCCGAAGCCGCCGCCAGCGGCTGGGCCAGCACCACCGCCTTCACCCGCGCCCAGATCCTCTATTACCTCGCCGAAAACATGCAGGGCGCCCGCCACCAATTGGTGGAATCGCTCACCGCCCGAGGCCAGCAGAGCGCCGAAAAGGAGTTCGATGCCACCATTCACCGCGTGCTGCACTGGGCGGCCTGGGCAGATAAGTACGAGGGCACGGTACACCAGCCGCCCCTGCGGGCCATGGTGTACACCCGCCCCGAGCCGCTCGGCGTCGTCGGCATCATCAACCCCGCCGCCCCCGCCTTGCTTGGCTTCATCGGGGCTTGTCTGCCGGCGATCGCCATGGGCAACGCCGT
>Ga0315900_10010394_pt1 | contig 11653 bp, 8 predicted proteins | sample LakEriMetagenome_FD_203521 | JGI IMG/M metagenome (GOLD analysis project Ga0315900, IMG submission 203521) | Freshwater fungal communities from buoy surface, Lake Erie, Ohio, United States - Buoy 12 MA114 | ecosystem: Environmental > Aquatic > Freshwater > Lake > Lake biofilm | place: USA: Lake...
GGGCGCGTGCCGACGATTGCCACCACCTTGAGCTTGTTCATCGGAGGGTCCTGTCGGACGCCGGACAGAAGGCGCGCCGGTGAGGGATGCGGCGGGCGAATGCTGCATTGCCGGAGGGCGGGGCCGGCGGGCCTGCCGTTGCGCCCGACCCGGCGACACGCACCCCGGTGCCCGTCCGGACCCCCGAGTTTAAGTCAGGAGGACCCCCCTCGTCAGGTTGCGTACCCCGTGCCGCCTGCGCCTGCGGAGGTGCTCGATGCGGTGCAACGCCCCGCGCGCGCGCGGCGGCGGTGACTGGACAGGCGACAGGCCGCGTCGCCCCGCGGTGCGGTCCCCGGGCGCGGCGGACACGAAGCGACCTCGTCGGATCGATGACAGTCGGGGCGAGGCGAGGTCTGGCCGCCGCACGCGGGTTGTCGACGCTGCACCGTCGTCGCCCCGGCCGCGTTCGTGCGCCTGGTGGCGGAATGCCCCGGGCCGGGCCGGAGAGTCCCGGGCCGCCGTCGCCGTCGGCCTCGGTGCCGGTCTCGGCCGACCTGCTTGGGGTTCACCCGCCGGACGCGGCGATCAGACCGGCTCGCTCCAGGTGTCGGGCGCGGCGGAGTCGAAGATCTCGTGCGACCAGAACAGGGTGAACAGCGGGGCAGTGCCCACGTTGCGGATGTCGTGGGTGTGCAGCGTCGGCATGTCGACGAACACCGGCCGCTCGCCACTCACCCGGAACTCGTGCACGCCCGTGTCGTGCAGGCGGCGCACCCGGATCAGGGCCTCGCCCGAGGCGACCAGGAAGCGCTCGATCTTGCGGCGGTGGAAGTGGTTGCCGCGCACGGCCCCGGGCTCGGTCCAGGATGCGAAGCACTGGCCGCCATGATGGGTCTTCACCGCTTCGAACAGACGGCCACGCGCATCCGAGCGCCAGTCGAGCGCGACCGGATAGTGGCGGGGAAAGCGGCTCGCGCGCAGCGTGTTGAACAGCTCGAGGTCGAGGTCGGTGTGAAAACGCGGCAGCGTGCCGGTGGCGTAGTCCGCCTGCATCGCCTGCAGCCGGGCAAGCGCCTCGGAGATGCGCATGCGTTCGCCATCGGGCGAACGGGGGCCCGAGCGACCCTCCTCGATGGCGGCGACGATGAGATCGCAGGCGCGCTGCGCGTGGAACAGTTCGACCTCGCCGTCGACGGTGATGCGCGGCGGCTCGCCCTCGGCGAGCTGATGGCAGAAGGTGGCGATCGCGGAGTTGTAGTGGGGTCGCCCGCCCTCGCCGAACAGGTGCGGGAATCGGATGTCGGTGAAGGGCGATCCCTGGCGCGCGGCCCACTCGCCGAGGATGCCTGCAGCCTCGCGCTTGGATCGCCCGTAGACGGAGAGCGAGGCGGCGGGCAGGTTCGGGTCGCGGCTGTGCACCGAGTTCGCGTAGAGCAGGTGGGCGCGACTGCCGCTCCCCTGCAGCGCCTCGACCAGGGTGCGGGCCAGGGCCGGATTGCCCGCGGCGACCTCGGCCTCGGGCGCGCGGTTGATGCCGGCGAGGTGGACCACGGCGTCGGCGTCGGCCACCGCCGCGCGCAGCCGATCCGGCTCCGAGAAGGTTGCGCGGTCGATCGGGATGGCGACCCAACCCTCGCGCATGCGCAGCGCGCAGCGCAGGTGCCAGCCGAGAAAGCCCGCGGCGCCGGTGATGGCGACTCGACGCGGGACCGGCGTCCGGGTCATCGGCGGGCGCGCGGGCGCGAGCCTGCCGAACGGGCGGCGGTGCGGGGCCGGTCGGCGTCGGGCGTGGCGACGCGTTCCATGCGGGCCGGGGCGGTGGGCCGGGCGCTCGCCGGTACGGCCTTGCCGTTGCGGCGTGCGCGCGCGGCTCGCGGGGACGGGCCGCGATCGGCGGCCGGCCCGAGCGCGAGTTCCGCACGCATCTCGGGCAGGGTCAGCAGCAGCCGCCGCACGCCCTCGACGTCGAGCCGCTCGGTGTTGTGCGACGTGTAGTCGTCGACTTCGACCTCGCCGGTGTCGCCCTCGGTGAAGTACTTCGCATACTCGAGCCCGCGCCCATCCATGCGTACCCGCCAGTAGTCGCCCATGTCCTGCGCGCGACGCAACTCCTCGCGGCTCGCCAGCGTCTCGTAGAGCTTCTCGCCGTGGCGCATGCCGATGTGATGGACCTTCAGCGGTGCCTCGAGCAGGTCGGCGGTGCCCTGGGCGAGGTCGGCGACGGTGCAGGCCGGGGACTTGCGGATGAAGATGTCGCCCGGCTGCGCATGGGCGAAGGCGAAGAGGATCAGGTCGATCGCCCCGGACAGGGGGAGCAGGAAGCGCGTCATCCCCGGCTCGGTGATCGTGAGCGGGCGTCCGGCGCGGATCTGCGAGACGAACAGCGGGATCACCGACCCGCGCGAGTACATGACGTTGCCGTAGCGGACCGCGGCCACGACGGTGCGGCGCTCGCGGGGGGTACCGCGTCCGGTGCCGACCAGCGGGTCGCGCGCGGCCGACAGCGCAACCTTTTCCATGAGCGCCTTGGTCATGCCCATCGCGTTCACCGGCTGCACCGCCTTGTCGGTGGACAGGCAGATCACCCGGTCCACGCCGTGGGCGATCGCCGACTCGACCACGTTGTGGCTGCCGATGATGTTGGTGTAGACCGCCTGCATCGGGAAGAATTCGCAGGAGGGCACCTGCTTGAGGGCGGCGGCGTGGAAGACGTAGTCCACCCCGCGCATCGCGGCATCCACGCTCTCGCGGCTGCGCACGTCGCCGATGATGAATTGCACCTTCGGGTCGGCCAGTTCGACCCGCATCAGTTCCTGCTTGAGTTCGTCGCGGCTGAAGATGCGGATCTGCGCGAGATCCATCGTGCGCAGGCGTTCGAGCACCGCGCGGCCGAAGGAGCCGGTGCCACCGGTGATGAGCACGGTCTTGCCGCGCAGTGCCTTGGCGACGGTGGCGGTGAGCGGGGATCTCGCCATGCGAGTCGACTCCTGTCTGGCGGGCCCGTAGGCCTCGGGTACGGCACCGGTCGGCACGGGCCCGGTTGCGACGAGACGTCCCGCTGGGGCCGCACGCCCGGGGAGGAGGCTCGCCCGACCCTGCGCGGTGCGTCTTCCCGGACGCATCGCGCGAGCGACCCTGATCCGGCTCTGCCGCCCGTCACTCGAAGGACTGCGGGCGGGCCGCCGGATTATTCGCGCTCAGGGCAGTTCGTGCAATTCCCGCACCCACTGCTCCAGCCGGATGAACGCGCGCTCGCGGTCGAACTGCCCGAGGTAGCAGGCGCGGGCCCGGTCGCCCATCGCGCGCCGTTCGGTGTCGGGCAGGTCGGCCAGGGTGGCCACGGCCGCGGCGAGCGCCGCCGGGTCCTCGGGGGGGCAGGCCAGCCCGGCCTGCGCTTCGCTGACGACGCGGGCGCCTTCGCCGGCCAGCGCCGCGATCACCGGTCGGGCGCAGGCGAGGTAGGACTGGATCTTGCCGGGGATGGTCAGCGCGAAGATGGGCTCGTCGCGCAGCGTGACCAGCAGCGCATCGGCACGCGAGAAGAGCGCGGGCATCGAGGACATCGGCAGCGCGCCCAGCAGCCGCACGGTGGAGGCCAGTCCGCGGCGCTCGATCTCGGCCTGCACCCACGCGCGCATGCGACCGTCGCCTGCGATCAGCCACTGGATGTCGCGACGCTCGCGCAGCCGCTCGGCGGCGGCGAGGAGCGTCGGGAAATCCTGGGCGACGCCGATGTTGCCCGCGAACAGCACCCGGAATCCGTCGGGCAGCTCGGGTAGCGGCACGCACGCCTGCGCCAGTGACGGCGCAGCGGTGGCATCGACACCCGTCGCGGGGAGGCGCCCTGCGCCCGCGCGCCCCTGTGTTGCGCCCGCTCCACCGGACGGGTCCGGTCCTTCGTGGCCCGCGACGGGCCCGGCCGCACCGGCACCTGCGCTCGATGCTGCCGCGTACGCAGTCGCGGCATCGTCCCTCGGCTTCGGGGGCGCCGGCTCGGGGGTGTCGACCGGGCGGTAGAGGGACTCGGCCCAGCTGGGGAAGTAGCGCACCCGCTCGTCGGGCACGCCCTGTTCGCGCAGTCGCACGAGGAAGCCGCGCGACTGCGCGAGCACGCGGTCGCAGCGCCGGTAGATCCAGCGGGTCAGTGCATCGGCCGGGCGCAGCAGTCGGCGCAGGGAGGCGCCGCCCGCGGCGGTCAGGCTCTCCGGCCAGAGGTCGAGTACCCAGAACAGGATCGGCGCGCCGGTGAGGCGCTTGGCCGCGATGGCTGGCAGCCCCACCGTGACCGGCGACACCTCGAACACGAAGATGGCATCGAAGCGGCGGCCGCGCAGCCTCGGGGCACCGAGCAGCACGCCGGCGAGCGCGAAGGAGAGGAAGTTGAGCGCGAGGCGCAGTCCGCCGCCAGGCCCGCGCGCGAGCATCGGCACGCGCAGTACCTCGGCGCCGAATGCGGTCTCGCGCCACGGGCCCCGTCGCAGGCCGTAGCCCTCGAACCAGCGTCCAGTCGGATAGTTGGGCAGGCCGGTGAGTACGGTGACCTCGTGGCCGCGGGCGACCATGCCTTCCACGAGGTCGTTCACCCGGAAGTTCTCCGGGTGGAAGTACTGGGTGACGACCAGCAGCTTCACGCCAGCACCGACCGATAGAGCGCGACCACGCGCGCGGTGAAGCGATCCCAGGTGAAGTGTGCGGCCTGCGCGCGTGCGCGCAGCGCCTGCTCCGCGCGCGCGCCCTCGCTCGCGGTGGCCTCCAGCATGTCGACGATCGTGCGGGCGATCGAGTGTGGGTCGAGCGCGTCGAAGTAGCGGGCGGCGTCCCCTCCGAACTCGGGCATGGGCTCGAGGCTCGAGGCCGCGACGGGTGCGCCATGCGCCAGCGCCTCGAGCAGGATGTTGGGGCTGTTCTCCACCAGCGAGGGAAACGCGAACAGGCGTGCGTTCTCGTAGAGGGTCGCGAGTGCGCTGCCGCCGGCTCCGGGCACCACGACCACCGATCCGCGAAGGTCGGGTTGATCGGCGCGCGCCAGCACCTGGCGGTGGTATTCGCCGTCCCACGGCAGCCCGACCAGCACGAGCTGATGGGCCGCGCGCAACCCGGCGGGCAGCAGGGCCCAGGCCTCGAGCAGGCGCAGGAAATTCTTGTACGGATAGAAGTGGGATACGTAGAGCAGGTAGGGGCGGGTGATCCCGTAGCCCTCGAGCAGGCGCGCGCGCGCGGCGGCATCCGCAAGCCCCGGCGTGACATCCACGCCGTTCGGGATGACCTCGATGCGGGCATCGGCGACCCCGTGGTCGACCAGCGTCCGGCGGCAGGCCTCCGACAGCGCGATCACCGCGCTCGCGCGCCGTGCCGAGGAGACGATCGTGCGGGCGAGCACGTCCAGGCGCAGCTGTCCCCGCCAGTGCGCCTCGGCCTCGCGCGCGGCCGCGGAGAACGGCGCGAGGTTGGCGACGCCCACGATCGCAGGTATCCGCGAGGGAAAGCGCAGCGGCAGGTCGTGCGAAAAGGTGAGGTAGGCCCCCGCGCCAATGTCGCGCAGCAGCGAGCCGACATGCAGGTTCTGCCAGGCCATGCGCCGCAGGGCGACCGCAGGCGGGGGAAAGTGCGCCTCCTGCACCTGCAGATCGCTGCGGTTGGCGAGAAAGTTCAGCGCTCCGTCGGCGTGCAGCACGTGCAGGCGCGTGTCCGGATCGTGGTCGCGGATACGCCCGAGGAAGGCGCGGGCACGGGTGAGTTGGCCGCCAGTCCGGGCGGCGAGGAAGTCGAGCAGCAGGGTCCGGGGAGCGGCCACGGGCATGATGGATTACGGGCGGTCAGTGCGTGGCCGCGAGGGGGCGCGCGCGGCTCGCGTGCCAGCGCTCGTACATCGCAAGCGCCCAGAGCAGGTGTTCGTGATGTGCCCGTCCGGCCGCATGGTCGTCGAACGCGCGCAGGGCGACCCTGCGGTCGATCCAGCCCTCGCGGCAGAGGAAGCCGTCGGCGATCGCGGCGCGGAACGGGTCGCGCAGCGGGCCTCGCAGCCATTCGCGGATGGGGACGACGAAGCCGGCCTTGGGGCGGTCGATCAGCGAGGCGGGCAGATGGCGGGCAAGCAACTGGCGCAGGGCCCGCTTGCCGCCAGCCGGATTCGATCGAAGCGACCGGGGCAGTGCATGCGCGCAGCGCACCACCCGCCAGTCGAGGAAGGGATTGCGCGCCTCCAGTCCGAAGGCCATGGTGGCGCGATCGACCTTCACGAGGATGTCGGATTCGAGATAGGTCAGCAGGTCGAGATCCATCATGCGCTCGGCGACCGGGCGCCGGGCGCCGTCCGCCGAGTGCTCGGCGATGCCGGGCATCGCATGTTCGCGCATCCAGCGGCCCGCGGGGCGTGCGTCACCCGGGAACAGCGGCTGGTCGAGAAGGCGCAAGGGGCTGCGGAAGCCGGCATACATCGATGCGAGGTCCGGCGCGGCGAGCGCCTGCAGCGCCAGTGCCGCGCGGTGTCCCGCCCGGACCCCGACGAGCGAGCGCGCAAGGCGCGCGAGCGGGCGAAGCGACGCATGCCAGGGCGCAAGCTGCTCGACGATCCGATGGTAAGGGTAGCCGCCGAACAGCTCGTCGCCACCGTCACCGGACAGCGCGACGGTGACTTCCCGCCGCGCGAGGCGTGCGAGCAGCAGGGTGGGGATGGCCGAGGAATCGGCGAACGGCTCGTCGTATCGGGCGGTCAGCGTGTCGAGCGTCTCCAGCAGGTCCGCGGGGCCGATCCGCTCGTGCGTGTTGTGCACGCCCAGATGCTGCGCGACGGCGCGCGCGTGGATGGATTCGTCGTAGCGCGGATCGTCGAACCCGATCGTGTAGGTGCGCACCGTGCCACCGGCGCGGCGCATCAGCGCCACCACCAGGCTCGAATCGATGCCGCCGGACAGGAAGGCGCCGACGGGCACGTCGCTCACCAGTCTCCGCTCGACGCTCGCGGCGATCTGCGCCTCGAGGGCGTCGAGCGCACCGGCTTCGTCGCCCGGCACGCGGGGCGTCGGTTCGGACGAACCCTCGCCCGCCGGGGCGCCGGCGAGCCGCCACCAGCGCTCGATCCGCGAGCGACCGCCGGACTCGACGCACATCAGGCAGCCGGCCCCGAGTCGATGCACTTCCGCCCAGGCCGACACCTCGCCCGGCAGGTAGCCGAGGTCGAGGTACAACCGGGCGGCCTCGGGCGAGGCGCTCAGCGGCAGGTCGCCGAAGGCCGCGAGCGCGTCGGCGGTCGACCCGAAGGCGATGCGGTCGCGATCGAGGCGGTAGCAGAGCGGCTTGACGCCCAGCCGGTCGCGGGCGAGCCACAGTCGGCGCTCGCGCGCATCCCAGAGCGCGAAGGCGAACATGCCGTTCAGCCTCGGCAGGCAGGCCGGGCCCCACTGCCGCCAGGCAGCGAGGATCACCTCGGTGTCGCCGTCGGACTCGAAACGATGGCCGGATGCGGCGAGCGTTTCGCGCACGTCCCGGAAATTGTAGATCTCGCCGTTGAAGACGATCGACAGCCCGCCCGCGGCCAGGTGCATCGGCTGGTGCCCGCGCGGCGAGAGGTCCAGGATCGACAGCCGGCGATGGGCCAGGCCGATCGGACCATCGATCCAGAGGCCCTGGTCATCGGGGCCGCGCTGCGCGAGCGCGTCGCAGGCGCGGGCGAGTCGATCCGCGTCGACCGGCTGGCCGCTGAATTCGAGCCGACCGACGAGGCCGCACATGGCCGCGCGTCAGCGAGGCGCGACCGCGACTGCGGCACCGCGCCCGCGGCATGCAGCCCAGTCGCGTACGCGTCGTGGATGCGATGGGTCTACCCGTTCGCGCGGTCGGGCCATGACGGACATTGCCTCGCGACTCACGGGGTGTTCCCCGCGCCGCCGCGGGACTCGTCCGGGAGCGAGGCGTACATCACCGGGATGCCGTTGCGCACGGGGTAGGAGGCGGCACAGTGGCCGCACTCGAGCGCGTCGCGGCGGCCTTGCAGATGTTCGCCCCCGCAGGACGGGCACCGCAGCAGGGCCGCGAGGTCGATCGAACGATTGCGGCGCGCCTGCGAGAGCAGCGTACGGGTCCCGCGCAGCAGCCGTGCGCGCAGGCTGTCCGACGTGGCGGCGGCATGGGTCGATGGCGTCGACCCCGTCGTCTCCTCGGCGAACGGCTGGTCCGCGTCCAGCACCTCGAAGTCGATACGCCCCTGCCAGTAATGGCGCACATGGAAGTCGAAGGGATGGCGTGGAATGGTCTCGCCTGCGATCCACCGCTTCGCGCGCCGCTCGTACAGGTCCACGAGTTCGGCATCGTGCCGCCAGTGCCGTTTGCGGCGAATCAGCAACCGACCGTCACGTTGCGTGATCTCCAGTCGATGGTCGCGGTACGGATTGACCCGTTCCATGAAGGCATCCGGCACCTCGATGTAGCCTGCGCGCGCGACGCGTGCAAGCTCCCCGAGAAAACGCGCGGGGTCCCGGGAGTGCTCGAGGACATGCGAGGCGATCACGAAGTCGAAGGCGCCATCGCGAAACGGCAGGCGTTCGACGAAGCCCAGTACCGTCGGGCGGTCGGCCACCAGGGGAACCCAGTGCCGCTCCCGGGTGTGCTCGTAGGCGTCCAGCAGCACGTTCGCGCGCGCGTACGGATTGCCGCCGCTGCCGACCTCGAGCACCAGCGCATCGGCAGGCACGGGGCAGTGCAGGCGGCGCAGCGACCACGCGGGACGGTCAAGGCCCATGCGGCGCAGCAGCCGCATCGCACCCGACTCCGGCACCAGGGTCGCGGGGCCGGGCGCGGTCACGGGATCGCTCCGGTGACCGACGAGCGCCAGGTCTCCACCCAGTCGAGCAGGTCGCGCATGCGCGAGGCGACGTCATGTCCGTCGGCGACCACCCGCGCCCTTCCCGCCGCGGCGACGCGGGTGCGCAGCGCGTCGTCGTCGAGGTAGCGGCGCAACTGAGCGAGCAGGCTCGCCGGGTCGTCGAAGTAGTCGGCCTCCACCCCGGGGCGGAACATCGACTCGAGATCTGCGGTGCGTTCGGAGAGCATCAGGGTACCGGTGGCGGGAATCTCGAAACAGCGGCGGGTGTAGGTGTCGCGATTGAGCCGGGACAGGAAGCACAGCGCGATCTTCGCACCGCACAGCGCCTTGTTGTACTCCTCGCCCCATGCCTGCCGTACCGGTGCCAGCGCGGACAGCGCCGGATGGCGTGCGAGAACGGGATCCCACTCGTACCCGTGCCCGAACAGTCGCAGGCGAAAGCCGGCCTCGGCGGCGGCTGCGAGCGACGCGGCCCGACCGTCATCCTCGTGGTGCCCGATGAACACGACGTCGCAGTCGTACCGCTCGTGGTCGGCCGCATCGAGTGAGACGGGATGGTTGCGCGCCGGGATGAACCAGCTGCGCAGCAGCCGTACCCGCCGGGCGCCTGCCGCGCGGTACTCGTCGAGATTGCGGTGCCGGTAGGCCAGCACGGCGTCATAGTGGGGCAGGCTCGCCAGGAAGTGCCGCCACATCGACCGGGGCTGCCCCGGACCGAAGGGGTCGTCGTTGTTGTAGCCCAGCAGCACGGGGCGCGGGTGCATCCTCGCGAGCGCGCGGAGCGTGCCCGGGCGCACATGGGTGCCACGGTAGACCAGGACAAGCTCCGGCCGCGTGGAGGCGGCCAGCGCCAGAAGGTCGCGATTGAGCCTCCCGACGAGGGGGCCTGACAGATAGCGATTCTGCAGGCGTTGCAGCAGCGTGGCTGTGCGGGGTCGGTCGCGCCCGATCGCCGCGCCCCGCGCGCTTCGAGGAGGGCCGAAATAGTGGTGCCAGGCGAATCGGGTGACCTCGTGCCCCAGGGCTTCGAGCGCATCGGCGACCGCCTGCTCGTGCAGGTCGGAATGCCAGTCGCCGGCGACCAGGATGCGCATGGTGGCGGGTCAGCGGGCGCTGCCCAGCGCGGGCGTATAGCCCAGCCGCGCCTTGATCCATCGGATCACCGCGTTGCTGCGTCGGGGGCCGAGCAGCAGCAGCGAGCCGAAGTAGACGAAGAACAGCGGGGAGCGCGCGAATCCCAGTCGGGCAAGGCCGATGCAGTAGCGCACGAACGTGCCCAGCGGCTTGTCGGCCTGGATGGCCAGGATGGGATAGGAGTAGGCAGCGACGTCGGAGACGATGCGCGCGCGTACGGGCAGCCCCTCGGCCGACTCCACCGCCTCGGCGATCTCGACCATCCCGCGCATGAAGTGCAGCGAGGACTCCGGCGTGTGCTGCGCAGGCACGAACTTGCCGCGCTCGGCCTCGGCGTTCCCGAAGTCGGGAATCCCGCCGTTGCGATAGAGCGCCAGGATCTGCGGCGTGAAGACGACGGCCCGGTGGGCCGCGATCCTGCCCACCAGCCACAACTGGTAGAGCAGCACGCCGTCGAAGCGGTCGGTCGCCACCGACTGCGCGTCCTCGCGGCGCACGACCATGCCCGGGATCACCACCGAGCGGCGGAAGGCGACGGCCACGGCATCGGCGCCCGGTGCGAAGACCCGTTCCTCGGGGAAATAGCGGAAGGTCTGGTCGAGGGTGTCCGGCGTGCCGTCGAAGGCCGCGTAGCTGCGCACGACCACGCCGGTGCCCGGGTGGCGGGACAGGATGTCGGCGACCGTTGCCAGGGCCCCTTCGCACATCAGGTCGTCGTTGCCCATGAACAGGCAGTACTCGCCCCGAGCGGCGTCCACCAGCGCGCGGATGTTGCCGTCGTAGCCGAGGTTGGCTTCGTTCTCGATGTAGGTGATGCGCCCGGGGTGGCGCTGCCGATAGTCGTGCACGGCGGCGGCGATGGCCGCGCGCTCGGGCGAGCCGTCCTCCCGGATCAGCACGTCGTAGTCCGCGAACGACTGGCCGAGCACCGAGTCGAGCAGCGCCGGCAGCACCGAGGCGCGGTTGTAGCAGGGGATGCAGACGGTGATCAGGGGCATCGGGCAGGTCGATGGCGTGCGGTACACGGGGCATTCGCGGGATCCCGCGCGAGACGGCGACGCGAGCGCGATCTCCGGAGAGGGCGCAGAGCGGTCGAATCCCCGTGGCCGGGCGCAGCGTACCGCAGCCGGCTCACGGTCGTGTGGGCGGAGGAGGTGCCGACGGCATCCGCAGGTTGTGATGGGCGATCGCGAGCACGAGAAGCGCGTAGAGCCGGGCGCCGTTGGCGCGTCCTCGCCGCAGGCCGGCCAGCAGCCGGCGAAGCTCGCGGCGGCAGACCGCCTCGGGGAGGTACGGCATCCAGCGCTCGAACAGTCGCTCGCCGTCGGCCCGCATCCAGGCATCGATCGGGATCGAGAAGCCCTGCTTGCGCGTGAAATCCGCGTCGGGCGGCAGCAGGCGGCGCGCCAGTTCCCGCTGCACCAGCCGCGAGCCGCGCGCGGTCACCTTGAGCCGGTCGGGCAGGGTGGCGAATGCGAACTCCACCAGCCGGTAGTCGAGCAGCGGGGAGCGCATTTCCAGCGCATGGGCCATGCTCGCCCGATCGACCTTGACCAGGAAGTCATCGGGAAGGATGCTGCCGAAATGCGTGCGGGTCATCCCGTCCATGGGCGAGATACCCGTCGCGTACAGTCGAGACAGCGACTGCTCGGGCTGTGCGAGTCCGGCTCCTTCGGACTCGATGGTCCTCGCGGCCTCGGGCAGGAGCACGCGGCG
>Ga0315900_10010396_pt1 | contig 11651 bp, 9 predicted proteins | sample LakEriMetagenome_FD_203521 | JGI IMG/M metagenome (GOLD analysis project Ga0315900, IMG submission 203521) | Freshwater fungal communities from buoy surface, Lake Erie, Ohio, United States - Buoy 12 MA114 | ecosystem: Environmental > Aquatic > Freshwater > Lake > Lake biofilm | place: USA: Lake...
TCTATCGACGCCTAATGGCGTTGTACGCTTGGATTAATTCCTCACCAATTTAATAGTTCTTACCCAACGCCGCCCTAGCTCAGTCGGTAGAGCGTCGCTCTCGTAAAGCGAAGGTCGCGGGTTCGACTCCCGCGGGCGGCTCTGATTGTCAAAAACTCACTAAGCAAGTAAATGAATTAGAAGTCAAGCCTCACGTCAAATTTTTTTAAAATCTCAGGATAATTCAGTTTGTAGTCTGGAAAACGGGCAAGAGCAATAGTCTCTTCGTTTGTTGACATCTGACGATTATATTTTCCTTGCGAAAGATCTACGAGTGAACCCCCTTTATGAATGACTTGATCAATAATCGACGGCATCAATGAGATTTGTAGATTCATATTCCTGGTGTGCAGGTCTAGCCAAGTATCATCTTCAAAAATTTCCACAGGAGCAAAACGTATAAACTTTCCACGGTCAATATGTTTGTCAATTAGATGAAAAGTGATTCCTTGAGGCAGAGAATCGTGCACCGCCCACTTTATGTTATCAAGCCCTCTATTTTGAGGCAACAAGCCCGGATGTGCATTCACGATGCCCAGTTCGAAATGCTTTATTAAATCGCTCCGCAATATTCGCGCACCAAGAATTAATCCAATCTTTGGCTTTAATTTCTCCAAAATACCTAAGAGCATTTCTGAGTCGTGGTCTGAAATAATATATTCAAGGCCCAATGCTTTACATAGTTTGCTGAGCGGCGGGAATCTCATTGCTTGGGGAGTAACACGAAAGCCTGTTGAACTAGATTGTTTTAATTTTCTAAAGGGAGCCCCAACTACAAGATCAGGAACATTACCGTTGGTGACAAGGGAAACTAAACCATCATGAGTTTTCTGGTGCGGAAACTCGTATGCAAAGACTATTAACATAAGACAGCCTACCCCGGTTGGAGAAAAATCACATTGGAGTCGAAGCCTACTGTACCTAGCTTGATATCATGTTTAGGTATAACCTTCCGAACTTTATGTGTCGCGGTTGGAGTGTGGATTGCCAGTTCCATCTTAAACTACTTTTGTTGTGTACTAGACATGAGAAAAGTGGATTTAGATGAATTACGGGGCTAGAGAACATTCAGCCAACTATTTAAATGTCAAACAAGTGAAAATTAACGCCTCATGCATTATCAGCAAGAGCGACCTTTTCAATATCCTGAACATGGTGAACCATCCAAAAGTGATTTTTGTCAACCCCCGAAAAGCTCGACCTTAAGGCAGTAAAACAAAGAGTCATCAATCAAAGCCGCAAAGTGATTAAAGACGATGTTCCAAAGTCACTTACTTCCGCCGTAACATGCCTAAACTCTTGATCGTGCAAAAGTTAGAGCGCTGCAAGATCGAAGACGACATCAACTCGTTCCTCTACTTGGTTAAGTAATTCAATTACAAGGCTGTCTCTTGCTCCGAAAGCAATCTGCAGCCGAGGGTCTCTAAGAGCATTCGTAATGTTGGGAGTGCCATGCTAGAAAGTCTCGAAAGTGACGACTTTCCTGGCCTCACGTTCGAGCAACATTTCGCCCAGGCAACTACCCATGATGTTCAACTACAATACCTCTGATAACTAGGAAATTTCCGCATCTTCTATCAATCAAAATGGTTCTTTTAGTAAGATATAGCTTGAAATGTATACAGGAAGTCACCTCAAATGCGCAAATAGTCCGACAATTCAAAGGGGGCACAACGCGCCTCTTGAATCAGATAAAAGCCCAAGTTATGGATACACTTTATGTTCAGGTTACCACGGGAGCACAACGCATGATTAATATTGCAAGTCCAAGAATTGGATTTTACGAATGGCTTGCCGTCAGCAAAGTATTGTTTTCAGGCTCTTTGGCTCAAGGTTCTGAAGTTGCGAAATTTGAAAATGAATTCTCTCGGAATGTCAACGGCTTTAAATGTATTGCGGTAAACAGCGGAACCTCGGGACTGCACTTGTCATTACTTGCAGCGGGAATCGGCCCAGGAGACGAAGTTATAGTCCCATCATTCAGTTTTGCAGCAACCGCTAATTCCGTGGCCCTAACCGGAGCCACTCCAGTGTTTGCAGATATTGAACTTGAAACTTTCAACATAGATCCCGCTTCAATTCGTCAAAAGATAACAAAAAAGACCCGTGGAATTCAAGTAGTCCACTTATTTGGACTACCGGCCAATATGGGCGAAATCAAGAAAATCGCTGAAGAGAAGAACTTGTTGATTTTTGAAGATGCAGCTCAAGCTCACCTAGCTAAGTTTAAGGGACAGGCAGTCGGAACGTTTGGTATCGCAGCAACATTTAGTTTTTACCCAACAAAAAATATGACATCAGGAGAAGGTGGAATGATCGTTACTAATTCTGATGCAATCGAAGAGTCGTGCAGGTTACTAAGAAATCAAGGAATGAAAAAAAGATACGAAAATGAGATAATTGGCTTTAACAATCGTATGACTGATATACATGGATCCATCGGTAGAGTTCAACTTAAGAGACTAATTTCAGCGACTGAGAAACGACGTAAGAACGCCGAATTTCTCTCGAGAAACTTGGAAGGAGTAATCACTCCAATTGAACCTGATGGATACATGCATGTTTATCATCAGTACACTATTCGAATTCCAAATATAGATCGTGATAGTTTTACACTAGAATTAAGAAAAAGAGGAATTGAAACAGGAGTTTATTACCCTACGCCTATTCACCAACTTCCCTCTTTTCGTGAACAGGTTGATTTGCCTCGGACTGAGTTAGCCTCAAGAGAGGTTGTTTCACTTCCCATCCATCCTAGTTTAAGCAAAAGAGACTTGATGTTGATAGTAGATACGGTAAATAGATTAGTACAGGCGGCGACTTAGTTGAAACTCAGAGTGGGAATAATTGGACTTGGAGTAATGGGGAAAAATCACCTGAGGGTCTTGAGCCAAATTCCGGATGTTGAAGTTGTAGGTATTCTTGATTCTAGAATTGATGAGGAAAACGATTTTGATTGCAAAGTACCGTTTTTCAGAGATTTTACGGAACTGATTTCTAAGAAAATTGACTACGCCATCGTTTCTGTTCCAACGCTATTTCACTTCGACCTAGGAATGAAGTTAGCAATTGCGGGCATACCGGCTCTGATAGAAAAACCATTAACAGGTGATTTTAAAACAGCTAAAATTCTAGTGGAAGCATTCGAAAAGAATAATGTCTTGGCTGCTGTGGGCCATGTAGAAAGATTTAATCCAGCAATAGTATCCGCTAGAGAACAGATTGATTTAGTTGGTCAAATAAGATTTGTGCAAACAGTCAGAAGAGGCCCAAGTCCCCTAAGAGTCTTGGATGTTGGTGTAACTCTGGATTTGGCAAGTCATGACATAGACTTAGTTACATGGGTGACGGGTCAGAAGTATGAAGAAGTGTTTGCTACAAAAGGTCGCTTTTCAACTAGAAGCCAGGACGACCTTCTGGTTGCTAGTGGGAAATTGTCCGGCGGCGCAACCTTCTTGAATATTGCCAGTTGGGTTCATCACGATAAAGAGAGGCGCGTCGCTATTGTTGGAGATAAGGGAACTCTGGTGGTCGATTGTTTACAGATGGAATTGACGTATCTAGGAATGCCAAAAGAAAGAGTCTTATGGTCGAATTTCCAACTATTGCAAGGCGATACTTCGGGTGAGAGGATAACGTTTGCTCTGAAAAAACGTGAACCATTGTTAATTCAACATGAGAATTTCATTAATTTAATTTTGGGAGAGAAATTCAATAATTTAGCTTCGCTTAGAGATGGACTTGAAGTAATTAGGATAATAAGCGCTATCGAGGATTCATCGACGAGTGGATCTATTGTGAGTTTATAAGATACTTTCGGGTGGACATCTACATTGTTGGCTAATGCAAAATTGGCTCACTGCTTGCTGCTCAAATCACACAGCAACTACATGTTGCTTCCAGAGCGGGTATTTAAGTGGAATTAAAGAGTAAAGAGAATGTAGGTTTTCACCTTTTTCTAGCGAGCAACATTTGGAAGAGAAACCCAATTTGTATTCTTGTAATGAGAGCCCATTGTGGTTACTAATGTCAGAATTTCAGTTAGTAAAATGAATTATATAATTATTGTAGTTCTTTGCATAATGGATTTGACAATGCCAATAGATTTAAAGAGTATTAAGAATCCTGGGGACCAAACACGGCACTATTTGAAAAAAGACTAGTTTGCTCCATAGGAAACAAAGCTTTAAGCGTGAATTGTTGGAAAGCAATTCCTTCCAAACTGAAAGGTGCTTCTCGATTGAAATAGGACTATGACATCTCGAAGCCTTCCAAGTCTTGATAGTTTTCAGAGAGATTTATTGAATATTTACAGAAGGAACTGAGGGTTTGAGCAGAATTGTCTCAGGTTCGCTAGAGGTAATGTCCGCATGAAGGATTTACCTGGCAATCCGAAGGACTGAATATTTGTGAATCGAAAAACACAGACAAAATTACCATGAAAAGAGAGCTTGATAAAACTAAAAGTTTTCCAAAGGCTGTAACGCAATTTCTGAGGCCCTATATGAGTGAATCAAGAAATGAAATATCGATAAATCAGGGGTTCACAAATGTAATTGATTGAGTTCAAAGGATGTAAAGTGCTCCCATGAGACGCGTCTTCTTTGCCATAGTGTTCGTAGTGAGACATCCACGCTCTCTAATCAAGTTGCTTTTGCGACAATGGCCAAGCGACATACCCTTCGACCGCATTGTAAACAGCATCTCAAAAGAACCAGTCATTTTGGAAGCAGGAGTTGGAAAGGGGATTCACACTGTTGCCTTTGCTGAGGCTTTTCCTCAGGCACGAATTTTCGGATTTGAGCCAATTATTGAGTTATACAGGGAAGCGGAAAGTAGATGTAACAAGTATCCGAATATTAAACTGTTCAATCTTGCGATCTTTGACACCAACTCAGATAAAGTTGAGCTCTATTGGAGTGAAAGAGAAGCACATGAATCTGCTTCAGTGCTTGAACCAAACGACTTTATGAAAGATTACTTTCCTCAGATTCGGTTTGAATCCACTAGGACAGTCGAAGGCATCACGCTTGATACTTTCGTTAAGTCGGAAGGCATAACAACCATTGATTTACTTTGGTTAGACTTACAAGGGGCGGAATTAAGAATCTTAACGCATGGGGCAAATCATACGTTGGAAATCACACAATCTGTTCATATTGAAGTTGCCAGGAAACAGGTTTACCATGGAGCGAGCTTGATACAAGAAGTGACGGAATTCTTCTCATCAAAAGGATTTAGTATTCGAGAAAAGGAAATGGGATTAGTTTTTGGAAACATTCTTTTTGTTAGAAACCGCGTTACTTGAGTAGCAGTTTCATGAGAATCTCTCCCAAAACTCTAACTGTGCATAAAGATAACTCTGATTTCAACGCGTAACGCAAGAGAGAAAGTTTTTGGAGATTAGAAAGCTAAAAAAGTACATTTGTAATTTGTTCAAAAACATGACTGCACAGGAAGCCAATTCATCGCAGAAATAAAATGCCTTCGATATCTTTAACAAATTTCGCATAGAGTAATACCTTATAAAAATAGATGTATAGAGGCTAAATCACCACATAGATTAATGTAACTTGCTTGAACTACTCGATCACACTTATTGCTACACTTGATTGGGGAGGAAAAGTGCACGTTATTGTGCATCTATTTTGTTCAGAATCGAAGGCACGCAATTGATATGCAGAAATTAACTGCTTATTGAAGTAGGTCGAAGAGTAACTTTTGAATAATGTCGCTCTCCGGGGTTCGCCACCTATGGAATCGGGGTGTGAAATAAAGTGTTGTGATCTAAAGTGTTATTGATAAGCTGATGCAAAACTAGGCAAGGGGACCAAAACTGTAATTCATTTGCCCTTCATAATTTGAGCACTTCGTAGTGGACTGTTTCGAACAGGTAAGAAAGATATCACAATAGCTAACCGATGAATCTCTATTTTACAGACTTTAAGAGACTATGATAACGTTATAAAATATTGGTTTTTTAGGAATAGGCGGGGTTCATGAGGATTGCGCACATCGCAACAAGTCTTCATGGCGGCGCCGGAATTGCTGCTTTCCGAATTCATGAGTCACTCATTCAGTCAAATGTTTGTTCTTCATTGTTCACTTTGAGCGGTCCTGCGGAATTGACAAGCCATGCAAAGGTTTTTTTGCTAAAGCGATCTACAATCGAAAAAACCATATCAAAAATAGCCACAGTTACACAGGAAAAATTGGTTCAAAGAACAAAGCAATTGTTTACTCCGATTTCAATACACACCGAAGGCATTTCGCGTATTTCAGATTTTGATTTAATTCATCTCCACAATATTTACAATATGACAAATTTGAAGCAAGTCAGTCATTTGTTTGGGCAAGTGCCGATAGTACTTACCTTACACGACATGCGTAATTTCACAGGCGGATGTCATTACAGCTGTGGATGCAAAAAATTCAAAGAGGATAGTTGTGTTGAATGCCCCCAATCTCACTCCATATTTCAACCACTCGTCAAGAAAAAAATGGACGAAGAAATTCAACTTTCCAGAACCTTCTCAAGGATAGCAATAGCTGCTCCTTCTAAATGGATTCTCGAGCATGTGCGGTGTAGCACAATGTGGAACAATCGTCCAGCACGCTTGATTCATAACCCGATTCCGAATCCGTCAAGGACAATAAGTCAAAGAACAAAAAACTCGATAAATCAAATTGGGTTTATCTCGCCAAGTTTACATAATCCCTATAAAGGATTCAGCGTCTTGTCGGAAGCGCTTGCGTCCCTGCCAAAATCTTGGTGGAAGTTAAACAAAGTCCTATTTGTTGGCGAGGGGGTGCTGCCAAATTTTCTGCCTTCATCGAGAATCGAACGTGTCCCTTCTAGGCACCCTCAAGAAATGATGAGCCTTTACAAGCAACTAGATTTTTTAGTAATTCCAAGCATCCAAGATAATTTCCCAAACATCATCGGTGAAGCCGCGGTTCATGGAGTAAATCTCATTTTGAGCGATGTGGGCGGATTGCCCGAAGCAGCCGAAATGTTTGGCTTTCAAATGTTTGAGTCTGGGAATCCAAAGTCGCTAACACGATGCTTGCTAAACCTTCGGAAAATTGAAAAGCCATATTTAATCGCGAATGCGCAAGATATTTTCAGCTACCAAAGAGCATCACATGCGTATCAAGAACTTTATAACTTAATAGTTTCATGAACTTAAGGAATTCAACCAAAGCCCAAGCACAAGCACTTTCCACTTTTCATTTTTTGTCAAAATAAACTTTGGGTATTTGAACCGCCAGTCAATTAAGTTATTCTCAAAAACTTCCCAATAAGCTTCATCAAGCAAAGGAGCACACTGCCTATTTTCCAATATCGAAGTGATGTCTGATCGGAAACCAACCTTTGGTTTCTGCTTTACATGTTCTAGACTACCAAGGGATATAGAATTTTTGAATTCTGCCTTGTCAAAAGACCTACTGTCTTTCAAGGAGTTATGTTGCGCCCATCCATAGATTCGAGAATCTGCGAGGGGGGAGCGAGCCTCGACGCTGAAGTGCATAGAAAGTCGGTCAATTTGAGCAAATCCATTATGTGAAAGATAACCATGAACCATATTGGCTCGAAAAATCTGCCACATATTGTTCGATTTTAGGAAAGGATCCGAAGAATTGAGAGTCCTTACGTTTCCTGACTCTCGAGGTGACAGACAAGCGAGCAGTCTTGAAGATCGCTGAGGGACATTGAGAAAATTTGAAGCATTAAGTTCGAGACTAGAAACGGTACTTTCTGCAAGCAATTTGTAGTAATGCGGATAGCCCCAGAAGAATTCATCAGGACCTTGGCCCAAGAAGACAACTTTCTTTGATAGATTTCGCGCTTGCTCAAATATCAAGAAGTAATTGAGTGCTGACGGATCACAAATAGGTTGATCCATCGCCAAAATGAGCCGCTTTAAAAGTATTGTGGAAGGTGAATTAGCAGTAGAAACGATGTCTAGATGAGCACCGACAGCCTCGGCATGTTCCCGAACTTCGGCAACTTCAGAGACTCTTGACTCGTAAGAGGTATTCAAAGTTATAGCAGAAAATTGAGAATTCGACTGTAACATTTTTCGCACAAGAATCGTAGTCGAATCGAGACCTGAGCTTAGTGAAAGTGCGGATGCCACTTCAGTCGTAGTCGCCTCATCCAATACTTTATAAATTAGGTTTTCAAGAGGAATCTCTATGTCCTTTTCCGAAAAGCCTTCAAGGCTGAATAAAAACTTATTTTGTTGACTACCTGGATAAATCTTTAGTAATTGCCCTTTTGGGAATGCTTTAATTCGAAGGTCAAAAGTATTCGGCTCTTCAACGTAATTGAATCGCAGGTAATCACTGACGGCGTTTTGGTCAAGTTGTAACTTTCCACCAACCCTATCGAGAACTGATCTAAACTCTGAGCCAAAAATTATCTGCCCGTCGTCATTAAACACGAAAAGTGGTTTCTCTCCAAGGGGATCTCTAGCAACATACAGAATATTCTCTCTTGTGTCATGTAGAACAAACGCATACATACCACGAATATCTTTGAGTGCTTCTACTCCATGCATTTCGACGAGATTTGCAATAGTTACAGAATCCGAATTAGAGAATGGTAATGCATACAAACTTTGAAGCTCGCGAAAATTGTAGATTTCTCCATTTAGGTAAACTGCGTACCTATTTCCAACACTGCAGGAAGGTGACTTACCATCGACCACACCGGTTATGGCAAGTCGGAAATACTCAATTTGCCAACCTGATTCTCTCTGAAAATATTGTTGATCAGGTCCACGATGTAGTAACGAAGATGTACGAATATTAAGGTGATCCGCAAAATGAAGTAGAAAACCACACACGTCAAAGCGCCTCTCTCAGTTTTCTTCCATGCAAGCCAACCTCGTTTGCTGACTTCAGAATCCGGATGGGCGATACACGTTTTGAGCGCTTCGAAAAGAAATCAAGAACAGGTGCGTAGATAGGGGCAAAAATGTGACGATATGAAATTTGATATATCTCGTATGTGAGCGACTGATCGAGAGTTGAAAGTATAGAACTATTTATATGTCCACGTCTATTTCGAAGCATCCGACTGTTTGTGGAGAATTCGTCCAGACCCACGTTCTTAACTAAACTAGTTTGAGGAACAATTGATTTAAAGTGTCCGACTAAAAAATTATAGGCTAAAACTATGGCCCACGAATCTAGACGTCCTGAAATTGCCCGTTTGTAGCCAGCTCGCCAATAGCCGTGATAACGTGTAAAGTAAGTGCGGAAACTCGGATTTTCGGTGAGGCCTTCAAAAAACCAGGTTTTGATTACTTTCCATTTCTTTTGACTAGTTGCCCAACCCCAGATCAGCGGAAAAGATGATAACTCATAACCATCCTGGAATGGTGATGCCGATTCCTGATTTCTCCAACCACTAATCATCATAGTTTGCGAGCATTCCTCGAGTACGTGTCGTGCCGACGAGACAAAATCCCCAAATTTAAGTTCCGGGATTGTGTCATCCTCCAAGATTATTCCAAAAGAATTTTCTTCAAAAAACCAATCTAGCGCGGTCACCATATTGATGAAAATCCCACGATTTTCGGACAAAGACGAAACGGTGTATGAAACCTCATAACGCCTACACAACTCATTCAAGGCCAACAAGAAATTCTTTTGTGCTAATTTCTCATCTTGAGACTTTGGACCATCCAAAGCCAAATATATTTTCTTGATTCCCATATCAGAAACGCGTGACAGAATGGTTTCGATATGTGTAAACCTACGATGAAGAATCAATAGGCAAGGCATTTCTTTGTACTCTTGCACTTGCCGAGAATAACACTTTGTGAACGAAATTATGGTTCACTCACGTCGGGATTCCGGAATTAAGAGGTTATTTTTGACGATAATCATAAATTCCAGTTGTTTTAAAATTTGAATCCAATATTTAGTCCTGTAGACGATGCAAAGCAGAACTTTAACCCAGATTGATTGACAATCGACAACATGCGCAAGAAGACGTACTCTTACTGACAAAGATTCTTTCCTCAGATTGCGATAATATGCTCAGAATTGCGTATAACCAGATTTCGTTAGCAAAAAAAGTGATGACATAAAATAATGCGTTTGGAACTATTTGTTCGAGACTACAAAATACAAACTTGACTTACTTTAATGAGTTTTTGAATGCTCAAGAAGTTTGGATTCCAAATCCCAATTCAATTCAAACCACGATACGAACCCTTGAATATTTAAAGACTACAATTTTGTGATTTGCATTTACGGTCGAATCGAATTGGGATAAATCATTAACATATTGGCGTGAAATTTAGTATCGAAGCCTTTTAATCTTGCAAGATTCAAAATATAGTCGAGATTTGGGTAATCTGGATGGTTGTTTATTTCATGAACATCGTCGACGAGGATGAAGCATCCTTGAAATTCATCTGCAAGATAATCAAAAATCATTGCAAGTTCATCACTTAAAGGTGAATCTAGATCTCCGCCGGAGGTGATTCCATGAGATTGGTGTCCATCAAGCCAGAATAGAACCCTTTTTCCTCTTCGCAATTCTAATATTGTTTTTAGGATTTTCTTGGAGTCACCATGCCAAACCTTTACTCTAGGGTAAAAAATTGACAAAGTCCTAGTGGCTCGCAAGAAAAGATCATCATCCAATTCAATGCTGTCGACCATTACGGTTGGATTGCGAAGAGCAACAATTTTCGAGGTTAGACCCAAATAAGTTCCAGTTTCGACAAAGGCGTCAAAATTATGCCGCTGCATCAAAGATAGTATGTAGTGGCGCTTGTACCAAGTTGGAGGAGCCTCAAACTCATTGCAAGGTCGTCTAAGTGTAAAGAGACAAGTCTGTATAACGCTTACGAGAAGGCGCCGACTCTTTAGAAAAGCGAGCACTGAGGTTCGGGCACCAATTCCGTTTGAGAAAAACACAATGGTCGTAAGTGTACATGACACCATGACCTTGATTAGATGTTCAGGGTCGTGCGAGCCACACTAACCGGATATAGCGAATGGTAATTTAGTTTTTTCTAAACTATTACCTTATCCTTAAGCGTGGTTAAGAAAACAAGCGCAAACCAAGTCGGCACTTTAACGCTGGCAGTAGTGATTTTATGCATTATAGCTTTGAAGATTTTCACTTCACTCACCAAAGCCACCGGAAACGATTACTACTCTCACCTTCAACCGTCGACAGATCCGACGAGTGATAGAACCAGCGCACTTCTCACTGCATGGTATTTCAGCAAAATGACCTCACCTTGGTCAACCACGACCCTACTAAATTATCCGGAGGGTGAGTCCATTTTCAGATGGCAGGAACTCACTCAATTGTTTCAAATCGGAATTCTTTTTCTATTCAGCAAGATTTGCTCACCAAGTATATCGGTCTCCCTCTTAACTCTTGTTGGACTGTCGTTATCATGTTTCTCTTTGTATAGATTGACGAAAGTTCTTACTACCAACCAAGTTGCGGGGATGTTTGCCCCCATAGTTTTATTGTTGAGTCCGTACACTGATCGAATTATAAGCACTCACACCTCGGAGAGCTTCTTGGGTCTTTCAGTTCTATCACTATCCTATGCATTTGAGATAAACAACAA
>Ga0315900_10010397_pt1 | contig 11649 bp, 12 predicted proteins | sample LakEriMetagenome_FD_203521 | JGI IMG/M metagenome (GOLD analysis project Ga0315900, IMG submission 203521) | Freshwater fungal communities from buoy surface, Lake Erie, Ohio, United States - Buoy 12 MA114 | ecosystem: Environmental > Aquatic > Freshwater > Lake > Lake biofilm | place: USA: Lake...
GCCGTGACGCCGGACGAATTAGGAGACGCTTGGCAGGGTGGACGGGTTCACCTTCCACTTGTGACTCACTACAACGGCCAAAAGTTTGGAGATCCCAACGCTGGGCCTGAGATGTTCTTTGGGTTTCATGAACTGATTGAGCACATCACAAAGACTAGGGCCTACACGGCTGGCACCATCTTAGGTTCTGGCACTGTGTCCAATGAAGACCGCGCCAGAGGCAGCAGCTGTCTTGCAGAAAAACGGATGATTGAGATCATCGACACCGGTGAGGCGACGACTCCTTTTATGAAACCTGGGGACCGGATTGAAATTGAGATGTTTGACAAGTCGGGCCGCTCAATTTTTGGTAAAATAAGTCAGCAAGTCGTGGGTAAGTAAGCGGGCTCCAATTAAGTCGGATAAATCTTTTAGGAGAGGAGACATCTGATGACAGTGAGATCATGCAAAAGGATCGTTTCGTTGTCTTTGGCGACACTAGGTCTTCTGGCCTCCGTGGAGGCTTTTGGGCGTAACGAGACTGCCACTGAGCCTCGTCTCAATTACAAAGAAGAGGGCTCATTTGGTAGCGTTCGCCCGAACGACGTGGCCAAACCTGCTGCCACTGACTTAACCCCCGAGCGTCAGGCAAGAGCCATCGATAATGAAGGCCGAGGCGACAGTCAAAGCTACTGGTCTTCAGGCAGTAGTAAACCAAAGTACAGAGAGATCTACGAGTCGATGACAAAACGTGGGAGCTCATATAGCGAAGACGATGAACTGGGAATCACGATTGGTGTTGGTCTTGGATTTAAAACATTCCACGGCAGTGCAGGGGTGACCTTTCCATTCAACCGCTACGCCGCCTGGGGTATCAATGCTGGTTATATGAACCAAGAGGACAAAGAAGAGGCAGCTGCGCGGTCGATGGGTGAAGTAGATTTTATTCTCCGGGTGCCGAATCCAAGTCCTTTTACTCCCTTTGTGACACTAGGGGCTGGCTATGAGTCGTGGCGACGGGCAAAAGATGATGGAGAAGGGCTTGAGGTTTTTGATCAGTCTGAAAGCCCGACCATCAACTCGTCCATGGGCGGAGCTATTCGCCTTGCCCGCTACGTGGCACTTACCGGCGCACTAAAGTCAACGACCTTTACCGCTGATCCGCCCCGAGTGTTCAAGGGGGATCACCGGGCAGCCGAATCTCGTACCGAGGAGCGGTTTGATTTGGGTATCGCATTGATGTTCTAATGCGATAAAATCGGAGCCCAAAAAAAATTTAGAGGATCGTCATATGTCAGAGACTAAAACACTTGCCATGTTTCCTGGCCAGGGAAGTCAGTATCCAGGAATGGCCAAAATCCTTTTAGATAATTTTGCCTACACGAAGGAAATCTTCCAGGAAGCTGAAGAAGCCGCCAAGGCCCCCATCACAAAACTTTGTCTGGAAGGCCCTGAGGATCAACTAAAACTCACAGCCAACACTCAGCCCTGCATCGTGACTACCAGTGTCGCCACTTGGCGCGTGATGACTCAAGAAAAAGGCTTCACAGCTGACATGTTCGCAGGCCATAGCCTTGGCGAGTATTCTGCTCTTGTGGCCTCAGGTCGACTTGGATTTGCTGAAGCGATTTCACTCGTAAGAGCGCGCGGTACGGCCATGCAAAAAGCAGTGCCTGAGGGCGCTGGCGCGATGACAGCTGTATTATCTATGGAAGCATCTCGCCTTGAAGACTACTGCAAAAAAGCTGCAGCTCCCGGAGAGCCAGTCGAAGTCGTGAACTACAATAGCCCTCAGCAACTTGTCGTAGCCGGCAGCGCAAAAGCCGTAAAACGCTTAGAAGAAGCTCTGACGGCGGAGGCCGTGAAGTTTGTTTCACTAGCTGTCTCGGCACCGTTTCATTCATCCATGATGAAACCAGCCAGAGCTGACATGACGCCGTTACTGACGGCTGCTAAATTTACTCAAAACAAAACAAAAATTATTCCGAACTTTACGGCTCAGATCACAGAAGACTACGGCTCTGATTATCTGATTAAGCAAATCGATAGCGCTGTGAAGTGGACGCAAACGATTGAAGTGTCGCATCATGCCGGTATCAACCAATTTGTTGAAATCGGACCTGGCAAAGTGCTGTTCGGCTTGGCTAAAAGAATCTTGCCAAAAGGTGACTTTAAGTTGGTACAAACCGACAACATCAAAGACTTCCTTGGCTCCTAATGGGGACACCCGACTGATTGAGTATTGATTAATCAACACGGTAGCTAGTAGCCGGGATTAATTTCACCGGTACTGTCAAATACGTTGAGTAGCCTCGCCGCTTGACGGCCTGTGACCAAGACTATGTGCAAAAATCCGCTGCCGACTGGCAAGTGGGCGGGTAATAATTTGCCGGCATTCATAGCCGGAGATTTTGCCCTGTAAGTTTAAATATAGCTATTTATATTAATTATCATTTATGATAACTAATAATGGGAGCAGACTTTTTGATTTCCCCAAAAAAGTATTTTATTCGAGAATTTATTAACGTCCAGGGTGTATCGCCCTTTCGAGAATGGCTTATCCACCAGCTAATAGCAGTGCGGGCAAGGGTCCAAGCGCGACTCCTACGTTTTGAGAGTGGTAATATCGGCGACAGTCGACTGATTGGTGGCGGTGTGTTTGAGGCCCGGTTTCATTTCGGTTCTGGATACCGGGTTTACTTTGCGATTGAGGACGAAACGATTATTTTACTTCTGCTGGGTGGAGACAAAAAGTCACAATCAGATGACATCAAAAAAGCCAAACAGAATTTGCGGCAGTATTTAGAGGATGAGTGATATGGCAAGACGATCTCGGGAGTGGAATGAAGGACTTAGTCTTGATTTGAGAGATCAAGAGTTTGCGCGCGAGTTTTTGATGGCTGCCATTGATGAGGGGGTGCCGATCCAGGAGGCCTTAGGTAAAGTCATCAGAGCTTATGGGGTCGCAGAGTTCGCAAGACGAGTTAAAATGGCAAGTCCCAATATATTGAGAGCAGTTGACCGAAGGCATAATCCGACTCTAGCGACGCTGAATGCCCTGCTAAAACCTTTTAAACTTAAACTCGCCGTGACTCCAATCGATAGCCAAAAAAGGCAAAGAAAAGCGTCCTGAAATAAAACTATCAAAACTTAGATTTGAATTTTAAATTCCGAGATCTCTTCGTTGATAATCAGACCTTCCAAGACTCACTCGATCATCGTATGGAATAAATAAAATTAGTACGCCAAAGCAACTGGTCGGCACTTAATCCCGCAGTGCGTCCAAAAATCCGCTGCCGACTGGCAAGTGAGCGCGTAAATACTTTTCGCAGGCATTACAAAATGTCTAATGACAAGGCGCTGATCAGTGATATTCCGATAGGATTGACATGTACTGTAATTAGCAGTACGTTGATGGAGGCTATTGCTTGCAAAATAAGCGTTGCGTGGTTGAAATCACCAAACATGCTGAGACGCAAATGGCCAAGTTGCCCCGATCTATAAGTGAGGCGATTTATATCTGGGCGGCTTCAGTAGAACTGATGGGAATAAATAACGTCAGACAACTTCGTGGCTACCACGACGAGCCTCTTGCAGGTAAGTGGCAGGGCACTCGCTCTGTCCGCCTAAATAAGGCATATAGGCTGTTTTATCGTGAAAGCTACGGTTTGGACGAAGGTCTGATCACCGTGATCGAGGTGAATAAGCATGAGTACTAATAAGAAATTAACGCCAAAGCTTAAGCGCAGCATGGGACCTTTGACATTCGGCATGTTTCTACGTAGTGCCAGAATATCTAAAGACTTATCTCAAGTGGATATGGCGCGTTTTCTTGGTATTTCGCGTGCATCGGTTTGCGATATCGAAAAAGGTCGGCAACTGGTCAGTCCAGCTCTGGCTGCGCGCATTGCAAGAAAGGTCGGATTCTCGCTCGAGGTGGCTGTTGCGGCTTGCCTACAGGATCAGCTAAATAAGGCTAAGCTCGACTTGGTGGTAAATTTAAAAGCATCATGAATTAGAAGCTTTCAATGTTTGCTCACGCTGCGCCCCAGATGGCGATGCTAAATATTTAACAATAAATCAGTGATAAAATGGCGTCCCCAAGGGGATTCGAACCCCTGTATCCACCGTGAAAGGGTGGTGTCCTGGGCCTCTAGACGATGGGGACAGGACGGAAAAGAAAATCCAAAAACACGGGAAAAACAGTCGAATTTGACGCCTTTTTTCTTGAAGAAGTGAGCCCGGATGGATTCGAACCATCGACCCGTACATTAAAAGTGTACTGCTCTACCAACTGAGCTACGAGCCCTTAGCCTTCACCGACGAAAACTTCGAGGGGGTTTTATGTACAAAAACCCCGCCCAACCGTCAACGTGAAAGTGCCCCTCCCGAGACCCGGGAGGCAAAATATATTAGCCCGCCCCACGAAGCCCCCCCGTAAGGCTCCTAGGTGCCTGAAACCACGACGAAATCGTTGCAAGTTGTCCGCGCCTGACCTATGCTTCGAAAAGACGGATTTGAGGCCTTAAGAGGCCGGCCAGATAGGGCCGCAGCCCGGCCTTTAAAAGTGGCACCAGAATGTGTCGCCGACTCAAAGGTAAAAAAGAGCAAAAAAAAATATTATCCCATCGATTTAGATTTTTTTCTGATGCGGGTGATGGCGTGTGTCCCACAAGACAACTTTAGCGGGAGTTTTAATGACCAAAGTAATCAAACGTGACCGCAAGGACAGTGCAGCAGATTTGGTGTCCGCCATCGATCAGTTAAACCCGCTACTTGCCGAGCAGGGTGAACACGACGCGGTTGCCCACCTTAAAAAAGCATCGGGCACCCTTAAGAGGGCCACCCTGGGTTCCCCAGATTACGTGAAGGCCGTCGAAGATGTCATCGACGCCTTTGAAGGTGATTTGGAGCTATCTGCTTATACGATGGCTCGCAAAGACTCCAAAGAGTGGACTGCAGCCGAAGAACTGACCGTGGCGAGTTGCCGCGTTCTTAATTTAGCCCGCCGGATGAAAAGCTAACAAACTCTAGATTTGTAGGAAACCCAAGCCGTATGTCAGAGAATCAGCAAGACGACGTTCAAGAACAAAAACCGCAGCCAAGCATGAAGCAACGAGTCGAGCTCCAAAAGGGCAGAAACGTTCCGATCGACTACTTCCTCTTTACTTGCCTTGAGCATGAGAGAACCCAGCGCGCAGCATCCCCCACGACTGAAGGGGCTGACGAGAGCACCATCAACAAAGGCCGCTGGCCCATCATGGTCGGAGCAACTCTCGAGAGCTTGCCCGGTGAGCTTAAGTCCATGGACCTCAAAGGTCTCATGGGCCGCATGAGTCTATGGTACGCAGCCCAGTATCCTGAGATGGTGGAAGAAACTCCACTTGATCACATCATGCTCAATCAAATTGTTGAGCCTTTCATGAAGTTCACCCTTGATCTTGCAGATCTCGTGCTCCTTAAGACGGGCACGGCACTTCCCGCGCACAATGCTGACACGGAAGAAAGCAAACAAGTCTGGCAGACTATTTCTACAGCTCTTAAAGAAGATTTTCCTGGCTACTATGCCTACTTTGATAGGTTTCTGCGCTGGGCTTTTGCCGACGTAGAACCGGAAGAGATCGAAGAAGGCTCACGCCCACCGGTTGGCAAAAACATGCCAAACTTCCGTGGTAATCGTCAGCCCCAAGGTGGTGGCCAACATCAGCGTGGCGGAGGCCAACATCAGCGCGGTGGTCAGCATCATGGTGGCGGACACCGTGGACAGCATGGCGGAGGACAGCACGGAGGCGGAGGCCAACGAGGTCACAATGGTGGCGGCCAAAGAAACCACCAGCACAATAAACCTCGCCACGGAGGAGGCGGTCACAATCAACAAGCCGATGCCGAGACGGAAAAGCTGGCTCTGGCAGCCGTTGATGATGCCATCGGAAAAATCACCTCCGGCGAAGTGGAAGAAGTTTTCCTTAAGCCTATGAATAGTTTTTACCGTCGCATCCAGCACCAATACGCAGTCGACAAGGGTTATGAATCCTGCTCTGTCGGTGAGGGCAATGAGCGCGGCGTGAAAGTTTCAAAGAAACTATGACCCGAAAGCAGTCTTCTCCAACCATCGTCATCACCGGCGCATCGGCTGGTATTGGTGAGGAGACTGCTCTTTTGTTTGCAGAAAAAGGCTGGAGGGTTGTCATTGCCGCAAGGCGCCTTGACCGCCTCGAGAGCCTTGCTCGTCGTCTAGCAGACAAAAAAGTAAGTGAAGTGATCGTCTTAAAACTTGACGTGACCGACGACAAATCTGTTAAACAATTTGCAGAAAAAACTCTGGAAGCGACTCACGGTCAAGTAGACGTTCTATTCAACAATGCTGGCCTTGCCCTTGGTATTGATCACGTGGCCTCAGGTAATGTGAGTGATTGGCAGACCATGATTGATACCAATGTCACAGGACTGCTTCGGGTAACCCGAGAATTTTTGCCAGCTATGAAAGCTAAAAACCTTGGTCATATTGTGAATATGGGAAGTATCGCGAGTACGCTGGTCTACGAGGGCGGAAGTGTGTACTGCGCTACAAAACATGCCGTCCGCGCTATCACCAAGACCTTAAGACTAGAACTAAGCGGTACACCGATTCGCGTCTCTTTAATTGATCCCGGAATGGTGGAGACCGATTTTTCCATGGTGCGGTTTAATCAAGATCAAGAGCGGGCCAAGACGGTTTACAAAGGTCTTAAACCACTGTCCGCGCGTGATATTGCCGAGTGTGTTTGGTTTACCGTAGATCGCCCAGCCCACGTTAATATCGAAGAAATTGTGCTGATGCCCATCGCCCAGGCCGCGCCACATAAAGTTAGCCGCACATAATCACTGTGCCATTCACCAGAAAGATCACCCGTCATGCCAAAACCACCCATGAAATCCAAGAGTCCAAAATCCAAGCCCATGGGCAGACCAAAACCAACGAAGGACGGTGGGAAAACTAATCCCTTCTCCACAAAAAAATCCCCCGGCCCCAAAGGCTTTAAGCGTAAAAAGAAATTTGAAGAGCACCTTGATCTAAAGTTCACCGATAAAGAACTGGGTGAAATGGATAAGATTAAGCGAAAGCTTGCGGAAATTCGCGAATACAAAAGAATCCTGGCCGAAGACGGCCTAAAGCCAGACCTCGAGGATAAAGCTCGCGAAAGTGAACTAATTGTTAGGCTTCTTCGCATCGAAAAAAACGCCAAAATGGCTGCTCGTCAAAAAGCCAAGGCTGAGAAGACGGCCAAATTCCAAGAGGCTGAAGAAAAAGCAAAGTTTGCTAAAGAAAAGAAGAAAGCTCGGCAGGAGCGGTTTGATTTCGAAGACTCGTAATAGGGGGACAGGTCTCCCGATGTTCTAAGTCTCCAATCTTATGGGACTTTCGTGCGAAAATATTGCTGATTACTAGCTCCTAGTCACAGCCAAAGTTTTGCGGGGAATATTTCACTTGGTAGAATCAATGGAGCTTCTCGTTATCATTAAATCACCGTTTCCTTGTTAAATTGATCGAAGTGATCTAAGTTGTGGGGTTTATGAAGTTACAACTTTGCGTAATTTTATTTCTTACGTCGATTAGCGCCTGCAAATTTAATAGCGACCAGAATAATGGCGCGTCAGATTTCAAATACTTAAACGAAAACAGTCGTCGGCGCCTGGCGACACCAGAAGAAGTCACTAACATTTATCGGTTGAAAACATTTGGTGGCAACACATGCACGGCATTCGCCGTCCAAAATGCGGAGAAAAAACCAATTATTTTCACCGCCCGCCACTGCATGAACTACAAGCCAAACGAGTGGTGCAATGACGTCGGCGAGATCTCAAGTGCTGATGGTCGCGACATATATAAGTGCAAAGAAATTATTTTCAATCCGCTGGATTCCGATTTTGCGGCCATGTTGCTGGATAAGGCTCTGCCTTCGGAAGGATTTCAGGTTGCCAATTTTGATCCTGCCGCGGGCCAGAGACTTCAGACCATTGGATTTCCATCAGACTGGTATGCCAAGTCCCTCCAGGGTCCGGTCGTGACAGAAAACTGTTGGCTAGCTCAAGGATCACGCAGGCCCATTGATATCGTGGTTCAGATTAAACCAACGCCTCAAGCTCTTCCGCACACATGTGCAACATATGGTGGTAATAGCGGCGGGCCTATGATCCTTGAGAATTCGAACATAGTGGTTGGATTGCCGGCATCTTTTTGGAAAAGCGCAACTATTCGCAGCATGCACGAAACTGCTAGTATGTATCCGACGAAAGACGTGATCACGAAGCATATGGATTTTATGACCAACCAAAAGATCAGTTTGGTCAGCGCCGATCCAAAAGCACCTCTCAAAAAGAACTTTTTGAGCCGTGCCAGATGTACATCCACCACTCATAAAACACCGATCGAAGAGATGGTGCCAATCTATAGCTCAGAGGCAGATTTCACGGCCCTAAAACTCAAGTTTAAGAATAGTGATTGGCAGATATTTAGATGCCAGGCAGATAATCTATGTAATGAGCGAAGTAAAAACACCGGCGAAACAATTAAAATTAAAAACGAGCTGGAAATCACTTATACCAAGAACGGCAGTGCAGCCGAATTTCGTTGTGAGAACTTTTAAGTTGCCGAAATGAATCACTAACATCCTGTTTCAGCATAGAAAAATCAGGATCTTTATTTTTTAACCCAAACCAGTTGGTCAATCATTTTGCCTGTGATCCGATGCACGTCTACAACCAAGACTACTTCGGGAGGGTGTACTTGCGCCCTAATTCTAAAAAATCGTCGACAGAGCTTTCGATAAAAATGAGATGGCTCTTTGCTGGTGTCGCCACTTTATGCGCGTGGTTCGCCATCAGTCCAAGTTTTGAACGCAGGTCTGGCCTGGGTCTTGATTTCACCGAAGTTTCCACTGAGGTGATGTTAAGTCTCGAAGATACCCCGCATCGATTCGAATTTTTAAGTAAACAAGAAGCCGAGGGACTCTGCCCTGGCCCGAGATGTCCCCTAAATCTTGAGGTGCCGGCGGGCGCACTTAGCCGTGAGCGAAAAATTACAGGCAACCTTAGTACGATGACCACCACTGATGGCTGGCGAAAGGTCATGTACATGCGGTGGGATACGGTGGTGCCCGGGTTTGTGAAGAAAGAGGGCGAGAAGGTCGCATTTGATTTCTACGGTATTAGCGGTAAAAGCTGGCGGTTTTTTGTTAATGGAAAGCTCATCGCAAATGGGTTTGGCGGGACAGATCTGCCTTATGTTGTTTTTGATGCGCCGGGATCGTCAAAGTCTCCCATGACGTTAGGATTTGAAGTGGACGTGGGCCGCTCACTGGCTCCGGGGATTGTTCACATTGCGCAAATTTTTCTTTGCCCTCCTGAAGCAGCCGGTAAATTTCGGCAGGCTTACCGAACTCTAGATCATATGTCAGTTCTACCGAGCGCCACGGGTTTTGCCCTGATGGCTATGCTGGCCGGTCTTGGCTGTTTTTTTACGCCGTTTTATAAGGAAATCCTCGCATTCTCCATCTTTGTCACTGCATTTAATTGGCGGCTTCTCATGGTCAATGACATGGTGCCGTTTCCTGCGTGGCTAAACGTTGACTTTGTGACCACGGATGCAATGTTGCGTTGCACACTATTTGGTACCATGTGGGCTTTCTGGGGTTTGTATTTTAGAGTGAAGTCAAAGCTCAAGTGGATCCCGGTGGCGTTTTATGCGTCGTTGGCACTAGCGTGGTACGGTGTTGGTCGTACTGGGATAGGTACAGCTGGTTTGGTTTGGTTCGTTAAGAATATTGAGATTCACCAAGTAGCAGTTTTTGGTGGCGCTAGTGTACTTGGGCTGCGAACCTGGCAGGCTACCCACAAGATGCCTTGGGCCAAGTTTCGAAACGTCACAAGTCTCATCATCAGTCTTTTTGCGTTGCTGATCTGTGCAAGTTTTATCACGAAGCTCGTGGTCAGCTCTGATGGATTGAGTTGGCAAGTCTACCGAGCTTATGAGCCCCTTTACTTCTTCGCTAATTACTCGGTAAGAGGATTCATTCTTGGAGTTGGCATGCTCATTGCGCTCGAGTGGGCTCTGATAGTCAGAGATCGGCAGACTGTATTGCAACGATTCGGCACGGTCGTCGATCCGCGGCTGATGAATGAAATCATTCGCGGCGAAGATGCGGGGTCAAAACGGTTAGATCACGTGGTGGTCTTATTTATAGACCTCAGGTCTTTCACCAAAATCTGTGATCTTTATGATCCTGACCGAGTGACATTAGCGCTCAATTCATACCTAGATGCCGTGACGCAGTCCGTTCAAATGCATGAAGGCGTCATCGACAAATTTGTGGGAGATGCCGTATTGGCCACCTGGGGGGTGCCGGAGAAAGGGCCGAGTGATGCAGTCAATGCATTACGTGCGGCATTAAGCATCAGACTGGCGCTTGAAGATCTTAACCACAGACGTCTGGCCTTGGGTGAGTTTCCATTGCAATTTGGAATTGGTATTCACATGGGCCGCGCTATTTTTGGCCCAATGGGTAACGGAACGCGTGTTGATCATACAGTGATTGGACCAGCCGTAAATATTGCCTCAAGGGTACAGGATCTTACCAAGCGGTTTGGATTTGATATTTTAATGTCCAAAGAATTCTACCAAGAGGTCACGAGTGAGTGCTTAGTCGAAAATCTCGGTAGCGTCGAGGTTCGCGGCATGTCGCGCCATCTAGAGCTCTTCAAAGTCATCGGCGCTTATATGTCTCCAGGACAGTTTGTCATCGGAGATAAAACTCTTGAGGCGACCATACCTGAGCGTAGCCCTGGAGTTATCAAAAACACTCCAAATAATCTCATCGCGTTTGACTATGACAAGCAACGCGAAGACGAGATGGCGGCTTAACATCAATTAAAAGGGGACACCCACCTGATTGCCGATTGAATGTGCAGAAGTCTGGTTCCCCCGTCAAAAAAGTTTTTTTGAAACTTCACGACTCATCTCGACGTCTTTGATTCTAGATTCAGACGTTTTTTTCCTTACGGCTGTGTGCGTTGAAGTCAAGGCTTGATTGAGCGAGAGTTTGGCTGACAGATTCGCCCCGAAGACTCCGCTGATCGGGAGCATAATTAGATCAATATTGACAAAGTACACCTGGTGGTGTACTTTATAAATGGAGCCATGTGTGATTACTGCCGTAAAGATGGCTAAGCAGGCTGAACGGGACCTCACAAAATGTCCAAGTTATATCATTTCAAAGTTTAAGTATTGGGTTGGTCTTGTGGAGGTTTTTGGACTCCATTCAGTTCAGAAAATCAAAGGCTTTCACGACGAGCCTCTAAAAGGATCAAGAGTGCGTCAACGATCGATTCGATTAAATAAAAACTACCGAGCTAGATACACGATTCTAAAGGACGGCCTCTTAGCGTTCGTCCTAGTTCTAGAGGTCAACAAACATGAATACTAAGAAAAAAAGTGAAGCCATGCATTTTTTGGAAAAGTTGACTGGCGGACCGCTAACCATGGGAGAGCTCCTGCGCGCGCTTCGTAAAAGCGAAGCGCAGACTCAAGAAGAGTTTGCCTCCCTACTAGAAGTCTCAAAGCAGCACTTATGCGACATAGAAAAGGGGAGAAAGTCGGTTACCCCCGCACGGGCTGCGCTATTTGCCACGCGG
>Ga0315900_10010399_pt1 | contig 11648 bp, 19 predicted proteins | sample LakEriMetagenome_FD_203521 | JGI IMG/M metagenome (GOLD analysis project Ga0315900, IMG submission 203521) | Freshwater fungal communities from buoy surface, Lake Erie, Ohio, United States - Buoy 12 MA114 | ecosystem: Environmental > Aquatic > Freshwater > Lake > Lake biofilm | place: USA: Lake...
TGCCGCGATTCACCTTCGCCCGGCAGATGACGCAGCGGGTGTCCCAAGAGCCGTCTTTCTTGGTGCGGAAGTGCGTTCTGGAAAGTGGAAAAGACTGGCCGCAGTCGGTGCAGGTCTTGTCGCTCATCGCTGTTCCCTCAGTCCGTCGAGCAGGCCCGGCTGCTGGGAGGATGCGCCTGCCCCGATCAGCGCCGGGACAGCCATGATCCGTACGGCTTTCTTGAGCGGCCCCTTCGGCAACACAAACTCGCGGTCATGGTTCTTGGAACTGCTTTCATACGGCGTGTTTCGCACATTGAAGCGGGGCACGTCCTCAGCGGGTACGTCGAACGAGTAGATCGGTGCGTCAAGTTCGTTTTCGTTGATGTAGAAGTCCAACTCGTGCGGTGCGTCTGTGGCCCAGCGGCCAGCCGCCCCAGCCGGGTTTGTGTCCCGGACTCGCAGTCCTTTTGCGACTTGGTCTTGCACTGCGGCCGCGCGAAGGGCTTGCCACTCTGCGTATGGAACGTCTTGGCCGTACATTCGTACCGTCTGCGGCGGCCTGTAGTTCGTGCGCGTCTCTCCAACTCGGTAGAGCCGCGTCATGCCGTCCGCTGGCGGGTCAGCCTGCTGCACCCTGCGCATCAACTCTTGGTAGCGGGCCGCGTATGGGTCGATTCCTTGAGTCGATGTCGCCATTTTCTGCGGCGGCGGAGGAGCCGGCTTCGGCGGCGGGGCTGGCGGAAGTTTTGCCTCCCGCGACAACTCCGCGACCCTAGAGGCCCGCCCTAGCCGGGACGATGCAATCGCACCGGGTGATGCCATGCGTCACGCTCCGCACTTTGTGCAGGTCAGCAGTTCCATGCGCGCCTCGCCTTCCTCAATCGGCTGTCAGGATCGGCGGCTGCTTCGGGCCACATCTTCATTTGCCCCGCACTCCGGGCACAGAAGGAGTCCCGTCTCGGGCCACCCTCCGGCTGCGGAGGCTTGAGGTTGGCGTCGTTCTCCCGGTTGTAGGCGGCACGCCCGGCAGCATTCAGGCCACCATCCGGGTCTTGCCCAGCCTTGCGGGCCCAGAGTTCGGAACGCAGTTTCCGGATGCGGTCGCTCATCTGTCAGCCTGCGGCACGGAGGAAATCATCGGAGCCATCCCGTCCTTCGGGGCCGGCACGCTCCCGGCACCCACCTCCCGCTTCACCTTGAAGTCTTCCAACTCCGGGAAGTCCAGCAGCCCAGCCTTCTGCAACTGGTCCATGATCGACTGGCGGTCGGGCTGGTCGAACTGCCCCATCGCTCCAGCGTCACCTACGCCCGGCATTGCAGATACTCCTGTGATGAAACGACAGAGGCCGCAGGGGGGCGTCCTTCCCTCCTGCGGCCTGCCGTCGCGACGGAAATGTCTGTCGTCAGAACCCGGCCGACGTGCGGACCAGAATCCGCCCGGAGGTCGTGGCACTCGTCTCGATGGCAAAGCCCAGAAGCGGGTTCGTGGACTGGGCCGCAGCCGAGCCGGCCGTAGCCGACAGGCCGTACGAGGCACCGGCCGACACGCTGGTCGCAGTCTTCGTCACCGTCGAAGGGCCGCGAACCACCAGCCAGAACACCTCGTTGTTGGCCACGCCGGCCGCCGGGAGGTACTCGTCCACGACGCCCATGAGGGCCGTCGAGGTCGTCGCCAGCCCGTCCACTTCCGACAGGATGGCGGCGTCCTTGAACTTCGCCACCGCTCCCGGAAGAAGGGCCGAGCCGCTCGTGTTCTTCACGGCGATGCACTCGACCGTCCGGTTGCTCTTGAGGGCACCGGTCTTCGGGTCTTCGTCGCGGAACACCTTGCGGACGCCCACAACGGTCGAGCCGTCGCCGTTCTCGGCCTCGTACATGGTCACGGTCACGCCAAGCGTCTGGCCACGACCGAATCCGGGATCAGCAGTCAGCGTACTCATCTGCGGAGACTCTCCTTGTTGGACTCGTCGGACTCAGGCAAGGGCCGCGAACTTCACAAAGTTGCGCGGACTCTTCATCTTGATGTTCGCCAAGACAGAGACGGCGTACCGGTACGAGGAAAGTTCCTCGTTGTAGAACGGTCCCTCCGCCTCAAGCAGGTTGCCGGTCATCACCTTCATCTCCATGTTGCCGATGGAGAGGGCGTAGCCGACACCAGCCGGAACGGCGTAGTCCGACGCGGTTTCGATGCCGTCGATTTCGACCACGTCACCGAAGCCGTAGGACCGCAGCCCGTTGGTCTTCGACACGATGGCCCGCTCGCGGCTGTCGAGCCGGTTGAGGAACTGGATGTAGAGGTTCCGGTCGAGAAGGATCATGTCGATCTGGTTCTCGCGAGTGTCGTTCCGCTTGGCGTGGTTGACCGACTCGCGGATCGCCTCGATGCACTGATCCTTCCACGTCGCCGTCGCACCACCGAAGGCAGTGCTGGTGTAGTTGCACACGATGGGCGACCAGAAGTCGTACTCCGGGTCGGCCGGAACTCGCGGCCACGAGCCGGTCGCCAACTGCGAGCCGGCGTACTGGCCAAGACCGGTCTTCAGCCCGGCGTACTCGTCGTTGGGGAACCCGAAGGGGTCGGCCGCATTCGCCGCCCGCTGGGCACCGGTGGCGACGTTGATCGTCCCGTTGACCGCGAACATGGACTCAAGCCCATGCCACCGGTTCTCGGCGCCGCTGGCCGAGCCGTCGATGAAAACCTCCTTCGCGAGGTGTTCCTCCATCGACTCACGCAGCCGGTTGCTCATCTTGCCGGCAACGTCGATCAGTTGGGCCTGACCGCGATTCTCAAGCATCTCCCGCTTGGAAATCTGATCCGTCACGGAATAACCGCGATACGGGAGGTTCGCTCGCTGCCACAGCGCGTGGCGTGCGAAGACTCGCGGCGACTCGCCCGTGTACGTGGACACGGGGATGTTGCGATAGCGCACCTGCCAGTCGAAACCACGACCTCCCTGATTCATGGCGACGTTGCCGTTCGCCTGAAGGGCCGCGAACACCTTGAACTTGCGGAAGGTGGTCTGCTCCTCCTCACGCAGGTGCAGCGTCAGGGTAGTGCCGATAGACCTCGCCCAGTCAACGCTCGACGCCATTTGTCGTCACCCTTTCATGCGAGCCCGTCTCGTGCCAACTGGCGAGCGAGACGTTGCTCAAAGGTCATTGGTGCCTGTGGTGCCTTCTGGGCTTGGCCACCCGCTGCCCTGCTTGGGTTGCGAGAGGCTTCCCTCCTAAGAAACTCTATGTCCTTCTCGGCCTGAGTTGGCGCATTGGCCGGAGGCGCAGAAACCGGAGCCGGCGGCTGCATGGGAGCCTGCATCGCCGGAGCCTGCTGCGGAAGCCCGGACTCAAACGCTCCACGCTGGGCCTGCTCCTGCTGCAACGTCCGCAGCCGCTCCAGCAAGTCACGCTCGATCATCTTCTGGGCGTATTCCCACCGGGCCTCCGGGCTCTCGATGCCCAGTTGCGAGGCTTGGGCGATGTACTGCTGCGCCGCAATGCCCTCCTGCGTCGGCTGGCCCTGCTCGTCATACAGCCAGTCCCGGTTCTCCTGCTCCATCGAGGCCACGTACTGCTGCTGACGCATCTCGGAGAACTGCGACTCAACGATCTGCTGGGCCTGCTTCTGGGCAATCTCCTGCACCATCGGCCCCAGTGCTTCCTCCGGGTTGGTCAGGAACTTCTGGGCGAAGTCGGCCTTGTACTTCTGGTACTCGTACAGGGCGTGCTTGGCGTCAAGCGGAGCGTCCGCCGAGATGACATCGCGGCCGTTCTCGTCCTTGACGAGGTACTGCCGGTACGAGTCACGCAACTCCGGCGGGTTCCACCACCGCTTCACCGCTTCGGCCGCAGATTCCTGCTGCTTGGGGGCCTGCTGGGAGGCGGACCATCGTTCGAATTGCTCCCGTTGGGAGAGGAATCGCTCAAAGGGTTCTCGGTTCTGGAGGTACTGCTGGGCGATTGGGACGTACTGCTGGTACTGCTGGAGGGCTTGAGTTGCGGCTTTCTCGCGCTCCAGCGACGAATAGAGGCGGCGAGCAATCGCCACGTCGTCCTGCCCCTTGAACTCATTGAGATTCTTGAAGGCGTCCCAGACCGTCTGCTGCGGAGCCGGAGCCGGCGAAGAAGGTGCCGCAGGCGCACTGTCGGGCGATGGGATGCTGGCACTGGTATCGCTTTCGGGTGCGGTGTCAGGCGTGGTGTTGACGGCTTCGTCCATCACTGCGGCTTCGTCGCTCATTGCTGGCACACCATTACGGAATCCCGATGTAGGGCACCTCTCGGCTGGGGTTCGGGACGGCCCCTGACCGGATGAGCCGGTTGTATGCCTCGCTGTCGGCTCTCGATACCCCGTCGTCGGATTTTGTGCGGTCGTACAGGGCCTTAGACGCGGCCCGGCGGCGTGCCACCTCGTCCGCGTTGGCAAATCCACGCTCTTGAGCGCGTGCTTCCAAAGCCTTCTTGCCGGCGTCGGTCATCGCCCAGTTGCCAACCAGAAACTCAGGCCACGTCCGCTCCGGCGACTGCCCGCCGGCCGCCGTTTCGATGGCGGAACTGAGGGCCGTGTCGGTGACGAAATCCTGCTTGGCGTTCGCCACCACCGGGCGGAACGCCGTCTTGGCCGCGTGTGAAACCCAGCCCTTGCCGGAGATTGCGGCCCCCTTCGCAGCAGCCTTCGTGGCCCCCGCCCCAGCCCTGACCGCGCCAGTCGCCGGGATCACGGCTGACGGGTCCGCCCAACTCGTCACCCAGTCCAGAGGGCCAGTTACCCATCCGGGCGGCACAAACCCGGCGGACTGATACCACCGCTCGTCAGCCGTTGGCGGCGTTGCCGACCGGAGTTCGTCTTGAAGTTCCTTGAGGCGGCCGGCGATGGAACCACTGTCAGCCGTCCCCTTGATGTCCAGAATCGGACTAGGGCCATGCAGCCGGTATCGCATGCTCCCGTACCAGTGCGCCTTCGATGCGTCCAACGCCTCACCGGCCGACTCGGAATACCCACCGCGCATGCGGATCGCGTTCGGCACCACCTCCGAAAACCCGGAGTAGAACCCAGTCCGCGTGTCCGGACTGACGGTGTTGTCCATCAACGCCTGACCGAAGGTGTTGAACCGCTGATGGCCAGCAGGGCCCATCGGAAACGGGTTCCACCCGCCGGCCCCAGACAGCCGCACGTCACCCCTGTCGTCATAGTGCCGCACGGCACCCACCAGCGCCTGCGACTGCCCGTCGCTTGCCGCCCCGCGATACGTGTTCAAGTCCGTGTAGTGGCCGCCGGAGCCGTCGTATCGGGCGTGGCCGGCGAGCGATTGCAGGAAGTCTGCGTCTCTGCCATGCGACTCCATGTAGGCGTGCGTGCGAGGGTCGAGCAAATACTGCGATTCCTCCCATCGCCGCCGCACCTCGTCCGGCGTCTTGCCCTCTCTGGCGTACGCCTCGCGAGCAGCCGCACGCTCCTCCGGATTTGCCCACGCCGATTCGCCTAGCCCAACCGCTTGTGCGACACGCTCGATGTACTTCGCAGCGGCTTTCGGAGACGTGCCCGGAAGGATGTGGTGCCGCTTGTAGAGTTCGTCGCGGATGGCGTCAGCCCGCTGAAACGTGCCCGCTTGGGGCGCTTTCTGCGGCGCCGGTGCAGGTGTGGCTGGGGCCAGCAGGGCGTCGAGTTCGTCCATCGTCAGGCCGTCAGCCATGTCACCGCTCCTCCGTGAGGCCAGATAGGACGCCGGCAGAGGCGCCAATCGGCGCGAGAACCGAAGGCACTTGCGTCATGCGCACAAGCATGGCCTTCTTGGCTTCGTCAGGCAGCGCGTCATAGAGAGCAAACGCCGTGCTGTCGATGCTTGGCCTGTCGTTCGCGGCTTGCGACCACGAATCCTGCGACTCTCGCCACCAGTCCCACGCCTTCTGCGCCTCGTCGGTATTCGTAACGTCCTTGCCGAAGGTGTGGGCGTAACGGCGGCGAATGTCAGCAAGTCGCGGGTCAACCTCCACCCGCCTCGTGAGGTACTGCGCAAGCCTCATCGGCTGATCGGAGTCGTACAGCAGCAGCGGCGAGCCGGGAGGAAGGGCGGCACGAGAAGCCTCCATTCTCCCCACAATCGGCCGCAACACGTCCATGTCTTCCGACCGCCAGTCGTCCACCATGCGTCCGTCGTTGCCGACGATGACACGCGGCCCCCTGAAAATAGGGCCGGTAGCCTCCGGGTGGCCGAAAGCGTGCATCGGATCGGCCGTCATGGCGTGAGTAAGTTCATGCTCTAGCGTGCCGCGCTGACGAGCGGGCTCAAGAACGAGCCTATTGCTGTTGAGCGAAATGGCGCCTGAGCCGTGCCGGTACTGGCCTCCCGTGCTTGGCCCGAGAGCCTCCAGATACACGTCGGCAGGAACGTCTACGTCCGCAGGGTGCCACGCCCCGTAGCCGCTGGCGCCACTGCGTGCCATCGAATCCTGAGAACTTTGAATGGCAGCATCCAGTCCGCCCGGAATCTTGTCGTACCATCGCGATACGGCATCACGGAACGACATCTCTGCCGGCGCGTGAGGTGCGAATTTCACTCGCGGAGGATCGCCGTGAGCGCCATCAGTTGCCCACTTTTCGTTTTCAACTATGTGCTGCTTGAAAAGCGCGCGCTGAGCGGCATCCCTGTCTGCCGCCGCCTTAGTGAGTTTGGCTCGAAACTCCTCCCAGCCGGACGGAGGAGCCGGCAGCGACGGCGGGTCGGCTGTCGCTGTGCTGACAGAACCCCAGCCTGCCGGAGTGGCCGCCTTCGCCGCCTCCGCCAACTCCGCGACCCTAGAAGCCCGCACAGGACGTGCGGAAAAGATTGCGCCGGGTGATGCCATAAAAAGCCCTCACGGGATTTATGGCCTCCTACTTGGCAAGCAGGCACAGGCCCAGCGTGGAAAAGGCGTACCCCGTATACGTGATGCCCATTCCCGTATTTCCCCGCCAAAACTGCTCTGCCGCCACGTAGGCGTAGATCAGACCGGTCAGGGCAATCAGCCAGCCGCTCATGGGGTCACACCTCTAGCGGTTTCGCCTTTTCTCGTACCGTTTCGTATCGTTTGTGATGTGGTTTTGTGTTTATCCCGGTCCGCATAACGCCGGCATCTGCCGTCTCGCGGCCGAGTGGCGTGGGTTTCGCGCCGCGTTATCCGGCAGGGCCGTGTTTATCCGGGTCCGCATAATGACAAGTTCTGTGGCTACTCGTTCGTCTCTGGCGGGGCGCGGAGCGCGTCGCACTCCTTCTCTCTGGCTTCGATGTAGCGGACGATCATGGCAAGGAACTCTGACGCAGAGCCTCTCTCGCCGTGAACGTCAACCACGCGCACGCCGAGCCGATCGCACTCGGCACCCAACTCCTCAAGTATCTTGAATGCGTGTCTCATCGCAGCCTCCTTTGTTCGCCCGATCCTACGCTCACAGAACCAGCGGATGAAGCGGACGGCGGAGCCGCCGCTTATCCTGCGCGTTCTCACTTCGCCCGATTCAAGAACCCGTAAATCGCGTCCGCTCTCCTGTTCGCCTCAGGATCGTCCGAAGCATCAAGCCATGATGCCGCCGCCTCCATCGCCTCCCGCTCCGCTTCGGTGAGCGTGGGGGCAAAATACAACGGTGCGAGCGGCAGTGGTCGGTTGGTTTCGCCAAAAAGGCACTCTCTTGCGAGACTCATGGCCTCGTCCTTCTGGTGGTCCGCGAATGCCTCATAGACCGACAGATCGCCCGGCGGGCCGCTAGTCACCGCCCACGCCACCGGCTGAGAACCAGCCGATGCAACAGACCGCTCATTGTCGTCGCTCATAGTCGCCGCCTCCTTTGTTCGCGGCTGTTGATCTTTGACGTTATGCGGCTACTTGCCGTCCGTTGGTGGCTCAAACGACATCGCCGTTGGCGGCGGGCCGTCCTTGCGGTGCGTCGGCTTTGTCGGCGTCCAGTCCAGTTCCTTGAACGCCCACCCTTCGACGGCCGCCTGCTTCCATGTCTCGTCCATCTGCTGGGCCATTGCAATCTGCAACGCCTGCGCCCAAGAGATTGAGACTGAGCATGGCGGCAGCGTTGAAGGCCACATCACAGAGTCATCGTCGCACATCGTTCACCTCGTTTTCCTACGCTCACAGAACCAAGCGATGCAGCGGACGAGCCGCTGATCGCTGGCGTTAGCGAATCCCCAGCAACTTCCGTTCATGCTGTGTCAGTTTTGCAATGGCTGCCGCCTTGGCCTTGGCGTCCTCTGCCGCAGCCAGTTCCGCTTCGACCCTTGCCTTGTCCGCTGCTTGGTGGTCGCGCCACCAAATCTGCATCTCAAGGCTGTAGTCCTTTATGTCAACGTCTTGCAGCCGCTTGCAGAGTTTCGCAACCATCTTGTCGCCGTCCACCCGCTGGCTGTAGACGCGAGGGTGGTAGCCTCGCCAGTGGTGCTGGTCGATTTCCTTGCCATCAAGTTCGTCAAGCAGACAAGCCACCTGACTCAACCTTATCTCCAGCCCGTTGGCTTCCATGTAACTGCTGTCGCATGGCATATCAAAAGTCTCCAGTGTTGCAGCCGTCGCTAACCACGCGATGCTGCGGACTGCGCCGCAGATCGCTGGCGTTCTCAGCCTAGTCGCCTCAGCACCCCTCGCAACGTCTCGCTCCATCTCCACTGGCCACCCTGCCGAATGGCCGCCACAATCGCCGCCCGCTCCGCGTCGGTGAGCGTGGGCTGCGGCAAGTCCAGCGGAAGCAGCGTGCCGCTTTGCCGTCCAGACAGGCGTGACAGAATTTCCTGTTGCTCTTCGTTTGACAGCCTCAATGTAATCGGCCCGCCAGACGCCGGATGAGAACCAGCCGATGCAACAGACCGCTCAGTATCGTCGCTCATAGTCGCCGCCTCCTTAGTTCGCGGCTGTTGATCTTCCGTGTTCTCAGTCCAGCCGCGAGAGTGCCGTGTTGACGGCAATCGCGATTTCCGTCCGGCCAGCGTCCTCGCAAATACAGGCGGCCGCGCTAATCGCCTCGCGCTCCTCGTCGGTGAGCCGCAGCCGCTTGATTTCTTCTTGCAGCCATGTGTTCGCCGCTGACAGCCTCGCCGTAGCCATGTGCGTGTTGTGAGAACCAGCGGACGCAAGAGACGGCTCGGCCGCGTCGTTCGGTGTGGTCATGTTTGCTCCTTGCCGCTCATGATCCTTGTCGTTCGCCGACCCACTGGCCGGTTCTTGGGTCTTGAAATCCGTTGATCTCGTCTGGCAGCGGAGTGCTGCACAGCATCTGCACAAGCGCTCGCCCCTTCGGCGTGACCTCAAAGCCGTGATCGCACTGGCCGCCCGCCACGATCAGGCCGTACTCAATGAACTCACGCAGTGCATCAACAATCACCGGAGCGTTCCTGTTTGGGATTTCGTCGCAGCGGCAGTAGCAGTGCAGCAGCACCGAAATGTATGCGGGAGATAGTCGCCACCGACGGCTAACCACCGGATGCAGCGGACTCGCGTCAACGTCGGAACTCATGTCATCCTCCTGCGGCTGCGAGCCGCTGATCGCAAGCGTTCTCAGGGTGTCCCCAAACTCATGGCGCACACAGGGCGGCCGGTCAACGTCGTTCCGCTCCTGCTATCGAATGCTCTCCGATTGCTCGGCATATTGACCATCGAATCAACACCCTGAGAACGATGCGATGCAGCGGACCCCCAATCTATATGCAAAACTCAACGATTTGCGCTCGGTTTCCAATATGAACCGCCATCACTTCGTCCGCTCCAGCAGACTCCGCAGCGTGCGTTCCTCGTCCCGGTGCCGCTTAGCCCAGTCAGCATCTCCGCGAGCATCGGCCTCCGACGCATTATGCCACGCCCGGTTTGCCTGACAGGTGATGTACTGCCGCTCCGCGTCGGTAAGCGTGAACGGCGTCAACGAGCAATGAAGCGTCGTCCTGCCGACGACGTAGGGGCAGGTCGGCGGCTGGCGCTCTGGTGCGCTCACCGACGTTCCGCCGATGCCAGAGCCGGATGGAGACTGTTCGCTTTGGCCGCCATGCAGGACGCCAAGCATGTAGGCGGCGAAGAGGGCAGCGGAGTCGTCACGGTCGCTCATTCAGCACCTCCCTCAAGAAACACCGACCGGCCATCGTCCTCCATCCGGGCATTCACCCACCACGCCACAGCCACACCAGCCGCAAAACACACGGCCAGCAGCCACACCAGCCGGGACGCCCGGTCCACCCGCCGGGCCGCACGCATCTCCGGGCACTCCCCCACCACAATCACCGGGACCGGCGGCGGGAGGTCAGTTGCCGGAGCAGGCGTCCCTGCCCACTCCGGCAACCTCTCGACAAGGCGATCCATCTCCTCGACGCTCGGCATCAGAAGGGAATCTCCTCGTCAGGCACCGACCCGTCAGCCTCCGACAACACCCCAGCCGCAGCCCGGCGAGGCCACCGAAGGCTCATGCCCACCTCATTGGCCATCAGACGCACAGAGAAGCCCTGAGAGCCGTCCTTCTTCTCGTACGTCTCCAGACCCAGCCGGCCCGAAACGACCACTCTCTGGCCCTTCTGGAGGCTCTGGGAGCATGCCTCCGCCTGCTCGTCAAAGCAGACCACCTCCACCCACGTCGTCGGGCCGTCCTTCTTCTCCGTAGACGCCACCGAGAACGTCAGCATCGTCTTCCCGGTCTTCGTCACACGGGATTCGTTCACCTTGCCCACGTTGCCAGTCACAACCGCGTCGATCATCGGTCCCTCCTAGTCAGAAGCACGCTGAACACGTGACCAGCATAGCGGTGGACACAGGTTCAGCAACCCCCCACAGGCGGGGAAGGTCTTTTTTTGCGTGGGCCGCGTTTGAGCGCAACGCCGGCCTCTCGCAGCAGACGCCGGGCCGTGTCGCTGCAACAGCCCAACTGCTTGGCGATTTGCGTGCCGGCCAACCCCGCGTCCCACAGCGCCTTTGCTTCCGCCACGTCCGTTCGCTTCGGCCTGCCACGAGCCCGAGAGAACACGGGCAGTCGCACCTCGCCCGGCTCCGCCCCACAGGCCACAGCAGACTCATGCTCCATGACCAGACGCCGCGCCTCGCGATAGACCGCCTCCGCCTCCTCGACTGTCGCAAACACCCCTAAATATCGGGTTTTGTTGTGGTGACTTATGCAAGCACCGTAGGGGGAAACTCCAGAACCCCGAGTGCGGAACACGCCAGCCGGAAGTGATTCCCGAATCCGGCGGCGAGTGTTGTGGGCGTTCAGCGACAGGGTGGCCGGACGCAGGTTGCACAGCCTGTTGTCCATGCGGTCGCCGTTGATGTGGTCGAGATAGCGGGGAACGCTGCCGTACTCCCACTCCCACACCAGCCGGTGCATCGACACCCAGCGAGTCTTGCCGCCTTCGCTCCGGCAATGACGGGCATACCCATGCACGGAACGCTGCCACGACATGCGGGACAGCCGCTCCGCGTACTTCTCGTCGTACTTCACCGGCAAGTCTGTGATGTCCATGCCCCCAGCATCCACGCCCCAAATGAAGTGGATAGTCAGGGGACATGGGAGCGAACCGTTTGGGGAAACTTTTGGCGCAGGGTACGTAATTGAGTGCGTGCGGGGCGGGGGGGGCTCGGGGGCCATCCTTCTGTACCGCTCTCCGGGCCGCTGGCCGCAGTGTTCCGGCTTCACGCTGTCGAGGAACGGCGTGAAAGAG
>Ga0315900_10010400_pt1 | contig 11647 bp, 12 predicted proteins | sample LakEriMetagenome_FD_203521 | JGI IMG/M metagenome (GOLD analysis project Ga0315900, IMG submission 203521) | Freshwater fungal communities from buoy surface, Lake Erie, Ohio, United States - Buoy 12 MA114 | ecosystem: Environmental > Aquatic > Freshwater > Lake > Lake biofilm | place: USA: Lake...
ATACCCTGCGGCCCGAACGCTTTGCCGCCATGACGCGCCGCGACCGGTTTGCGCGGGTATGGGACAATATCCAGTTGCTCTTGCAGGAAGGTTTCAGGGTGAAGATCAATGCCGTGGCCATGAAAGGAAGGATTGAAGACGAACTGCTTGACTTCGTTGCATTGACGCGCGAGCAGCCCTTGCATATCCGCTTCATTGAGTTCATGCCTTTTGCCGGTAACGCGTGGGACAGCCGTCAGGTGCTCAGCGCCGGGCAGATGCTGTCGCTCATTGGCCTCCATTATCCACTGACAAAACTCAACGACGAACCCCATGCCACGGCGCGCAAATACCAGGTGCCGGGCCATGCCGGTACATTTGCCTTTATCACTACCATGAGCGAGCATTTTTGCGGCGATTGCAACCGCCTGCGCCTGACAGCTGAAGGGAAAATGAAGAATTGCCTTTTCGGCAGCGAGGAAATCGACCTGCTTACCCCGCTCCGGCAGGGCAGGGAAATCGCTCCGCTGATTGCTGCTTCCGTGCAGGCGAAACACGCAGCCATGGGCGGGCAATTCAGCCTCGAAGGCCTGGCGGAACCCGCAGGAGAACTCGTGAACCGCAGCATGATTGCCATCGGAGGCTGAAACCATGAAACAATTTTTGTCTGTACCCGAAGCCAAGGCCATCCTCGACCGCGAAACTGCGGCCTTGCCGATGGAAGAAATACCATTGGATGAAGCTGTTGGTCGCGTGGCAGCGGTCGATGTCCATGCACCGCTCGATATGCCTTCGTTCGACAATTCAGCGATGGATGGCTATGCTTTGATTTGGGAACCGGGAAGGGAAAGCTACACGCTGGTTGGTGAAATTGCCGCAGGCGATGGCCGCGCGCAGCAACTCGTTCAGGGCCAGGCCATGCGGATCTTCACCGGAGCTCCCGTTCCGCTTGGCGCCGATACCGTTGTGCAACAGGAATGGAGCAGCAAGGAAGGCGATCAGGTGCACTTTGAAGGGAATGTAAAACGCGGCATGCACATCCGCCGGCGCGGAACCCAATGCAGGCAAGGAGAAAGCATCCTGAAAGCGGGAACGCGCATCACTCCCGGAGCGATTGCTTTATTGAGTTCGGTCGGAATCAACCGCATCGCTGTTCACCGCCTGCCCGTGGTGCAGGTGTTGGTAACCGGCAACGAAATTGCTGCACCGGGTACGGAACTCCCCCCGGGTGCAGTCTACAATACCAATGGACCTTTTCTGGGTGCTTACCTGAAGCAGTCCGGTTTTCCGGTGCAGGTACACGGTCCGGTGCCCGATGAACCGGAAACACTCCGGAAGTCCATTCACGATGCGCTCCTGAACTGTGATGTTTTGATTCTCACCGGGGGTATTTCGGTAGGCGAATACGATTTTGTCCAACCCATGTTGCTGGAAGCCGGCGCTCACCCCTTTTTCTACAAGCTGAAGCAGAAACCCGGAAAGCCGATCTGGGCCGGGCGTGTTGGCAACACCATCGTCTTCGCCCTCCCGGGGAATCCGGCTTCTGTTATCACCTGTGCCAACCAATACGTCATGCCCGTCCTGAAAAAGATGGCCGGTTTTCAGGATGTGTTCGAACCGGATGCGCGCTTGCCGCTGCGGCAAGATTACCACAAGAAAGCCGGACTTACACAAATACTCAAGGTGCAAGTGGCTGAAGGACAGGTAGAAGTTCTCGGCGGGCAGGAGTCTTTCAATCTTTTGCCTTTTGCCGAAGCCAATGCGCTGGCTGTAGTCCCGGAAGAGGATGATTGGATAAAGGTGGGTTCATTGGTTCCCGTTTATTACCTGTAAAACGATAACCAACGTACATTAACAATGTTGAGGTATAATTTTTATTGGTTTTTACGGCCTTATTTTATTTTGTCGACTTCGATTTCGAATTTGATTTCAATTTCATCACTGGTGATTTGGTCAGATCGCTCGTAGATGAGGGTGTAAACCGAAACGACTTGTTTCGCCACAGTTTCAAAAATGCTCTTGAGTTGTTCGCTTTTGTTGGCTATGATGGCATTTGATTTTGAATCAGCAATGGACTCGATGTTATTCTTGTCTAAGTCTTTTCCTTTCAAACCAATGGAAATTCTTAAGTGATCTGACTTTTGAATATCGCTTTCCAACTTATCAGGGTTGTTTGAATCATTATCCCCTCCATCAGTAAATACAACCAATGCCTTTGATCCTTTAAAGTTCAGATTATCCAGAAGTGTCAAACCTCGGCTGGTTGCCTGGAACAGTGCGGTTCTGGATTGATAGTTGGAGTAGTTGTTTATCAGGTCATTCAGTAAACTGTAATCAGAAGAACCAAAAAATCTTGTTTCCTGAATATCGTTTTTACCCGAAAAGAAGACTACTGCAACTTTTGAGTTAGGCGTACTGGATGCTACTTTCTCTACAAAACTTTTTGCATATTCCTTCAGGTTATCCACGAGGTCTCCAAGCGAAGTGCTCATATCCAAAACCAGAACAGCGGCAATATCAGTTCTTGAGCTCGTTCTCGAATTATTGAACTCGTCTTGTATAATAAACTTGTTACCTTTCCTTTCGAAAACAGTAACTGTATCAATTTCATAATTTCTGGATTCACTCTGTATTCGAATACCATCTGCTATGATTTGAACCACACCATTTCCGTTGTTTCTGGTGCTGATCTGATTCACGCTTATAAACGGACTTTGACTCCAGGGTTCACTTGAAACACTTGGTGTGCCATATTGATTATTGTATTTTACAGTGAAAAATTCCTTTTTCCCAACCCACAAAGAATTCTCTTCACAGGATACAAGAAAGAAGGCGAAGATGAGGCAACACCATTTTGTCCAATTCTGCATAGCATTGGTCTGCATTTGAGCTATGCAAGTATACTTGATTTCGCACTCATAGTGTTTCCAGAACAGTTTAGCGCAAACCCGGATAGGGTTGTGTTGTGTAGTTTTTAGCGAATGGATTCATTTGGCTTTCGAAATATGATGTATGGCAATCGAATTGATTGTTTTATCCGACAACAGTACGGAATATGTTCAATTGAAGCGTTTCGGTTCTTTGTAACTTGCGCACAAAAGAAGCTGCAATGGAATGGCTTTTCGTGCTGATGCCGCTCGCGGCCTTCCTCTATGCCTCTGTCGGGCACGGCGGTGCAAGCAGCTATTTGATGCTGCTCACCTGGTTCGGTTTCCTGCCCGATGCGATTCGCCCGGGTGCATTGATGCTCAACCTGGCGGTATCGGGCATCGCCTTCCTGGCCTTCCGGCGCAAAACGCAGTTTCCATTGCAATTGTTCCTTTGGTTCATGGCAGGTTCTGTTCCCGCTTCGTACGTGGGTGCGGGCATCCGCCTGGATGCTGAACTGTATCGGATCCTCCTGGGTATACTGCTGCTGTTTCCGGTGTTGCGTCTGTTTGGATGGCTCCAGCCGCGCAGCAGCAAAGCCCTGCCGGTGTCGTACCCATGGGCCATCTGTATAGGAGCCGTGATAGGTTTTTTATCCGGTCTTATCGGTATCGGGGGCGGCATCCTGCTTTCTCCGGTGCTGCTGCTGCTCGGTTGGGCCGATTTGCGCCAGACAGCCGCCATGAGCGCACTCTTCATCTTTGTTAACTCTGCTGCCGGTTTGGCCGGAATAGATGCCAACATTATGGAGTTGCCTCAACTGTTTTACAGCCTGCTGCCGTTGACCCTTTTGGGTGGCATGCTTGGTGCCTGGCTCGGTGCCAACCGTTTCCAGGCTCCTGCCATGCGTTATGCGTTGGGCATCGTGTTGCTCATCGCAGCTGCAAAATTCCTGACGCCGGCTGTTGTTTCTTTGCAACAACAACTCACTGCCTTTTTTGCCTGATGATGGACCCTGCAGCCCAACCTGGATCTGATACCGCCTCCTGCCGCTTATTGGCATTCGGCATGCTCAGCAATTTACCCGGACTGCCTGCCGGCGATATTCCCCATTTTTCGGATACCGACCAACTGCGTGCCTGGCTGCAGGAGCAATGCCCTGAACTGAAGAACCTGGTTTTTGCCCTGGCCCTGAACAGGGTCATCGTCCAACAAAACACTGTTATACCTGCCGGCGCAGAACTGGCCTTGTTGCCGCCCTTTTCCGGTGGTTAAACCCTAAGCGGATGAATCGCTTCGCCAGACAAATCACCCTGCCCGGGTTCGGTCACGCAAGCCAGCAACGGCTGCAGGCGGCCCGCGTGGCTGTAATCGGCGCGGGCGGCCTGGGTTGCCCGATCCTGCAATACCTCGCCGCAGCCGGGGTGGGCTTTTTGCGGGTGGTGGACGGCGACCACATCCACGAAAGCAATCTCAACCGGCAAACGCTTTACGGATATGCCGATATCGGGCAATCCAAAGCGCGGACAGCCGCAGAGACATTGCAACAACAATATCCGGATTTACAGACCGTAGCGTGCCCTCTATATCTCGAAGCCGGAAATGCCCGTGAACTGCTGCACAACATCGATCTTGTCATCGACGGCAGCGACAGCATCCCCACCCGGTATCTGCTGAATGACACTTGCGCCGCCTTGGGTTTGCCGTGGATCATGGGCGCCGTGCACGGTTTTGAAGGCATGCTGGCACTGTGGAATTGCCCGGAAAAGGGGGAGCCTGCGGTGCATTACCGCGATCTGTACCCTGAAATGCCCGGTATCGAACAGGCCGTGGATTGCGAAGGGACGGGAGTGCTTGGGGTTTTGCCAGGCATCATTGGTTTGGCACAGGCTTCCGAGGCCATCCGCCTGCTCAGCGCCTGTGCACCCGTTCAACAAGGACTGGTGCGCAGCTACGATTGGCGCAGCGATCGCTGGTTTCAGTGGCAGGTTTACCCTGGGAGAGGCAAGGCCTGCCTTGCCTCTGAAAACAAGGCCTGCCTTGCCTCCGACACCAAGACCCGCCTCACCCCAAATACCGCGTCCCATCCATTGGATCCACGCGTATTGAATTGGCAGGAATTGCTGGAGCGGCTACGCGAAACTCCCGGTTTAGATTGTTTCGATATCAGGGAATGGACGGAAAGAAGCGACGAAACGCCGTGGTTTCCTTCCTGGCCCGGTGGCGATCCGGCCCTTGCACCCGAAGGTTTGGAAACGCTGCAGGACATGGTGTTGATTTGCAAAGCCGGCAAGCGCAGTCTCGAACTGGCCCGTCATCTGGCCCAAAAGCATCCGGGAATGCAAACCTGGTCTGTTGCCGGAGGCTGGGATGCTTCGGATCAGCTGCTGTTGGACGAACTTCGCCGCATCGCTTCCAACCCATCAAAAAACAAACGAGCATGAGTACAACGGACAAAGTGCGGAAGCCGAAACCCATTTTTGTGCAGGGCCCGATTTCCGCTCAGAAGATAGCCGTCAGCATCGCGGCACACGGGAAACAGCACGAAATCGGAGCCCATTCCATCTTTCTGGGGCAGGTGCGGGCAGATAAGCTGGGAATGGGAACAGTCACCGCCATCGAATACACGGCGTATGAAGACATGGCCCTCGAGAAAATGCACGAAATCCGCGAATCGGTGTTTGCGCGTTATCCGCTCACCTGCATGCATGTGTACCACAGCCTCGGCCGCGTGGCAGTGGGTGAAATCTGCCTCTTTGTCTTCACCTCTTCCGTGCGCCGCAAAGCGGCCATGGATGCCTGCGCTGAATTGGTGGAAAGGATAAAAAACGAACTGCCGGTCTGGGGGCGCGAAATATGCGAAGACGGAGCGGACCAATGGAAAATCAATACACCGGCATGATCGACATCACCCACAAATCGCCTTCGCTGCGCAAGGCCATAGCCACCGCCACGGTGCGGGTCAGCAAACCGGAGACCATCGAAGCGGTGTTGCAACGCCGCGTGCCCAAGGGCGATGTGTTCGAGATGGCCAAAACTGCCGGACTTTTCGCTGCTAAGCGCACCCACGATATGATACCCGACTGTCACCCCTTGCCGGTCGAGTTCACGGCGGTGCGCTACAGCACCGGGCTGTTGGAGATCGGCATCGAAGTGGAAGTGCATACGGTTTACAAGACCGGCGTGGAGGTGGAAGCCATGCATGCGGCCTCGGTTGTGGCGCTCACCATCTACGACATGCTCAAGCCGATCGACCCGGAAATCAGCATCGAAGGCATCCGTCTCCTGGAAAAGACAGGCGGCAAAAGCCAGCTGCGCCGCATGGCGGAGGCCCCTGTTCCAACCCGTGTGGTGGTGTGTTCCGACAGTGTTGCTGCCGGCAAGGCTGAAGACCGTTCGGGCGGATTGGTAGCCGACAAACTGCAGGCCTGGGGACTTGCACCCGGGCAAGCGCTCTTCATTCCGGATGAACCGGAAACCATTGCGCGCACCTGCAAGGAAGCCGCCGATCAGGGCATCCGGCTCCTCGTGTTTACCGGCGGCACCGGACTTTCTCCGCGCGATCTCACACCCGAAGCTTTGGCGCCTTTGCTCGACCGCCGCATACCCGGCATCGAAGAAGCCATGCGGCAATACGGACAACAACGCACACCCTATGCCATGCTCTCGCGCAGCGTAGCCGGCATGATGGGCGAGATGCTGGTGCTCGCCTTGCCCGGCTCCACGCGCGGCGCCGCCGAAAGCCTCGACGCCATTTTCCCGGCCTTGCTGCACGTTTTCCGCGTCCGCAGCGGCGCACGGCATGAGTGAATCCGGTCATTGAGCGCAGCCCCGACTTTTTCAGTCGGGTAAATGCCCCCGAGTGAAGGAGTCGGAGCAGGTGGCTCAATTCGTATAACTCAGTTGAACTATGAACAGGTTTCCCCGACTGTAGCGAAGCGTTGGGGAAATGCGACGGGGCTGGTTTCGACGGTGCTGGTTTCGACGGGGCTCAATCACCGGCGGAGCCCCAAAACCCAAACGCACTCCGCCCATACAACCTTTGTTCCTCGGGTTGCGGATGGGGAAACAGCAGTTCAGGGCGGTGTTCTATGATGAGCAGGCCGCCGGGGCGCAACAGGGGCAGGCATAAGGCGGGCAATGCCTGCAGCCCGGGCATGTCGTAAGGCGGGTCGGCAAAGATGAGGTCGAAACTTTCGGGTTTGGCGCGGCGCAGGTAAGCGTGCACATCAGAAGCAGTCCAACTCCAATCTTCCAGCTGCCAGGCCTTGCTGAGTTGCTGGTAGAAGCGGATATTGGTCCGGTCGACATCGACAGAATGCACCTTGCAATCGCGCGAAAGGAATTCGAGGGAAACGATGCCCGAACCGCTAAAGAGGTCGAGAACCAAGGCCCCGGGCTGCAGTCGATCCTGCAGCTGCGGCAGGCCAAACAAGGCTTCGCGGGCCAGTTCGGTGGTGGGTTTTACAGTCGGCGGAAACTGCAGGTGCAGATTCTTTCCGGCCAGTTTACCTCCGCTTATGCGCATGCGATCGAACGGGCCAACAAGAACAATACCAGCGGATCGGGCGGGAAATCTTCACCGGCCAAACGGCGCAGGCCTTCGAGCGGGAAAAGGCCCAGGTAGCGGAAATAGGGGCTGAAGGAAGCCAGGTTGTCCCACTCGGCCGGATCGTTCAGCAGGATTTCACAGACGGTGTCAGAGGTTTCAAGTCCGCGGTCGCGGATGGCTGCCACCACCCAATACATCAGGGCATGTTCGCTGTCGGCTTCCTGCCGCTGCAGGAATTCAATGCGCTGTTGCCGCACCATGACGAGGGTTACCCGGCCGTCGATGCGGCAGCAGAGGGCATAGGCGGGCCAGGCAGCTTGTGCGGCGCGTTCAAGCGCGGCATCGGCCAGGAGCAGGGCAGGAGGCAGGGCATTCGCGGCGGCATCGGTTTGCATGAGATAGCCGGGAGCTCCCGTTTCAATGATCCGTCCGTCGGTCCAGGGCAGCGCACTCACCTCGCGGAAAAGCGCGGGCACCAGCACGGCATCGGCATCCATATCAATTGAATCGGGCATGGCCGGATTGTCTTCGCCTTCGGTGATCTCGTAACGGCAGAGCTGCTTTTGCTCGTCCCACCACAAGGTGTACAACCGCTCATGCCAGTGCACATGGCGGCCGCCCGCGGCAGGAGCGCCTGTCTGGTAGAACCAGATGCGTTTGGGTGTGGCATCCTGCGACATTGCGGGGCAAAGTTAACCCAGGGTTCATTTCTTTTTCGGAGGCAGGCGTTCAAATCGCGGCATTTGCTTCACCTTTGCAGCCGTGAAAATCAGGCTCCCGCGCCTCGACTTTGGCCTCCTTGGCCGCGTATTGCGCATCGCCGCGCCCCATCGCCGCCTGCTGATTTTCTCGGCATTCCTCACGGTAATACAAGGCTTTTTGGTCGGCTTTCAGCCCTGGCTCATCCAACAGACACTCGATGGCTATGTGGCGGTGGGCGATATCCCTGGCCTGAACCGCATGGGTTTGCTGTTGCTTGCCTTGTTGCTTTTCCAGGCCGGCATCACCTTCCTCGCCGCTTACCTCACCGCACGCACAGGGCAGGAAGTGGTGCGCCTGTTGCGCCAATACGTCTACAAGCACCTCATCTCCCTGCGCATGCGTTTTTTCGACAAGACTCCGGTCGGAACCAGCGTTACACGCACCGTGAGCGATATTGAAACCATCGCAGACCTGTTTGCAGCGGGTATTATTACCATAGCCGGCGATATCTTCCAGATCCTGGTTATCCTGTTCTTTATGTTCAGCATGAACTGGAAGCTAACCCTCGTTTCGCTCAGCGTGCTGCCTTTGCTCATGTATGCCGCCCATCGCTTCCGTATTGGTGTGCGCGACAGCTTCCAGGACGTGCGCAATCAGGTGGCCAGGCTCAATGCCTTCGTGCAGGAACGCATCACCGGTATGCAGGTGGTGCAGCTCTTCAACCGCGAGGAGGCCGAATACACCCGTTTTGAAAGCATCAACCGCGCCCACCGCGATGCAAACATCCGGGGCGTCTTTTATTACGCCATTTTCTTCCCCATCGTCGAAGTCATCGTAGCACTCACGTTCGCTTTATTGGTGTGGTACGGTGGCAGTGGCATGCTCGAAGGCAAGGTCGCTTTTGGTGAACTCACAGCCTTTATCCTCTTCATCAACCTCTTCTTTCGCCCGGTGCGTGCAGTGGCCGATCGCTTCAACAATATCCAAATGGGCCTGGTGGCGGCCGACCGCATTTTTAAGCTGATCGACGAAAACCACAACCGGGAAACCGAAGGTCAGGTATCGCTCGGCAAGGCGCGTGGTGAGATCGCTTTCCGCCAGGTGCACTTTGCCTACAACGAAGGCGAAGAAGTATTGCACGGACTGGATTTTGAGCTTCCGGCAGGCAAAACACTCGCCATTGTCGGACCGACCGGGGCCGGTAAAAGCTCGGTCATATCGCTGCTCAGCAGGTTGTACGGCCACCATGCGGGCGAAATTCTACTCGATGGCTTGCCGGTCCAGGAATACAAGCTGGAAGACCTAAGGAGGAACATAGCCGTCGTGTTGCAGGATGTATTCCTGTTTTCGGGCTCGGTGGAAGAGAATATCCGCATGAAAGCGGAAGACATTGACCCGGCGCGCATTGAAGCGGTAGCCCGTGAAATCGGAGCTTACGATTTTATCGGCCGTCTGCCTGGCGGATTTGCATACAACGTCATGGAGCGCGGCTCGGCGCTGTCGGTAGGGCAGCGGCAATTGATCAGCTTTATCCGCGCATTGAGTGCAGATCCCGCGGTTATCGTGCTCGACGAAGCCACCAGCAGCGTCGATACCGAGACCGAGCAACTCATCCAGCAAGCCATCGCGCGGATGCTGCAGGGCAGAACCGGAATTGTGATTGCGCATCGGCTCAGCACCATCCGCCATGCTGATCATATCCTCGTGCTCGACCGCGGCAGGCGCGTGCAATGGGGCACACACGATGAACTGCTGGCGCAGGAAGGCTTGTATCGGGAATTGTACCAAAGCCAGTTTAAGAACCAGTCTGGCGGTGGTTGAGCCGCCTGCCCCGACTCCTTCAGTCGGGGCATTTCGACTGCCCTGCGCTTCGCTCTGGGCGCTCAATGACCGGGCAGCGGTGGTTGAGCTTGTCGAAACCTGCTCACACTGTAACTAGATCATACGCATTGATCGCGCCAGCCCGGCTTTTTTGAGTCGTTTTAACCCTCCCGCGCATTTAGACTGGTCTTCGCTGCGACCGCTCCATGACCGTGAGGTACACCAGCCCGCAAGCTTACCTTTGTAGCCACGATGATTCAGGTTTCAGCCCCTCAGCCGCTTCAGCTTCCCGGTCTTTGTGATCTGCCTTTTGCGGCGAAAAAGAAATGCTGCAAGAAGTATAAGAAGGACAAAAGGTGCAAGGATTGTCCGAAGAAGTGATGACGTTTGCTGCCTGCATGTGGTTGCGATGCGCAGCAAACTGATAGGATTTGCTGGTTGGCGCCGGAAAGGAACGCCGGTATCCAAAACGCAGACCGCTTGCTTACGGCTTGCCAGCGTGCGGAAGTATCCCGGAAATGCGTACATTTGATTTGCTAAAACCCCTATGAAAAAGCAAATCACCCTGATTGCCGGTGCGGCTGCACTGCTCGCATTGATGCCCCTGACTTCGTGCGACAAAATCAAAGACGAACTGTTCAAGGCCTTCAGCGCCAACAGCGGCTCTGTGAATTTCTCCGTTGCCATTCTCAGCGATACCACCCGCCAGGTGAAAGCCGGTGAAATGGTGCAGCAATACAATATCGATTCCATCATCAAGGCGGAGACGAGCGGTGCGTTCGGCATCGACGACATCGACCGCATCATCGTGGAAGAGGTAAAAGTGAAGGTGAACAATCCGGATGTCGACAACAACCTCGCGAATTTCCAGGACGGAACGGTAACCCTGTCTTCCAATACCAACCCGACTCCGCTCACCCTGGCAACCGGCCCGATTCCCGATGTGTATGCCGACGAAAAAGTATTGCCTGCAGTATCCGGAACCGACATCAAGAGCTACCTGAAGAGCAATACATTGACCTATACCTACAATGCCAAGCTACGCCGCGCGACCACCAAGGCGCTCGACTGCACGCTGAATGTAAAGTTTCGCATAGAGTAATATGCGGCAGCTGCGCTTGCTTATCTGCACAATTTTCGCAACAGGTCTGCTGGCCACCGGCGCTTGCGATCGCGACCCATCTTCTGCTTGGGCGAACGGTGTCTACCGCGACTATCGCGGGCTCGATGGCTGTGGTTTTCTGATTGAACTGGATAATGCCAACGATTCTGTGCCATCGCGTTTTCTGGAACCGATTAACCCCGGCAGTTTTGCGGTCCCGGTGTCTGATGGACTCAAAATACGGGTCAAATACAGGCTCCTGCGTTCAGCCTCTGTTTGCATGAAGGGCCAGGTTGCCGAAATAACGGATATCCGCAAGAGATAATCGCTGCACATTTGATGCACAGCACAAGGAGTGAAACCTCCTTTCGGCTGTATGCTGGAACCCATCGTTGGATGGATTGCGGTTCCTGCTGTTGAAGTAGCCGGAACGCATGGCGTGGGATAACTCGGCAGCCAAAACAGGTGCTTTTTGTGCATTTTTGCCTTATGCGTATCCTTCGCTTACTCGCATTCGGTTTCATGGTGCAGAGCCTCGCCGCACAGAATGGCGTGCTGGGCTGGCAGGTGAAAAACGGCTATCGCCAGGCCGATAACCAGTATTATTGGAAAAACCGCGTCCC
>Ga0315900_10010402_pt1 | contig 11646 bp, 11 predicted proteins | sample LakEriMetagenome_FD_203521 | JGI IMG/M metagenome (GOLD analysis project Ga0315900, IMG submission 203521) | Freshwater fungal communities from buoy surface, Lake Erie, Ohio, United States - Buoy 12 MA114 | ecosystem: Environmental > Aquatic > Freshwater > Lake > Lake biofilm | place: USA: Lake...
AACAGCCCCCCGTGGCGCGACCGTCGGCCGCATGCCCACCGGTCGCAGCCTCGCGCCGCTTGCCGATGTTCCCGATGGCCAGCGCCGTGACGGCGGGCCTGAGCTTGTGATTCGGCGCAAAGACGCCGTGATACCGATGCCGGTGCTTACGCGGCGGCGGTACGAGATCGGCGAGCCGGTCGAGGAACTCAAACGGCGTGAGTTCGACGACGCCATGAGCTCCCGGCCGCGTTGACTTCCGGCCGCGTTGACTTCCGGCCGCGGCCGGGCCCGACCCAGTTGGCCGCTTTGTGTCTGGGCAGCACGTAGCAGATGCGGGCGATCCGGCCGTCTGGGCCGCGGATCACGGAAACGACGTAGCCCTGCGGGCTGGTTTCGGCCCGTTTTAACAATTCGCTCCGTCCGGCACAACCGCGTCCCGACTCCCCCGCGCCGCAAGGCGCGTGGCAATATGCCGCCGAAACACGAAGAACTTCCGGCGGGCAAATCCCGTGTCGAAGGGAGTTCAGATTGCGGCCCGAACATTACTTCGGTGCCGGGCCCGCCACGCCAAAGCTCACCAATCCCCAGCGCGGGACGCCCAGATACAATCTGCCGCGATGCCAAACGGGCGACGTCGCGGGGGCGCCCAGCCAGGAAAGATCGGCCCATACGCGCGGCGGCGAGCCGGGTGCGGCCAGATCCGCCAGCCAAATGGCGTCCTCACCGGACCAAACCAGGCTGTTCCCGACGATGCACGGAGCAAGGTTGCCGTGGCCGCCCGTCAACACCGCAACATCGCCTTCCGCTCGGACATCAATGGCGCACACATTTTGACGGTCGTCGAGAAAGGCCAGCCGGTTATCCGAAGCGGCGAAGTCGCTCCGGACAGGGCGCTCCGCGGCAGGATGCTTGGAAACGCGTTCTCCCCGTTCCAGTTCGAACGCTGTCAGCCCTCGCCCCGTGCCCACCCACATGCGGCCAGCCAGCATTACGGGCCCGGCCACGACCTTATCCGGCGCCGGGTGACTGGCAAGCGTGTCGCCATTGTCGCGGCGCAACAGCGTGCAGTGTTCGCCATCTGTTTCCGGCCGCGCGCGACCATCCTCCGCCGGGGCGCTGTGTACGAGGCAGATGCGCGATTCGCCCAACGCAGGTGGTCGTGTCAATCGGCCGATTCGGCGTTGCCAAATCAGACGGCCCTCTTCATCGAGACAGCGAATGGCGTCGTGTTCGGATTGAATGACAATGGCGCCCGCCTGCGCGCCGAACTGTCCGCTGGCATTTTCCTCGATGGCCACCTGCCACGCAGGCTTCTGGTCAGCGATGCGCACACATTGCAGGTGCCGCGATTTGTCTCCTGCCCGCCCATCGACCAACAACAACCTTTCCCCCAGGACGGCTGGCGTGTTTACAACCGGATGCGATGTCTTATAGACCCAGGCCGCCGGGGGCGACGTCTGTGTCTGGACGTCGGCCTCGAGACAGGCCACTCCATTGCGCCCCGCACCACCGGCCAACGGTACAAACACGTGGTTGCCCTGTGCGGCAATGGCGGCCTGCACCATCGTCACATCATCCACACCGCGCTGATCATGAGGAAACTGCCATTGGAAAGCTCCTTGCGAACCTGGCGCAAGCGTAGCGGCCTGTGCGACTTGCGGCGAACTTGGGGGAGTGCCCGTCGAGGTTTGGGCTGTCGCACAGCAGGCGTGGCTGGCCACGGCCAGGGCAACCGCGCCGAGCATCCGCAACCAGTTATTCAGTTGACTCCGCATGATGTGTCTTGGGCCTCGCGTCTATCGCCTCACTACTCAGCCGTCTCGATGGGGATTAATACCAGATTGCGATACTCGGCCGCGACCTGGCTCGGTAAGGCAACTTTCCCGTTCTGCACAAAAGCCGGAAGGTCGTCGCGGCGCAGGCCGTTGAATTCGACCGCAGGCTTACCGTTGCGAACCGTAATCTCCAGCAGATTCCACCCAGCGACTTCTCGTAAAGGGGCGTCCTTGGCTGCCGGCCAGTTGCCTCCCGTGACCTGGCAGCGAAAGACGTACGCTGGACCATGATTTACGTCCAGCACTAAGGGCTGCGTGCCGGCGCCGCGGCAAGCGAGGTATCCAAAACTCTTGAGACTACCCCGCTCATCACGGGTGGACGCGGTCGCGGACCACGCCTCGGGCGCGTCGTACGGTTTTTTCCAGCCCGTCAAATCCGTATCGTTGAACACGCGCACCGCGTCGCCAAAACGATCCGGAAACTCCTTGAGATACAAATTGCGGTACCGCACACGAAATGCGTCGGCACTATGAATCTGCAGTGCCAGGATCCCTTCATCGTTCCGCCGCTTGCGGTCGGGTGTGCTTTCGTCGCGGTCGATAAACTCCACGGTGGGATAGCCGTTGACAAAATGCGCGATGTGGTTGCCGCGGCAGACGATATCGCACCGGCCCCACTCGGTCGGCACGCGAAATTTCTGCTGATAGAGCCATTTCTGGTCGGCCACCTGACCGACTACCTGCCCGCCTTGCCCAGCCACGTTGATCACCGAATTGCCGACGCTCACGTTGGGGCCGGAATGATTCTGGTGATATAGGAAACCCGTGGACAGTCCCGAGCTGACTTCATATTGGTAACCACCCACCGACCAGGTTTTGGGATGCAGGCGATAACTGCGATACTGCACGCCGGAGTTGGATGTTTCGATCCAAAACTCCGCGCGGAAATGAAAGTTGCGAAATACAGCGTCCTGGCCGTCTTTCTGCCGGGGCATGAAACTGCTTTTTTCGACCCGGCCGCCATCCGGGTGACCGCCTTCGATGCAGCCGTCGACGACCCGCCACAGTCCGGGTTGAGGATCCCAACCGGTCAGGTCCTGGCCATTGAACAGCGATTGGAACTCCGGCTCCTTGGCCGATACCGGGGTCTGGCCGGTGACATTCCACGCGGCGATACAAAGCAAAACTAGCCATCGAAGCGCGATCCGAGAAATGGGCGACGTCATGACCGTGATTTATCCGTGGGTTGAGCTTGAGAACAAAAAACCCGTCACCGCGTCAGGCGACTTCCCAACCAGGCCGATAGGTCTTGCGGATGAACCGGTTGGCATCCGAGTGGTTCGTCACCCGCTGGCTGGGGCCATCCCACTCAATCTTTTCCCCAGCCCAATAGGCCACGTGTCCCAACAGTGCCGCCGCGGCCAGATAGCCGGCCGCATCCTGAAAGTTTGAACTCGGCAGTCCCCCGTTCAACACGCAATGAGTCAGCTCGCGCATGTGATGGGTCACGGGGCCCAAGTTGGTGGGAGGCAGTTTCACGTCCTTGAATTTGGCCCTCGGCAACATGACCGGATCGACTTGTCCGTTGCCCCGGCCCACCGCCATGGCGCCTTTGTCGCCCACCATAAGACAGTTGCACCCCCGCAATGCCGGATCACTCGGATCGATATCGATCAGTTCGGCCGGCGGACCGCTCCCTCCGCCGTGCCAGTACAGCGTCACTACGGGCTGTTCGCCGCGGGCAGGAAAGACATAGCGCACCGTGCACCCCGGGCTGCGGTCCTCAGCTAAGGGACGCGCACTTCCGGCCGCCTCAATCGAAATGGGATGCGTTAGATCCAAACACGTGAATGCCGGATCGGCATGATGGCAAAAGAAGTCGCCCAGCGAACCGGTGCCAAAGTCGCGCCAACCCCGCCAGCGCTTTGGACAATAAGCCGGATGGTACGGGCGATCGGTAGCCCCACCCAGCCATTCGTCCCAGTGAAAGCCGGCAGGAATGGGTAACTTGTCGCGGGGAGGCTGCGCTGGACCCAACTCCGTCGTCAGACCCGTGGGAAATTTGACGCTGCTCGGAGTCAGGTTGTTGACATGCACTTCGGTAACCTGCCCGATAATCCCGGCCCGAATCAACTCGCGTGCGCGGCGGAACTGGAAGTCCTGGTGGGCGCCGTTGCCCATCTGGGTTTTAACGCCGTGCTTCTTCGCCTCCGACGCTAACAAGAAGCATTCATGAACCGAATGGGCCAACGGCTTTTCGGTGTAGACGTGCTTTCCCGATCGAATCGCCATGAGGCTCGCCAGCGCATGCTGATGATCGGGCGTAGCGACGACGACAGCGTCGATCTGGCTCCCGAGCTTCTCGTACATTTTCCGGTAGTCGACAAACAACTCCGGCCGGCGGCTGAACTTCTCAGCCTTTTGGCCCATGGTCATTTCATCGACGTCGCAGAGCGCAACCACGTTGTGCCCATTGGACACGCCGAAATCGGGCGCCCCCTGCCCACCCACGCCGATATGGGCAAAATTGAGCTTGTCATTGGCGCTGCGACTTTCGGCAGGGGTCGTGCCCAGCCAGTAGCCGCTAGCCAGCAGGGCCGCGCCGCTTTGTAGAGCCGTTCGTCGCGACCAACGTTGTGGTGCCATGGCGCACTCCGGAAAGGATGTCGGCCGCTGGAGCAGCTCGGGGGCGAGGGCGGGCGACCGGAGGTGGAAACACGGTGGAACCGTGATTGTAGCCAGCCCGAGAGGCGCCCGGCAACGGTGCGGGTAACATTCATAGCAAACCGGCCCGTCCGACGGGGTCGGACGGGCCGGGCGTGCTTTCGTGATGGCTGGCGAAACCCGCCCGCGCAACTACTTGATAAACAGGATTTCGCGGTACGTGGGCAGCGGCCAGATATCGTCGGCGACGATTTGCTCCAACTGGTCGGAGATCTCGCGGACGGCGCTCATGGCCGGGATCACGTCGTTGTAGAAGTGCCCCGCCTCACCCGCCAGGTCATGCGCGCCCTTGTGGCAGGTGGCCTTCTCCAGGGCGCCGATCTTTTCTTCGAGCTGAGCCACGAGGCCGGTCAACGATTCGAGCGTGCCCAGGTGCGGGTTCTTGCCGATCGCCTTGAGCGAGGCGGCCGTGGCGGCCAGCTCACCTTGATAGCGATACGCCGCCGGGAGGATCATCGTTTTGGCCATCGACAGCGCGGTCTGGGCCTCGGTGTTGATGTCCTTGCAGTACCGCTCCATGTAGATTTCGTAGCGGCTCTTGGTTTCGCGCTCCGACAGGACGTCGTACTTGGCGAAGAGGTCGATCGCAGCCTTGCTGACCAGCTCCGGCAGGGCCGTGATCGTGTTGCGCAGGTTGGGCAGGCCGCGCTTTTCGGCTTCGGCGTGCCACTCGGCGGAATAGCCGTTGCCATTGAAGATGACCGCCTTGTGCTCGCGGATCGTCTTCTGCAACAAGCTCTGCACGGCTTCGTTAAGCTTCTTCGGGTCCCCCCCGTGGCCTTTTCCAACTCGGTGGCCATGTAGTCCAGGCTCTCGGCCACGATGGTGTTCAGCACCACGAGCGGCCCGGCGATCGACTGGCTGCTGCCGACGGCGCGAAACTTGAACTTGTTGCCGGTGAAGGCAAACGGGCTCGTGCGGTTCCGGTCGCCCGCGTGCTTGGGCAGCGGGGGCAGCGTGTCGACCCCGACCAGCAGGGTGCCGCCCGCCTTCGAGGACGTGGCCTTGCCCTTTTCCAACTGCTCGAACACGTCGGACAGTTGCTCGCCCAGGAAGATCGAGATAATCGCCGGCGGCGCCTCGTTGGCGTCCAGGCGGTGGTCGTTGCCGCTGGTGGCCACGGCCACGCGGAGCAGGTTGCTGTACTTGTGCACGGCGCGGATCACCGCCGCGCAGAACACCAGGAACTGGGCGTTTTCGTGCGGGCTCTCGCCCGGCTCGAGCAGGTTGCCCAGGTTGCAGCCCAGCGACCAATTGACGTGCTTGCCAGAGCCGTTGATGCCGGCAAACGGCTTTTCGTGCAGCAGGCAGACCATGCCGTACTTCTGCGCGACGCGCGTCAAGGTCTGCATGATCATCTGCTGATGATCGGTCGCCAGGTTGGCGTTTTCATAGACGGGCGCGATCTCGTACTGCGCCGGGGCCACTTCGTTGTGCCGCGTCTTCACGGGCACGCCCAGCTTGAAGAGCTCGCGCTCGGTCTCCAAAGGATAGCCCGGTCAATGGCACTTCCTCAACGGTCTTCCGGCCGATGAGCGACTCGTGAGCCTCGGGAGGAGCGGCCCGGGCGTCCGGAGTGGTTTTCTCGAAACGCCCCGCACCCCGTTCGGTGGCGTTTTTCTCGCGTGTGCGCAGACCGCGTCCCAGTTCGCAGTTTCCCGACATGCGTGGGTCGCGTCCGGCACCGCTCAGAGGCTGTGAATATCGATCGCGGGCAGTTCGTCGGGCGAGGCTTGAAAGACGTCGCGATCGTCATGGATCTGCACGAGCTCGCCCCAGTCGGTGGGCGGGCCACGAGCGGGTGACACCGGTGGTGGCTCGAGCGGTTCGCCAAGATGCGTGAGGATTTTCCGGATCGGCCCTGGCTCCGTGATGAATGCGATCAGCCGGATGTCGCCGCCGCAGTTCGGGCACGCAAGCGGAAACTCCTCCCCGACCCTCGCCATCAGGTTGGCCCAGGCAATCCGTGACGTGTCGTGGGAGCGGGGCTTTTGATTCGGATTCGCGTCACAACAGCCCCCCGTGGCGCGACCGTCGGCCGCATGCCCACCGGTCGCAGCCTCGCGCCGCTTGCCGACATTCCCGATCGCCAGCGCGGTGACGGCGGACCTCAGCTTGTGATTCGGCGCAAAGACGCCTGGCTTTCTTCAAGGAGGCAGGCGATGCCGGTGCTTGCGCGGCGGCGGTACGAGATCGGCGAGCCGGTTGAGGAACTCAAACGGCGTGAGTTCGACGACGCCGTCGGCCCCCGGCCGCGTTGACTTCCGGCCGCGGCTGGGGCCGACCCAGTTGGCCGCTTTGTGTCTGGGCAGCACGTAGCGGATGCGGGCGATCCGGCCGGCTGGGCCGCGGATCACGGACAGTCGCTCCAAAGCAAAGGGGGGCCGGGCAAAGGAGCGCAGCAGGTGTTCGAGGAGCCCGTCTGGCGGCTCTTCGGCATGACGGGCCTCGGCACCTCCGCCTGGCCGGCTCCCGACACGCCCGTGGGCACGACCGTGGGATACCACGTGCGGTCGGGCAAGCACGATCTCCTCGAATACGACTGGCAGCGGTTCGCCGACTTCGCCGACCGCACACTTCCGCAGCCGCGGTCGGCCATCGTGCCGGGCGAGTTCCGCCCCCCGCAGGATTCCCTGCCCGTCGCGCCGCCCCCCGGCGCGACCCTGCTCTTCGGCGACGGCAGCGAGGGACCGCCGCGGTTCACGAGCATGGCGGGCGGGCCGCTCGACTGGCGGGTGGAGGATGGCGCGCTCGTCGTGCGGCCCTCGTCGAAGGCGTCCAACCACGTCGTCTCGACCATGCGGTTCCGCGACGCCCATATCCACGCCGAGTTCATGACGTCGCCGGTGGCCCACGGCAACAGCGGTCTCTACATCCACGGCCACTACGAGATGCAGATCTACGACTCGGCCGGCAAGCCGTCCGTGACCGCGCACGACGAGGGGGGCTTCTACCGGTTCGCCGCGCCGCTGGTGAACGCGGCGCGACCGGCCGGCGAATGGCAGGTCTACGACGTGCAGTTCATCGCGCCGCGCCGCAACGCCGCGGGCAGGATCACCACGTCGGGCAGGATCACCGCGTGGCTCAACGGCAGGCTCGTGCAGGACGGCGTGGAGTTCACCGAGCCGCGGTCCCCCTTCACGCCCTACCGGCACGGGGTCACGGACCATCTGCGCGGCGTCGAGCGGGATCTGCGGGAGACCGGGGAAGGCCCGCTTTTTCTCCAGGATCACGGCAGCCCCGCCCGGTTTCGGAACGTCTGGATCAAGCCCCTCGACGCCGGATGAACGGCGGCCGGGCCGCGACCGGCGGGGGTGGAATTTGGAGGCCGGCCCGGACCGCAGTACATTGCCCGGTCGACATGCCAGGGACGAGATCCTTCCGGGCTTTTTCGGGGCCCTTCACGAGGAGTGCACGATGACCGCTCGCACCCGTTCGACCCGCCGCCGGTTCCTGCAGGTCTCGGCGGCCTCCGCCGGCGCAGCCGCGGCGCCCTATGTGATCACGTCGAAGGCGCTCGGTGATGCGACGACGCCGCCAGCCAGCGACCGGATCGTGATGGGCGGCATCGGGATCGGCAACATGGGTGGGGGCGACATGGGCGCCTTCCTCGGCCGGAACGACGTGCAGTACGTGGCCGTCTGCGACGTGCGGCAGAAGTGGCGCGAGGGGGCGAAGGGGAAGGTCGATGCGAAGTACGGCAACGCCGACTGCGCCGCGTTCGTCGACTTCCGCGACCTCCTGGCCCGCGCCGACATCGACGCGGTGCACATCGCCACTCCTGATCACTGGCATGCCATCATGACGATCTGGGCCTGCCGTGCCGGCAAGGATGTCTACCTGCAGAAGCCCGAGACGCTCACGCTCCGCGAGGGCCCGCTGATGGTGGCGGCAGCCCGCCGCTACGGCCGCGTGGTGTCGGGGGGCAGCCAACGGGTGCTCGGTGACTATCGCGGCATCGTCGATCCCTGCTGGGCGGGCGAGATCGGCGGCATCAAGTCGGTCGACATCAACGTCGGCGGCCCCTCGATGCCCTGCTACCTGCCCGCGATGCCCACGCCTTCCGACATCGACTGGGAACTGTGGCTCGGCCCAGCCCCATGGGAGCCCTACAACCCCGGCCGGTGCGACGGCAACTTCGGCACCGGCGGCAACAGCTGGCGTTCCTACGTCGACTATTCGGGCGGCAGCCTCACCGACTGGGGTGCCCACCACTTCGGCGGCGCAATCTTCGCGGCGGATCTGCGGGAGTTGCAGCCGGCGAAGGTGGCCTATCATCCGGCCAGCGCCGACGGCAAGGACCCGGCCTACGTGTCGCTCACCTATCCCAACAAGGTGGAGGTGCACCACAACCGGCCGCAGCACCTGCGTCCGGCCGAAGGGCCGCGGGTGTCCCACCAGGGCTCGATCCTCATCATCGGCGACGGCCAGAAGCGGGAGCCGAAGCCGGTGCCTCTCTATCGCGACGGGGAATCGAGCATCTACGGCGACTTCATCGCTTCGGTGAAGACCCGCGAGCGGCCGTTCCGCGACATCGAACTGGCCGCCAACACGATGACGGGCCCGCACATGGTGGCGATCGCATACCGGCTGCAGCGGTCGCTCACCTGGGACCGTGCCGCCCAGCAATTCACCGGCGACGAGGAGGCCAACCGGCTCCTCGATCGCGCCCGCCGCGAACCCTGGCTGCTCTAGCCTTCAGGAGTGTGATCATGCCCTACGATCCTGCCTCGCTCGACGAGTCGTTCAAGGCGTTGGCCGCCTTCGACTGGGGGGCCGACGCCGCCGTTCTCAAGCCGATCGACGACGCGGTCATCGCCTCGCACGGCGTGGCGGCGGCCCGCACCGATGTCGAGAAGCGGCTCTCGGCGGTGCTCGGCACGGCCGCCTCCCGGGCGGCCAAGGAATATGCCTGCCGCAAGCTGTCGCTGATCGGCTCGGCGGCGTCGGTGCCGGCGCTGGCGGCGCTCCTCGCCGACAAGGACAACTCCCACATGGCCCGCTTCGCGCTGGAGCGGATGGCCGCGCCCGAGGCCGCGGCGGCGTTGCGGTCCGCGCTGGCCACCGTCCAGGGCGACCTCAAGATCGGCGTGGTGGGCTCGCTCGCGAAGCGGCGTGACTCGTCGAGCGTGGCCGCGATCGCGGCCCTCCTCGCGGCCGATCCCAAGACCGCGGCGGCGGCGGCCGAGGCGCTCGGCACGATCGCGTCGCCCGAGGCGCTGGCGGCGCTGGAGAAGGCCGACCCCGTGGCCGCCGGCCCGCTCGGTGTGGCGGTGGCCGACGCGCGGCTGGCCTGTGCCGAAAAGCTCCTGGCCCAGAGCAAGCGGCCGGAGGCGCTCGCCGTCTACAAGGGACTCGCGGCCGCGGCCGCGGGCAAGCCCGCCGCACGGGCACTGGAACTCGCCGCCACCCGCGGCATTCTCGCCTGCACCGACACCAGTTCCCCGTCGTGATTCCTTCCCTCGCCCACCGGGATCCCGTCGTCGGGTGAGCCCAGCGACCGTTTTCCCGTTCCCCATTTCAGGAGCCCGCTGATCATGTTCGTCCCGCGCCGTTTGCTGCTGGGCTTCGCCGCCTTGTTCGTCGCCGCCAGCGGGCTGACCCGGCCGGCCGCGGCGGCGGATGCGCCCGAAGCTGTGAAGATGGTGGTCGATCTGCTCATGCGCGACGACGCCGACTTCCGGGCGATCGGGCTGGATCGTGTGCGGCACGGTGTGAAGGGGGAGGCGGCCACCCGCGAGTTCGCGGCACTCGTCTCGAAGCTTCCGCCCGCCCGACAGGCGGAGCTCGTCTCGGCGCTTGCCGAGCGCGGCGACGCGGCGGCGGTGCCGGCCATCACGGCGCTGCTGCTGGCCTCCCAGGATCCCGCGACGCGGGCCGCCGCTGTGCGGGCGCTCGGCACGCTCGGGGGCGGCATGGAGGCAGCGATCATCAAGAAGTCGCTCGCCGCCGCCGACCCGGAGAAGTCGGCCGCCCGGCGGGCGCTGGCCACGCTGCGAGGAGCCGACGTGGGCAAGCAGCTCGTGGAGGCCGCGAAGTTCGGCGAGCCGGCCCTGCGGCCGACGTTCATCGAGTTGCTCGCGGAGCGCCGCGACCGCGAGGCGGTTCCGGAGATGGTCGTCGTCGCCGAGGGCACCGACGCCGGGGCCTCGCTGGCGGCGCTGCGGGCGATCGGCCGGCTCGGCGGACCCGCCGAGGTGGAGAGTCTCGTGAAGATCCTGCTGAAGTCACCGGCGGGCGAGCAGCGGGCGGAGGCGGAGAGGACGGTCGTCGCGATCTGCACGGCCAACGCGGGAAGCGAGCAGGCAGCCGAGAAGTTCCTGGCGCTCTTCAAGGCGGCGGGAGACGCCGATCGGGAGACGCTGCTGCCCGCGCTCGGCCGGGTGGGCGGCCCGGGCGCGCTTGCGATCGTCGACGGCCTGATCGCCGATGCGGATCCGGCGAAGCGGAAGTTCGGTCTGGTGGCGCTGAGCCGCTGGCCCGACGCGACGGTCTCGTCGCGGCTGCTCGACCTTCTGGCCAAGTCGCAGGATCCGGCCGAGCGCGACCTGTTGCTCGGCGCCCTCATCCGCATCGCCCCGCTGCCCGACAACAAGCTCAACGATGGCCAGAAGCTGCAACTGCTGCAGAAGGCGATGACCTTGAGCCAGAAGGTGGAGGATCGGGCGCGGGTGCTGGAGCGGGCCAACGCGATCCGCACCGTGGAGACGTTCCGGTTCGTGCTGCCGTATCTCGACGATCCGCAGCTCGCGGAGCCGGCCTGTCGCAGCATCGTGGAGCTGGCGCATCACCAGAAACTCCGGGATGCCAACAAGTCGGAGTTCGTGGCCGCGCTCGACAAGGTGATCCGGACGACGAAGAACACGGAGCTGGTGGAGCGGGCCAACCGCTACAAGGAAGGCAAGACCTGGGAGCGGAAGAAGGGCTGACGGCCCATCGTCGGGCCGCGGGTTAAAAGGATAGCCCGGTCAATGGCACTTCCTCAACGGTCTTCCGGCCGATGAGCGACTCGTGAGCCTCAGGAGGAGCGGCCCGGGCGTCCGGAGCGGTTTTCTCGAAACGCCCCGCACCCCGTTCGGTGGCGTTTTTCTCGCGTGTGCGCAGACCGCGTCCCAGTTCGCAGTTTCCCGACATGCGTGGGTCGCGTCCGGCACCGCTCAGAGGC
>Ga0315900_10010403_pt1 | contig 11646 bp, 13 predicted proteins | sample LakEriMetagenome_FD_203521 | JGI IMG/M metagenome (GOLD analysis project Ga0315900, IMG submission 203521) | Freshwater fungal communities from buoy surface, Lake Erie, Ohio, United States - Buoy 12 MA114 | ecosystem: Environmental > Aquatic > Freshwater > Lake > Lake biofilm | place: USA: Lake...
CCCGCCCGGGGGCGGGCGGCCCGGGGCCGCCCCGCCCCCCCCCCCCCTCACGCGTGCCCTACGCCAACGGCGCGCGGTCCAGCAGGCTCAGCGTCTCGTTCACGCCGCGATAGGTCGCCTCAATCCCGGTGACGCCGCGCGCGGCCAGCCGCTGTGCGTGCATCGCGTGATACGCCTCGGCCGCTTCGCGCGTGGCGAAGAGATAGACGCCGCCCGCACGACCTGCGGCGGGGTCCTCCGTCCAGATCTTCCACAACAGGCCATGCTGGCCGGCAATGTTCTCGGCCAGCGGCTTCAGCGCCTCGGTCCGCTCAGGACCGAAGGCGCTGTTCGGGAAGTCGAAGATCAGGACGGTGAGGTCCGACATCTCAGTCAGAGGCCACGAGCTTCTGCTGCTGCTCGCCCAGGCCCGCGATGCCAAGACGCATCACCTGCCCGGCCTTGAGGAACACCGGCACCGGCTTCTTGCCGAGGCCCACGCCCGGCGGCGTGCCGGTGAAGATGACGTCGCCCGGGTTCAGCGTGATGCACTGGCTGACATAGCTCACCACCTGCTTCACGCCGAAGATCATGGTGCGCGTCGAGCCGTCCTGCTGGCGCACGCCGTCCACGTCGCAGAACATCGCCAGGTTCTGCGGGTCCGGGATCTCGTCCTTCGTCACCAGCCAGGGGCCGAGCGGGCCGAAGGTGTCGAAGCCCTTGCCCTTGTCCCAGGCGCCGCCGCGCTCGGCCTGCCACTCGCGCTCCGACACGTCATTGCCGACGGCGTAGCCCGCGACGTGATCCAGCGCATTCTCCTCCGACACGTACTTCGCGCGCGTGCCGATGATGACGGCCAGTTCCACTTCCCAGTCGGTCTTCACGCTGTTGCGCGGAATGACGACGTCGTCATTGGGGCCCGAGAGCGCGTTCAGCGACTTCAGGAAGACGATCGGCTCCTTCGGGATCGGCGCGCCGGTCTCGGCCGCATGGTCGGCGTAGTTCAGGCCGATGCAGACCAGGTTCTTCATCCCCGTCACCGGCGGGCCGATGCGCGGATTGCCCGTCACGGCCGGCAGCTTCGACGGATCAAGCGCCGCGATCTTCGCAAGGCTCGCGGGCGAGAGCACCGCGCCCGTGATGTCGGCCATCACGCCAGACAGGTCGCGGATGGTGCCTGAGGCGTCGAGCATGCCGGGCTTTTCGGCGCCGGGCGGACCGTATCGGAGGAGCTTCATGGCATCGTCCCTGGGTGTCTTGGACGGGTAGAGAAAACAGGTTTGGCGGCCCGCCGCCAGTGGGGGGGAAGCGCATGCGCGGGGCGCGCGCAGACGGGTCGTGGAGCCAAGGTCCCTGAGCGGCCGCCCGGCGATCCTGCCCCGAAAGCGCAGCACCAGCACGGGGCGGCAGAGCGCGGGGGTTTCTTCCTGCAAGCCGCCACTGTCGGTCAGCACCAGCGTCGCGCGCCCGAGCAAGGCCACCATCGCGAGGGGATCGAGCGGATCGAGCAGGTGCACGCCCGCCCTTCCCGCCACGTGTCGCAGCAGCGGGCCGCGCGCGGCCAGCGTCGCCACCGCCTCGCACATACCGAGCAGCCCGGCATCCAGCGTCGCGCGCCGATGCGCGGTGACCAGCAGAAGGCGCTTCGCAGGATGGGGCGGCGGCAATGCGGCTTCGGCGCGCGCGGCGATGAATCAGCCTTCACCGCCCCCAGAGAGTTGGGCGAAATGTGCAGCGCAAAACAGCCCAGAATTCTAGATCAGCCGACCAAGCTCTCCCGCAGGAAGCCGATCAGCGGCTCGACCGCCTGGTGGCGGCCGGCGGGGTCGCCGAAGACCGCCATCTCCACCACGCCGAGCTCCGGCAGGCCCGGTACCTCGACAAGGCCCGGCGGAAAGCCGGAACGGCCGAGCACGGTCAGCGCGAAGCCCGCCTGCGCTGCGGCCGCAAGGCCGAGCAGGCTGTCGCAGGTGAACACCGCCTCGTGGTCGCGCCCGTCGCGAGCGAGCGCCGCCAGGGCGCGTTCGCGAAACAGGCACCCTTCGGGCAGCAGCGCCAGCGGCAGTGGCCGGCCTTCGGGCGGGGTCCAGTCTGGCGCGGCGGCCCAGACCACCTGCTCGGTCCAGATCGGTGTGCCCGCAATCTCCCCGTCGCGCCGCTTGCCGAGCACGAGGTCGAGGCTGCCCGCGGCCTGCTTGGCGCGGAGTTCGTGGCTGCGCCCGACCTCCACCTCCAGCCGGACCTCGGGGTAGGTGCGGGCGAAGCGCGCGAGGATGGGGGCGAGGCTGCGCGGCACGAAGTGATCGGCAACCCCGAGCCGAAGGCGCCCGGCAACCGGCGGTGCCGCGATGCGGCGCACCGCCTCGTCGTTCAGCGCCAGCAGGCGGCGCGCATAGCCGAGCAGCAATTCGCCTTCCCGCGTCAGCGCGACGGCGCGCGTGGTGCGCTCGAACAGCGGTCGGCGGGTGATCTCCTCCAGCCGCTTGATGCGCAGGCTGACGGCGGATTGCGTGAGGCCGAGCGCCTCGCCCGCCGCCGTGAAGCCGCGCGTCTCGGCGACGAGGACGAAGCAGCGGAGGAGGTCGAGATCGAGGTCCGGCAAGCGCATGGTGACGGCAGATGGCGCCGGTTGGCCCCCACGATCAAGGCATGAAAAAACCCCGGCACCTTGCAGCGCCGGGGTTTGCGCGGGTGGCGCGGGACGGGATCAGTATTCCTCGTCCTCGTAACCGCCCTGGTCATGGGCGCCGGCATCATTGCCATAGGCGCCCTGGTCATAGGCCTGCGCATCATTCTGCGCGCCCTGGTCCCAACCGCCAGACGTCGGCACCGCATCCTGGCCGAAGGCGCCCGCGCCCGCCGCCTCCGCTGCGCCGCCGGAGCCAAGGGCGGACATGATCGCGTTGCCAAGCAACAGGCCGCCCGCAACACCGGCCGCGGTCATCATGGCCGTACCGAGGAAGCCCGGGCCGCTGCGCTGCATCATCGCCGGGTTGTGGCCGGGCGGGTATTGCGGCTGCGGACGCGGCGGCATCGGCGCGGGGCGCGCGCCGCCGCCGAACAGTCCACCGAGCATGCCGCGATTCTGCTGCGCGGCACCCTGGCGGCGGGCGTTCTCCAGCTCCCACTCCATCTCCTGGATGCGGTTGGTCATCTCGACCAGCGCGGCTTCCTGCACGAAGGCCATCTGCGTCAGGCGATAGCGCGCTTCCGGATGGCGGGCCATCAGATCGGCAAGCAGGCGGTCGGCCTCGGGGTCGACCGGGGGCAGCGCCGGCTGGGCCGGCTGGCCGCCGCCGATGGCGCCCCAGGGCGAGGCCGGGCGGGGCTGCGCCGCGTTCGCGCCGCTCACCCGCTCCACGAAGCTGGTGATGATCCGGCGTTCCTCGTCCGTCATGGTGCTCAGTGTCCCTTCTCTGCCGTTGCGACACGATGCGGGAAGCGGTTCCGGCAAGGCATCCCGCGAATCCTTACCGGCAGTTCATTCGAAGCGAAACCTGGACCGCGGGGGCGGGTTTTTCAAGCAGTGCCCGTGTGACAGTCAGTTGCCGATCCGCAGCGGCAAGCCGAGGCGCTGCCATTCGATCGCCGGGCAGCGATCCATCACCACGCGAAGGCCCGCCGCGCGTGCGCGTCCCGCCGCGGCCTCGTCCACAACGCCCAGCTGCAGCCAGACGGACCGCGCGCCCAGGCGGATCGCCTCATCGACAACGGCACCCGCATCGGCGCTACGACGGAACACATCCACCATGTCGAGCGGCGCGGCCTCGTCGAGGCTCGCCAGCACCGGCCGCCCATGGATCGCGCGGCCGGCCAGCACCGGGTTCACCGGCACCGCCTCGTAGCCGCGCGCGAGCAGGAAGCCGAACACGCCATGGCTCGGCCGGTCCGGCCGGTCCGAGGCACCGACCACGGCGATGCGGCGCGTGGTCAGCAACAGGTCGCGGATGGCGTCATCCTGCATGGTCTTGGGCTCTACCCTGGCTCAGGACAGGCCGAGCGCGGCATAGAGCCGGGCGGCGGGTGGCCAGGCGGCGACAATCGCGGCCTGCCAGTGCAGCAAGGCCAAGAGCCCCGCGCCGATCGCACCGAAGGAGGCGATCCAGGCCGCCGCAAGCCGGCCCTGGCCAGAGGCGCCGGGGGCCTCCGCGGGGGTGATCGGCGAAGGCCCGGCGGGGCCGCGTGTCGGCAGGGGGCGCTCACGCGGTGGCACGGCCATCTCGGGGGTGGCCGCCGGCGAGGCAGGTGGCTCGGGCGCTGGCGGCGCGGGGTCAGGCGCAGGCGGCGGGTCTGGCGGCACGGGCACGGGCACAGGCGCGGGCACGGGCGCAGCCTCGGGCGCGGACTCGGGCGCGGACTCGGGCACAGGCTCTGGCGGCGCCTCCGCGCCGGGCCGGGCGCTGGCGGCCGGCAGGACGGCAGGGAACTCCGTGCTGCAGCGGGCGCAGCGCAGCAGCCTCGGCCCCGCGGCGAGCAGGGCGTCGGGCACCTCATAGGCGGCGGCGCAGGTTGGACAGGCAATGCGCATGGCGCCCGGAATGTGGCTTCGCCCCCGCGGCGCGTCCACCCCGCGCTTTCCCCCCTTGGCGCGCAACCCGGCACCGGGCAGACAGCCACCATGATCCGCTTCGAGGCGGTCGGGCTGCGCTACCCCGGCGGTGGACCCCATCGCGGGCAATGGGGACCGGAGGCGCTGACCGACGTCACATTCGCGCTGCCGCGCGGCTCCTTCACCTGGCTGCTCGGCCCCTCGGGTGCCGGCAAATCCTCGGTGCTGCGGCTGATGCATCTGCAACTTCGCCCGACGCGGGGGGAGGTGGAGGTGCTGGGGCTGCGCGCCTCCCGCGCGCCGCGCGACGCGCTGCCGGCCGTGCGCCGGCGCATCGGCGTGGTGTTCCAGGATTTCCGGCTGCTGCCCTACCTCTCGGTCTTCGACAATGTCGCGCTGCCGCTGCGCCTGGCGGGCCAGCCGGAAGCGTCGCTCCGCGCCGATGTGACCGAGATCCTCCGCTGGGTCGGGCTGGAGGCGAAATCGCAATCCGCACCGCTCGAACTCTCGGGCGGGGAGCAGCAGCGCATCGCCATTGCCCGAGCAGTGGTGCACCGGCCCGACCTGCTGATCGCCGACGAGCCGACCGGGAACCTCGACCAGCGGCAGGCACGGCGGCTGATGGCGCTGCTCGGGGAACTGAACCGCGCCGGCACCACCGTCGTCGTCGCCACCCATGACGAGGAGATGGTCGCGCGCAACCCGGCCCCGTCCCTGCGGCTGGAGGACGGGCGCCTGCATGACCCGGACAATGCGCGCGCGATCTATGGCCTCGGGGATGACGATTTTGGCGCGGCGTAGCCGGTATTCCCGCGACCCGCTGGGGCTGCGCCGGGCGCTGGCGGGTTGGCTGCTGCCGGGGCTGGTGGCGGCGATGGCGTTGCTGGCCGCGCTGGCGGTGGCCGGCGCGGAGGGTGCCGCGGCGCTGGCCGGGCGCTGGCAGCGCGGCGCCGCCGCAGCGGTCACGGTGCAGCTGCCGGGCGCCGATGCCGCCCGCACCGAACGCGCGCTTGCCGCGCTGCGCGCCCTGCCGGACGTCGCGGAGGCGCGCGCGATGGACCAGGCGCGGCTCGAAGCGCTGCTGCGCCCTTGGCTGGGCGGCACCACGCCGGGCAGTGCGGGGCTGGCGCTGCCGGCGGTGATCGAATTGCGCCTCAGTGAGCGCGGCACCGATCCCGCCCGGGTCGGCGAGAGGCTGGCCGCGGCTGTGCCGGGCGCCGTGGTGGAAGCGCATGGGCTGTGGGTGCAGCGCCTGGCGGCGCTGGCGCGCAGCCTGCAGGCGGTCGCCTGGGCGGTGCTCGGGCTTGTGGCCGCCGTGGCCGCCGCGGTGGTCGCCGTCGCGACCCGCGCCGGCCTCGCCGCGCGGCGCGACGCGGTCGAGGTGCTGCACGGGCTCGGGGCGCGCGACGCCGAGATCGCCGGGCGCTTCGCGCGCCGGCTGGGCTTGCTCGCAGGCGCCGGGGCGCTGCTCGGCACCGCGGCCTCGGTGCCGGCGCTGGCGCTGCTCGCCGATCTCGCCGCACCCTGGACCGGGCTGCAGAGCAGCGGGCTGGCGGCGCTGCCCTGGGGCGTGCTGGGCGCCATTCCGCTGGCCGCCTATCTGGTCGGCTGGGGCACCGCGCAGCTGACCGTGCGGCGCTGGCTGCGCCATCTGCCATGATCGGCGCAACTCATCCCCGAACGCCAGATCGGCGAAGTCCGGGCCGCGTCCGATGAGGTGGCTGCTCATCTGGCTGGGCGCGGCGCTGGCCGGGGCGACGGCGCTCGGCGTCGGTTTCCTGTGGTTCCTCGCCGCCGCGCAGGCCGAGCCGGACCCGGCCGCCGCCGCGCGCCGGACGGACGCCATCGTCGTGCTGACCGGGGGGCAGGACCGGGTGGAGACAGCACTCGGCCTGCTGGAACGCGACACGGCCCCACGACTGCTGATATCGGGGGCGGGAACGGGGCTTACATTGGCCGAGCTGGCCCGCGCGCATGGGCGCGACCCGGCGCCGCTGACCGGGCGCGTGACACTCGGCAAGGCGGCAGCGAGCACGGCTGGCAATGCCGCCGAGACAGCGGCCTGGGTGGCGTCGCTGACCGAGGGGGGGACGCCGATCCGCTCGATCCGCGTTGTGACGGCGGGCTACCATATGCCGCGCGCGCTGCTGGAACTCGGCCGCACGCTGCCGGGGGTGGAGTTGCTCGCCCATCCGGTGACCCCCACGGCGCTGCGCAGCGGCGAGGTGCCGCCGCGCCGTGCGGCCTTTCTGCTGGCCAGCGAATACGTGAAACTCGGTGTGGCGCTGGTGGGGCTCGCATCCCTGACGCCGGCGCGGGAGTCCGCCCGTCGATGATCCTGTTCCGCGCCTATCTGTTCAACCTAGCCTTCTTCGGGCTGACGCTGGTGGTGACATTCCTCGCGCTGCCGCTGCTGTTGGCGCCGCGCGAGGGGATCATGACGGTGGCGCGGCTCTGGGCGCGGGCCGTGATCGCGCTACTGCGCATCATCGTCGGCGTCCGGCTGGAGGTGCGGGGCATGGAACACATCCCGCCCGGCCCGGTGGTGATCGCCGCCAAGCATCAATCGGCCTTCGATACCATCGTCTGGCTCACGCTGCTGCCGGACATCGCCTATGTCCTGAAGAAGGAACTGCTCTCCATCCCGCTTTACGGCTGGCATGCGCGCAAGATGGGCATGATCCCGGTGGACCGCGCGGGCGGCGGGCCAGCGCTGCGCGCGATGCTGCGCGGTGCGCAGGCCGCGCTGGAGGAAGGGCGGCAGGTGGTGATCTTCCCCGAAGGCACGCGGACCGCCCCGGGGCAGCGCGTTCCCTATCAGCCGGGGGTGGTGGCGATCGCCGGCCTTGGCGTGGCACCGGTGATCCCGGTGGCGACAGATAGCGGCAGGGTCTGGGGCCGCCGGGCCGTGCTGAAGCGGCCAGGGGTGATTCGAATCTCCGTCCTGCCCCCCTTGCCGTCGGGCCTGCCGCGGGCGAGACTGCTGTCGGAGTTGGCGGCGGCAATTGAGACCGAGACAGACCGCCTCTTCGGGGAGGAAACTGTGGATAAGGCTGTGGGTTAACGGCTCGTCCGTTGGCGCAGCACACTTCGGCAAGGCGTTACAAACGCTAACTTTCCCCTAAGTTGCCGCATTACGCCTGGGCGTCCGCCCATCTGGCGAACCTGCTTCTTTGCCCTTGAAATACAATGGTTTTTTTGGCGTTGCCGCACCCTGCTCCGGGGTCGGCGCAGCGCCGCGCAAGACGGCACGCGCGGGCGATGCCGCGTGCGCCACGGCCGATGCCGTCTTCTGTGGATGTCTCCGCTCGCATCACGGCACGCCGGCCCCTCGGGGCATGCGGCAGGCCCCCCCAAGACGCGCCTGATCAGCCGGGGCCGGCTGCGCCAGGCAGCAGCGCGGCGATCCGCTCAAGACCCGGGTCACGAACGCCAAGCGCACCCAGATGGCCCAGCGTGTTCAGCAGATAGTCCCGGTTGGCCCCCATCTGGCCCACGCCTTCGGCGATGACCGCCGCGGCGCGATCCGCCGGCAGGCGCGGCGTGTAGTTGCGGCTGGCGCGGTTGACCACATAGGTCACCGCCGGCACGACCTCCGCCCCGGCCGAGGCCAGACCCGCCGCGTCCAGCAGGCGCACCGGGACCAGGCGACGGTGATAGACCACCTCTGCCCCATCCGGCAGTTCGCGGTCATCCAGGTAGCGCAGCACCTCGGCGGCCTGGGTACCGGGGACGCGGAAGGCGACGCCATGGCAGGCGCCGCCGCGATCGAGCCCGAGCACCAGCCCCGGGCGTTCCGGCGTGCCACGGTAGCGATGCGACCACAGGCAGAAACTGCGATGCCAGCCGCGCAACAGGGCGCGATGCTGCCCGGCATGGGCGAAGCCCGGGCGCCAGATCAGCGAGCCATAGGCGAAGACCCACATCTGCCCGCAGGGCGCGAGCGGCGGATCGCCGGGCGCGGCAGCAGCGGACCTGGCGGAAAGACGGGCTGATCGGCGGGGGGCGGGCTGCACGGGCGGGTGGTTGGGCTATAGGCTTGGCCCGGATGGACAGGAAGCCCCCTTCGCGTCGCGCGCGGCGCTTCGCGCTGATCGCGGCGGCGGCGCTCGTCGCCTTGGCGGCCGGCCATGCGGTGCTCTGGCGCGCCATGGCCGACCAGTTGGAGGCCGGCTGGCAGAGCTGGGTGCAGCTGCGCCGTGCCCATGGCTGGCAGGTGGACCACGCCCCGCCGGTGCGCGGCGGCTGGCCGCTGGCCGCGACGCTGAGCGTGGACCGGCTGCGGCTGGAAGGCGGCGCGGCGACGCTGCCGGGCGGGGTCGCGCTCAGCGCCCAGCGCGCGGTGCTACGCGTCGAACTGCCCTGGCTGGACCGGCTGGAGGTGGCGCTGCCAGGGCAGCAGCGGCTGCGCATCGGCGATACCGAATTTCCCTTCACCGCCGACACGCTCACCGCCACCGTGCCGCTCGAGCGCGACACGCTGCCGAGCGAGGCGGAACTGGTCGCGGAACGGCTGCGCATCGGCCTGCCGGGCGGCGGCGTCGAGCTGGCCAGCGCGCGCCTCACTGTGCGCGGCAGTGCCAGCGCGACGGAGGCCGAACCGGCGCTGGAGCTCACCCTGTTCGCCGAAGGGCTCGACCTGCCGCCGGCCGCGCCGCGCGATCCGCTCGCGCGCTTCGGGCGGCGCATCGCAACGCTGTCGGCCGAACTGGCGCTGAGCGGCCCGCTGCCCGCAGGTCGGGCGCCCGCGGCGCGCGCCGAGGCCTGGCGCGATGGCGGCGGCACGCTGGAGCTGCGCGGGCTTGGCCTGCGCTGGGGGCCGCTGGGCGGCCTGGCGGCGGCCACGCTCGCCTTCGACGAAGCGCTGCAGCCGATGGGGGCAGGCACGCTGCGCCTGAGCGGCGCGGCAGAGGCGCTGGAGGCGATGGTGGAGGCCGGGCTGGTCGGGCGCCGCGCCGCGGCAACCGCGCGCGGCGTGCTGCCGCTGCTCTCCCGCCCTTCCGCGCAGGACGGCACGCCGGAGATCGAGGTGCCGCTGACGCTCGAAGACCGGACGCTGTCCCTGGCGCGCATCCCGGTGATGCGCTTCGCCCCGCTGGAGTGGCCGCGATGAGGCGCGGGGTTCATACCAAATCTCGCGGATCGTGACCGATCCGCCCTCAGACGCCGGCGCGCCAGCCTGCGCTTCGCTCCGGCCTTGCGGCAGTGCCGCAAGCCGCGCGCTTGGCTTCGCCGCATAGGCGGCGGCGCCCGTTCGGGCGCTCGCCCGCCTTCGGCGGGCGCAGGTCGTGATCAATGGGATATGGTATCAGCCGTCGAGGTAGCGCGCCGTCAGGTGGGCCGTGAAGTCGGCGGGGTCGAGCGGCTTGCCGGTCGCCTGCCGCAGCAAATCCTGGAAGCCGAGCCGCGCGCCCTGGCCGTGCACATGCAGGTTCAGCCAGCGCATCATCGCACCAAGGTCGCCGCGCGCGAGCTGCGCATCAAGTTCGGGGATCGCGCGCCGGATCGCCGCCATCAGCTGCGCCGCCGCCATCGCGCCCAGCGTGTAGGCGGGGAAATAGCCGAAGGCGCCGTCATGCCAGTGGATGTCCTGCAGGCAGCCCTGCGCATCATCCGGCGGCACGATGCCGAGCATCTTCCCGAGTGCCTCATTCCAGGCACCCGGCAGGTCTGCCACCTGCAACGCGCCGCCGATCAGCGCGCGTTCCAGCCGAAACCGCAGGATGACATGGGCGGGATAGGTCAGCTCATCCGCATCCACGCGGATGAAACCGCGCTCCACGCGCCGCCAGAGCCGCGCGAGGTTGGCCGGCGCCGCGGCTTCCGGCGTGACCCCCAGCGCATCGCGCAGCCGCGGGCCAAGGAAGGCCAGGAAGGCATCGGACCTGCAGGCCTGCATCTCCACGATCAGGGACTGCGATTCATGCGCGGCCATGCCCGCCGCCTCGCCGACCGGCTGGCGCGCGAAGCCGGCGGGCAAATGCCGTTCGTACATGGCATGCCCCGTCTCATGCAGCACGCCGAGCAGCGCCTTCGCGGGGTTCGCCGTGTCGTAGAAGGTGGTGATGCGCACATCGGACGGGTTGCCGCCGCAGAAGGGATGCAGCGATTCATCGAGCCGCGCATGGCTGAACTCCAGCCCGACGCGCCCGGCCATCTCCCGGCATAGCGCGCGCTGCGCCGGCACATCGAACTGGCCTGCGATGGGCAGTGGTGCGGGACGGCGGGCCTGGATCTCCTCCGCGCGCGGCAGCGCAGCGGCCAGCCACGCCTCATAGGCGGCGAAGACGGGTTCGACATCGGCCGCGGTGACGCCGGGCTGGTAGCCATCCATCAGCGCGTCATAGGGATCCATGCCAAGTCGCGCACCGAGCGCCTGCGCGGCTTCGCGCTGCAGCGCCACGACCTCGGTCAGCAGCTTCGCGACCTTGGCGAAATCGGCGTCGCGCTTCGCCTCGCGCCAGACCATCTCGCAAGCCGAATTGGCGCGGCTCATCGCCTCCACGAGGTCGAGCGAGAGCGCGGTGGCGCGCGCATGGGCGCGCTTCATCAGGGCCAGGTTGGCGGCGTCCCATTCGCCTTCCGCCGCGGCGGCCGCGAGGTCCTCGGCGGTACGCGGATCCACCAGCATCTCATGCGCGACGCCAGCGAGCGCCGCGAGTTGCTCGCCGCGCGCATGGGCGCCGCCCTCCGGCATCATCGCGCTGGCGTCCCAGTGCAGGATGCCGGCGGCTTCGTTGATCGCGCCAATGCGCGTGAAGCGGGCCTTCAGGCGCCCATAGGCGGCGTTGCTCATGCGGGGCTCCGGCGGCGGAGGGCGAAGGCGGCCAGCACGCCGACCAGCGACAAGGCCAGCCCGTACCAGGTGATCGCATAGCCGAGATGGTTGTTCGACGGCCGCGGCAGCGTGCGCGCGGGATCAGGCAGCGCGCCGGCGGGACCGAGCGCGACGAGCCCATAGGGTGCCACCTGCGGCAGGCCGAGTGCGGCGCCGATCGCTGGCGGGTCGAAGGTGTAGAAGCGCCGGCCCGCGGCGTCGTCGGTGGCCGAGAACATCCCCGGCCGGTCGCCCGGATGCACCCAGGCCTCGATCGTCACCTCGCCCTCGGGGCGCGCCA
>Ga0315900_10010404_pt1 | contig 11645 bp, 7 predicted proteins | sample LakEriMetagenome_FD_203521 | JGI IMG/M metagenome (GOLD analysis project Ga0315900, IMG submission 203521) | Freshwater fungal communities from buoy surface, Lake Erie, Ohio, United States - Buoy 12 MA114 | ecosystem: Environmental > Aquatic > Freshwater > Lake > Lake biofilm | place: USA: Lake...
TCGATTGCCATGTTGGTCGTGTTGTACTTCGCAATGCGATACCCCAATTGCCCATAACCCGCCGCATAGCTTACAAATGCGCCGTCGGAGCTAATCGCAACCGCTTGCCCATTGTCGCCGCTCGTGACTCCATGATCGCTCTCCCACAGAAGTTGCGGCGCGTTTGTCGTGATATCGAACTGGTAGAGCGAGGCTGGCGACAATCCGTAGTCTCCGTAGTACAGTCGATTTTGATCGCGGCTGATCGCAAGCTCCCCGGAATAGACATGGACCGGAAACCGAGGACCGACTTCCCGTCCACTCTGCGGATCGATTTGCGTCAAGCTCTGATTTGCGAGGACGAACAATCTGCCATCTTTTCCAACTTCAACATCGTAGGGTACTTGAGATATAAGGATCCTGTTGGAGATGCGACGGGCTTTCCAATCGACGACAGAAATGTAATTGGATGTCGAGTTCGCGATGTAGAGACTGTTGCCATCATTGGAGAGAGCGAGACCTAGGGGGCGAGAGCCCACGAAAAAATTCGCTTCCATGCGAAGAGTATTCGTGTTGAAGATAGCCAAACTATTGGAAGCAGGAATCGTGGCAAAGACATAGGGCTGATCTGGATGCGCCAAGAAGCGTAGCGCTCCCATCGGGAACGTTGCTTGCCTATTGTCCCGCGGAATAAACTGCACCATTCGTGGAGTTGCGTTGGCTGGAAGACCATCGCCGAACTCCAGCTGGACTTCCGCCGAATCGTAGCTGCGTCGGGAATCGTTACGCACGCTAATGTCAAAACTCAAGTCCGAATCCACCGAAAGGCGAGGCTCGATGGATCCACCCAATTGCTGGCCTTGGACCTCAAGAAACACGCTGAGCTCACCGGCTCTCGGCAGCCGCCATTCCAGGGTCTCGAAGAGCAGTCGTCGACCTCGTTTCATTCGATTTTCAGGCCTCGCGAGGGGTTGGAAGCGGGTCATTCGAACTGATTTTGATGCTAATTCGCGAACGATGGAAAACAATTCATTTTTCTTAGGGTTATCTCTATTTACACACGAAGTGGCCTAGCTTGGCGTGCCGCGAAGGATTATTCGATGGGTTTATTCCTCTACCATTGATGAACCTGTTTCGGGATATTTGCCCCGGCACGTTTGGTAAATTGCAGGGATAGCCTTGAATCACCAGCAAGCATGGCTTAGGAAGACCAGTCCATGTATCGACATGACCCCATTCCCTTTTGGATCCATGCGTTCGCATGGGGCGGTGTGCTTGCGCTCGTCTTGCCCTTGGCTTGGATGAGCGATCGAACCCAAGGCCAAAATGTTTGGCAGGGTTGGATCGAGAGCCAGGAGTTTCGAAAGCCGAATTACACCGAAGCGATTCGCGCTGCCGACCTATTTCGCACCCAGGCCAACACATGGTCGAACCTAGCGTATGTCTTGGTGGGATTGTACTGCATCGGATTGGGAGCAACCGATCTGCGGTCGACGTCGAGAACTCGGCGGAACTATGTCCTGGACACTCCGGCGATGACAATCCTCATGGGAATCGCCTGCTGCTACCTCGGGATCGGCAGCGGACTGTTCCATGCTTCCCTAACGCGCTGGGGACAACAACTGGATGTGGGAGCGATGTATACGCCGCTGTTGGTCTGCATCGCGATCAATCTGGGACGCTACTTCCCGAGGATGTGGCGTGTAAGTTCGGATCTCACGTTTCCAGTGTGGCCCGTGCTGGTCACATGCGTGGTGATCGTCGCTGCTTTGCTCTACTACTACAAGTGGTCGATGCCGGCGAGCCAAGTCCTGCCCGTCCATATTTTGATGGTCATTGCGTTCGCCGTCGCCGATTGCATTCCTTATCCGCGTGGCATTCAGCACAGCACGCTTCGCAAACGGTGGCTGCTGATTTCGCTGTCCTGCCTTGCGTTGGCGATCACGTTTCGGCAGCTGGATGTCGCTGGCCGATTCGGGACGCCGGACTCCCTGGTTCAAGGGCACGCGCTCTGGCATCTGCTGACCGCCGCATCGCTGGGAGCGATGTACGTGTATTACCGCTCGGAATCGGTTGTCGAACGCTAGGCGTTACCCCGGTCCTTGCAACGCTGAAGACCATCCGCTGTCCCATACGGCACGGATGGCAGACGCTCGTCATTTTGCCCAGGAGCAGGCGCGGACTGCCGACCGAAAAGACTGTGTTGCCGACAAAGTGATCGGCGCGGTGCCGTTAGCAAAGGCTGAGTTCGGAAAGGATTGATTTTTACCGAGTCCTTGGGTGTGGTAAGTATGCGTGGTCAAAAATATCGATGAAAATGTTGGCGGAGATTTTGTTGTTGCGGAATTTTTTTTAGGAATGTTTCATGCGTTGGGTATCGATTGTTTCCTTTGGGCTAGTGCTCGCTCCCGGACTCGTTGCTTGCAGCGGAACGGATGCAGGTTTTCCGAAGTCCGAACCGATTGCCATTGGCAATCGAAGAGAGCTCTTTGTCGACAAGCACTTGATCGATTCGTTGGATCAAGTTCGCTTGGTGTTGCATGCGCCGGTCGACATGGGGCAGGTTCTGTCGTTCAATCAGCCCGCGTGGGAGGATAAGCATTGCACGTATGCAACCGTCCTGCATTCGGAGCGAGGTTATCAGCTGTATTATCGCGCGGGTTTGGGCAGCGACAGCGATCTCGGATTCCAGGCGACTGCGTATGCGGAGTCCGCCGATGGCATCCACTGGACGAAACCTTCGCTGGGGCTGTTCGAAGTCGCGGGCAATCGCGACAACAATATTGTTCTCACCAACGAACAAAAAGACTTTGCCGTCCATAACTTTAGTCCCTTTCTCGATACCCGATCGGGCGTATCCAGCGACGAGCGTTACAAGGCGTTGGGTGGGATTCAGGGCGGTCTTTACGCGTTTGTTTCTGCGGATGGAATTCGCTGGAATCGATTTCGGGAACAACCTGTCTTCACCGAGGGGGTATTCGATTCGCAGAATGTTTCATTTTGGTCGGCGACCGAAAAGTGCTACCTGTGTTATTTTCGGACTTGGACCGGTGGAGGCTTTGCTGGATATCGGACGATTAGTCGCGCACGCTCTGAAGATTTCGTTCACTGGACCAACGAGGGAGAGATGGATTTTGGGGATACTCCCCCGGAACATCTTTACATCAATCAAACGGCTCCTTATTTCCGCGCACAACACATCTATCTCTCGACGGCAGCGCGACTGGTGGTTGGTCGCGAGGTTTTGAGCAAGGAGCAAGCGACGGCGCTATCGCTCGACCCGAAGTACCGCGAGCAAACACGACGCGAGGCCTCGGATGTCGTGCTTTTGACGTCCCGCGGCGGACGGAGGATGGACCGCGAGTTTCTCGGTTCGCTGATTCGGCCCGGGATCGGGTATCAGAACTGGATTTCCCGCTCGAATTTTCCAGCGCTCAATATGGTTCCCACGGGCCCGACCGAGATGTCGCTCTACGTGGTGCAGAACTATGCGCAAGAAGATGTTCACCTGCGGCGCTATGCATTTCGGCTCGATGGGCTCGCATCGGCCCAGGCGGATGCCCAGGGTGGCCAGCTATTGACTCGTCCGTTAACTTTTTCCGGCGCAGAACTTCGGCTGAATTATTCCACGTCGGCTGCCGGTTCCGTCCGCGTCGAGATCTGCGATGAAGCCGGTCGGCCGATCGATGGATGGATGGCGGAGCAATGTGTTGAGTTGGTCGGCAATGAACTGGAGCGAGTTGTTGTATGGAATGGGCCAAGTCAACTTACGAATTTGGCGGGGAAGCCGATTCGCATTCGTTTCTTGCTGAAGGATGCCGACTTGTTTTCGTTTCACTTTGAATGAAGTTTCCACCCAGGGGGAATAGGAAATGAGCTTTCTCGACAGTGGAAGCTTCGCTTGTCGAAAAGGTGAGGTCGGGCTACTGTCGCGACGTGGATGAGTTCCGTGAAACCCGGACGCCGTTTCCAACTTTTTCGGATGGATACAGGATGACTTCGTCTCCTTCGGCAACGCCAGAGACGATCTCCGACTCGCGCGGGTTGCTCAAGCCAACGGTAACCGGGCAGCGCTCGGCGCGGCCTTGTCGCAATCGATAGAGCATCCAAGCATCCCCTTCGCGGAAAAGAGCGCCCGATGGAACGACCAAGCTGTTTTCTGCACTTCGGTCCACCGCAATACGGGCTTCCACTCGAAAACCGTCGCCGAGCGTTTTCCGCTCCTCCCAAGTGGTATCGAAATCGATGATGACATTGACGCGTTTTTCCTCCACGCCCAATGCCGAAATCTTCAGGAATGCTGAGGGCTCTACCAAACGGACGGTTCCTGCCAGTGTTCTTCCCCCACCCCAGTGCTCGATGGAGACCTTGTTGCCGGGGCGGATTCGCGTGGCTGCGGTGGACAAAACATCGATCTTCAATTCCATGTCGGTCGGATTTCCAATCTCCAATAACGGCGTTCCCGGATTTACGAACCCCGCATCTTCCCGAAGAACGCGTAGGACAACACCATCGATTGGTGAGGTCAATCGCATGGACTCGTAGGATCCCGTTTGGGTCGTGATCAAGGCGGCTTTGGCCATCGCCAATTCATGGTCCGCGATTGCGATCAAGAAACTCCCCAAACGGACCTCGCCGCTGGCAACGCGGAACCGATGAAACAACTGATCCAACTCGGATGCGGAGATGGCGTTCGATTCGATCAGACTTTTTCCTCGGCCGTATTCCTGTTCGGCAAGTGCGAAGGAGTCATCGGCGATCTTTTTCGCTTCCATCGCCCTTTCTTGGGCTGATCCGGCCAACCGGACTCTGGCTTCGGCTTCGGTCTTGGTACGGGTATCGAGCAAGCTCGGGTCGGTCGGTTCGATGACGGCGAGTTCCGTCTCGGTGCGCGATACCGTGTCGCCCGCATGAAGGCTGATGCGTTGCAATTTTCCGGTAAGCGGGCTGAGAACGGTGTACCGCTCGCGGACCCGTGTCTCACCGTCGTCGTCGACGGTGATCTCGATCGCTCCGCGACGAACGATCGCTGTATCGACCTGGACGGCTTGAGGCAAAAGTCCCCAGCCCAAGCCAATGACGGCGGCAGCAGCCAAGAGAATATAGAGACCGATTTTCCAGCCGGAGTTTTTCAACCGTGCACCTTGAGCACCGCGAGAATATCGATTTGTTTCAAAAGCCGAAGGACGGCGAGCGAGGATACCGCAATCGATACGCACAACACCGAGATTCCGTAAACAAACCCATCCATGCGTACTACCATGGGAAACCGGTGGCTCTCGGTATCCACCGCGAGCGTTGTCCAATAACAAAAAGCATAACTCAAAGGGATGCCGATCGGTATAGCCAGGAGCGTGATGATGCCGATCTCCGCCAGAAGAATCGCCGCAAGTTCCCGCCGCGAGAACCCCATCACCCGCATGGTGGCCAAGTCCCGCGCTCGCTCGGTGTAGGCGATGAGAGCCGAGTTGTAGCTGACACCGAAAGCGATGAATGCGGCGAACAGTGCATTGATGGTCCGCATCCAAAAGGTGCTGCGAGCAATGATGCTCTTGAAGTTCCTGACTGCTGCCTGTTTGTCCAGGATCCCGACGATCGCCGGCGTTTCCTTGATTTGTCCGTAGAGACGATCGCGGCGCGACATGTCGACTTGCACAAACGCCCCGGAGTGACGTTCTCCTTCCTCGAGCAGTCGATGCAGCTCGAATCGATTCATGTATGCCGCTGGGCCCGTGTAATTGGGAAAGATGGTCGCGATGGGCAAGTACACGCTGCGGTCCTGGCCTTCCATCAGTTCGATTTCGACAATGTCTCCCTCTACGGCTCCGATGAGTTCCGCGAGCTTGCGTGTGATTGCTAGTCCGCTGCCATCGGGAAACTCGACGCTCTCGTTGCGTTCGTTAACGACGCGAAACAATTGCGGCTGTGCCTCTAGCCCCATCAACCCCAAGCGTTTCGAGCGATGGCCGTGTCGGATGCGTATAGGAACGGCTCGGAATGGTTCGGCCGCGAGAACCCCGTCCATATGCAATACATCCTGAAGGGCGCTCGCAGAGCAGTTCTCTCGAAACGTGAACGTCATGTCCTGTCGCTGCGATGCGGAAAACTGATGGTCGATCACGTAGTCGATCGTCCCTTGCATGAATGCGCTGAGGACCAGAATGGCTAGCCCCAACGCTAAACCGAGGGTCGAGAACAGGGTGATCCAAGGGTTCGATTCCAAGCGGCGAATGACCATGCGTGCTATCGGTCCGATCCTGGTACCAATCCCCAGGCCGTCTAGCGATGCAGATCGGAATCGAGTTGGCGATTCAGGCTTCATCGCGACTGCAGGCGGCAATTTCATCGCAGCGCGGATCGACGTAAAACTTCCAAGTAGAGCGACGAAAAACGACATTGCGATCGCTGCGACCCATTCCCAGCTCAGGCTCGGTGGATCCATAGCTGGAAAACGAAAGAACATCATGTAGAGAGAGCCCATCCACACTGCGACGCGCATACCGACCAATATTCCGATACCGACGCCAGCAGAAACCCAGACCAAAACGATCTTGGAATAATGCCATCCGATCTCTCGCGGGTAATAGCCGAAAGCGCGAAGCGTAGCGATCGACTCCTGCTGCTGGTGGACCAGCCTCGAGAAGACGATATGCAGAAGGAATAGGGCAACCAGAAGGAAAATCGTCGGCGATAGGACCGCCATGGCGCGAACTTGGTGCATCTCGTCGGAGACGCGCTCGTGGGATTCCTGCTCCGATCGATCGTACGCGCCGAGTCCTCCATAGGGTTTTGTGAGAATGTCGATTTGGTGCATCACATCAGAACGAGTCGCGCCCGTATGAAGCTCGATCGACAGATGGTTGAAGGCTCCCTCCATATTGAATGCCGGCGCTAGACCCCTTTGAAGTGCCCACATGACTCCAAAGCGGCGATCGTCCGATAGCAACAATCCGGGTTGAACCACATACACGTATTCCGGGGACAGTCCGATGCCGACCACGTGCAATCGCTCGAGCCGACCCGCCAGGTTTGCCATCACGGAATCGCCGGGTCGCAAATGATGGGCTTGTGCAAAAAGTTCGCTGACAACCACTTCGACTCGGTCCGCGGGTTCAGGGAATCGGCCTCTTCGCAGGTAGAGACCGTTGACTGCTTTGCGAGCATCTTGCTGGATCGATACCAGTCGGCAGGATACCGGCTCCACCATTTCTGGGACGTCCACCAGGACATCGCGCACGATTCGGCCGGTTGCGGATTTGACTCCAGGGATTTCCGCGATCCGGTCGAGGAGCGAGCTTGGGGCGCGAACCAGTTGGGCGAACACATCCGCGAAGCGGTAGTTTCGGTAGTAGGCTTCGCGACTCGTTTCAAGCGATCGAATCGTCCCTGTTGCCATCACAAAGATGGCGATTCCGCTGGCCAGCAGTCCAACGATGGCAATTCCCTGGCGCCACAGTTTGAACAATTCTGCGAAGAACATGCGATTTAGGGAACGCATCGCCTCGGCTCCTTGTCACCAGACCAAATCGGACGCATTCTTGCGAACCGTATTGGTTTGAATCTCCGAGATCTTTCCGTCGGATAGATGGACGACCCGATGTGCCATCTGGGCGATCGCAGCATTATGGGTGATCACTGCGGTGAGTGTACCCAGTTGCTCATGAATTCGAGCGATGGCTTCGAGGACGACAGAACCGGTTTTCACATCGAGAGCTCCCGTCGGTTCATCGCATAACAAAACATCAGGCCGCTTGCCGATCGCGCGGGCTATGGCGACTCGCTGCTGTTCGCCGCCCGAGAGTTGCGATGGGAAGTGATTTCGGCGTTCGTACAAACCGACCAGTCGCAAGGCTTCGCTTGGATCCAAGGGGGACCGGGCGATATCAGCCACCATCTTGACATTCTCTAAGGCTGTGAGAGTCGGGATTAGGTTGTAAAATTGGAAGACGAAGCCGACATGCTCTCGGCGATAGTGTGTCAGGGCTTCGTCGTCTGCCAGACTCAGGTCGTGATCTCGGAATTGGACCGTCCCACTGGTTGGAATGTCGAGGCCCCCGAGGATATTGAGCAGGGTGGATTTCCCACTGCCCGACGCACCGAGAATGACGACAAATTCCGCGGCATAGAGATCGAGGTCGACGCCGCGCAAGGCATGCACGTCGACTTCTCCCATGCGGTAGGTCTTGCACAGGCCTCGAACGCGAAACACCACCCGATGGGTTGGATCGTCGATCACGCTGGCCGTTGAGCTGGAGGTCATGCGGTAGATTCCGAGTCCTATTCCCCGGTTGGTTGCCAGGTAGCTGTGGCGGGTGGATGCACTCCTAGTATTCTACTCGAAGCGGTTACGAGCAGCAGGAATTGCAGCCATTGACCTGTATGCAGTTCGTCCAATTCGCCAAGGCGAACCTCGGCTACTGGTCTCCCTCGATCGCGATTCGCTCGCATGCGAGTTTCGATGCCATGGCGCAGTCGCTGCTGGGAGTCCTCCGAGTTTCCCAGGTCGATTGGGTCGAACCGTGGTCGCTCGACCACGACATGGATTTCGCCATGCCCCGTTTCCCCGTCCCCAGCCGCGCCTGGATAGTCGGAGAAAGCATTCGGCGCCACGGGCTCGGGGATGTTCAACCCGCGACTGAGATCGCGATACCATCGACTCCATCCTGCGAGCCCAGGGTTGTAGACGTGTATTCGGTGCTGTTGTCCCAACGGCCCTAAGTCTCGAGTGAGCCACTCCATGAATCGGACAACCAAATTCTCATCCGCGGGAGCTTGATGGAAATGTTTCGACATCCAGGCAGCACCGGCTAGGAGTTCCATGATGTTGATGCCCAACAAAGTCGCGGTGAGCAATCCCAGCGGCCCGAAGCATTGGGTGGCTGCGGGCTCATCGAGCGAAGCGAACAAATCGCACTCTCCGTAAGATCGCAATCGTTTTGCGAGCGATCCCTCGTTGGGCAAAACAGCGATTACACGTTGGTTCAACTCGCCGGCTCGATTGCCGACATGTTTTTCGAGTTCCGACAGGAGTACCTCCAGTTGCCACGCTTCCTGTACCTTGTTCAAGTCGGCATGCGGGTCGTCCGCTGCGAGAAGGACGAGCGCCCACGGGGCGGAATCGAAGTTCGAAGTGTTTGGTCGATGAGAACCGAGCAGGTGGAGTATTCCTTGGACGGTATCGGTGTCGCTGCGGTCATCGAGAAAGAACATTCTCGGTTTGCTGCCACGGTCTGCTCGCGAGAGGTGGTTCCAGTAGGGCTGGCAGCAGGCCTGGGCAATCGCCTCGGCACCCAAGGCCGACGTTCCCAGGCTTAGAACAACCACCGAATCGACGGTGGCGTGAATGCGATTCGCGGTTCGGAATAACTGTCCTGCGATACTATCCTGGCGATGATTCGAATACTCCTGAAGTAGTGCGGCGGGTCGACCATCGAATCGGAGGTGCGGTGCAAGAGCGGATGAAGCAAATGCATCGTGCAATGATCTCTGGATTCGGGCGTGGGCCAGCGGATGTTCCGGAGGTTGGCTGCTTTCATGAGCAATCGGCGACAGATCGAGTTCCAGCCGCAGGGGTTGCAGCACGTTTCTTCGCAGCTTCATCGCAAGCAGATGGAAAAGAGGAGGTCGACCCTAGTCGGTTTTATCATGACCCAACGCTCGAGTCTTGAGGTAGCGCTTCGTTATGGGTTGGGATGGATGGGATGGTGCCGCGGTGCAAGATTTCAAGAGGTTGTAGAGAGGTCTTCGATCATGGCAAGCGTTGCATTGCGCACCGAGTGTCTCCAGTCGGCAGCAGCAAAGCGAGCTTGCTCGTAAGCGAACAGGATTCCGCGCGAGCTATTGACCACGGCGCCGAGGCCTTGGGGATCCATGCCGTGGCGAACATCTGACGCGGCGCCTCCCTGGGCACCATAGCCTGGGATCAGGATCCAAGCGCTGGGCATTCGAGCTCGCATTGCGGCGAGTTGCTCGGGGTAGGTTGCACCGACAACCGCTCCGATGGGACCGTAACCTGCATCGCCGCGTCTCGCAAACGATAGCGATTCTACCTGGTTGGCAACTCGTTCCGAAATCGATTCGTTGGACGATACGATGTCTTGCAGGAAGGAGCTTCCGGGGTTGGAAGTTTTGACCAGAACGAAGAGGCCTCCGTTGATGGCATCGCAGCGTTGGACGAAAGGGTCAAGGGTGTCTGCACCCAGGTAGGGGTTGACCGTCAGGGCATCCGCCCCAAAAGGACTGAAGGACGACGAGCCTGGCGGTCCGGACCCGAGGAAAGCGCTCGCGTAGGCTGTTGCGGTTGTTCCGATATCGCCTCGTTTCGCGTCCATGATCACAAGCAACCCTCGTTGGGTCGCTGCGCGAACAATGCGTTCCAACACACGCATTCCCTCAGGCCCTATTTCTTCGAAGAAGGCGCTTTGCGGTTTGACGATGGGAACGAGATCGCAGACGGCGTCGAGAACATTCAGGCAGAAGTGTTCGTAAGCAGAGGCAATCTCAGCGAGATCGGAAGTGTTGGGTGGGCGGATGGTAGGAGGCAAAGAGGCGATGCGCGGATCGAGCCCGACGCAAACAGGATTCTTCTTCTCGGCGACCGCGCGTGCGAGGCGCTCGCCGAACGGGAGTGGATTGCTCATGGCGACGATCTACTTCTCTTTGCGTGCCGGGAGAAAATGCAGGATCGATTCCGGCACGGGATCTGTCAAATGCTTGGGCTGCGCGTTGGAATCGTTGGGCGCGGAGTCGCTGGCGTCGCGACCGAAAGGAGGGTCGGGGCTCAAGGTCAGGACCAATCGAACCGGAGTTTGTCGCTTGGGAATGCGCTCGGTGAAGGCATCGAACACAAGACCGGTATTGTCTGCATTGCTTTTGACGGCAACATCGAGGGTTGATGTCATGAAATTGGCGACGCAGATCAGATCGCCACTATCGCCTAGGTAGAACTCCTTGCCGGTGTCGGGATCTTTGACAAATTTGCTCCCGGCGAAGACCCAGTCCCACTGCATGGGGGTGTTTTTGCCGGCTTGTCGAACCCAATTCTGAGCGACGGAGCCTTGGGTTTTGCCATCGGCATCATGCCAGAGAGCGAAAACGCGCACGGTTGTTCCCGATGCCGGAGTAAACTTGGGCTCGAAGGAAACTGGTTTCCCCGACACTGCACCGACAGCGAGGAGTGCGGCGTGGACATGTTGCGATTTCGCATACACTGCGACGATCGCTTCGTGTTCCTTGGTTTGAATTGGACATGCAAACATTTCAAGCGGCGCGTTTCTCTGGCAGATGTAGCCGTCGACGATCACAGCTTGTTCATCGCGTTGAATCCAAACGCGGCCATCGGGAATGATTCGTTTGGATTCAGGCGGGTCTGCGAAGGACTTCTCGATCTGTTCCTCAATCGCGGACGGCGAAAGCCAAGCGTCGTCCTGTGCAAAGATTGTCGACATCTCCCCGCTAAACCAACAAAACCACGCGATCAAGCAGGTGGCATAACGCATCCGAAAGAAAATTTTGCTGGAGCCAAACATTTTGCGACGGGTAAAAAATTGAGGGAAGTTGTGCCGGAACATCCTTGCATCTTGAATTTCTGCAACAACAATTGGCGGTGCGTCAGCAAGGTCGGTTGGTTGCATGAGGTTGTCTAGCCGCACTCGATTCACCCGTAT
>Ga0315900_10010405_pt1 | contig 11645 bp, 4 predicted proteins | sample LakEriMetagenome_FD_203521 | JGI IMG/M metagenome (GOLD analysis project Ga0315900, IMG submission 203521) | Freshwater fungal communities from buoy surface, Lake Erie, Ohio, United States - Buoy 12 MA114 | ecosystem: Environmental > Aquatic > Freshwater > Lake > Lake biofilm | place: USA: Lake...
TTAAAGACTCCGGCGGTAATCCGAAGATTTCCAAATATTTGGATGTATGATGTATTTATACCATCATTCACTGTGGCGCCATCAATCCAAAGCACGACATCGCTACTGAATGAGCTGCCCAGCGCCCAAACCCCGGGACTACCGGACAGGCGATCAACCACAAGATTAGGCCCCAGACGAAGAGTGCCATCTGTTACATTGATGATATTTCCGGTGCCCCAGAAGTTTACAGTGGCAGCAGGCGAAGCTGACATATACACTTCGTATCCCGGGGGTTTAGCGGCCCATATAGTGGAAAGGTTGTGCGGCCCCAGCGCACTTGAGTTAAAGGTTGCAGTGGAATTGGTGTTTCCGATGAACTCAAGTCTGGCTGTACCGCTTGTGTTCGTTGAATAGGCTGCATTGGCCTGGGTAATAAGCCTTCCGTTTACATTGAGACTTCCTCCCTCTAAAGTTATAGTGCACGCCCGCGATGTTGTTAAAACCTGCATGGTGCAGCCGGTTCCGATTTCTATATCGCCGTTAAAACGGTAGTTATCCCAGGCACCTGCGGGAACATCGATGTTGAGATTAGCGGCCGCGCCACCGGTTTGCGAAAGCCTGAAGCTGCCTGTGCAGCGAAACCGAAGCGTGGAAGTGGCTGAAAAAGCAGTTGCAGTGCTGTTGGTAATGGAAAGGTTATGGTAATCGTCAATGGTTGGCAATGTAGCGCTTGCAGGCAGGTTATAATATTCAACGGTGCCGCCGTTGGACCATAGTAGGCCTGAAAATGAACCCGTAGGAAATGGCACTGCGGCAGTTGATGAACTGATTCGCAGGGTACCCTGACCGCTACATACCTGAAAATTATTGCCGGTAGTGGTCCCTAAATCGAGAATTGCACCACTTTGAATCTGCATGCTTGCCACATTGCGTGTACTGGTTGAAAATACGGTTCTCCCTGGTAATATCACCACCTGGTTGTTTGCACTGGGTATGATTGAATTCACAAGGGTGCTTCCACTGGGGTCTGTGGTCCAGGTATTGGCATTGGCCCAGTCGCCCGACTGATAACTGTATAAAGTGGTTACTACGGTAGGATCATAGGCCGTCCACTGGCCATTCAGGGAACTTACCCCGTTAAATCCAGTGGGATTGGATCCTGGAGCAAACAGGGTTCCCGGTGTAACAAGCGCAGAGCCATTCCAGCAAACGGGCTGGTAATTTGCCTGTATACCGATGATTTCATTAACAGGACTGGTGGAGAATGTGTAACGAATATTGGCGCTTGTGAGTGTGAGATTGGTGGTTTGCACATCCCAGTATTTGATGGCCGCGTTGTTAAAGTATGGTATATTGGGCTGTTTTGTTGCTATGGCACGCACCGAAATGGTTGCTGTTCCGGTTATGCTGCCAGTGGGCGATAGGATTTGAAAAGGACTGTATTTCGATCCGATTCTATTGCCCACAGGGAATGTACCCCCCGGTATTTGGGTGGTGAGATTAGCAATCGAGGTAAACTCTTTAATAAAAGCGCCTGTTCCGTCGGTAACTATCATTCTGGATGCTGTAAATGCTCCCGAGAGTGTAGCTGCAGAACTCAGCTTGAGATCGAAATCACCCAAACTTAGTTGAAGATCATTAGGGATAGATAATGTGCCGCTAACGGCCACATTTCCTTGAAGTTGTTTGAAAGTGCTCACACCTGTTAAGGTAATGGTACGGTAGTTTGGCGAACCGAATATCTGCTGGGAAGCACCCGCTGAGGCAGTGTGGTATTCGACCGTGCTTGGAAGTGCAGGACTGGTTACAAGGCTGTTCAGTTGGTTTGTGAAACCTAGGAGACGAAGAATATGACCACTCGCCCCGCTCATGTCAAAGCTTCCGGTACTGGCAAGTAAAGAGCCGTTAACGATAACCCTATGCTGGGTGCTACCCATGTGGAGGGTGCCTGCGGTTATATTAAGAAACGTAGCCGTGGTGGAGAGGGAAACGGCTCCCGGTACAAGGGTTAAGCTCGAACCTGATTTGTTTACTATCAGATTCCAGAAGGTAGGTGAGGCCCCATTGAGGTTAAGGAAGGCGGGACTGTTACCCTGAAAGGTAATAGACCCGGGATTGGTTTGCGAAATAGTTGCGCTGCCGCTGCGTGTAAAGCTGCCGTTGAGCTGAAGGGTGGAAGTGGGTAAGGTTTTTGTATTGCTTCCTGAGACTTGTAAATGATGGTATTCGGCTGAACGCACTGTTTGATTACCGGTTAAACCATAATTTACAAGACATCCGCTGGCATTTACTACGAACAAACCTGTTGCCATAGGTGCTGTGGCACCCATAAAATGCAAGCGTGCATTTGCCGTTAATTCGAATCTGGAGGAGGAATTGCCACCATTAAGTGTTCCGCCTATTCTCAAGGCCCCGCTCGCCTGTAAAATTCGGTTAGCAACGATGGTAACGTTTCCTGTTATTGAAACGGAGTCGGTAGCGTTGGGTATGGTAAGGTCATTATTTAAGGTCATTGCACCTGTAAAAAGAAGGTGGTTGGGGCCTGGGTCACTGAAGGAGATTGCAGCGTTAATTGTGGTTGCGCCATTGCCTGATTTGTTAAAAACACCATTGTTGGTGAGGTTACCCGAAAGCGTAAGCATTGATGAGCTCGTAATGTTGAACTGACCTGTGGAGGCGATTGTGATGGGGCCCGTTACATTAATTGCTCCGGTGCCACCGGCATTAATTGTGCCTTCCACAACGAGATTCCCGGTTACAGTGAGTGTACCGGTACCCGAGAGGGTGAGGGTTGCGCCCTGCCGAACGGTAAGGTTAACCACAGTAGCGTTTACACCGTTTGCTATGGTCACATTGTGGGGAGAAAGAATTTCTGCATTGTTGGTAGGAGAAACAGGCGGTCCGGCTGGTGACCAAGTGCCTGCAGTGGCCCAGAGGTCTGTGCTGGTGCTCTGCATAGTTTGTGCGAAAACTCGGGCAGGAAGCACGATAAGAAGCAATCCCAAGATGTTAGCCGCAACAATGAAATGGAGTCGAGACGTAAACAATTTATTAGCCATATAGTTGGATTTTATGATGTTGATGTTAGGTGTTTTTTATTGCAAATAAGACGGCATACTTGCAATTTATATTGGTTCAGATGATGTTATTAAGTTGATATTTGAAGCATTGCATTTTATAATATTTTAAATGAAATTGCATCCACAACGAAAAACAATTAGAAAAAGTTACACAATGAAAGGAAAAAATCACCCCTTTAATTTCACTAGTTTTTTGCCTTCTGACATTTCTTTGAAGAAAAACGGGGAAATAAAAAACGAAACGTAAATGATAATATTAGCCCGCCTTAAAAAGGCGGCATTTAAAATTTTGATTTACGTGCAAATTTATTTCCATTAAATAATGTATAGTTAGTAATTGTTTTTCGCTTAGCAAAATTAAATAAATAAATAATTAATAAACAAAAAAAATCATCAGATTGAATTTAACTTATTACATCGTAACAATAGATATTCTGACTATTTTGGATGGAAGGAATAGGGTACTATTTTGAAATACAAAATGGGAGGAAGAGTCCTAAATTGAAGAAAAATGAAGTTGAGTAGATTTCTAATCCGGATTTTGGGTTAAAGCTTTTTGAGGTTTATTGAATGATATAATAATTCAAAAGACTATTTTTCATCGCTTAAAGTTTTCATTCCCGAAATATAACAGTACTCGCCATAGTAGTAATAAGATTGGAGAAGCACCATCATGTACACCCTTAAAAATTTAATCTTTTGCTTTCCAACAACCAATTGGTTTGTTACATCAGCAAACTATCAAGTGGATATGGGTATTTACATACTGTATCACTTAGACAATAACTACAGAATAACTAGGTGTCACTCAAAAGCGCTTAAAAAACTATAAATGTTTTGTTTAACTTACTCTTATAAATTATAAATGCAAGGATTTATCTGAATACCTTAGAAATTGTGTGCATTGCCAATTGGAGAAAGCTTGAATATGCAAATTTTTAAGCTAGCCAGAAATACCGTGTCTGCCACGTTACAGCCATTTCGAGGTATTAACTATACATCTTCAATGTCTGTGCTTTGCATTTATTTCTGACTTTTTGAGTAAACCCTAATTGTAGTTTAATTTCAGTTAAAAAAGTCAGTCTTGTATTTAGAATCTGTAACCAAGGCTGAAATTAATATTTGCTGTTGCACCACTGCTAGTTGCACCAGGAATTGATGTAAATACTTTTCTGGTTCCTATTCCAAAAGTAGTTGAAATTGCCAATTCTTTAGAAGGATTCCAAATCAAACCACCCTGAATTAAAAAGGAAATAAATGCAGTATTTTCAATATATTGAGCAACAGGAAAATTTGGATCATAATAGCCGTTATAATTGTTTGGTCTATATTGTACCATACCCGTTCTGATGGATGGACCTAGAACAAAACTAGCCTGTCCCTGACCCATTGGATAATACAACAAATCAACGCCACTGTAAAATATGTTTCTTATCCTAACGCTATTATCTGTTGTAATTTTACTGGATCCGTTTAGGTTAATACTAAGAGGAACCCTAACTCCAAATTTTCGGTTTTTACCAACTAGGCGCTCATATGCTAAGGTAACGTTTTGAAAAAGTAAATCTCCTGCATTCATATAAATCATATTACTTTTAAATTCAGAAGCATCTATCCTGAGAGAAGTGTTAGAGAATGCGCTTGACTTTTCATTATACAGCATATTAAACTTATCTATTTCCCCACTTTCGTAGTTAATAACTGCAACATCCTCAATGTCGATTGTGTACACAGGTCCGTTTAAATTAGAAAATCGTTTATATAGAACATCTCTACTACCTACTTCTGTAACTTTAGCATCGATTTTTGAGCCATCTCTCATAGTAATTATATCCTGAGAAAAAGAAAATAAACTGCACATAAGCAGTAACAAAACAATTGATATTTTTTTCATAGCAGTTTTCTTAACGATTCAAATGTAAATTTATTATAATAAAAAAACCCCGCAAGATGCAGGGTTTTAAAATAAAGTGATACTGAATTAGTTTTTAGTAATTTTCTTAACTACGGTTTTACCATCTATTTCAAGACGTAACATATACATTCCTTGAGATAACTGAGTCATATCCAAATTTACATTTTGGTTACCTTCTCCTACTTTACCATTGAATGCAGGTAAAACAAGCTTACCTAACATATCAAAAACTTGAACAGATAATTCAGATACTTTAACAGTAGTGAAGTTAATTTGTGTAACACCTTGTGTTGGATTTGGAAAGATATTTAAAGCGAGTGATTCAGCATTTTCATTAATACCTAATGAAGTACCGATTCTTAAATCGTCAATATACAGGTTATTACTACCTTCAGAACCAGCTTTAAATTCAAACATAATTCTAACATTTTCTTTGTTAGCAGCGAGGCTTAAAGACGCTGCAAAATCTTCAAATTGATTTGGACTTGAAGGAACAAATTCCGATGAGAATAAACCTGATGTAATAAGATTATTACCTGACCAAGACTTTATTAATCTCCAATTCTGTCCGCAATTGATAGAATAGTATACGCTTAACTGATCTGAAGGGTCACCACCTCTTTCAGCTGCGGCTACTCTGAAAGTCATTGACGGAGATGGAATTCCTACCAATGAATAAGCTGGTGAAACAATCCTATCAGCTTCACTATCCACATTGTTGTAATTACGCATTCTAAGTCCGCTTGTGCCTCCAAACGCAGAAAACTGAGCCCATTCCCACTTATTTATTCTATTGTCTGGATTAAATACTATCCAAGAATTAAAATCCTGCGGTTCATTGTAATCTTCCCAATATTGACCATTAACAGATTGCTGTTCAGCAGCATCCGGGAATACCCTTATAGTATTATCGTAATTTACAGCGCTTGTACCTGCGTTGTTAGTTGCTGTAAGGGAATAATCGTATACACCAGCAGTATTATAAGTTATAGTTGGTGTAGCAACCGAAGACGATGAAGGAGTTCCGCCTTCAAAAGACCATTGCTGAGTGAAGTTTGTTGCATTGTAAATTGATTCATCAAATCTAATTGATCCACCTTCGCATACCATCGTTGGGGTTTCACAATTATTGAAGGCGCCTGTGCACGCAGTTGTAATAACGCTTTCAGCTATTGGTGCACATGTTATTGGATTTACTATATCTTCATCTCTCGTGCCTGTAAAAGCAAGATTTTCATCTGAAATTAAATAATATCTAAAATTTGCAAAAACTCCATTCATAATGGCTTTTTGCCCCTCAGTAAACATGGCCATACATGCATCGTCAGAATAGTCCATATAGTTTTCGAACATCTCCCCGCAAGCTAAATCAGTATTACATGTAGCAGTATCTCCACCCGAAACAACTAAAGGGATGTAAGGGAAATCTGAATAACAGATTCCATAGTTTGGACCATAAGCGGGCGGAGTGTCCTCTACACCATCACTACCGCAGTCAGCATCTCCCCAAATATGTCTTAATCCTAACCAGTGGCCTACCTCATGCGTCATTGTTCGACCTAATCTTGGTCCAAATTGACCGTTAATAGCAGTACCGATACTACCGATACAATCATGTCTTATTACAACTCCATCTGTTGAAAGAAAACCTCCAGCCGGGAACTGTGCATATCCCAAAACTTCTCCTGCGACATCACCTAGAGAACCTATAGATTTGACAACCCAGACATTTAAGTATCTAAAAGAATCCCAGTGACTTATACCTTTAACACCATTTTGATTAGAAGCCTCATTTGTCTTTGATGAATATACTCTAACAATTCCATCAGTGCAATTTCCTTGTGGATCTTTGGTAGCTAATCTAAATTCAATTTCACAATCTGCAGCTGCAGCAGCGTGACAAGCGGGAACTTGAGAGAAATCTTCATTAGATAGCTCAAAATCTTTGTTCAATCTTACTAATTGATCTTGGATTTGAGCCTTAGAAATGTTTTCTGCACCGCCTTCATGTATAACATGAAATACAACGGGAATAATTCTTTTTGTACCAGCACGTTGCTGTCCTGTATTATTAGTGACGAAGTTTTGTATTTTGGCTTGCTGTTCCTGATATTTGATAGCTAATTCAGGATGTTTTTGGAAGTCCTGATTCATTGACTCTACAGCGTAACATTTTTTAGGTCTGTGGCTATTCTGAGCAAAAACATTTCCAGAGAGGAGCGCAATACCTATGGCGGCTGCGAATGGTAAAATTCTTTTCATTTCTAATGTGTGAAATACGTGGTTATTAAAAGAGCACAAGTTTAGTAAATAATATCAAGGTTACCTATAAGTTGAGTAAACAAGAATTTATTTAGCAAATCTAATCATTGAATCATTATGAAGCAAGAACACATTTTCGAAGATATCGGAAATAATAATTCCGAGAGGGGGAGATAGAAGATAAATCAACGTAGAGTATTTTATTGTTGTTGATATTTGAGTGATTTAAAACCTGTATAATACTGTTATCTAGTATCTTAAGTGCACTTCTGCTCCAAAAATTAAATACGACACATTTCCTAGATTTAACTATAGCTATTTGAGTCTTATCATTTCGTGAAACAATAAAAAACTTGGTTTTTCTTTCTTCAAATAACAATTCAAATGTCTGAATGAACGAAAATGCAAGCAAAAAGAAAAGTATCAAATTGATTTTTATCAATTGAATTCTTTGTGAAAGAATCGATAAACAAAAAATAATCAATGCCAAACAAATTGCTTCGAAAGCAGATAGATATAGGTAATTGATCGTTGAGTAAGGTAATGAACTTATAAAATGCACAAAGTCATTCATCCATGATATACCTTTTTCAAGAAATTTAGATAAATAAAAACCCAATTTAGGTACGTTTCCAAGAATCATAGCTGAAACACCAAGGTAAGTTAAAAAAGTAGATAAAGGAACTGCAACTAAATTCGCAATCAAAAAATAACTTGGGAAAGTTCCAAAGTAATACAAGCATAAGGGCGTTGTAGCTAATTGTGCAACTAAAGATAAAGAGGCTGCTTTAATAACATTTCTTAAAAACCAATTTTCAAATTTGTTTCCAGCTACAAGCACTGAGTTAAAAGCAAAAATTGACCAAACAGCAACAAATGACAATTGAAATCCAAGTTGTTGCCAAATAAATGCGTCATTGCAAATCATAAAAAATGCAACAGACGCCAGCAGATTAAAATTCGTTATTTTCAAATTAAAAGTTGTTGCAATTAAAACGAAAGAGCACATCGCCGTTGCCCTAACTACTGAGGCGGAAAAGCCTGTAAGAACAGCATAAAACCATAAAAAGGACAATACAATCAAGACAAATATACTCTTAGGTATTAATTTCTTGAAAGGGTTAAGTAAGAATAAAAAGGCTATGTATAATAAACCAACATGAAGACCAGAAACAGCTAAAATATGAACTATCCCACTTTGAGTATACTCTGAAACTAATTGTCTGTCTAGCTCTGATTTGGCACCAAGGATTAAAGCTGAAATTACAGCCAACAAATCTTTTCTAATATTGTGCTGAGCAATATTGTTTATAAATTTTTCACGAGTTTGGATTGCTATTCTGTGAATGTTAAAATTGCTGTTAGAAATTGACATAAGTTTATTACTGTCTGCCCTTATGCAATAATCTATACCATTTGTATGAAGATATTTACCATAGTCAAAGAGCATAGGTAGAGAATTATTTGTTGGAATTTCAATTGTGCCATTAATAAAGATATAATCACCAATTTCTAAATTCCTAATATTTGTGGCTTTAAAATCCACCCTTGAATTACCAGTAATTTTAATCCATTGACAATTAACATAAGAAGCTAATAGTCTAACATCAAATACAACTTTACTATTCTTACAGCTTGGTTCTGGTAATACTTGTGCAAAATGATAATCCCCTAAAAGTTTTTCTACTTTTCTACTTTGTAGTTTAAAATTTAAAACGCCATTAAAAAAGATGAACAAACAAAGAAGTAAACCAACTTTTGTGGAATCTTTGCAATAAAAAACAGATATACCAAAAATACAAACAACAGCAATTGAATGAAAAAGATTGATAGCTAAAAATTCAGCTACTAGGTTTCCTGTAAAAAAAAGAAATAAAATTCTTGAAAGTGGTTGTATTTGCCACTTTATAAAAACATCTGCCATTCCATATCAAATGGCTAAAAAACGAAATAGCCCCGAAATCCGGGGCTATTTAGACATTTATAAACGTTTAATAAACGTTTAAATTACTTAATTACCTTAAATACAGTTCTTCTGTTTGTTTGGTGTTGCTCTTCTGTGCAGCTCTCACAAACACAAGAATCTTTTGGTTGAGACTCTCCATAACCTTTGTAAGAAAGTCTTTTGGGATCAATGTCTCTTAGAGTACAATACTTAACAACTGATTTAGCTCTATTTTCACTAAGTTTTTGATTATACTCATCCTTACCACGGCAATCTGTGTGAGAACCAAGTTCAATTCTAATATCCGGATTGTCGTTCAGTAATTTTACAAGATTATCGAGAATAGGCATTGCATCAGGACGGATATCCCATTTGTTATAATCATAATAAATGTCACCTAAGCCATATTCTTTATCAGATAAAGCTGGATCAAGTTCTATAACCTTTGATTCGTCACAAGTAACAATAATAGAAGAACACGGCTTACCCTTGGTTGAAACTTCAATTGAATTAGTAAAGAATTGTTTATTTCTTGCATTTATTGAATAATCAGCTTCACCTGCTAACCTAAAAGTGGCTATACCTTGATTGTTTGTTATTGCGCTATCTTGAATTCCGGTTGCTACATTCTGAGCGTATACTGTTGCACCGCTAGAAGGTTTTAAAGAGCCCTTTTCACGAACACATACCTGCACAGGAATTATTGGGTCTTTATAAATAACTTCGTACATCTGATCTTGAGAGGCAAGTGTGCTTTCTGCAGAGCCTCTTGAAGAAGAAACATTTCCCATTTTCCCATCATCATTCAACACAAAAGAAAAATCATCTTTGTTTGAGTTAATTGGAGATTTCATATTTGCAGGTTGAGCCCAATTAGAACCATTCTTACTAGTATAAAAAACATCCAAACCTCCCATTCCAGCATGGCCATCTGAAGAAAAATACAATTTTTCATTGAAAGCGAAAACTGGAGCCACTTCTCTACCTGCAGTATTAACCATAGCGCCTAGATTAGTAGGTTCACCCCATTTTGATCCATCCCATAAACAAACGTAAATGTCGCTTTGTCCGAATCCACCTGGTCTATCAGAAGAGAAAAACAACATTTTACCATCCCTACTTAAATTAGGATGACTGTTTGAAAATTCGTCACTATTGTAAGGAAAATCTTCAATGTTAGTCCATTCCCCTTCAAGGAAAACTGCTTTAAGAATACGAAGAGTTGACTCATTCTTTTTATTCTTCTTTAATTTCCCTTTAGATTCATTTGTTCTCGTAAAATACATTGTTTGTCCATCCGCAGAAAATGTTGAGTAAGCATCATGAAACTCAGTGTTCACTCCACCTTTAAGCGGTTCGGGAGAAGACCACTTTCCATTAGACTGATCTTTTTTACTGTAATACAAATCCAGAAAAGATGCTCCGTTATACTTATCTCTCAAGGCTTTTCCCTCCACAGGAATATCGGCAGAGAAAACGTATCCAAAATTATATGGTGATGCACCAAAGGATGATATTAATCCGTTTATCTCAATTTTCCTAATAGAGTAAGCACAAGTGTCAAGTGCATTGTCAAACATTTTTGGATTTGCACAAGCTTCAATTAAGCTTTTGGTGAGTTTATCATCAGGTACTTTAGCAGCATAAGCTTCGAAAGCTGTTTTAGCTTCTGCATATTTACCGCTTTGCATAAGCACTTTCCCATAATTGAAGAAATTGATAGCTGCAGCAGCTGTGTCGGCAATTACTTCTTTGTAAATAGGCTCTGCTTTAAGAGGGTTATTCATTAATCGATATGAATCAGCCAATTTTTGCTTAGCAATAGTTAGAGGTTTTTTTTCTATTGCGTTGTTATATAGCGGCACTGCATCAGCAAATGCTTCTGCATCAAACTTTGTGTTTCCTTTTTTTACAAAGTAATTTGCACCACACCCCGCTAAAAAAAGGCTGGCACTTAATAGAAATATAGGGTATGTTTTTTTCATTTTGCTTATATCTAGATCCCTTTTATTAGAAGTAACGTGGATGTTTAATTTTTACAAGTTTTTGGGTAAAATCATACCCCACCATAATTTCATGAGAACCGTTTTGGTAAGTTCTTATTCCAGTAGTTGTTGCATCAAAGGCGTATCCAATTCTTAATTGCTGTGTTAATTGAAATTCTGCCATCATAACAAAAGCAGCTTTTGTCCTCCAAGAAACTCCTAGCCAAAATCTATCATTAAACAAAAAGTGAGCATTTAAGTCAGCTTGTATTGGGGCAGCTGCTTGATACTTAACAAGAACTGATGGTTTAAACTTTACGAACCCACTTGATGTAACGTTCATAACATATCCAGCATTTAAAAAATAGTGCCTTCTAAGACCAGCGTCAGAATTCAAGTTTCGTCGCTCATCAACTGATAACATATTATGAGAAGATAATCCTACATATGCCTTAGTAGTGTAATAATACATACCA
>Ga0315900_10010406_pt1 | contig 11643 bp, 13 predicted proteins | sample LakEriMetagenome_FD_203521 | JGI IMG/M metagenome (GOLD analysis project Ga0315900, IMG submission 203521) | Freshwater fungal communities from buoy surface, Lake Erie, Ohio, United States - Buoy 12 MA114 | ecosystem: Environmental > Aquatic > Freshwater > Lake > Lake biofilm | place: USA: Lake...
TTCATGTCGGTCAGCCGCGCGCCCGGGATGTGCGGCACCAGCGCGTCGAAGACCTGCCGGCCGCGCGTGTCCTCGTTGAAGCCGAGATGCAGGAAGTCGCGCAGGAAGCGCCCGGATTGCGACACGCCAAGCGCGGTCGCCATGCCCACCGTGCTGCGGCCGTGCTGCGCCATCGGGTTCGCGTCCGACCCTTCGCGGCGGAGGAAGGCGGCGACGTCGCGGAAGGCGGCGAAGCCCATGCCGAGCACCAGCGGGTCGCGCGCAGTGTAGGTCATCTCATACACCGCCGCCGCGTCGAAGCCGGCGGGGCGGGTGATCTCGATCCGGTCGCCGTCGAGCAGCCGGAAGGACATGTCGGCGGGGCGTTGGCGCGCATCCTCCTGCCGGGCGCGGACGGTCAGCACGATGCTGGCCGGGTCCGCCACCGGGTAGCTCAGCCGGCCGATCGCGGGGTTGGTGGTGTTGTCGAAGACGAACTCCTCGCGCGCCGGGCCGGTCAGGCCCGTGACGCGCGGCACGTCCACGCGCATGCCCTGACCCGGCGTCCAGTCGCCCTGCCAGCCGATCCAGGCGAGCGTCATGCCCTGGCGGAAGGTCCAGCCATTGCCGGCATCGCCCGCCTGTTCCAGCCGTGTCGTGGCGGCGGCGGTGGTGTCGTTCAGCAGCTGCGTCACGATGCGCCGTCCGCGGTTCGGCGGCTCGATCAGCAGCGTGCCGTTGCCGCGCGCGAGGTCGGCGGGGCGAAGGAGGATGACATCCGCCGTCGCCTCCACCCGCCCCTGCGCATTGCGCGGCGCGCGGTCGAGGTCGACGATCACCGCGTTGCGCGCATCGGCGGGGTCGAGGGCGATGGTCGCGCGCGCGCGGATCTCCACATACGGCCCGACGGCGCCGAAGGACTGGCCTTCCAGAGCGGGTCTTGGCGGCCCGGTCAGCTCGAAGCGGACGACCTCCGCGGCGGCGGGGGTGGCGAGCGCAAGCGCGCCCGCCAGCAGGGCGAGATGACGCATGGATTGTTTCCTCCGGCGCCGAGCCTGACCCGGAACCGGCGGCGCATCAACCGCCGAGCCGGTCCGCGATCCAGGCCTCCCGCGTGATCTCGTAGAGCAGATGCGGACGGAGCGGATGGCCTTCGGGGACGCGGGGATGGTCGAAGGTCTTCACGCGCCGCATGCCGAGCTTCTCCATCAGCCGCCAGGACGGCTCGTTGGCCGGCGGCGTCCAGGCGACGATGCGGTCGAGCCCCGCCGGCCCGAAGCCGTGCGCGAGGGAAAGACGCGCCGCTTCCTCGGCCAGGCCCCGGCGCTGGAAGCGGGTGGCGATGCGCCAGCCGATCTCGACGGCGGGGGTGAAGTCGGCCTCGAAGGGCGCGGACTTGATGCCGGTGACGCCGACCATGCCCTCGCCGCGCAGCTCCACCACCCAGAAGCCATGCCCGTTCGCGGCACAGTCGGCGGCCATGCGCCGGCCCCAGTCGTCGCTCTCGGCGCGGTCGTGGACGTTGGGGAAATGACGCATCGCGGCTGGGTCGCCGTTGATCGTGAAGAGGCCGTCGAGGTCCTCGGGCAGCCGCCAGGGGCGGAGCGTGACGCGGGGGCCGTGGAGCGTGATCGGGTCGGGCATGGCCGCGCCGGTGTAGCATGGCTTTTCCGGGACGACCCGGAGGACTAGTTTCCGGCCGCGTGAGGAGCCGCCCATGACCCCGACCAGCCTGGAGGCGATGGCCGCATCCGTGCCCGACGGCGCGCTGCTGGCCCTGCCGCCCGACAACTCCCTGCCCTCGGTCGCCCTGGCCCGCGCCCTGGTGCGCCGCGGCGCGCAGGGCTTGCGGCTGCTCGGCGTGCCGGTCTCGGGCTTCGCGACTGACCTGCTGATCGGCGCGGGCTGCGTGGTGGAGGTGGAGACCAGCGCGGTGAGCCTGGGCGAGGCCGGCTTCGCGCCGCGCTTCTCGGCGGCGCTGAAGGAAGGCCGCATCACGGTGCGTGATGCGACCTGCCCGGCGATCCACACCATGCTGCAGGCTGCCGAGAAGGGCGTGCCCTTCATGCCGCTGCGCGGGCTGATCGGGTCCGACATCCTGGCCAACCGCCCCGACTGGAAGGTGATCCCCAACCCCTTCGGCGATGGTGCGACGGACCCCATCGTGCTGCTGCCGGCGAAGTCGCCCGATGTCGCCGCGATCCATGGCGTGATGGCGGATGCCGAGGGCAATGTCTGGGTCGGCCGTCGGCGCGAGCTGGCGACGCTGGCGCATGCCTCGAAGCGGGTGCTGGCGACGGTGGAGCGCACCGTCCCCGGCAACATGCTGGAGGATGAGCGGCTCGCGCCCGGCTGCATCAACGCGACCTACATCGACGCCGTCGCGATCGCCGCGCGGGGCACCTGGCCGGTCGCGCTGCTCGACGAATACGGCTTCGACGCCGCGCATGTCGCGACCTATGCGAAGATGGCGAAGACCGAGGTGGGCTTCCGCGAGTATCTCGACCGCTTCGTCTTCGAACACCGGGCCGCCGCCGAATGAGACCCTACCCCATTGAGAGCGACCTGTGCCCGCCGCAGGCGGGCGAGCGGCCGAATGGCCGCTGCGCCTCGTGGCGCGCAGCCAAGCGGCCGGAGGGCGCGCCGGCGATTGAGGCCACGAACAGCCATATCAACGGTCATCGCAAATGACCGTTGATATGAGCATCCAGCCGGAAGAACGCCTCGCTGCCGCGCTGGCGCGGCTGATCCTGGACCCGTCCGCGCCGCCGGCGCGCCACATCGCGGTCGGCGCGGCATCGCCCATCCCGGCCGCCGCCTGCTGGCTGGTGAAGAAGCAGGGCCATCCGGTGCGGCTGTCGCTGCTGCACAAGCGCTCGGGCAATCCCTTCACCGAAGGCTCGCGCGAGCTGTTCGACCTGACCGGCCAGGGGCGGATCGACCTGTTCTTCCTGGGCGGTGGGCAGATCGACGGGCAGGCCAACATCAACCTGGTCGGCACCGGCGACTGGCCCGGCACCGGCGTGCGCTTCCCCGGGTCGTTCGGGTCCGCCTTCATGTACTTCATGACCCCGCGCACCATCCTGTTCCGGGAAGAGCATTCGCCGCGCGTGCTGGTGGACAAGGTGGACATGATCTCCGCCCCCGGCGTGTCACCGCCCGGCGTGTTCCGCCGCGGCACGGCGCAGGCGCTGATCACCGGCCGCTGCGTCTTCCGCTTCCACCCCGATCGCGCGCGCTTCTCGCTCGAGAGCGTCCATCCGGGCGAGAGCGTGGCGTCCATCCGCGAGCAGACCGGCTTCGACTTCGATGCCGCCGAGGACGTGCCGCAGACCCCCGACCCGACCGCGGCCGAGCTCGCGCTGCTGCGCGGCGCGGTCTGCGACGAGATGCTGGAAACCTACCCCGACTTCTGCGCGCGGGTGTTCGGAAGGAAGCAAGCGGCATGACCGACGCCGTTCCCACCACGCCCGGCCTCGGCCTCGCGCTGTCGCCCGGCGCGCTCGCCGGGCTCAAGGTGATCGACCTGACGCGCGTGCTCGGCGGACCCTACTGCACGATGATCCTGTCGGATCACGGCGCGCAGGTGATCAAGATCGAGCCCCCGCAGGGCGACGAGGTGCGCGACTGGGGCCCGCCCTTCCACGCGCATGAGGAAGGCGGCGACGACGCCAGCTACTTTATCGGCGTGAACCGCAACAAGCGCAGCCTCGCGCTCGATCTCTCGAAGCCCGAAGGCCGCGCGGTGCTGCTGCGCCTGCTGGAAGGCGCGGACGTGCTGGTGGAGAACTACAAGCCCGGCAGCATGGAGAAGTGGGGCATCGGCTACGACACGCTGTCGCAGCGCTTCCCGGGCCTCGTGCATTGCCGCGTCTCCGGCTTCGGCGCGGACGGGCCGCTCGGCGGGCTGCCGGGCTATGACGCGGTGATCCAGGCGATGGCCGGGCTGATGTCCATCAACGGCAACGACACGACCGGACCGCTGCGGATGGGCACGCCGATCGTCGATCTCGCCACGGGCCTCTATTCCTGCATCGGCATCCTGATGGCGCTGCAGGAAAGGCAGCGCAGCGGGCTCGGCCAGTTCCTCGACATGACGCTGCATGATTGCGGCATGGCGCTGCTGCATCCGCAGGCGGCGAACCACTTCCTCAACGGCAAGCGGCCGAAGGCGACGGGCAACCCGCATCCGAACATCAGCCCCTATTCCAAGTTCCGCACGCGGACCTGCGAGATCTTCGTGGCCGTCGGCAACGAGCCGACCTTCAGGCGCTTCTGCGACTTCCTCGGCTTGGGTGAGCTGCCGAAGGATCCTCGGTTCCTGACCAACGCGCTGCGCGTGACGAACCGCGTGGAACTGGACGCGATCCTCGATGCGCGGCTGGCGGAGGAGGATGGGCACGACCTCTCCGACCGCCTGCTGCGCAACGGCGTCCCCGCCGGCCCGGTGCTGCATGTGGATGAGACGATGGCGGCCGCGCATACCGCGCACCGGCAGATGGTGACGGAGCTCGGCTGGTACCGGGGCCTCGGCACGCCGATCAAGATGAGCCGCACGCCCGGCGGCACCCGCGCCGCCCCGCCGCGCTTCAACGAGCACGGCGCGGCGATCCTGGCTGCGCACGGCTTCACGGAGGAGCAGATCGCGGAGCTCGCCGCGACGGGGATCGTGGTCGAGAAGCGGCGTTGATCAAGGTCATGTCGCGCGCCGTCGAAGCCGGGCAGAACGCACCCATGGTGGACTGCGACATCGCCGTCATCGGCGCCGGCCCGGCGGGCCTGTCCTTCGCGCGCGCCCTGGCCGGCAGCGGGCTCCGCGTCACGCTGGTGGAGCGCAGCCCGGAAGCAGCACTCGCCGATCCCGCCTTCGACGGGCGGGAGATCGCGCTGACGCACCGCTCCCAGGCGCTGCTGCGCCAGCTCGATGCCTGGGACCGCATCCCCACCGCCGAGACATCCCCGCTGCGCCAGGCGCGGGTGCAGGACGGCGCCTCCCCCTTCGTGCTGGATTTCGCGCCGGGGGCGGGCACGGCGCTCGGGCAACTCGTGCCGAACCACCTGATCCGCCGCGCGCTGTTCGACAGCGTCCAGGCGGCAGGCTGCGCGACTCTCGTCGCCGGCGTTGCGGTCGCGGCGGTGGAGACCTCGCCCAAGGGGGGCAGGCTGACGCTGTCGGATGGACGCGTGATCCGCGCCCGGCTGGTCGTCGCGGCCGATACGCGCTTCTCCGAGGCGCGGCGCCAGATGGGCATCGCCGCGACGATGCGCGACTTCGGGAAGTCGATGCTGGTGGCGCGCGTCGCGCATGAGAAGCCGCATGGCGGCATCGCCACCGAATGGTTCGGCCATGGCCAGACCGTCGCGATGCTGCCGCTGGCGGGCGACGTGTCCTCGGTGGTCCTGACGCTGCCCGCGCGGCTGATCGATGCGCTGATGGCCATGACGTCCGAGGAATTCGGCGCGGAGGTCACGCGGCGCACCGATGCGCGCTGGGGCGCGCTGACGCTCGCCGGCACGCGCCACGCCTATCCCCTGGTCGCGACCTATGCGCATCGCTTCGTGGGAACGCGCTTCGCGCTGCTGGGCGATGCGGCGGTGGGGATGCATCCCGTCACCGCGCATGGCTTCAATTTCGGCCTGGCCGGCGCGCATCGCCTGGCCGAGGCGATCCGCGGCGCTGAGGCGCGGGGCCGCGACATCGCCGATCCGGGCGCGCTGCTGCGCTACGAGTTGGCGCATCGCCGCGCCACCTGGCCGCTGTTCACGGCGACGAATGCGATCGCGTCGCTCTACACCGACGACCGCGCCCCGGCGCGCGCGCTGCGCGGGGCGGTGCTGCGGCTGGGTGCTGCGCTCGGGCCGGTGCGGCGGCTCGTCACGGCGCAGCTGATGGAAGCGCGGCCGGCCTGATCCCGCATACCGGACCAGCGCAACGGACGGATGGTGCCGGCCCCCCGGGACCGGGGAGAAGGGCACCATGCCGGGCCCGATGACGCCGCAGCTTTGGGGAATGCTGGTCTTCCTCTCGGTGATCTGGGGGGCGTCCTTCTTCTTCGCCGCCGTCGCGCTGACCGGCTTCCCGCCGCTGACCATCGTGCTCGGCCGCGTCGGCATCGCGGCGCTGGTGCTGGCGCTGACCTGCCGGGTGATGGGGCTCGCCCTGCCGCGCGGCCGCGCGGCGTGGCTGGCCTGCGCGGGGATGGCGCTGCTCAACAACGTCGTGCCCTTCTCGCTGATCATCGCGGGGCAGATGTTCATCCCCTCCGGCCTCGCGGCGGTGGTGAATGCGGCGACGCCGGTCTTCGGCGTGCTGGCGGCCCATTTCCTGACGCGCGACGAGCCCGCCACGGCGCACCGGCTGGCGGGCGCGCTGATGGGGCTCGGGGGGGTTGCGATCCTGGCGGGGCCGGCGGTGTTCGTGGCGGGCGGCGCGGCGGAACTGCTCGGCATCGCGCTCTGCCTCGGCGCCTGCCTGTCCTACGGGCTGTCGGGCGTCTGGTCGCGGCGCATCGCGCGGGAGGGGCTGAAGCCGCTGCCGACGGCGGCGGCGCAGTGCATCGCCTCCACGCTGCTGGTGCTGCCGGTGGTTCTGGTGGTGGACCAGCCCTGGACGCTGCCCGCGCCGCCGGTGCAGGCGGTCGCGGCGGTGATCGCCTTCGGGCTGTTCCCGACCGCGCTCGCCTATGTGCTGTTCTACTGGGTGATGGCGCGGGCCGGCGCGACGAATGCGATGCTGGTGACGCTGCTGGTGCCCGTCACCGCCATGCTGCTCGGCACGCTGGTGCTCGGCGAGGTGTTGGCGCTGCGCCATCTGCTGGGCATGGCTGTGATCGCGCTCGGGCTGCTGGTGATCGACGGGCGGCTGGTGGCGAAGCTGCGGGAGCGGCTCAGGGCCAGGTGAAGCGCCGCGCCATCCATTGCTGCTCCTCGGTTTCCGCGGCGTGCGGCAGGTAGTGGCGGCGCACATAGTCCAGCGCGTCGCCCTCCACCCCCGCGGCACGCGCGAGGCAGGCCATGAACAGCCCCGTCCGCCCGATGCCGGCGCGGCAGCCGACATGCACGGCGCGGCCTGGCTCGGCCTTCAGCTGCGCCAGCACCGCCGCCACCGCGCGCTTCAGCGCCACCGGGTCGGGCAGGCCGAAATCGGGCGTCGGCAGCTTCACATCCGCGAGCCACGCCTTCTCCGCCTGCATCTCCAGGCAGACCCCGAAGGCGCCGTCGGGGATGGCGTCGAAGGGGCCGCCGGTGATCGTCACCGCGCGGCCGCCCACGACCAGCGGCAGCTGCCCGCGCACCCTCACGGCTGCGCCGGCATGCTGCGGAGATAGGCGACGAGGTCCGCCAGGTCCTGCCGCGACATGTCGCGATAGGCGGAGAAGGCCATCGGCGGCGCGAGCTGCCGCCCATCGCGGGAGACGCCCTGGGTCACGGCGCGGATGATCTCCGCATCGCTCCAGCCGCCGAGCCCGTTGTCATGCGGCGTGATGTTGCGCGCCACAGAGACGCCCCAGGGCCCGCGGAACTCCATGCCCCCCGCGCCGAGCCGCGCCATGTCGGACTGCCCGGTCGGCAGCATCGGCGTGTGGCATTCCAGGCAATGCGCCACCGCGCCCGCGAGGTAGGCGCCGCGCGCCACGGGCGTGTCGGCGGGTGGCGGCACGCTGGTCACCGGCGGGCCGTAGGCCGGCGGCAGCGGCATGCGGTAGACACTGCGTTCCGTCGCGTTGCGGACCGGCGGCACGGTGCGGAGATAGGCGACCATCGCCGCGAGGTCGCGATCCGCGAGGCCGCGGTAGAAGCCGAAGGGCATGGGTGGGCCGATCAGGCTGCCATCCGGCCGCTTGCCCTCGCGGATCGCGGTGGCGAGCTGCGCGTCGGTCCAGCGGCCGATGCCGGTCTCGGGGTCGGGGGTGATGTTGGGGGCGACGGCGCGGAAGGGCGGCTCGTCGAACACCGTGCCGCCGGAAAGGTGCCGCCCCGGCAGCGGGCCCTGCGGGCCCATCGGCGTGTGGCAGTTGCCGCAGGCGCCGGTCACCTCGACCAGGTAGCGGCCCCGTTCCAGAAGCGCCGCATCCTGCGCCGCGGCGGGCGCGATGACGGCTGGCGCGGCGCCGGACGCCGCAAGGCACAGCGCGGCGAGCGCCGCGCGCATGGTGGTTCGCATCGACCTTCCTCTCCCCAGCGCCCGGCCGCGCGCGGGGATGCTGCACGACGCCCGCGCGCCGTGCAACGCGTGAAGAGGTCAGGCCGTCGCGGGGGGCGGCGGCGGGGATTCGGCGACCAGCGCCTCGGCCTCGGCCTTCAGCGCCAGGTAGGACCGGACGGAGAAGGGCAGCATGCCGAGATAGATGATCCCCGCCGCGGCCAGCGCCGCCCAGGGCTCGGCGACCAGCAGCGCGACATAGGCGCCGACGCCGAGCAGCACGGGCAGCACCACCGCGCGGGGGACCTTGAAGTTCTTGAACGACCAGGTGGGCAGGGTGCTGACCATCATGCCCCCCACCACGACCAGCACCGTGCCGACCAGGACCGGATGGCGGAACGCGCCGGCGAAGCCGTGCCAGCCCCATTCGCCGAGAGCGAGCGCGCCGAACAGCGGGAACAGCGCGCAGCCCGCGCCGGCCGGCGCCGGGACGCCGGTGAAGAAGTTGTAGGCATAGGCGGGCTTCGGCTTCTCGAGCCCGACATCGAGCGAGGCGTTGAACCGCGCCAGCCGCAGCGAGGAGCAGACCGCGAAGAGCAGGCAGGGAATGAAGCCGAGCGGCCCCACCGTCTGCATGGACCACAGGTACAGCACCAGCGCCGGCGCGACGCCGAAGGACAGGAAGTCCGCCAGGCTGTCGAATTCCGCGCCGAAGCGCGTGGTGGCCTTGAGCAGCCGCGCGAGCCGCCCGTCCAGCCCGTCGATCACGCCTGCCACGACGATGAAGGTCGCCGCCGGCGCCCAGCGCCCGTCGATCGCGAAGCGGATCGCCACCAGCCCGGCGCAGAGGCCGAGCATGGTCAGGATGTTCGGGATCAGCCGGTTGAAGGACAGCCCCTCGAAGCGGGGCCGCCGGCGCAGGCGCGGCAGCGGCCGGCGCGGACGCGCGCCGTCGCTCATCGCGCGAGCACCACCGGGGGCAATTCCGCGATCACCGTCTCGCCGCCGATCATCGTCTGGCCGACCGAGACCAGCGGCGTCACGCCTTCCGGCAGGTAGACATCGGTGCGGCTGCCGAAGCGGATGATGCCGAAGCGCTCCCCGGTCTGGACCGTGTCGCCCTCGCGCACATGGCACAGGATGCGGCGTGCGATCAGGCCGGCGATCTGCACCACCGCCAGGTCGCGCCCGTCGGTCGTGCGGATCGCGAGCGCGTTGCGCTCATTGTCCTCGCTCGCCTTGTCGAGGGCGGCGTTGACGAAGGCGCCGGGGCGATAGGCGATGCGGGTGATCCGCCCCTCGATCGGGGCACGGTTCACATGCACGTCGATCACCGAGAGGAAGATCGCGACCCGCCAGCGCGGCGTCTCGCCCAGGCCGAGCTCGGCCGGCGGCACGGCGGGGCCGACCAGGACCACGCGCCCGTCGGCGGGGGCGACCACCACGTTGTGGCGCGTGGGCGCGACACGTTCGGGGTCGCGGAAGAAGTAGAGGCAGAAGGCCGTGAAGGCGGCACCCAGCCAGAACAGCCAGGAGCCGAGCAGCAGCCAGCCGATGACGGCAACGGCGATGCCGCCCCAGATGAAGGGCTTGCCCGCCGGATGCGGCTTGGCGAGGACCATGCGGATGGTGGAGGTCAGGCTCATGGCCCCGGTTATGGTCCCTTCACCACTTCCGGACAACAAGGCGGCATGGACGCCCCCCTCGTTCAGCCCCCTCGACCCGGCATGGCCGGCCCGCCGGCCTGCCATGATCCGCCCTTCCGGCACGGTCCCTTCCTGGTCGAGCCCGATGGCGCGCTGGTGCCGCAGCGCGGCTCAGCGCTGCGCTTCGCCTGGCGCGGCCGCCCCTGCGAGGCGCGGCTGGCCGATGGCAAGGTGAGCCTGGCGGCCGGCGCCGGGATGGTGCCCTACACGGCGGAGCGCCCGGCGGACCGCCCCGGCGCCTTCGCCGCGATCGGCAGCCTGCCGGCCGCGCTGCCGGCCGGCTGGCGGCTGCGCCTGCTGCCGGACCACCGCCTGCGGCTGGAAGCGGAAGCGGCGCTGCCCGCGCCGACCACCGCCATCGCGCTGGTCGGCGCGCTGGTCGGCTTCGCGCTGGCGCTGGACCCCTATCTGGACCGGCTGGAATCCGCCGGCGTGATGGCGCCGCCGGGGGCAGCCATTCCCGGCACGGCGAAGACCTGACCGGGGAAGATCAGCCGCGGATTGCGGATCTGGTCCCGGTTGGCCTCGTAGATCACTGTGTAGCGCACGCCCCGCCCATAGGCGGCGCGGGCCAGGCGCCAGAGGTTGTTGCCCGGCTGCACCACGACGCGCCCCTCCGCGATGCTGCCTTCGGGCAACTGGTCGCGCTGGAAGGGCACCTCGATCCGCGCGGCGACTGCGCCGGCGGCGGCCAGTTGGTCGACCCGCAGCCGGTGCCGCCCGACCTCCACCTCCTGCTGCGGCGCCATGGTCCAGCGGCCCTGCCCGTCGGCCTGGGCGTCGCCGGCGTGGCGGTCGTTGACATAGACGCGCACCGTCGCGTTGGGCTGGGCCGAGCCGGCGAAGCGGATCGCGCCATCCTGGTCGTAATCCACCTGGTCGAGCGCCAGGCCCTGCTGCGCCGCCGGGCCCTGCAGCACACGCGGCGTCGCCTGGGTGGCTGGCAGCAGCACGACCAGCGGCTGGGCGGGCGCCGGCGGGGTCTCCGCGCGGCGGGGCTCCTCGGCAGCAGTGTCGCCCGGCGCGGGCTGTTGCGCGGGCGCCTGGGCGACGTCCTGGGGCGCCGGCGCGGCGGGGGCGGCCGGCTGCGCCTGGGGCTGCGCCGCCTCGGGCCGGCGGGCCGGTTCGGGGCGCGGCGCCTCTGCCAGCGTGGGCTGCGGGTCGGGCACCACGACGACAACGGTGTCGGGACCCGCCACCTCCTCGCCGCCGCGGCGGGAGAGCAGGGTGAACTGGCGCGTGCCGGGGCGCAGCGGCTCGGCCGGCAGGATCACCCATTCGCCGCGCGCATCGGCGCGGGCGCGGCCGATCTCCCGCCCATCCTCGAGCAGGAGGACCTCGGCGCCGGGGGCGGCGCGGCCGGCGATCACGGCGACGCCGCGCGCGCCGATCCGCACGACGTCGAAGCGCGGCGGCTCCGGTGTCGGGGCGGGCGCGGCCTGCGCCGGGGCGGGCTGTGTGGGGGCCGCGGCCTGTGCCGCGGGGGTCGATGGCGCGGGGGATGTCGGTGCGGCCTGGGACGATGTCGGGGCCGGCGTGGGCTGGCTGCGCGGCGCCTCGGTCGGTTGCGGCGCCGGGCGGGCGGCGGGCGGCGGCGCGGCGGGCGGCGCGGCGGTGGTCGCCGGACCGGAAGCGGGCGCCGGCGCGTCACCCAGGAAACGGGCAGCCAGGAAGGCCGCCATCCCCGCGGAAACCACGGCGACGATCAGGAGCGCGCGCGCGCTGGACGTCATGACCCCGTAACTACGGGCTCGCCCCGTATCCGGACAAGTGTTCCCGTCAAATCAATACGCTGTCAGCGCAACAAAAAGGCGA
>Ga0315900_10010407_pt1 | contig 11643 bp, 11 predicted proteins | sample LakEriMetagenome_FD_203521 | JGI IMG/M metagenome (GOLD analysis project Ga0315900, IMG submission 203521) | Freshwater fungal communities from buoy surface, Lake Erie, Ohio, United States - Buoy 12 MA114 | ecosystem: Environmental > Aquatic > Freshwater > Lake > Lake biofilm | place: USA: Lake...
AAACTGGGATCAGCCTTTCCAAAAGCTGCCGAACTTGCAAAAGAAAATATACAGTTCCGAATTGCAACGGATTCAGAAGGTTTTGAGCGGCTGTTGCATCAGTTGAAAGATATTCCCAATACCGAAGAACTGTGTTCCTATGCACGGATGCAACAGGGGGAAATCTCTGGTACCGAAGGGTATCCTTTTGTACGAACGCCAACACCGTATTCGGATGTAAAACCCGACCTCAAAAGTCGGCTTGAGATGTATGTCATCTCAGCGAGCAAATTACAGCAGCAGATAAGAATTGGGCAAACCACATTGAATGATAGCAGCGCAGAACTCATCAAAAACGGGGAAGAGATATGTGCTTCGCTTCTTCGTGATATGGATGCGGGAGTTACATCCCCCGACATGAAACAAAAACTGGAACGCCTGCTTCCTGCGATGGACATGCTCGCATTCGCATATTTGAAAATGAATGAACCAACCGTATTAGGAATCGCGCAGACACTGATGTATAGCAGAACGATGATTGGGGGTATGCCACCTCACAATATCCAGCAGCATCTTAAATCCAGATATCCTGAAATACACGCAGCTTGCGAGAGCCAGTTTGATGACAATCACTCGTTTTTCGGCGGGTCGATAATCGATGTAATTGCTGCAAACGAAAAAAAATTGCAGCGATAGAGCGAATCCCTATCCTTTTGCAACCGCATCTAGTGCCTTCAGATGCTTCAGGATGCCTTCCAGCTCATGCAACTTAATCATGTTCGGTCCATCGGATGGGGCGTTATCCGGGTCCTGATGTACTTCCATGAACAGACCTGCCACACCAACTGCAACAGCGGCTTTGGCGATGGTAGGAGCCAGATCACGGTTTCCACCCGAAGACGTTCCCTGCCCACCTGGTTTTTGCACGGCATGCGTGCAATCCATGATGATCGGATAACCGGTCTGCTGTGCCATAATCGGCAGTCCGGTGAAATCCACCACCAGCGTGTTATAGCCAAACGATGCACCGCGCTCAGTCAGAAGAATATTTTTATTGCCTGTGGATTCGACTTTATCCGCGACATTTTTCATATCCCATGGTGCTAGAAACTGACCTTTTTTCACATTCACCACTTTGCCGGTGTTACCGGCTGTGAGCAGCAAGTCGGTCTGGCGGCATAGGAACGCAGGAATCTGGAGAATATCCACGAATGGCGCAATTTCCTTACACTGTTCTTCCGTATGCACATCGGTGAGCACCGGACAGCCAATTTTCTCTTTGATCTCACGAAACACCGGCAGCGAATTCTCTAATCCAAAACCACGCTTGCCCTTAAGGCTGGTGCGGTTGGCTTTATCAAACGAGGTTTTATAGACAAACGAAATAGAGAGTTTATCGGCAATCTCAGCCAGTTTGGATGACATCATCAGCGCGTGGTCGCGTGATTCCATCTGGCATGGCCCCGCGATGAGTACGAAAGGAAGATCGTTGCGGAAGGTAACCTTGCCGATGCTAACGGTACTGGACATAAGATGATGGCTCAAAAGGGTTAATCAGCTTGATTTGCAATTCTTTAAAATCTTTTACATTGCGTGTCACGAGAATACAATCATTGACCAGTGCCTGCGCCGCAAGCTGAAGATCAATCATGTGATGGTTTTTCAAATGCCGCGCAGTCAATTGGCCCCATTTATGAGCCGCATCACGGGTAAAATCGAGAATTCTATTTGCATATCGGCTTTCAAGCTCCAGCAACCATTCTTCATAGCGCGCGGCACGATCAGGATCGGACTTGCGCTTTATTTCCACCCCACGCCGTATTTCTCCCAAAGATAACACACTGATGAAGATGCGCTCGGATTCTACTTGTTTTACCCATTGGATTACGTTCTGGTCTCTTCGGTTCTTCTGAAATTCAGATAGAATATTTGTATCAAAAAGATAGTTCACAACCCCGTATCCCGCGCCGGTGAATCCAGACGACCAAAAAGATCCTCGCCGTCCGTCTCAACGGAAGGCATTCTCATCAAAAAGGAAACAAAATCGTTTTTCTTCTTTTTTGTGTTTGGGGTGTAGTCCTCGACAGGAATTACGACCACAGCGGGTTTACCGTGACGCGTAACCATCTGTGGTGCGCCTTCACGCACTACTTTATCCACCAGCGAACTGAACTTATTCTTTGCATCCTGCAACTGCCATACATCCATATTTGCCTCTACATTAATCTAGACAGTCTAGCCTGAATTATAGCGAATGTCAAGAGCTGGAAAGGCCAGCTACCAGGTGATAAGCTTCAATGCTTCACCTAGATTCAGGCAGTCGTTTAAGCGGGCATAATGATCGTAAGAACCTGTTTCGATATAGCGGGCCAAATGATTTTTATGATAAATATTCAGCAAGTTAAGCTATTCAACGTTTGTTGATCTAGTGGGGTCATTCTCCTTTCCAAACAGAGATCATATGCACATTCTAGATCGTGCCTAATCTTTACCACATCATTTAGTGGGGCGTCATTTTTGAGCAAAAATGATTTTAGATACAATTCAAATGCATGACAAAAAAGGTAAAGCTCTGGAGCTGATAGTAGTTTTTCGGTCAGCACACAATTTGCGTTAGAAACTTTTGGCTGTGTAAGCGTTTTAGCTGCTTCAAAATACTCTTCAGCAAAGTGGTATAGGCCTTTATGTGTAGTTCTATCCGAACTCGTCAAGCCGCTTTTCTCGCTTTCTGTGACTGGGCAATTGCCGCTTCGACGAAGGATTTAAACAGCGGATGCGGTGCGAAGGGGCGCGATTTGAATTCCGGATGGAACTGTACTCCCACAAACCACGGGTGATTCTCCATCTCAACAATCTCGGGCAGTTCGCCGTTTGGAGATAAGCCGGAGAAAGTGAGTCCCGCTTTTTCGAGCTGTTCACGGTACGCTATATTAACTTCGTAGCGATGGCGATGACGCTCGCTGATTTTCTGTCCGCCATAAATGGAGGCAACGCGCGATCCGGTTTTGAGTTCAGCATCGTACGCGCCAAGACGCATCGTGCCGCCCATGCCATCATGTTTGCTGCGGCGTTCGCGGATGGTGCCTTTGGTCCATTCGGTCATGATACCGATGAGTGGACCGCGCTCATCCTTGGATTCGTAATCGCCAAACTCGCTGGACGTCGCTTCCACAAGACCCAGCACATTACGCGCATGTTCAATCACCGCGATCTGCATCCCGAAGCAGATGCCAAAATAGGGAATCTTATGCTCTCTGGCGTATTTTACCGCCGCAATTTTACCTGCAACACCGCGCTCACCAAATCCACCCGGGACCAGCACAGCATCCATATTCTTTAGTTCTTTAGCAACATCGAGCTTTTCGAATCCCTGCGCATCTATCCAGTGCAAATGTACTTTGGCGTGATTTGCGATACCCGCGTGATCGAGTGCTTCACCCAATGATTTATACGTATCACCCATCCCCATATATTTGCCAACGATTGCAATATGGGCTTCGGTTGCCGGGGCGGATATGCGCTCATTAATTGTCGTCCATTTGCTTAAATCCGGCACTTGGGATGCATCCAGACCAAAATGTTTCAACACCTGAACATCAAGCCCCTGCTCATGGAAGAAATGTGGTGCCTGATAAATGGATTTTACATCCAGAGCTTGTATCACGCATTCCTGCGCAACGTTGCAGAATTGTGCGATTTTATTACGCTCGGACACTGGTATCTCGCGTTCAGCGCGGCATAACAGAATATCTGGCTGAATGCCAATTGAGCGCAGCTCTTTCACAGAATGCTGCGTCGGTTTGGTCTTGAGTTCCTTGGCAGCAGCAATATAGGGCACCAGCGTCAAATGCATGAACAGCACCTGCGAACGCCCCATCGAATAGCCCAGCTGGCGGATGGTTTCAAGGAACGGCAAACCCTCGATATCTCCTACTGTTCCACCAATTTCACACAAGACGAAATCTTCATTGTCCGTGTCTTTAATGATGAACTCCTTGATGAGGTCCGTCACATGCGGAATGACCTGAACGGTTCCGCCGAGATAATCGCCCCGGCGTTCTTTCGTAAGAAGCAGTGAGTAAATCTGACCCGTAGTGACGTTATCGCTTTTCTTGGCATCAACCCCAGTGAAACGCTCGTAATGGCCAAGGTCCAAATCGGTTTCCGCACCGTCATCGGTTACAAATACTTCACCGTGTTGCGTTGGATTCATCGTGCCGGGATCGACATTCAGATACGGATCCATCTTGCGCAGACGCACCTTGTATCCACGCGCCTGCAACAACGAAGCAAGGCTGGCGGAAGCGAGTCCTTTCCCGAGGGATGAAACAACGCCGCCAGTAATAAAAATGAAGCGTGCCATAAATTACTCAGGTTTTGGCACAGATGGCGACTGCTTGGGTGCGGCAGGCTTTTCTTCTGCTTTCGGCACACCAGTGACTGGTGCCGATGAATCCGGCTTCGGCACACCCGCAGAACCCGTATCCGGAGTAGCCGGGGTCGCAGCCGGAGCACTCTGTTCTTTGGCCAGACGCTCAGCAATCGTTCCCGTATCGCGGTTGTGCGCTACAATAATTCCAAGTGCGAGACTGTTGATAATGAACGCGGTAGCAAGAATTGCGGTCAGGCGGGTCATGAAGTTCGCTGCACCACGACCGGTTACTAAGCCCGACATCGAGCTGCCACCGCCGCCTAAACCACCCAGACCGTCTGCATCGGTGCGCTGCACCAGAATGACAATAATCAATGCCAGTGTGATAAATACGTGAAGCAACATCAATACCGTGTACATAAGCCTAACACTCTTACTTTCTTGTTTCTGCCGCAGCAGATATGATTGCGTTGAATTCGTCCGATTTCAGACTTGCCCCACCGACCAGCACACCGTCCACCCCATCGAGCGAGAGAATCGCGTGCGCGTTGGAAGGCTTAACGGAACCGCCGTAAAGAATGGGGGTTTGGAATTCGCCCCCTGATGTAGCACAAGAAAGCACAGAGGCAATATGTTTATGCATCGCGACAATATCCTCTGATGTCGGCACTTTTCCGGTTCCGATTGCCCATACCGGCTCATACGCGACAAGAAACGGTTTTTCGGGGACTCCGCCTAACAGAATGGAGGCTTTTAGCTGTTTTTCTACCACCGCGAAATGCGTACCAGCCTCACGCTCGGCGAGGGATTCCCCAACGCATACCACTGGAGTTAATCCGGCGTTCTGCGCGGCAAGTAACTTCGCAAACACCACTGAATCACCCTCAGAATGGTAGGTACGACGCTCCGAATGACCAAGAATCACATATCCACACCCCATATCACGGAGCATTCCGGCACTGACATCACCCGTGTACGCCCCTTCTGGATGAGGTGAGCAGTCCTGAGCACATAAGCCGATGAATGGACTAAGCGACAGCATTTCAGATACCAGTGCAAGCACTGGGTAAGAGGGTGCAAGCACCACCTGAGGAGGATGAGAAATATCACGCACATGTGCGGATATTTCGAGTGGAAGCGACTGAGCCAGCTTGCGCGAGCCTGTCATTTTCCAGTTTCCAATCACCCATTTTTTCTGCATGGCCATTTTTTCTGTATGGAATGGCACGGGTCGTATCACAGAGCCAGCGGACAATCTACAAATATCCCTTTTCAGATAGGATTTCCTAGTGTAAATCCCTCACAAACCTCTTTATTTTATAGGATTTTGTAACCATATGATGAGTATGATGCGCGAAACGGCCAGCGGTTGGGTGGTCAAGGTTCTGATTGGCCTCCTGGTATTGAGTTTTGCCGCGTGGGGCATCGGTGATATTTTCACCCATGCGCAGCGCGATACAACCATCGCAAAAATCGGCGGCACCAAGATCACACTGGGTGAGTTTCAGCAGGAGTATCAGCAGAAAATCTCCGAACTGAAAATGATGATGGGCGCATCATATAACCCGGAGTTCATCAAAAGCCTGAATATGGGACAGCAGACCTTAAACAGCCTGATAGACAAAACCCTCATTACCAAAGAATCCGAAGCGCTCGGGCTTATGATCGGGGAGGATGCGATTCAGGATGAGATTCGTTCCAACCATAATTTCCAGAACGAATCGGGGCGGTTCGACCTTGCGGTCTTTCAGCGCGCGCTTCAGAATGCACAGATTTCTGAAAAGACCTATTACGACGGACTCAAGATGCAGATCAAGGCCGAGCTCATGTTAGGCGCGCTATCCGGCAAGCAGATGCTGCCTGCCTCGTTGATTCAATACACTCTGTCACAGAAACTCGAAAAACGCGAAGCGAGCGTTGTTGTTATTCCTGCCAGCTCCGTCGGGACAATTCCAGAACCTTCGGATAAAGAAATCAACGAATTATATGAACAAACCAAACATACCTATACTGAAAGCGAATACCGCGAAGGGAAATACATTACCGTTCCATTCGCAGACGTTCTCGCCAGTGTAACCGTTTCTCCAGAGGATGTTTCAAGGTCCTACAAGGATCGTATTGAGGATTTCCGCCAGCCGGAAAAACGCGGTCTTGAGCAACTGCTCTACGACACGAAAGAGAACGCGGAAAAGGCCTATGCACTTCTGGCCGAAGGCAAAACCGTTGCCGAAGCTGCAAATAAGTTTGCTCCTCAGAATGCCGGTAAGCTGTCACTGGGTGAGTTACGCAAAGCGGAACTGCCTGCACAGGCTCGCGAAATTGTGTTTGCACTGAAAGAAAAGCAATTCTCGAAACCCGTGCAATCGGATTTCGGCTGGCACATTTTTTATGTGCTGAAAATCATACCGGAAGGTGTTTCGCCACTTGCGTCGGTGCAAGCCCGAATTGAGGCAGACCTCAAGCAACACGAGGCCGAAGAAAGCCTGTACAAAACGGTCAATACGCTTACCGACTCGCTCGCTGCGGGCTCCTCGATTGAGGCTGCAGCCAAAGAGGTGGGCCTAAGCGTTGGCATTATACCCTCTATCGACAAAAATGGCATGACGCCACAAGGGAAAAAAGTAGATTCCATTCCTTCGTATAGCAACTTTGTGTCCACTCTCTTTAACACGGAGGAAAAAAATCAATCCGCAATCACCATGGCGCAGGACGGTTCGCATTTCGTCGTGCAGACAGATAAAATTGTTCCGGAGCGGATCAAATCCCTTGCCGAAGTAAAGCCACTCGTTATTTCCGCATGGAAACAACAACGCGCATCGACCCTGCTTCGAGAAAAAGCCGATGCACTTGCGGCCTCCATGCAGAAGCTGAAACCGCAGGAGGCGATCGAAGCATCCGGTCTGAATGTTTCGTTGCAATCCATCGGCACCATCGCACGTGATGCCACGAAATCCGAAAAAATCAAAACACCCCTGCCCGTTGCACTCGTGGAGCAGCTGTTTGCACTATCCCGCAGCGAAGTCACCTCTGCCGTTCCTGCTGAAAACGGGGGGTATATAATCGGGGTCGTGAATGAAATCCTCCCACCGCAAAACGAGGATGTTGCCAAAGCGACGACCGAGCGCGACCAGCTGGCAGAATCGCTCAGGCAGCAATATCAAGGGGAACTGTATCTGCAATATATTCGCTTCCTGCGTGATAAATATAAGGTACAGGTGTATGAAGACCGCCTTCCAACTAACCTGACCAATGAATAGCGCGTTTCCGATATTCCCGTCTGCTGACGATTTTACGGCTGCATTTGCACGCAACCAACCGCAACTTATCTGGACGAAATGGATTTCCGATCTGGATACGCCGGTGTCGAGCATGCTTAAGCTGTACCACCAGCAATCCCCGTGTTTCCTGCTCGAATCCGTTCAGGGAGGCGAAGTGCGGGGCCGCTACTCGATCATTGGGCTTGAGCCGGATCTGATCTGGAAATGCCGTGGCAAAAAGGCTGAAATTAATACCAAAGGCACCATTCAGGAAAGTGACTTTGTTCCCTGCAAAGAGGATAGCATCACCTCACTCAAGAAACTGGTGCGCGAATCCACGCTGACCATCCCCGATGCCCTCCCGCCCATGGCCGCCGGGCTTATCGGATTCATGGGATACGACATGGTGAAACTTATGGAACGGTTGCCGGACAATAATCCGGATCCCATCGGGCTTCCGGACTCGGTGTTCATGCGCCCACAGGTGATGGTGATTTTCGATTCCGTTATTGGAGAAGTGTTTATTGTTACGCCTGTCTGGAAAGATCAGATGGGAACATCATCTCCAGAGCAGATTTATGAGAATGCAATCAAACGCATTGATGCGGTAAGCCGGAAACTGCGCACTCCGCTGACACAAGAGTCTATGGCCAAGCCTATACAATCTACTCCCATTGCGTTTGCCCCTCATCTTTCCAAAGAAGCGTATTACGCGATGGTGGACAAGGCGAAAGAATATATCGCCGCAGGAGATATTTTTCAGGTCGTTCCATCGCAGCGTTTCGAGGCTCCTTTCACCTTGCCGCCGTTCTCGCTGTACCGCGCCATACGCCACCTGAATCCCTCGCCTTTTCTCTTTTTCCTCCACTTTGGTGATTTTTCAATGATCGGCTCCAGCCCGGAAATTCTGGTGCGGCTTAGAGACGATAAAGTGACAATCCGCCCGATTGCCGGAACACGCAAACGGGGAGCAACGACGCATGAAGATCAGGAACTCAAGGCCGACCTGCTTGCAGACCCTAAGGAGGTTGCCGAGCACCTTATGCTACTTGATCTGGGGCGCAACGATGTAGGGCGCATCGCCAAAACCGGGACAGTAAAAGTAACCGATCATATGCAGGTGGAACTCTATTCGCATGTGATGCATATCGTATCCAACGTGGAAGGTGAAATCGACCCTAGGTTCGATGCCATAGACGCACTCATTGCAGGATTCCCGGCCGGCACCGTCAGTGGCGCACCCAAAATTCGCGCGATGGAGATCATCGATGAGCTGGAATCGGAACGCAGAAGCTTTTATGCGGGATGTGTGGGATATTTTTCCGCAGGAGGCAGCATGGATACCTGCATCACGCTGCGCACCGGACTCATTAAGGATGGAAAGCTCTATGTTCAGGCAGGCGGCGGCGTGGTCGCCGATTCCGACCCGCACGGCGAGTATATGGAATCCGCAAACAAGGCTAAAGCGATCATGCGCGCAGCCGAAGAAGCCGTGAGGTTTGTATGAGTGAACAACAGGAAGGTTTTATTCCAAACCATTTCGTATGCGATTTAATAAATGCTGATCAGTTCGCACAAGATATGAAACAATTCGGAAATACCGCTCCATTATATGTTGAGCATTATGGTCCTGTCGTAAGGATTTTTGTTCCTGATGATGATGTTGCGCGCAACGTGTTTTCTCGTTTTCTGAAAGATCAGGTTATCGGTGGCATTACCGATGAAATGGTATCCAAAAGAAAAATCTCCGAGATTTCGTTCGATAACAACAAGTACAAGATTGTCTATTTTCGTTCTGATCGAGGCTTCGTTGAAGCCATGACTAGGTCTGGTATCATCACTCCGGAACAAGAGAATGATTTACAGACGCAAGCTTTCATTGATGGGTTTGTTACGAAACACTCTGGTAAAGCGAGAATACAGTGATCCTCCTTCTCGATAATTACGATTCCTTTACCTATAATCTCCTGCACTATTTAAGTGAGCTTGGAAAAGAGGTGGATGTTGTGCGCAACGATGCCCTTACCGTGGAGATGATCGAAAAGCAGGTAAAGCCGGAAGCCATCGTGATTTCGCCCGGTCCAGGCACGCCTGACGAGTCGGGTATCTGTCTCGAAGTGATTAAAAAGCTCTCTGGAAAAATTCCAATTCTCGGCGTTTGTCTTGGGCATCAGGCAATCGGGCAGGTATTCGGCGGAAAAGTGATTCGCGCACCGAAGCCGATGCACGGGAAAATCAGCCCTGTCACCCATACCGGCAAAGGAGTTTTTAAAGCCCTACCCTCACCGTTCAATGCCACGCGCTACCACTCGTTGATTGTCGAGCGCGAAACTCTGCCCGACTGCTTAGAGATAACTGCGCAAACTGCCGATGGTTTGATTATGGGATTGCAGCATAAAACACTGAATGTCCATGGGGTGCAGTTCCACCCCGAAAGTATTGCCTCCGAACACGGCCATGCGCTGCTTCGCAACTTTGTTGAAGGTGCGTAGCAAATGACGACGGAAACCGTGGTGAATGAGATTCAGAAGTTCATCGTGCAGATTGTCCGGGAATCCAGCCTGAGTGAAGAGCAGTCCGCACGTGCATTTCAGATTATCATGAACGGCGGCGCAACCCCTGCGGAAATGGGCGCGTTTCTGGTAGCACTGAAGATGCGTGGTGAAACGTCAGAAGAGATCACCGGCGCAGTCAAAGCCATGCGTGCCAAGATGGTGAAATTTCATGCACCGGCTAACGCAATTGATACGTGCGGCACCGGCGGAGATGGAAAAAACACCTTGAATGTCTCTACCGCCGTTGCGCTGGTGCTCGCAGCATGCGGACTCCCTGTGGTGAAGCATGGCAACCGCGCTGTTTCTTCTTCCAGCGGCTCCGCGGATGTATTGAAAGCACTGGGCGTAAATATCGATGCCACTCCCGATATACTGCAACAATGCCTTACAAAAACCGGATTCTGTTTTCTGATGGCCCCCAAATTCCATCCTGCCATGCGGCACGTAGCACCGGTGCGTCAGGAACTTCGTATCCGTACCATTTTCAATCTGGTTGGCCCGTTGTCGAATCCGGCAGAGCCAAAATTTCAGTTACTCGGAGTGTTTGATTCCAAATGGCTTGAACCATTGGCGCGCACATTGAACGCTGTGGGCGTAAAACGCGCGTGGGTGGTGCATGGTCACGATGGTGTGGATGAGCTTTCCATCTGCGGAAAATCCAGTGTGATTGATCTGGAAAATGGACAATTAAAACACATTGAAGTTTCTCCCGAGGATGCCGGTCTGGAACCCGCATCGCTGGAAGATATCCGTGGTGGAGATGCAATGTATAATGCAAAAGCACTCGAAGCATTGCTCATGAGGAAGCCCGGTGCCTACCGAAATGCCGTGCTGCTCAATGCCGCAGCCGGTTTGATTATTGCTGGAAAAGCGACAGATCTAAAAGCAGGTGTTCATATAGCGGCAACAGCAATTGACTCCGGAAAAGCACAGGAAACACTGGCTGCGGCCGTCTGGGAAACCAATCAAGGAAAAATCGATGAAAAGCGCGCTTGAAAAAATCTGCGACGACAAGCACGAACATATTGCGCATCGGCAAAAAATCAAATCGATCCATGACTTGCTGGAAGACTGCAAGCAGGTGACCCCGCCCCGTGGATTCACGGCGGCACTGGCGGAAAAAGCCAAACATAAAAAAACCGGCCTTATTGCGGAAATCAAAAAAGCCTCCCCAAGCAAGGGGGTGATCCGTGAGCATTTTGAGCCGGTGGAGATTGCCACCCTATATGAGCAAGCGGGTGCGACCTGCCTTTCGGTGTTAACCGACATCCCCTATTTTCAGGGGGATGATGCCTATATGATTGCCGCACGGCACGTCACCAAACTACCGGTACTACGCAAAGATTTCATGCTCGATCCGTATCAGATTATTGAGTCGCGCGCACTGGGTGCCGATGCGGTACTCCTGATTATGGCGGCACTGGGCGACGAGCAGGCACACGAGCTGGAAGCACTGGCAATGGATCTGGGAATGAGCGTA
>Ga0315900_10010412_pt1 | contig 11639 bp, 8 predicted proteins | sample LakEriMetagenome_FD_203521 | JGI IMG/M metagenome (GOLD analysis project Ga0315900, IMG submission 203521) | Freshwater fungal communities from buoy surface, Lake Erie, Ohio, United States - Buoy 12 MA114 | ecosystem: Environmental > Aquatic > Freshwater > Lake > Lake biofilm | place: USA: Lake...
TCGCGCCGAACCGGCCGAGGAGGCGGATGTGGCAAAGGCACGGCCGCAGCGTGGAGGTCGGCGCGATCGGGATGATCCCCCTCGGCGTCGCAGGCGCCGCGGGTTCTTCGGCCGGCTGGTCATCTGGGGCGTGACCCTGTCCATCTGGGGCCTCATCGTCGTCGCCGGCATCATCGCCTGGTACGCTGCTCACCTGCCGCCGACCCACACGCTCGAGGTGCCGCCGCGGCCACCCAACATTGCGATCCTCGCCGCCGACGGCACCGAACTCGCCAATCGCGGCGATACGGGCGGCGCCGCCGTGCAGTTGAAGAGTCTGCCAAGACATGTGTCGCAGGCACTCATCGCCATCGAGGACCGGCGTTTCCATTCCCATTTCGGGATCGATGTCGTCGGTCTCGGCCGCGCCGTGTTCACCAACCTCACCAACAGGGGCGTGCATCAGGGCGGATCGACGCTCAGCCAGCAGCTCGCCAAGAACCTGTTCCTGACGCCGGACCGAACCCTCGGCCGCAAGGTGCAGGAAGCCCTTCTCGCCCTGTGGCTGGAGCACAACTACTCGAAGGACCAGATTCTCGAGCTTTACCTCAATCGCGTCTATTTCGGCGCCGGCGCCTATGGCATCGAGGCGGCGGCACGCCGGTACTACGACAAGCCCGCGACGGCGCTGACCCTGCAGGAAGCCGCTGTCATCGCCGGGCTCGTCAAGGCGCCCTCCCGCCTCGCCCCGACGCGCAATCCCGAGGCGGCGCAGGCGCGCGCCCAGCTCGTTCTCGCGGCCATGGCCGAGCAGGGCTACATCACGGAGCAGCAGGCGCGGGCCGCCCGCAGCAACCCCGCCCAGGCAAGCCGCACCATCCCCGGCGGCTCCATCAACTATGTCGCCGACTGGGTCATGGACCTGATCGACGATTATGTCGGGAAGGTCGAAACCGATCTGATGGTGGAGACGACCATCGTAGGCCCGGTGCAGCAGGCGGCGGAAGCGGCTCTCGTGGAGGCCCTGAATCGCGGCGGCCAGCGCTACGGCGTCGGCCAGGGCGCCGTCGTCGTCCTCGACCGCGACGGCGCCATCCGCGCACTCGTCGGCGGCCGCGATTATGCCCAGAGCCAATTCAATCGCGCCGTCGCCGCCCGCCGGCAGCCGGGCTCGGCCTTCAAGCCCTTCGTCTATCTTGCAGCCCTTGAACGCGGCCTGACCCCGGACACCATGCGCAGCGACTCGCCCGTGTCGATCGCGGGCTGGCGGCCCGAGAACTACACCCGCGACTATCGCGGCGACGTCAATCTGACGACGGCGCTCGCGTCCTCGCTCAACACGGTCGCCGTGCGGCTCGGCCAGGAGGTCGGTCCCCGGAATGTGGTGCGCACGGCGCAGCGGCTCGGCATCGGATCGGCGCTCGCCGCCAACCCCTCCATCGCGCTCGGCACATCAGAGGTCAATCTCCTCGAGCTCGCCGGAGCCTATGCGCCCTTCGCCAATGGCGGCACGGGCGTCATTCCGCACGTCATTACCCGCATCCGCACCACCAGCGGTCGCGTGCTTTTCGAGCGGCGTCCGATGAACAACGGCCAGGTGGTGGAACCGCGCCATGTCGCCATGATGAACGCCATGATGAACCAGACGACCGTCTCCGGCACCGCCCGCACCGTGCGCCTGCCGGGCTGGATCGTCGCCGGCAAGACCGGCACCAGCCAGGAATTTCGCGACACCTGGTTCGTGGGCTATACTGGCCGCTTCGTTGCCGGCGTCTGGCTCGGCAATGACGACGGCACTCCGACGCGCAGGCTCACGGGCGGTGGCCTTCCCGTGGATGTCTGGAACAGGGTGATGGCCGAAGCCCACCGCGGGCAGCCCATCGTCGACCTGCCGGGCAACTGGCGTTCCTACGATGCGCCCGGACGCATCCTTCCTGGCGACACCCTCGACCAGCCCATGACACTGTCGCGGGTCGAGCCGGGAGGCCAGCGCCGCCCGCAGCGACCGACCGAGGCGGAGGATCGCAGCGCGGTCGTCCGTCCTCAGCCCGGCACCGGATTCCTCGACCGCCTGTTCCGCTGAGCTCCCTTGCGCCATCGTGGCGGAACCCCACATGGAGGCCGTCGGTTGTCCGGCGGAACTGTGGAGAGGATGACGCAATGACCCGGATCGTCTGGTGGGGAGCCTTTGTCGGCGCCGCCTTCTGGTCGGTCTTCGCCTTTGTCGCCTACGCGGTCGTGGACACGGTCGGCACCGGTGCGTCGAGCTACGGCACCGTTCCCGGATTCCCGCCCGAGCCCTTCACCTTCGCCTGGATCGCCGCAAAGGCCCATGGACTGGGTCTGTCGAGCATTGCGGCAGCCTGGCTGATCGGACTTGCGATGATCTTCGGCAGTGCCGCCCTTTTTCAGCGCCTGTTCGGGCGCAGGCGGCCCGCGCTCTCGCCGCCCCCGCGCGGCTGGGGTTCATCGATCCCTTCGGGGAGTCTTGGCGGAACAGCGCCTCCGACGCTGAAGCAGCGCCTGTTTGGTCGCTGAGCGCGCCGCAGCCTGCAGCTACTCGAAGAGCTCCGCGAACTTCAGCTCCATTCCGGCGACAGCGCGCAGGATTTCGTTGAGATGGTGGCTCATGGCGGCCACCGCGCGATCGGCATCGCCATCCTCGATGGCGCGCAGAATGGCGCGGTGCTGATCCACCAGCGGCCCCATCGATCCGGGGGAATGGAGGGTCAGGGCGCAGACCCGGTCCATGTGAGCCTTCTGCATCTCGACCGCGCTCCAGGCCTCGGCGCAATCGGCGCCCTCGGCCAGGGTGATATGGAAAAGGCTGTCGAGCTTCTGGAAGGTCAGGTGATCGCCTTCCGCCGCAGCCTTCTCCTGCGACGCAATCAGGGCCTCGGCACGGTCGCGATAGTGCGCATCGAACCGTTCACAGGCACGCCTGACAATGGCCACCTCGATGGCCTCCCGGATGAAGCGCGCGTCGAGCATCCGTCGCACCGAGAGCTTGACCACCACCGTGCCGCGCTGTGGCTGCACGTCGACGAGGCCCTGGCGCATCAGCGCGATGAAGGCCTCGCGGACCGGCTGGCGCGAGACGCTGAATCGCTCCGCGATCTCGGACTCCGACAACCTCTCGCCGGGGCGGATGGTCAGGTCGATGATCCCGGCGCGCAGATCCCGTTCCACGCGTGCGGCAGCACTCCCGAGGAGTCGCGACGGAGACGGTGCTGGAGCGGCGGCAACCATGGATCGGGCGGATTCCATTTTTGTCTCTTGAACTTCCATACAAGTGCATACTAGAGTTGAACGAGATCGGAAAGCCCGCATTTCGTGGAGCTCCGATCACCATGTTCCCCGCCTCAAGAAGGGAACGTCGTTTCGACCGGGAGGAAACCCATGCTGACACGCCGCACCTTCGTGTCCACCGCCGGCGCACTCGCCGCAACACCTGCCATCATCGGCCCCGCATCGGGCCAGGCCACCGTCACGCTTCGCTCCACCGACATCCACCCCGACGGCTATCCGACCATCGAGGCGGTCAAGTTCATGGGGCAGTTGCTTGAGCAGCGCTCGAACGGACGCATCAAGATCAATGTCTTCCACTCCGCCCAGCTCGGGCAGGAGAAGGACACGATCGAGCAGACGCGGTTCGGCGTCATCGACATGAACCGCATCAACATGGCGCCGTTCAACAATCTCATCGCATCGACCAACGTGCCCTCCCTGCCCTTCATTTTCCGCTCGGTCGCGCATATGCGGAAAGTGATGGATGGCGCCATCGGCGATTCGATCCTCAACGACTTCGCGCCGCACGGGCTCGTCGGCCTCGCCTTCTACGACTCCGGATCGCGGTCCTTCTACAATTCGAAGAAGCCTATCGCGACGCCGGCCGACATGCGCGGCATGAAGATCCGCGTGCAGCAGTCGGACATGTTCGTCGCCCTCGTCCAGGCGCTGGGCGCCAACGCGACGCCGATGAACTTCGGCGAGGTCTATACCAGCCTGCAGACCGGCGTCATCGACGGCGCCGAGAACAACTGGCCGAGCTATGAATCGACCCGCCATTTCGAGGTGGCGAAGTATTATTCGCTCACCGAGCACTCGCTGAGCCCGGAGGTGCTGGTGATGTCGAAGCGCTCCTTCGACAAGTTCAACGCCGCTGACCAGGCGCTCATCCGCGCCGCGGCCAAGGAATCGGTGGCGAAGATGCGCGAACTCTGGGACGCCCGCGAGAAGGCCTCGGAGGCCAAGGTCCGCGCCGGCGGCTCGCAGGTCAATACGGTCGAGAAGCAGCCCTTCATCGATGCGATGAAGCCGGTCTATGACCGCTTCGTCACCAGCGCGCCGATGAAGGACCTCGTCGCGCGCATCCAGGCGGTGACCTGACGCCCACGCTCCCCCACGAGGCCCGTCGCCGGTCAGGCGGCGGGCCTTGCCGTCTGCCCGCCTCTCCGGGACGCAGCCAGCGCGATGCACGCCATCCTTTCCCGTCTCAGTCCGCTTGCCGCCGTGCTCAGCCGTGCGGCCCTTATCATCGCGGGCACCGGTCTCGTCGCCATGACGGTGCTTGTGTTCTGGAGCATCTTCGGGCGCTACGTCCTCAATGACACGCCCACCTGGACCGAGCCGGCCGTTCTCCTCCTGATGAGCTGGTTCATCCTGCTCGGCTCCGCAACGGGCGTGCGGGAGCGAGGCCACATCGGTTTCGAGATCGGTCTCGCCGTATCGCCTCCGCCGGTCCGCTTTGTCCTCAAGCTGGTCACCGAGGCCCTCCTCATCGTCTTCGGCCTCGCCATGACGATCTATGGCAGCCAGCTCGCCATCGGCACCTGGGGCGCACTGACACCCATGATCGGCATCAGCCAGGGCTGGGACTACGTTCCGGTGGCCGTCGGCGGCGTGCTGATCACGCTCTTCTCGATCGAGCGCATCCTGATGGTGCTGACCGGCACCGACGAGACGGCCGCGCCGGTCGGCCCGGGCATCGGCGAGATCTGAGCCATGGAACTCATCATCCTCTTCGGCTCCTTCGCCGTTCTCCTGCTGATCGGAATGCCGATCGCCTTCTGCCTCGGCGTCGCCTCGCTCGCCACCGTCCTCTACATGGACGTGCCGCCGGTGGTGATCTTCCAGCAGATGAACTCGGGCATGAACGCCTTCGCCATGATGGCGATCCCATTCTTCATCTACTCCGGCGACCTGATGATCCGCGGCGGCATCGCCGAGCGGCTGATCGCCTTCGCCGCCTCCCTCGTCGGCCATCTGCGTGGCGGCCTCGGCCAGGTCAACGTGCTGACCTCCACCCTGTTCGGCGGCATCTCCGGGTCGGCCGTCGCCGATGCCTCGGCGGTCGGCGGCCTGATGATCCCGCAGATGGTGAAGCGCGGCTACGACGCCGACTATGCGGTCAACGTCACCGCCAATGCCGCGATCATCGCCCTGCTGATCCCGCCTTCGCACAACATGATCATCTACTCGCTGGCGGCGGGCGGAAACCTCTCGATCGCCGACCTCTTCACTGCCGGCATCGTTCCCGGCCTGATGCTGGCGGCCTCGCTGATGGTCGCCGCCTATGTCGTCGCCCGCCGCCGTGGCTATCCCGCCGAGGCTTTCCCCGGCTGGCTTATGGTGGCGAGGACACTCGTCGTCGCCATTCCGGGCCTTCTCCTGATCGCCATCATCTTCGGCGGCGTGCGCTCCGGCATCTTCACGGCGACGGAGAGTTCCTGCATCGCGGTCGTCTATGCCTTCTTCATCACTGTCGTCGTCTACCGCCAGCTCGACTGGGCAAACTTCGTCGAGGCGACCCTCGGGGCGGTCCGCACCACCGCCATGGTGCTGCTCGTCATCGGCACCGCCGCCGCCTTCGGCTGGCTCATGGCCTTCCTGCAGGTGCCGGCCCAGACCGTCGCCTTCATGAAGAGCATCACCGACGACCCCGTGATGATGCTGCTGCTGATCAACGTGATCCTGCTGTTCCTCGGCACCTTCATGGACATGGCGCCGATGATCATCATCCTGACCCCGATCCTGTTGCCGGTGGTCAAGGCCTTCGGCGTCGATCCGATCCATTTCGGCGTCATTCTCATCCTGAACGCCGGTATCGGCCTCAACACCCCGCCCGTGGGATCGGTCCAGTTCGTCGCCTGCGCCATCGGCAAGGTGTCCATCGGCCAGGCGATGAAGACCATCTGGCCCTTCTATGGCGCCTCGGTCGCGGTGCTGCTCCTCGTCACCTACGTGCCGGCCTTCTCGCTCTGGCTCCCCGCTCTTTTCCGCTGAACGCACCCTCGAGGTCCGCCATGCCCATCGCCGTCCGACAGGCGTCCCATCCCGACGCTGCCAGCGCCTATGACACCACCCGCCTGCGGGCTGAGTTCCTGGTCGAGACGCTTTTCAGGCCCGATGCCGTGGAGCTGACCTACAGCCATGTCGACCGGATCGTCATCGGCGGCGCGATGCCGGTTGCGACGGCGCTCCGGCTCGAAACCGACAAGGCGACCATTGGCCAGGCGACCTTCCTCGCCCGGCGCGAGCTCGGCGTCTGCAATGTCGGCGGCCCTGGCCGGGTCGTCTGCGATGGCGAGACCTTCCGGGTGAACCTGCGCGACATGCTCTATGTCGCCATGGGCACGGTGGAGGTCACCTTCCACTCCGACGACCCTCAGCACCCGGCGAAGTTCTACCTGTTCTCCACCCCCGCCCATGCGCGCCACGCCACGGTGCTGGTGCGCGAGACCGACGCCAACGCCATCGACCTTGGCACGCAGGAACAGGCGAACACCCGCACCCTGCGCCAGTACATCATCCCCGGCCGGGTGCAGTCCTGCCAGCTCGTCATGGGTCTGACGACCCTGAAGCCCGGCAATGTCTGGAACACCATGCCAAGCCATGTGCACGACCGGCGCTGCGAGGCCTATCTCTACTTCGACCTGAAGGACGAGGCCCGCGTCGTCCACCTGATGGGCGAGCCTCGGGAGACACGGCATCTCGTCGTGGCCAACGAACAGGCGATCATCTCGCCGCCCTGGTCGATCCATTCCGGCTGCGGCACGGCCGCCTATTCCTTCATCTGGGCCATGGGCGGCGACAACCAGGACTTCACCGACATGGACATGGTGCCGATGGGGGCGCTGCGATGAAGCCCGGCACCGACATCTTCCTGACCGGCAGCGAAGCGCCCTGGACCGACCTCGGCGGCGGCGTGAAGCGCCAGATCCTGGCCCACGACGCCAGCGTCATGATGGTCCGCGTCATCTTCCAGAAGGGCGCGGTCGGCGCCCCGCATCACCACCCGCACATCCAGTGCACGCTGGTCGCCTCCGGCCGGTTCGAGGTGACGATCGGCGAGCGAAAGGCAGTTCTCGGCGCCGGCGACAGCTTCATCGTGCCGACCGATGCGGTGCATTCGGTCGTGGCGCTGGAGGCAGGCGAACTGGTCGACACCTTCGCGCCCCGGCGCGACGATTTCCTCTGACACGGATCGGTCGGAGGCTCGGGGCCAGCCAGCGCCCGCACACACCTGCCACGCCATCATGGAAACCCTGTCCGGGTGGACGCCGTTGATCCCCTGCCCCACTCTGGTCGGAAACTGGCGGAATCATACGGCATGGAAGCGCTCTTCATCGGACAGACCTACATCGACGTCACCGTCCTGGCGGACGCCATCCCCACGGGCGACGAGAAGGCGGTCGCCAGGGACTACGCCGTGTCCTTCGGCGGCAATGCGGTCACCGCCGCCTTTGCCTGCGCCAAGCTCGGGGTGAAGCCGGACCTGCTGGCCTCCCTGGCCAACGACTGGCTCGGGCAGATGTTCTCGGACATGGCCGCCCGTTACGACATCCCCGTCCACCCACGCGCGGTCAAGCGCTCGTCGCTGTCCTTCGTCATCCCCAACAACGGCAAGCGCGCCATCCTGCGCGCGCGCGACGACAAGTATCTCCACCCCTTCCCGACCCTCAATCTCGACGGCTGCCGCCTGCTGCATCTCGACGGCCACCAGCCGGATGCCGCCATCGCCTATGCGAAGCTTTGCCGGGAGAAGGGCATCCTCACCTCGCTGGACGGCGGCAGCGTGCGCGCGAACACGCCGGACCTGCTCGGCTTCATCGACGTGGCCGTGGTGGCGGAGAGCTTTTGCGAGCAGATGGAGCTCACCCCGGGCGAGATGCTGACGCACCTCCATGCGAAGGGGTGCAGGATCGGCGCAGTGACCCTCGGCGAGCGCGGGATGGTGTGGATCGACGAGAAGGCCGAGAAGCGGGAGATGCCGGCCCTGCCGGTGCCCTCATCGCGCATCGTCGACACCAGCGGCGCTGGCGACGTCTTCCATGGCGCCTATTGCTACGCCTACCTGACGAGGCCGGAGGGCGCCTGGGAGGATCATTTCCGCTTTGCCCGCGGCGCCTCGGCCCATGCCATCCAGTATCTCGGCAACGAGGCGAAGCTGCCTACCCTCGCCGACATCGCGGCGGCTCGCGCCGAGTTCGAGCCGGCCGCCTGATCGGTTCCTATTCCGCCGCGATCGGCAGCGGCGATGCCGGCACGGGATCGTCCGCCGCCTTTTCCTCCGCCTTCGGCTGCGGCCGGCGAACGCGGAACCAGACAGCGTAGAGCGCCGGCAGGAAGATGAGCGTCAGCAGCGTCGCACCGAGAAGTCCGCCGCCGATGGTGATGGCCATGGGGCCCCAGAACAGCGAACGCGACAGCGGGATCATGGCGAGGATGGCGGCCAGTGCCGTCAGCACCACGGGACGGGACCGACGCACCGTCGCCTCGATGATGGCGTCGTAGAGCGAATAGCCGGCTTCGACCTCCTCGTCGATCTGCTGCACCAGGATGACCGTGTTGCGCATGATCATGCCGGCAAGCGCGATGAGTCCGAGCAATGCGACGAATCCAAAGGGTGCATTCAGGAGATTGAGTGAGAAGGCGGCACCGACGATGCCCAGAGGCGCGGTGAGGAAGACCAGCGCCAGCCGCGAGAAGGACTGGAGCTGGATCATCAGCACGGTGAGCATGCCGAGCAGCATGATCGGGAACAGGACGAAGATGGAGGCGTTCGCCTTCTCTGATTCCTCCACCGCGCCGCCCTGCTGGACGCGCACGCCGGCCGGCAGCGAGGCGATGAGATCCTTCAACGCGGCCTGAACCTGGGCGCTGACCACTGGCGGCTGGACGCCATCGGCGACGTCGGCGCGCACCGTCATGGTGAGATCGCGGTTGCGCCTCCAGAGAATCGGGTCCTCCTGGATGAACTCGATGCGGGCGACCTGGGCGAGCGGCACCGGTACCCCGCCGCGGGCGACGATGGTGAGGTCGCCAATGCGGCCGAGATCGACGCGCTCGGAGGGAATGGCGCGCGCGACGATGTCCACCTTCTCGGTGCGGTCGCGCACTGTCGTCACGGTCACGCCGGAGAGCAGCGTCTGCAGCGTCTGGGCGACGTCCTGGACATTGAGACCGAGCGAGCGGGCACGGTCCTGGTCGACCACGAGCCGGACGGACGGCGACTGTTCGTTCCAGTCGAGATGCGGGTCGCGGGCATTGGGGTTGGCGCGCATGATCTCGCGCACCTTGACCGCCGTGTCGCGCACCATGGCGGGCTCGGGACCGATGACGCGGAACTGCACCGGGAAGCCGACCGGCGGGCCGAAGTTGAAGCGGTCGACGCGCACGCGGGCCTCCGACAGGGCACCGGCCGCCACCTCGCGCTCGAGCCGCGTCTTCAGCCGCTCGCGCGCCTCCAGGTCCTTCGCCTGGATCACGATTTCGGCGAAGGATTCGTCCGGCAGCTGCGGATTGAGACCGAGCCAGAAGCGGGGAGAGCCCTGGCCGACATAGGTCGTGAAGGTCTTCACGTCCCGGTCGCCCTTCAGCATGGCCTCGGCACGCTTCGCTGTCTCCAGGGACGCGGTGATGGCCGTGCCCTGCGGCAGGCGCATCTGGAAGAACAGCTCGGTGCGCTCGGAGACCGGGAAGAACTGCTGCTGGACGCGGCCGAATGCGACGACCGAGGTCGCAAAGACGACGACGGTCGCCGCGACCACGAAGAACTTGTGATTGACAGACCAGGCCACGACCCGGCGCAGGCGATTGTAGTTCGGCGTCTCGTAGAGCGCGTGCGGATTGGAGTGGTCGGGCTTCGGAGGCAGGGCCTTGCCGCGCTTCAGGGCACGGGCGACCTTGCGCTGGTACTTGCGCTCCTCGATGGCATGGAAATCGGGGAGGAACTTCGCGCCGAGATAGGGCGTGAAGATCACCGCGACGAACCACGAGACCATGAGAGCGATGCCGACGATCCAGAAGATGGAGCCGGTGTATTCGCCGACGCTGGAATTGGCGAGGCCAACGGGCAGGAAGCCGATGGCCGTGACGAGGGTGCCCGTCAACATCGGGAAGGCGGTGGAGGTCCAGGCGTAGGCCGCGGCCGACAGGCGGTCCCAGCCCTGCTCCATCTTCACCACCATCATTTCCACGGCAATGATCGCGTCGTCGACCAGCAGCCCCAGCGCGATGATGAGGGCACCGAGCGAAATGCGGTGCAGGTCGATGCCGAGCGCGTACATGGCGACGAAAACCATCGCCAGCACCAGCGGCACCGAAAGCGCCACGATGATGCCGGTGCGCCAGCCAAGCGACAGGAATGACACCAGCAGCACGATGCCCAGCGCCTCGAGGAAGACCTTGATGAACTCCGAGATGGCCTTCTCGACCACCTGCGGCTGGTCCGCGATCTGGCCGAGTTCGATGCCGGCCGGCAGGTCGCGGCGGAACTCCTCGCGCGCGGCCGCGAGATCCACCCCGAGCTGGGAGATGTTGCCACCCTTCTGCATGACGACGCCGACGAGAACAGCCTGCTGGCCTTCCTGCCGGATGAGATAGGTGGGCGGGTCCACAACGCCGCGGGTCACGGTGGCGATGTCGCCGAGGCGGAAGATGCGGCCGTTGACGTCGACCGGGGTCGCGGCCACCGCCTCGACCCCGTCCAGCGCGCCGGTCACGCGCAATGGCACGCGCGCGGAACCGGTGTCGATCGTTCCGGCGGGGACGACCGCGTTCTGCTTCTGCAGGCTGTCGAAGATCGCGGAAGCCGGGACACCGAGGGTCGCGAGCTTGGCGTGGCTGAACTCGACGAAGATGCGCTCGTCCTGAACGCCGTAGAGATTCACCTTGGTGACGCCCGGCACGCGCAGCATGCGGCTCTTCAGCGCTTCGGCATAGCGCTTGAAATCGGCGTAGGAAGCGCCCTCTCCGGTGAGCGTGAACAGGACGGAATCGACGTCGCCATACTCATCGTTGACGTTCGGCCCGATAAGGCCGGCCGGCAGTTCCGAACGGATGTCGTCGAGCTTCTTGCGCAACTGGTAGAAAAGCTGCGGCACGTCGCGGGCCGGCGTCTGGTCACGGAACTGGACCTGCATCGCCGTGAAGCCCGGCTTGGTATAGGTCTGCACCCTCTCGAACCAGGGCAGTTCCTGCAGCTTCTTCTCGATCCGCTCGGACACCTGGTCCTGCATCTCGCGCGCCGTCGCGCCCGGCCAGATGGCGGTGACGATCGCCACCTTGATGGTGAAGGACGGGTCCTCGGCGCGTCCCAGCCGCATGTAGGACACGATGCCCGCGCCGACGACGGCGAGGATCATGAACAGGACGAG
>Ga0315900_10010413_pt1 | contig 11639 bp, 10 predicted proteins | sample LakEriMetagenome_FD_203521 | JGI IMG/M metagenome (GOLD analysis project Ga0315900, IMG submission 203521) | Freshwater fungal communities from buoy surface, Lake Erie, Ohio, United States - Buoy 12 MA114 | ecosystem: Environmental > Aquatic > Freshwater > Lake > Lake biofilm | place: USA: Lake...
CTAAGCTATGGAATCTATTTTTATGGGGAATCTTTATTTCGTGCTTTTACACTTTATAAGTGATTTATTTCACTCATAATCATGGTTTTATGAAATATTTGAATTATTTTTGGGGAAACTCCAGTAAACAAATACTGTTTAAAATTGTTTGATTTATTAATTAACTTTGTCAAGTTTTGCAACCCGTTAAAAATACTTTGATTAATGAAACTACTACATATAGTAAGGCAACAGCTTATTTTAAATTAACCAAGTTTAAACTTTCTGCTTTAGTCGTTTTTTCAGCGGTAATTACCTATTTTTCAATTGCTGATAATTTTGAAGCTCAAAAAATAGTAGCCCTTATTGTTGGAGGATTTTTAGTGACCAGCGCAGCAAATGGATTCAATCAAATCATTGAAATGGATTTGGATGCGCTCATGAGCAGAACTAAACTTCGTCCTTTGCCTACAGCCAATTTATCAAAAAAAGAAGCTATTTTATTTTGCTTAATCTTATCCCTTTTTGGTGTCATTGTTTTAGGGTGGTATTGTAATGTATTAAGTGGCATTGTGGGATTTTTATCAATATTTATTTATGCACTTGTTTATACACCTTTAAAATTAAAAACGCCATTTTCAGTTTTTGTTGGTGCTTTTCCTGGTGCTTTTCCAACACTCATAGGTGCCATTGCTGCAGCTGATGGCTTTGGCGAAATTCATTTTTTTGGCGTACTATTATTTTTAATTCAATTTTTTTGGCAATTTCCTCATTTTTGGGCAATTGCTTGGGTAAGTCATGATGACTATCAGCGCGCAGGATTTTTTATGCTCCCTTCAAAAGGCGGAAGAGATAAAAGTTCGAGGGCTCTAATCCTAAAATATACTTTAGCATTGTTTCCCATCTCATTGACCCCCTATTTTTTTGGTTATACTGGCTGGATGTCAGCCACATTGGTGAGTATGATGGACTTGATTTTTATTTTTCAGGCCTTTCAATTATATAAATCAGGAACAATAGAAGATGCCAGAAAACTGATGTATGGTTCATTTATTTATTTACCATTGGTTCAATTAGCATTAATGACAAAATTTTAATATCATCAAAATATGGAAGAAATATATAAACCTAGCCCAACTGTAAAACAAGAATTAGCAGATGCCAAAAAGAAAGCATCTAAGCCATTATTATGGGTTGGCATTATCAGCATCATCATGGTTTTTGCAGGTTTAACAAGTGCTTATGTCGTTCGATCGGATAGTGGAAATTGGTTGATTTTTGATATACCAAGCTCCTTCTATTTGAGTACTGCAGTACTTTTAACAAGCAGTGGTAGTTTATTTTTTGCCTTGCAAATGGCTAAAAAAAATAATCAAACTGCCATCATATTTGGAGTTTTAATAACATTTTTGCTGGGCCTTATTTTTTCTTATTTACAATATCAAGGTTGGTGTCAACTGAGAGCAGCAGGAATAGTCTTTGCTGGCAAATCTGCAAACGCTTCTGGATCTTTTTTATACCTTTTAACTTTTTTACATCTGGCGCATCTACTTGCAGGCTTAATCTCATTGTTGGTTACTTTAAAAAATAGTGTAAAGGCTAAGTACAATTCCGAAAACACTCATGGTTTGGAGCTATGTTCAATTTATTGGCATTTTCTTGATATTTTATGGGTGTATTTGTTTTTATTTTTGTTATATATTCGTTAAACTTGCATCAGTATTTTTTTAAATAAATTTTAATATGTCTCATAGTACAGAAATAGATTCAAAAGACGCTTGGGGTGGCGGTCAATCACCATTTAAAGTTAGCTATGGCAAAATGATGATGTGGTTTTTCCTTGTCTCAGATGCCTTAACGTTTGGTGGCTTATTAACCTCCTATGGTTTTATCCGTCACAAATATGCCGATGTTTGGCCAAAAGCTGAAAATGTATTTACTCATTTTCCTTTTATTGAACAACATTTGCCTTTGGCTTATGTGGGTTTAATGACATTTATTTTAATCATGTCTTCTGTTACGATGGTATTGGCCGTTGAAGCTGGTCATCGCAATGATAGAAAAAAAGTTACCATTTGGCTTCTTTTAACTATTATTGGTGGTGCTACATTTGTAGGATCCCAAGCTTGGGAATGGTTTCACTTTATTGTAGGAACTGATACTGGTGCTTTGAGAAATGTTTGGAATCAAGAGCAAGGAAAATATGTAGAACAAATTGTTTATGGCGCTAACATGACTGTGAATGAATATGGTGTTCCGCAGTTTGCTAATTACTTCTTCTTCATTACAGGCTTCCATGGTTTCCATGTATTTTCGGGAGTAATTATTAATTTAATTATTTTTTTAAATGTATTAAAAGGTACCTACGAAAAAAGAGGTCATTACGAAATGATAGAAAAAGTTGGTTTGTATTGGCATTTTGTAGATTTGGTTTGGGTATTTGTATTTACCTTTTTCTACTTATTATAAAATTATACATTCAATAAAATTTCAAAATAAATCACTTAAAATAAATTAATTATGTCAGAATTTCACGACGATTATCCATCATACGAGCATTTGGCTGCGCATAGCGACGAAGAAGGAAAAAAAACAAGGAAAACTTTATGGAAAGTTTTTTGGTATATGTTAATTATTACCATTGCTGAATTAGTTATAGGTTCCTTGGCTCCAAGTAATGGCTGGAGTGGTACTTTATGGCTAAAAACTTTATTTATAGGGTTAACCATATTAAAAGCTGCTTTCATTGTATTGGCATTTATGCATCTAGGGCACGAAACCACATTTATGAAGTACGTCATTTTATTACCTTACATTGTATTTATCTTGTATGCCATTTTCATCATTTTAGACGAAGGTATTTATAGTGGTAATTCTGAAAATCGCACCAGAGTTGATCCTTTGTTAATTAAACAACAACAAGAATTAAAATCTGGACATCATCATGCCGCAGCTCATGATACTAAAACTCACCATGATGGTGAACACCACTAAAAACATGATATATCTGAAGAGATAAATGATTAAAAAAGTAAAGCCGGTAGATTTTTCTAGCGGCTTTTTTTATGTGCCCTTGTCAATTGCAATTAGGAACATTAAAATGTGGGAATTCGTTTATAAATTAAATGCAATTCAGCACACTATTTGAAATTTGAATGGTAACTTTGGGATTCATAAATTATGAGTGATATAATTCAACATGAGTGCGGAGTAGCTTTAATTAGGTTATTAAAACCTTTAAACTACTACAAACAAAAATACGGGAGCAGTCGTTACGGCTTACATAAAATGTACCAGTTAATGGACAAAATGATTAACCGTGGCCAAGATGGTGCAGGCGTTGCTACAGTTAAATTAGATACAGAATCAGGTACAACTTATATTGACAGATTGAGAAGCGTGGCTCCGAAAGCGACTCAAGATATATTTTCGCAGATAAATGATTTATACATTGACGCTAAAAATAAATTTCCTGTTGAGTATAACGACATCAACTGGCAAAAACAAAATATTCCATTTATGGGAGAATTGATTTTGGGACATTTGAGATATGGCACGTTTGGCGGAAATACAGTGGCTAGCTGTCATCCGTTTAGAAGGCAAAATAATTGGAAGGCAAGAAATTTATTAGTTGCTGGAAATTTTAACCTCACCAATGTTGATGAATTACTTGAACATTTAATTGAATTAGGTCAGCATCCTACCGAAAGAGCAGATACGGTAACGGTAATGGAAAAAATTGGCCATTTTTTGGATAAGGAAAATGATCGTCTATTTAAAATATTTAAAGAAAAAGGTTTAAATAATTTTGCTATTTCAAAAGAAATTCAAAAAAACATTGATGTGGCCAACATCTTAATTGAAAGCAGTAAACGCTGGGATGGTGGATATGTTATGGCAGGAATGTTTGGGCATGGAGACGCTTTTGTTTTAAGAGATCCAAATGGCATTCGTCCAGCTTATGTTTATCAGGACGATGAGGTTTTAGTGGTGGCAAGCGAAAGACCTGTGATACAAACTGTTTTTAATGTTCCCATAGAAAGTGTTAAAGAATTAAATCCAGGATATGCCATCATCGCAAAAAAGAGTGGGGAGATAACACAACAAGAAATCTTACCTCCACTTGAAAGAACGGCTTGTTCTTTTGAAAGAATTTATTTCAGTAGAGGCAATGATGCAGATATTTATAAAGAACGTCAGTCACTGGGAAGATACCTTGTGCCTCAGGTTTTAAAAGCAATTGATTATAATTTAGAAAATGCTGTTTTTAGCTATATTCCAAATACCGCAGAAATTGCTTTTGGTGGCCTCATTGAAGGAATTGATGAACACAATAATAAATTAAAAGCAACTGAGATTTTAAAACTTGGAAAAAACATTACTGAACCAACTTTAAGTAAAATTTTATCATCTCATCCTCGTATCCATAAAATCATTATTAAAGATGCTAAGCAACGTACTTTTATTACAGATGATGAAAGCAGAGACAGTTTGGTTAATTTAGTGTATGACATTACGTATGAAACCATCAAAAAAAACATTGATACATTAGTTGTTGTTGATGATAGCATTGTAAGAGGCACCACGTTAAAACAAAGTATTTTAAAAATATTAGATCGCTTACAACCAAAAAAAATCGTTATCATTTCATCTGCTCCTCAAATTCGTTATCCCGATTGTTATGGGATTGATATGGCGGTGCTAGGTAAATTTATTGCATTTAATGCAGCCATTGCTCTTATCAAAGAAACAAAAAAAGAATCCATTTTAAATACATTGTATGAAAGAGCAAAAGCAGAATTACTAAAGCCAAAGGAAGAGCAAGTAAATGTTGTGCAAGATATTTATAGGACATTTACAAATGAAGAAATTGCTAAAAAAATTGCTGAACTTTTAAAACCAAAAGATTTAAAAGCTGAACTACAAATTATTTTCCAAACCATTGAAGGATTGCACCAATCATGCCCATTAAACTTAGGTGATTGGTATTTTACTGGGAACTATCCAACTTCTGGCGGCAATAAGGTTTCAAATAAAGCTTTTGTAAATTACATGGAAGGTAAAAACGAAAGGGCTTATTAATTTGAGTTTTAATTCTAAGGATTAAACTTTTAGAATTTGAATCAAGGATGGTTAAAGCGTTGTTTTTATTCATGTTTAAAAACATCAGAACTTTTAATTTGATAAAAAAAAATCTTTCATTCTTAAATGTATGAATAGAGTATCAGAAAATTAATGTAATTATTTTTATATCATAGCCTGTTGGGCTTTATCCCAAAAAATAAAAGTATGATTATAAGAAAAATAGAGGCATGAAGGAAGGAATTTACACCCCTCTCATTCAATTAAATATTGAAAACTAAGTTTTAAAAGCGTATTTTTGGATTGATATGGAATCTAAAATTAAATTAGCAAATTACACAGTGCCATTTCCATTTATCTTGTTTTACCAAGGTAATTATTTAGAAGCACCTACCATTAATTTAATTGCAATTGTTGAACAACATTTTAAAAGCTCTATTAAAAAATCAAATCTCAAAACAGTAATTTACACACTGATAGAAGCCCTTCAAAATATTGAGCGCTATAGTGCTCACGCGATTTCATCAGAAGATTTTGCGTTAATTTATCAAGACCAAAAACATTTAAATATTTATACCTATAATACCATTAAAAATGATAAAATAGTTAATTTAAAAAAGACATTAGAAAATATTACTGCAAAAAATAAAGACGAATTACGTGATAAGTTTATGGAAGTACTGGCCTCTGATACAAAAACCGAAAAAGGTGCTGGGCTTGGATTAATTGATTTGGCTCGAAAAAGTGAAAATAATTTATCGTATTCTTTTGAAACTATTTCTGACGAATACTCTGGTTATTTACTCAGTTTTTCGCTGGCACTAGATAAAGAAATTGACGAAAAAGCCGAAAACATTAATGACCCATCTGATATCATTAAAACATTAAAAGAAAATTTCAAATTAAATAAAAGCAGTTTATATTATGCTGGAAACTTTTCTGTTAATTTCATCCAATCTTTAATAGATATGTTAAAGGTTGTAAAAAAGGATGAGGCTACAAGTGTCAATACAAAAACGCATCATATTTTGATAGAACTGAATCAAAACGTAAAAAAACATTCTTACAAATTAAATGACACAATCAAAGGTCAGCTCTTTATTGAATGGAAAAATAATGGACTTGAAGTAAGTACCTACAATTTAATTGAAAATAAGAAAAACGAAAAATGTATTTCTAAAATTGACATGCTCAATGCAAGCAATGATTTAAATGAATTAAAAGAAATTGGAAAAAAACAACTTTCTAATCTTGACGCTAATGATGGTTTGGGATTAATTGATGTAGCTACTTTAATTTATCCTGAAAAAATTAAATATTTGTCAGTTAAAAAAAATGAAGAAATTAATGAATTAATTATAACCTCTAGAATAAATTATGAATCCAGCAACATTTAAAATAGAAGCTCAAGAAGACACTCCCTTAGTGATTTTTGAAAAAACAGAGGGTAAAAATGTTATTGTTATGAAAGGGATTTTAATGCCTGAAAATGCATTTGATTTTTTTCAACCACTATCAGAAAAAGTATTTAGCTTTTTTGAAAACATATCAAATATGACGCTTGATATCACTTTAGATTACATGAATTCGATGTCTAATAAACAAATATTAAAGCTTATTGTTAGCATCTATGAAAAATCGAATGATTTAAAAGTTATTTGGAGGCATAAAAAAGATGATGAATTAATTAAATTAAAAGGAGAAGAGTTCCAATCTGTTTTCCCTAACATTAATATTAGCATTGAGGCTTATTAAAATTTACTCAACTACAATCACACCATCCGTTTGGTTTTTTTTCACATTTCCAATTAAAATTAATGTTGCAACTCTAACCAACGCAGCATTTTTTCGTCAATCTCTTTTGATATAAAACTAAATTTAGAAGATAATTTTTCAATTTCCGAAGCGTTTGTAGAGATTCCAGCCAATTGAATTTCAATTTGTTTTTTTTGATTTTCTAATTGAGGCAATTCAACTTCTAATGTTTCAAGCTCTTTCTGTTCCTTGTAAGAAAGTTTCTTTTTATCGCTTGCAACGTCTGATTTCAGAGAAACAACATTAACATCTTCATCATTTTTTTTATCACTTACCTTAAGTTTTTTTTCTTCTCGTTCTAATTCTTCTGCCTCAGCTTCCGAATCAAATTTCCACTGACGGTATTCACTGTAATTTCCAGGAAAATCTTTCACAATCCCGTTTCCTTCAAAAGCAAAAACATGATCTACCAATCTATCTAAAAAATAACGATCATGTGACACGATGAGCACACAGCCTTGAAAATCAAGTAAAAACTCTTCTAAAGTTTGTAAAGTAATAATGTCTAAATCATTCGTTGGTTCGTCTAATATTAAAAAATTAGGATTACGAACCAACACGGTTAACAAATACAACCGTCTTCTTTCTCCCCCACTTAATTTGCTAACGTGTCCATATTGTACTTCTGGCGGAAAATTAAAACGTGTTAATAAACCTGAAGCACTTAATGAAGTGCCATTTGCTAAAGGAATAAATTCTGCAATATCTTTTACAACTTCTATGACCCTTTTATCTTCGGCAACTTGAATGCCTTTTTGAGAATAATAACCAAATACGATTGTATCTCCAACAGAAACTTTTCCAGCATCAGGGGGCTCAATGCCTTGCAACATATTTATAAAAGTACTTTTCCCAATGCCATTAGGGCCAACTATTCCAATTTTTTCTCCTTTGATAAAAGTATATGAAAACGCCGACAATATTTTTTTATCACCAAATGATTTTTGTAATTTATGTACTTCAATAATTTTACTTCCGATGCGTTCAACTTTTACGCTCAATTCAATTTTTTTATCTGTATTTTTTTTTCGTGCTTTGGCTTCAATATCTGTAAAAGCATCTACTCTTGATTTTGACTTTGTCGTGCGTGCTCGCGGCTGTTTGCGAACCCATTCCAATTCCCTTTTATATAAATTTTTTGCTTTATCTAATTCTGATGCTTCTATCATCATTCGCTCGGCTTTTTTTTCCATGTAATATTGGAAATTGCCTTTGTAATCGTGTATCGAAAAATTATCGATTTCAATAATCTTATCGCAAACTTCATCTAAAAAGTAACGATCATGCGTAACCAATAAAATGCTTTTTTTATACGAATGAAGATAATCTTCTAACCATTCGATTAAATTGACGTCAAGATGATTGGTGGGTTCATCCATGATTAATAAATCGGGTTCGTTTAAGATTACTTGAGCAATGGCTAATCTCTTTTTTTGTCCACCACTTAAGGTGTTGACTTTTTGCGTTAAATCTAATAAGCCTAAATTAGAGCAAACCAAGGTAATTTGCGTTTCAACATTCCACGCTTCAAAATCATTCATTTTATTGGTTAAAACATCCAATTGATTTTCAGTTTTTTCAGTTGGATTTGCGTAGTGCGTTTCAACCAACCGTGTATAATCAATGGCTGTTTTAACCAATTCACTATCGCCTGAATAAATGGCTTCAAGAATGGTGTGATTTTCGTTCAGTAAGGGTTCTTGACTCAAAAACGAAATACGTAAATCTTTTCTAAATACAACTTCACCAGAATCGGCGATTTCTTGTCCTTGTAATATTTTAAATAATGTTGATTTACCCGAGCCATTCTTTGCAATTAAAGCAACTTTATCTCCATAGTTAATTCCGAAATTGATATTTTTAAATAAAACCTTGTCGCCATAACTTTTACTTAATTGATTTACTGATAATAGATTCATTTGTTTTTTTGATATAATTTGAAAGTAACTGATTTATTGTGTTGAGATGTTAATGGATGAAAAGTATATTTAAAACTTGGTTTCAAAATCCATTTTTATTTTAAATTTTTTTCAATTAAAAATCGAAGTTTGTCTTTGTTTAAATTAGCATTAATTTCTCCTCTTGCTGTTAAAGAAACGTTTCCTGTTTGTTCTGATACAGTAATTGCGATGGCATCTGTCGTTTCTGTAATACCAACCGCTGCACGGTGCCTCATCCCGAAATTCGTCGGAAAATTTTCTTTTTCTGTCACAGGCAATACGCATCGAGCAGCAATAATTCTATTATCTTTGATAATAACGGCTCCATCATGCATGGGACTGTTTTTATAAAAAATATTTTCAAGCATTCTATCAGAAAGTGCTGAATCTATTATTTCGCCTGTATTGATATAAAATATTAAATCAGATTTTTTAGAAATAACAATCAAGGCTCCTGTTTTTGTTTCACTCATATTAAAACAAGCTTTAATAATCTCTTCAGAATTGATTAAAAATTTGCTTTGAATTGAATTAGTTTGAGGAGTAAAGGAAAAAATATTTTTCCAAGATTTATTCTTAAAAAATTCATTGGAACCAATGTATAATAAAAACTTTCTGATTTCTTGCTGAAAGACAATAACAATGGTTATAACGCCTACATTAATAAATCGGCCAAGAATAGATCCAAGTAATTTAAATTCGAATGCGCGAACTAAAATGTAAACAATATAAATTAATATAAATCCAATAAATACCTTAACAGCTGCGGTGCCTTCCACTATTCTGAACAATTGGTAAAGAATAATGGCTACCAAAAAAATATCAAGAACATCAATGATGCCGAAAGACAAAAATAAAATATAAAGAGAGGTTATCAATTCAAAGTATAATTCACTAAAGAGCCTGTTTATATAATAAACAGGCTCGCTAAAGATGTTCTAATGACGCTTATGATATTACTGAAGACAACACGGAATTCATGCTTCTTACTGCATCAGCACTTTTTGCAAATAGAGCTTTTTCAGTATCATTTAATTTGAAATCAACGATTTTTTCCCATCCATTTTTTCCAATTAAAACAGGCACTCCTAAACAAATATCATTTTGTCCGTATTCTCCTTCCAACAAAACGCTACTAGCAATTAATTTTTTTTGATCATTCAAAATGCTATCTACAATGGTTGCAACCGCTGCACCTGGCGCATACCAAGCAGAAGTTCCTAACATGCCAGTTAATGTAGCGCCACCAACCATTGTATCTGCAGCAACTTTATTTAAAGTTTCAGCGTCGATAATTTGTGAAACTGGAACGCCTTTATATGTGGCTAAACGAGTTAAAGGAATCATTGTTGTATCTCCATGCCCACCAATAACTACGCCATTGATATCGCTAGGAGGAGCATTTAAAGCTTTTGATAAATAATAATTAAAACGAGCACTATCTAAAGCACCTCCCATTCCTATGATTCTGTTTTTTGGCAATTTACTTTCTTTTAAGGCGAGATAAGTCATTGTATCCATTGGATTAGAAACAATAAGGATAATTGCATTTGGAGAATGTTTTAAAACATTTTCGGTAACATTTTTTACAATGCCAGCATTAATTCCTATTAATTCTTCGCGTGTCATGCCTGGTTTACGTGGAATTCCAGAGGTTACAACAACAACATCACTGTTTGCTGTTTTAGCATAATCATTTGTACTTCCTGAAATTTTAGTATCAAATCCATTTAAAGAAGCTGTTTGGCTTAAATCCAAAGCTTTTCCTTCAGCAAAATTTTCTTTAATATCTAATATTACAACCTCACTTGCAATTTTACGTAATGCAATATACTCTGCGCTTGTGGCACCAACATTTCCTGCTCCGATTACTGATACTTTTGTCATGATTTTTATTTTAAAAATTATAATTTTATGATTTATGTATTCAAAAGTAGGTGTTTTTGTTTATTTCAACAAATCCAATTTCTACGCCGTGTTTTATTAACATTTAGAATCCCAAAGCTCCCAATTTATTTGGTACAAAAAAGCAAAACGCATTAAAAAATAGGCTTGAATAAATTCGAAGCCTGAATTTGATTGCTAGATAACTTCTAATTTTAATGGGTTTGTTTTTCCTTCTGAATTAATTTGGATAAAGTAAATTTCATTTGCCAAATTTTTGGTATTTATTATTGAGGCTTATTAAAATTTAATCCCAACAACAATCACATCATCCGTTTGGTCTTTTTCACCTTTCCAATTATTTAACTCATCATTTAATTCTGATTCTGCTTGAGAAAAATTATCTGCTTGAGAAATTTTAATTAATAATGAATTCATTCTGGTAATATTATATTTTTCGAGTACGCCATTTATTTCTCTAAATTGATCGCAAAAACCATCACTGGTCAAATAAAAGCAATCTCCTGTTTTAATTTTTATGATTTGGTTTTCAACCTCGTCTTCTTTAAAATTCGATCCTATGGCTTTTGGAGAAACTTTATGATAGATTAATTGTTGATCCGAAAACTGATAGAGCCCATTTGTTAAGCCGCTAAAAATCAACTCATCGTTTTTTCCGTCTTTCATGCAGATAACAGTGATATCAATTCCAAATTCCAATTGATTATTTTTTGAAAAAGCCGAAATAACAGCTTTATTTAATTCATGCAAAATTCTACTAGGAACAACTTGAGCTTTTACGTTTACAATTTCATCCAATAAACTATGTCCAAGCATTGTTAATAAAGATCCTGGTACGCCATGCCCCGTGCAATCTGCAACCACCAAAACTCGATGGTTATGCTTATAACTAAACCAATAAAAATCGCCAGATAATAA
>Ga0315900_10010414_pt1 | contig 11638 bp, 9 predicted proteins | sample LakEriMetagenome_FD_203521 | JGI IMG/M metagenome (GOLD analysis project Ga0315900, IMG submission 203521) | Freshwater fungal communities from buoy surface, Lake Erie, Ohio, United States - Buoy 12 MA114 | ecosystem: Environmental > Aquatic > Freshwater > Lake > Lake biofilm | place: USA: Lake...
AACATGTGGAGTGATGATGCAATTGGGCAACGACCACAGGCGATGGTTTTCAGGTAGCGGCTCCGGATCCGTCACATCTAGTGCGGCACCACCAATTCGATCATTTTCCAGCACCCTCACCAAGTCATCAGTGACGATGTGACCTCCACGTGCAACATTGACGATCCATGCGTGCGATTCCATCATTTCCAACTCGGCGCGACTGATAATCGCAGTTGTCTCCGGGGTGAGCGACAAGGCGAGAACGACAACGTCAGCTCCCGCCAACGAATCAATTAGATGTTCAGGTCCAACCACATCAGACGCGCCATTCATGTGCTCGATGTTTTTTCGAACAACGGTGATGTGACATCCAAACGGTTGCAACAGTCGTAACAAAGACTCTGTGATTCCCCCACCACCCAAGATTGTGACTCGCGCACCAAGAAGATTGATCCCATGGGGACCTCTCCAAGAACTCTCTCTTGCATATCCGGCTATGTGTCGCATACCAGCAAGCATCAGTGCCAGCGCATGCTCTGCAACTGGTTCGGCGTACACACCCTTGCCACATGTCCACACGCGTGAATCATCAATAAGGTGAACAAAATTTTCCACTCCAGCAAACGGCACCTGCACCCACGACAAATGTGGATGCATCTGTAACACGTTTGCTAGGCCGTCAGCATCTCGCGGATTTGTCCACACCAAGGCTTGAGCGTCGGCCACATCAACAACTTCCCCACCACCATCACGTACTGCGTTGGCGACCCACGTAGGCGATGTCTCGGGGGCTACCGCAATGCGATGACCAGTGAGGTGAATTTCATTCATGACTAGTGGCGATCAGAGTGTCACACCTTGACGCTTGCGTCGAATATTTCCTGCAATGGCACCAAGCACCATGATCCCCACACTCGCAAACAAGATGATGCTCGCAAGTACGTTGATCTGCGGTGGAATTGTCACACGCGATGCGCCAAATATCTGCAGCGGGAATGTGACAAGGGAACCAGCGTTAAAGAACGTGATAATGAAATCATCAATTGACAAAGCAAACGACAGTAGCGACGCTGCCAAAATGCCAGGAAGAATCAATGGGAATGTGATCTTCCAAAACGCGCGTATCGGACTTGCCCCAAGATCCATCGCTGCTTGTTCGAGACCCCAATCAAAGCCCCTAATGCGAGCACGGACTGTCAGTGCCACAAAGGAGATCTGGAACATCACGTGCGCGATGATGACTGTTGCGTATCCGAAATCCACTCCGCGATTCAAAAACAGAGTTGCGAGAGATGCACCAATTACTACTTCGGGTGATGTCAATGGCAATACGAGAAACAAGTTGACGCCACCTTGGCCTTTGAATTTGTAACGGCTCAACGCAATTGCCATCAACGAGCCAAGAATTGTGGAGATGATTGTGGAAACAAACGCAATGCGCAGACTGACCCATAATGCGTCAGTGAGTTGTTTTTCTGAGAACGGATCGGCCCAGTTGTCCAAAGTGAAGCCTGACCATTGAATGTTGAATTTGCCGGCTGGGTCATTGAATGAAAAAAGGATGATGACGAAGATTGGCGCAAAAAGATAGACGAAGCCCAAAATTGCAACGGCATTAATCCCCCAACGACCAAGTCGTGACGATGTGCTCATTGGGGTACTCATGCAAGTTCCTCTGTGCCCATGAACTTCGTGTAAATCAATACACCAACTGTGATGATCACCATCAATACGAAGCTCATTGCTGACGCAACCGGATAATTCAACTGCTTCAAGTACTGGTCCTGAATGGAATTACCAATCATTGTGGTGGTGGGACCACCTAGGAACTGTGCGTTGACAAAGTCGCCCGACGCGGGAATGAAAACAAGCAAACTCCCCGCAAAGATTCCCGGAATAGCTAACGGCAATACCACTTTTCGAAAAGCGCCCGACGCAGACGAATACAAATCCATCGCGGCATCAACTAGTCGCGTGTCGATCTTTTCAAGACTGACATAAATCGGCAACACCATGAACGGCAAGAAGTTGTAGGTGAGTCCGCCTATGACGGCGGCTGGCGTACTTAATAGTCGACCATCGTCAACGATTTGCAGCCACTCAAATACGGACACGAGCCGCAAGGTTTCAAGAGTGTTCATCACCGGACCGTTGTCATTCATCAACGTTGTCCACGCCAATGTGCGAATCAAATACGAGGTAAAGAAAGGAACAACAACAAGACCAAGCAAGACCATTCGATACTTTCCGCCACGAAATGCGATGACATACGCAATGGGAAAACCGATAAGGATCGTCAGAAGAGTCGCAACACCCGCATACGCGAAACTGCGAATGAACTGAGGTCGAAAACGGGTGAAGGCTTCTTGGTAATTCCCCCACTCCCACGTGAAGTCGGGAAAGAAGTCAAAACGTGTTTCCTTCGACGACAACGACATCACGAATAAGGCCCATAGTGGTGCCAAAAAGAAGATGCTCAGCCACAACACCCCGGGCTTCAACAGCGCGTACGGCGCGATGGTGCGTCGATCCTCTGACGCACCTCGAATGATTGTGGACGCATAACCAACAAGCGCTACCGCCATGATGATGCCGACTGCATACGCCAAAACCCCTGAAGTGATTTCAGCAGCGATCAGAATGACACCACCACCAAGCACCAAGAGAACTCCGAGCCCCATGAGCTCTGGTTTCTCGGTGACCAATGCGAAACGCTGAGTTCGCGTCACTAGAGCGCTACGCCCCAGTGATCTTTGAGAATTCTTCGTCGTACTTTGCTTCCTCTTCTTCACTGAGAGAAGCAAATACACGAAGTCGTGACAATGTCGCGTCGTCTGGGAACAACAGCGGGTTATTTGCCATTTCGGCTTCTTCTCCACCCATTGCTTCCAACACCTCACGCACACCAACGACTGGTGTCATGTATCCCGAACCAAGCGCAATCTTTGCTGCGTTTTCAGGGTCGTAGACGTAATCCATCCACTTTGCAACTGCGTCACCGTTTTCTGATCCAGCGATCCAGATCATTGAGTCGTACCAACTGGTACCGCCCTCTTCAGGGATCACGAATCGAACATCAGGGTTATCTTTTGCCAACTGAATAACGTCACCGGACCACGCGACACACACTGCGAAGTTGCCAGAATCAAGATCATCCATGTAGTCGTTTCCAGTGAACTGACGAATTTGGCCATCAGCTTTGGCTTGTGCCAATTTCTCAAATGCGGGTGCGGCGTCGTCGAAACTCTTCAACTGCGAAGGATCAATTCCCTCGCCCATCAAGATGAGTCCCAATGTGTCACGCATCTCTGTCAACATGCCAACGCGTCCTTTGAACTCAGGGTCAAACAGATCGGCAACACTTCGTACTTCCCGTCCTGTCGCTGAGATGTTGTACGCGATACCGGCGGTTCCTGTTTGCCACGGCAGGCTGTACTCACCGTTTGGATCCCAGTTCGGACCAACGAGGTCGCTGCGCAAGTTTGCTTTGTTCGGAATTGATGCAACTGGCAACTTCTGTGCCCAACCAAGACTCACATAACGCGCAGCCATCCAGTAGGTCGGCGCCAAGATGTCGGCGTCAATCTTGTCGCCCTTGGACAATGCAGGTTGCACTTTCGCAAAGTACTCATTGTTGTCGTTATAGGTCTCCAGGTACTCCATCTCAATGCCAGTAGCTGCAATGAAGTTGGCAACGGTTTCAGTATCGATATACGCCGGCCAGTTATCAAAAACCAGACGTCCACCGCCTCCACCTCCACCAGTGGTGTCACTGCTTGAGCCTCCGTTGTCGTCACCGCAAGCAGCGAGAAGAGCAGGTAAAGACAACATTCCAGCGCCCGCCAGTGACGAACGAATCAAAAAGTCACGACGACTCCAGCGCGATGAACGTGGGGAGTTGTTGCCCGACTGAGGACGAGTATTCATTGGTGGTCTCTTTCTCTCTTTATTGTCTTTTCTAGTGTGTTGTCTCTTCTAGATGGTTGCTCTCACGCTCCGGACTGTGCGACATCCAGTGCCTCGACATTAGTAGTCGATGCTCCAGTCGCAACAGATCGTCCCGGTAATGCGTACGCGTTCACTTCTGGCCACGCCATGTAAACCTGTGCACCGGCGCGAAAAGCCGATAGGTCGCTCGTGGCATCAATTAACCCTGCAACCTCGGCCCCATCGCGCGTGCGCGCCAAGCAGCGAATCACTGAACCTTGAAACACGAGTTCGGTGACATCGGCAACTACTCCGCGACCGTCGACAGAAGAGGACAGAGCAACCGGTTGCACGCGCTCGGGACGCACCATCACGGTTGCGTCATCTCCTGGTTTCAGTTGTGCACGAGACGCTGCTTTGATGACAGTGCCATCGGCGAGACGTACTGACAACATCGAACGTCCCTCAAAATTGAGACCTGTTTCAGCGACCGTACCCGGGAACAAATTGGCCGATCCGATAAACCCAGCGACAAACAACGTTTCGGGAAATTGGTAAATCTCTTCGGGGCTTCCCACTTGCTCAATGTGGCCTTCACTCATGACTGCAATGCGATCACTCATCGCCAAGGCCTCACCTTGATCATGTGTCACGAAAATGAAAGTGATACCCACTTCTTTTTGAATGCGCTTCAACTCAATCTGCATCGCCTCACGAAGCTTCAGGTCAAGTGCAGCTAACGGTTCATCAAGCAATAACGCAGATGGGTAATTGACGAGTGCTCGCGCCAACGCCACGCGCTGTTGTTGTCCACCCGACATTTGATGAGGTCTACGGTTTGCGAAGTCAGATAGTCGAACGATCTCCAGCATTTCGTCGACTCGTTTTTTGACTTCACTCTCTTTCACTTTTTTGTTTCGGGGACCAAACGCAACATTGTCGAATACAGACATGTGCGGAAACAATGCGTACTGCTGAAACACTGTGTTGACATTGCGTTTGTGTGGAGCAACGTGAGACACATCGACATTCTCAAGCAACACTCTTCCAGACGATGGTTGTTCAAAACCTGCAATCATTCGCAAGATGGTTGTCTTGCCACATCCAGACGGCCCAAGAAGACTAAAGAACTCGCCACGCCTGATGGACAGATTGGCTCCATGTACAGCTACAACATCGCCGTACTCTTTGCTCACATTGTCAAGAACTATGACGTTTTCTGAGCTTGGGATACCACTATCACCCACGTTGTTCACAGTAACACCAGCAGGTTCAACGCCGTGCCTTGTTCACAGACTGTTTACGTTCTGGCGACAACAAGTGAACGTCTGTCTCATGAGTCGATATTTGCCATGACATGCTTGATGCGGGTGTAGTCATCAAGTGCGTATGCGGAGAGGTCTTTGCCGTATCCCGACTTCTTATAGCCACCATGTGGCATCTCGGCAACCAGCGGGATGTGGGTGTTGATCCACACACAACCGAAATCGAGATGCTTGGCCATCCGCATCGCCCGGCCGAAGTCACGGGTCCACACTGATGACGCAAGGCCATACTCAACACCGTTAGCCCAGGCCAGTGCTTCATCCTCATCACCGAACCGCTGGACCGTAATAACTGGTCCAAAGATTTCGTTCTGAATCATTTCATCGTCTTGTTTGAGATCAGCCACAACTGTTGGTGCAAAGAAATAACCCTGCGATCCAACCTTTTCACCACCAGCCACTACTCGCGCGTGTTTTGGCGCACGGTCAACAAAACCAGCGACGCGATGCAGTTGAGCCTCATTGTTAATCGCACCATATAAAACATCCTCATCAGGCATGCCGGTGTGAATGTCACTTGCTTGTTCTGCCAAGGCGGCGAGAAACTCTCCGTAGATCTTTGGTCCGACAAGTACGCGGGTCGCGGCAGTGCAGTCTTGCCCTGCATTGAAGTATCCGGCGGTCGCAATACCTGCAGCTGCAGCTTCAATGTCTGCATCGTCAAAAACTATGACAGGTGCTTTACCACCGAGTTCAAGATGCACACGCTTGAGTGATCGAGCAGCGGCTTCTGCGACTTCCATTCCGGCACGAACCGAGCCAGTTACCGACACCATCGATGGAGTGTCGTGAACAACCATGGCCCGACCAGTGTCGCGGTCACCACATACAACATTCAATACACCAGGCGGCAAGAACTCCGCTGCAACTTCCGCCAACAACGTTGTCGATGCTGGAGTTGTGTCTGAGGGTTTCAACACCACTGAATTACCAGCAGCAATTGCGGGGCCGAATTTCCATACAGCCATCATCATCGGATAGTTCCATGGAGCCACCTGCGCGCAAACTCCGACAGGTTCACGACGAATGATCGACGTCATGTTTGGCATGTACTCAGTTGACGCTTTCCCATCAAGCATTCGTGCCGCGCCCGCAAAGAATCGGATTTGATCCACCATTGGAGGAATCTCTTCACTTCGCGTCAGCGCCACCGGCTTCCCAGTGTTTTCTACTTCGGTTGCGATGAATTCCTCAGCGCGTGCCTCGATTGCGTCTGCAATGCGATAGAGCGCTAATGACCGCTCAGAGGGAGTCGTGTTCTTCCACGTATCAAATGCTTTGGACGCCGCGTTCATTGCCATGTCAATGTCAGCAACAGAACTTTTGGGAGCTGTTGCGTACTGCTGGCCAGTGGCTGGGTTGATAACTGGCATCGTGGATCCATCAAGTGAATCGACGTACTGCCCGTTGATGAAGTTTCGGAACGTGCGCATTCCTACAGGTTTTCACAAAACGGACCCTCACCACCACAGCACCAGCACAATGAGGTGACGAGCCTCACATTTTTCACCCCTCAAACTGTCACTACGGTGTTGTTATGGCTGTGATCACAACGGTGGGTGTACCTCGGGAAGTCAAGACAGCTGAGGGTCGGGTCGCAATGACCCCAGATGGTGTGCGAGAGATGATTCGCCGCGGCGTCGCTGTACACATTGAGACTGGTGCTGGTGTGGCGTCATCAATCAGCGACGCTGACTTTGTCTCAGCGGGCGCCATCATCGTTCCGACAGCAGCAGATGCATGGTCGCAGCAAATGGTTATCAAAGTAAAGGAACCACAAGAACAAGAGTTTCAGTACTTGCGTCGCGATCTGGTTCTATGCACGTATTTACATCTCGCCGCTTATCCCGATGTCGCACGCGCATTGTTATCCGCTGGAACAACATCGTTCGCGTACGAAACAGTGCAAACATCTTCGGGCTCTTTGCCACTTCTCGCCCCAATGAGTGAAGTTGCGGGTCGTCTTGCACCGCAGATGGGGGCTCATTGTCTCGAGCGACACAACGGTGGTCGCGGAGTATTGCTGGCTGGTGTCCCTGGTGTACGACCCGCCAAAGTCGCTGTAATTGGTGCAGGCAATGTCGGATGGAATGCTGCTCGTATTGCAGCTGGCATGGGAGCAGAAGTGTTGCTCTTCGATAAAAATTTGGAACGTTTACGAGATCTGGACCAGATTGCTTCTGGTCGCATCGTTACTCTGTCTTCAAACGCTGGCGCGCTGGAACGTGTTCTATGCGAAGTTGATCTTGTTATTGGCGCGGTTCTCGTTCCCGGTGGTCGTGCTCCAGTGGTGGTGAGTGAGGACATGGTGTCGACCATGAAACCTGGTGCGGTCATTGTTGATGTTGCAGTCGACCAAGGTGGCTGTATTGCTACAACTCACGAGACGTCACATACCGATCCAACGTATGTAGTGCATGGTGTGGTGCATTATGCAGTTGGCAACATGCCCGGTGCAGTTCCACACACAAGCACCTACGCGCTCACCAACGCGACACTCCCTTTCCTCACAGACGTCGCGACTCGGCCTCTCGCAAACGTGGCACCTGGCTCCCCACTAGCCCACGGATTTAACACCATTAACGGTCACATCACGCACGAAGCTGTGGCGTGGGAGATCGGCACACCTTGTGTGACTATCGCGAATGCGATTTAGCGTTATCCATCAAGTTCAGTGCAACAATTGACTAGTAGCGTGACAAACGCATGACTACCGAGCGCGATACCTCACAAGACGGCGCATCGGATTCCTCTACACAACCCACCGTGATTCGTGGTACCGCACGTGCCGCGCTGCAATCGCGTGACTTCCGCGTTATGTGGATGTCCAACATTGGCTCAAGCATCGGTGGATGGATGCAAAACGTTGTTCTACCCGCCTATGTCTACGCCCGTACCGGTCGCGCTTCCATCGTTGGCATTTTTATTTTCGCGCAGTTGGGACCAATGCTGTTCTTGTCGCTCCCGGGTGGCGTGATAGCCGACAAAGTCGACCGGCGAACCTGGCTCGTAGCCATGCAGTCGGTACAACTTACATTCTCCGTTTTCTTGGGTATTTCTGCGGCACTTGACGCGTCAATCGCCTTGTTGTTTTTCATGCAACTCGGCGTGGGGGTTGGAAATGCACTATCAGCTCCTGCGTATTCCGCTGTCATGCCAAGCCTCGTTCCTCCCGAAGACCTACCCGGAACTATTTCGCTGAGCTCTGCAGCAATCAACGGCTCGCGTGTTGCCGGTCCGATCATCGCCGCAATCTTGTCCAGCTGGGGCGTCACCCCTGCGCAAGTGTTTTTCATCAACGCCGTGACATATCTCGCTGTTATTGGTGCACTATTTCGGGTGACGATTCCAAAAACGCAAGCGACGAAAGAAAAAGGTTGGCAATCATTCACCTTGGGAATTCGCACAGTGAAAGAAAGACCTGTGCTTGCACGAATCTTGCTTTCGATGTTCACCTTTTCGCTTATTAGTTTGCCGTACGTCGGATTGTTCCCTGCAGTAGCCGACAAAAACTTTGGCATTGACGGTAGTTCAGCGATGTATAAATGGCTGTACGCAGTGTGGGGACTTGGTGCGATGTTTGGCGCGCTTGCAGTAGGGACAGTGCTCGCACAACATGACAAACGTCGTCTCGCCCGGCAAGGTTTTTTTGTTTTTGCGGTATTACTTACTGCATTTGCAATTTCACGGACTCCATTGCTCGCGTTCATCACAGGTTTCTTCTTGGGCATGGCTTACTTTGCGACAACCACTGCACTAATGACCGTGTTGCAAAGTCGCCTCGAACTGGAAGTGCGCGGACGCGTGTTGTCGCTCTGGTTTATGGCTTTTGGTGGCACTGTTCCACTTGGCAACATGTTGTTCGGGCCGATCATGGACTCAATTGGTTCACGACCAGTGTTGCTACTTGGCGCAGTGTGGTCACTACTACTCGCGTGGTGGTGCAATACCGAGAAGATCGATAACACGCTCCAGCGCAGCAACGCGTGAGCCTTTTAGTAGTACTACAGCACCGGTGGGCATGGCTTCAATACGCGTAGCTGCTTCCTCAATACTGATAGGCACGATGCCATAGAGGTCTGTACCAACTGGCCACAACTGAATACCTAATTCTTTTGCACGCGAGGCAACAAACATGTGTCGTTCTTTTGCATCAGCAATTTCTGCCATTACACCAACAACTGCCACATGCTGTGGTGCACCAACAGTGGACAGCGTTGTGAGTGCCGCCAACATTGAGTCGGGATTTGCGTTGTACGCATCGTTCATGACACGCACACCACGGTCTGTTGTCTCCCATTGCATCCGCATATACGACAATCGCGCATTGGCAATTGCATCCACACACGCATCAAGATCTGCAGAGATGGCCACACCTACTGCAATTGCTGCGACAGCGTTTGAGGCCATGTGGGCGCCTGGAGCAGGCACAAGCACGGAACGAGACTTGTTTTCCCAATACACCATGATGGTTGCACGGCCGGAATGATCAAGAGAAATGATGTCATACCGAACATCTGCCTCAGAGCCCGTGCCAAAAGTCAAACGCTTCGCTTGTGATTGATCTGCCGCGTGCATTGCGCGAGGATCATCAGCGCACACTATTGCTATGCCGTCTGCCGGAAGCGCAAGCAATAACTCGCCTTTAGCTTTTGCAACACCCTCTATTCCGCCAACGCGTTCACTGTGAGCTTCGCCTATCGATGTGATCAATCCGATGTTCGGACGAGCGATGTCGCAGAGTCTGGCAATTTCACCAAACCCTCGCATTCCCATTTCAATGACAATCGCGTCGCAATCATCGGGAGCGTTGATCAGCGTTGTTGGCACACCAATGTCGTTGTTGTGTGACAACTCACTTGCATACGACTGGTCACAGGTAGCAGCAAGAACTGCTGCGATGAAATCTTTGGTTGACGTTTTCCCCGCAGAGCCAGTAACTCCAATGACTCTTCCTGGTGCGGTGGCGTCCAACTGATCTCTGGCCCACTTCCCGAGCGCGGTGAGTGCCTCCATCGTGTTGTCCACTTCAATTCGTGCACTGTCAGCGGGTACCTGTTCATCCGCCACCGTGCCACGGTGAACAATGCACGCTGCCGCTCCGGCCTCGTATGCATCAGCAACAAATTCATGCCCATCACGGTCAGCTTCAAGTGCAACGAAACACTGCCCTGGCGATAGCAACCGCGAGTCAAAAGAGACTCCATCAATCTCCATATCATCGCCAAACAACGAACCACCCGTGATACGCGCAACGTCACTTGCCATGATGAACATGTCACGACCCTAGTGGCGAGTACCGTCGTATCCGATGAACACACCATCATCCACCCTCACACTTGTCGTGCTGTTCGGAGGTCGCTCCGCTGAACACGACGTGAGTTGTGTCACTGCGGCGCACGTTATTCGCGCCACAGACCCGAAGACGTATCGCATAGTGGTACTCGGAATCACACGAGAGGGACATTGGGTGAGCCCTACCGATGTGCAGGCAATTCTTGACACGAACTCGCGAGACATTCCTTCATCACTGACTGCATCCGGCGTACCGGTCTCTCCATCTCTCATCACCGACATTGCGTCACGCGAGCCAACCGTTGTGGTACCGCTGTTGCATGGCCCACTTGGTGAGGACGGAACCATTCAAGGAATGCTCGAGATGCTGGACGTTGCATACGTCGGAAGTGGTGTGTTGTCATGTGCTGTGGCTATGGACAAAGTTGTGTCGAAGCAACTTCTTGGTGCGCACAATGTGCCCCAATGCCGATGGACTTCTCGTCACGTCTCCGATGTTTCCGATGCTGTCCTCAACGACATCGTCACAGAATTGTCTCTTCCCATTTTTGTGAAACCTGCCAACATGGGTTCGTCAGTTGGCATCTCAAAAGCAAAGACTTCTGACGATCTAGTGACTGCTGCGAAAACTGCTGCGCTATATGACGAATGGATTGTGTTTGAAGAAGCCGTAGTAGGACGAGAAATTGAAGTGTCAGTCCTTGGCAATCTGACACCACGTGCATCGATCGCTGGAGAGATCATTCCCGGCAATGAGTTTTACGACTATGAAGACAAATACGTCACTGATGGCGCACAACTTCTTGTTCCTGCACCGTTGACGAAAGAGCAATTGAATAACGTTCAACAGTTAGCAATTCAGGCGTACCGCGCCTTGCGTTGCGAAGGAATGGCACGCGTTGACTTCTTCCTAGAAGAAAATGGGCGTGGCTTTCTTTGTAACGAAATCAACACGATTCCAGGCTTCACACCAATTTCGATGTATCCGAAATTATGGAACGCAAGTGGTCTCGGCTATGCCGAACTGATTAATGAATTAGTGGCATTGGCGCGTGAACGGTACGCACGACGCCCACGAACTACATCTCGCTAAATGCGAGAATAGGCAC
>Ga0315900_10010415_pt1 | contig 11637 bp, 8 predicted proteins | sample LakEriMetagenome_FD_203521 | JGI IMG/M metagenome (GOLD analysis project Ga0315900, IMG submission 203521) | Freshwater fungal communities from buoy surface, Lake Erie, Ohio, United States - Buoy 12 MA114 | ecosystem: Environmental > Aquatic > Freshwater > Lake > Lake biofilm | place: USA: Lake...
TCACAATATGTATATCCTGATGAACATCAGATAATCTATATTGTGATTGTTATGGCATGGATATTCATTTAAATAATTATCCTGGCTGATGGAATGCACTAAATGGCATCTATCATACAATTTAGTGCCAATAGCAGCATGGTTATCATTTAATGAATTAACTATCTATATTACTTTTCCTTATTCACTTGTGGATTATTCATTAATAAAAATTTGAAACATAAAATGAATAATATATAATGGTTTATAAGATAAACATAACTATGTGTGATATTGCGACTTTTGATAATTTCGGTCAAGTGTCTTATTTTAGACTTTTGGACGCTGAAGATGTAGTTGTTAATATTATCACCGATGAAAATAAGTTATTGTTATTTAAAAATATGTGTATTAATATACTGACAACCGGTTCCGAATTTAATAAAATATCAATGCACAATTTACTTTTCCACCTTACTAATACGAATCCAAAATTGATTAATGAAACAATTATAGAAATATATAACTATACAACTAATGGAATTCATGGTAAAATCCAAGAGTTAGTTAACAATCATACATTTACTATTTTTAAGTTTATGGAATTATATAACGAATTTCATTGGAATAGTGTAAAATTATCAAAATATCTAGCTTATTTTGATAATAGTATTGTCAGAGATAGTAGTCACTCTTATTTAGGACTAATAAAAAACTACACATTTTATAAAAATGTTATTGATACCAAATATATTGATAATAACGAATACCATTTATACGAAATATTTTCCAAACTTATTGAGAGCGAAGATATTTCTATTGCTGATATTATAAAATTATTCAAAATGTATTCTTTTTACATAAGATTAAGATATGCAGCAAAAAGTAATAAGGAACAATTATTTAATCAGGAAGCTGATAAATTGTTTTTGGCAACATTAGGAGGAAATAATGAATTTATTAAAAAGATCGTTACATATATTCATGAACATATTAAGAATTCCAGTGATGATATTGCAATAATAAATAATATTAGCGAATTAATTAATTTAATTTCTACTCATGTCTATGAAAAAGATATGTTCAATCTTTACTATGAAAAATATTTCGAAATGAGAGCAACTAGTCAAAATTTCAATGAGACAATTGAAAGAAAACTAATTTCTAAATTTAAGAAACCTACAGACAATAAGATTATACAAAATATGTTATATAAATTGGAAGATATTCAAACATGCAAAAAAGATAAGGAAAATTACTCTAAATTAAAAATTACTATCAAGTCAGATAAATATAAAGACAAAATTAGTGTTGATCGACTTAAAATGACCATATTTACACCGACTATCTTTCGATTCTACGCATGGTCACATACACAGAATACTGATCATGATGAATATACGGTTCCTTTTGAACTATCACCTTATATCGATATCCATACAGCCTATTATAAAGCAGCACATCCTTATAAAAATTTGGCTTGGGATTTCGGTTTGGGAACCGGTATTATTAAAATTAATTTAGGCGGAAAAATATATCAGTTGCAATTAACTACTCCGCAACTCTTTTTGTTATTACAGTTTAATCACCGTTCCGAAATACCAGCAACAGAATTAGCTTCTTTAATGGGTATCTCGATGACTAAATTAGCACCAATTCTAAATAGCTTGCTTATTTCCCATATATTAAAAAGAGAAGATAATAAGCCTGCAAACGATCCTTCAATGCTAATCTATTTAAATAAAAATTTCAAGTACGATAGTGAAAAGATATCTCTTATCAATTTAATGAATAGTAAGCAACAACAAAAACAAATGGACAAAGAAGTAAACGATAAATTTTGTATTGGGAGAGAGCAAGTATTGCAAGCCAAGATAGTAAAAGAGATGAAAATTAATAAACATATGACACATACCGATTTATTCAACATCTCTAAATCTTTACCATTCCAAATTGATGAATCTAAATTTAATAGTATTATCGAACTATGTATTAAAGATGGTTATATGAAAAAAAATCAAGATAAATCTTACGATTATATTGAAGATTCAACCGATAATTAATTTATTGAAATAAATTTTATTTATACCCAGTATAAAATATTTTCCGAATACTAGTTTGTATTACTTTTTAGTATATTTGGTAAAAATATATAAGCATCCAAAATAGGTAAATAAAAAGAAATAAACTAGACAATTATATTTTTAATAATATTTTTTATAAAAGTAATTTATTAGCAATAACTATATTACGAGTCCACGCAGGAGTTACCATAATAAAATACCCATATAATGGTTAATTATAATCTATTATATGGGTATTTTATTATGGTAACTCCTGCGTGGACTCGTAATATAGTTATTATTGCCATATTATTCAGTCTGTCTCTTTTTATTTATCTATTTTAACTATTCACTTTTATATTAACTAATAAAAAGTAATAGAGATATCTAATCGGAACAAATATTTTATAGTGGGTATGATACATTTGATTTTTGGTTAAAATAATACAACTTGATATTTGGTTAAAATAATACAACTTGATATTTGGTTAAAATAATACAACTTGATCTTTGGTTAAAATAATACAACTTGATCTTTGGTTAAAATAGTATGGTCTGATCTTTGATTAAAATAATACAACTTGATCTTTGGTTAAAATAGTATGGTCTGATCTTTGATTAAAATAATACAACTTGATCTTTGGTTAAAATAGTATGGTTTGATCTTTGTTCAAGAGAGTCAGATTGTAAATATATTATGGATTAAATATTGTGGATTTTTTGGTCTGGATTGTATCTAAGTGCTCAGTAAAAGATTAACATACTTTTTATAAATATAAATGGTCATGTAATAAGCTTTTTCTAAAGCAATATTCATTAAAAAAATTGATATTAAAATGTAATCAGATGGTATCCATAATATATATAAACAAGTGAGTAAACTTCTAAAATGGCATCCGAATTAGATCATGGTGTTATTGTGAACTATAACTTTACCAAAATATCATCTGAAGATAACGATGACTTTTTTGGAGATATGAGAATGGATAAGGATCAAGAAACAACAATAGAGGAATTGGATGAAGGATTAATATATAATCCTTTTTTTGTGAGTTCTGATTATAAAGGATTATTTGGGACATCTGAATTTGAAATATTCAGTAAATTCAAGAGAGTTATTATCATTTGTATTAAATCAGGATGCAATACTCCTTCGACTAATTTAAATATTATTCTAAATAAAGTTATTAAATCTAGTGATTTATGTGAATTAGCAAAATATTATACACTAGTGTTTGGAAGCATTAAGGTACTCAAAAATCATTTTAATAAATATGTTGCTCTTTTGATGGATAGACATATCTTAAACATATTTAATTCGAATAATTTGGAATTGGATACTCAAGAAATTGTTATTCCAATGGTTGATATTAGAGAAGAGAGTGTATCTATTTTAAGTAGTATGTTTGAACCATCATATACTTTTGATACTTTAGTTACTTGCAATATTTTATCAAAATATTATAAATTAGATTCTTATATCAATATTGAAAGAATATCAAAACTCTTTTACAACATTAAAGAAGCGGAGTATTGGAATAATAAATATCATTGTGATATTAACCTTACAACACATTTTAAAAAGAGAATTTTCAAGTATAAAGAGCCACTTAATGCCAATATTAAAGCGGCTATCATAGACAAAAAAGATAATATCATTGAGGCTCCAAGCAACAATAAGACAGAATATAATTTGAGTAATATTTACAGAAAAACAGTGTATACCGACTTATCTAACGCAATTAGGGATAAAAAGTATACTCTTTATAAAATAGATAACAACATTCTATCTTTAACTAAAGAAAAAGTAAATGGACTATTTAAATCAATTAGTGATCATAAATTACTTTTCAATCTTTTCAATACATTTGTTATCTCAAAAACACATTGCCATTTAGTTTTAAATAACTCTTTTGTGCTTGAGAAAATGCAACCTTTTTTCAAGAGCAAATACTTGGCCTTTTATAACTATTTATTTGCTTATCCATGGACTTGTATGTATTTAGAAGAATGCATAATGAAAACAAGAACAACTAGAGAAAACAGATTTGTTTTTGATATAGATACAGCAAGTAAATTGCCATTTTTCCCATACTGTGTTGATAATATTCATTATAATCCATATTGTGTTTTAGCTGTTGATGAAAAAATATTAAAGTCAAACTGCAACAACCATGGTCTAGCAATGATTTTTGACTATCAAGATTATGGGATTGATACATTAGATGGGTTCAAATCCAAATTTAATATTTTTACATCAGGAAAATCCGACTTTAATATTTTCGATGGTTTAGAAACAATACCAGGAACGAATAGATGGAAAAATTTTGCAATTAGTGGTAGTATTATGCCAGCATGTATACCAAAAAGATCACCATTAATTGATATTGTGACAGATCCAAGTATGTCTTTTACTGATAAAATGTGTAGGTATTTTAATGAATACTATAATGAATCGGATATCGATGTCATGTGCAATAGTAAATCTATTTTTGATTTCATCGATAATATAAGTAAACTTATCGAGATTGTTAAAAATAATTTGGCAATTAGTACTGGGAAAGATATTAATATTGAAATTGAACCGGTTAAAACTTTGTTAGTAATGGTCAATACAGCTTATATTGAAGAACAAATGGGCGACTGTGGATCAGTTAACTACGTAATCAAAAATATTGAGTCTCCAGAAATTAAAGAAAAATTCCATTCCACTTACTATTTAGATAAATTAAAGAAAAATACAGTTTATAGAAAAGAAAAAGGGAAAAATCCCTTGTATGAATATTTCTATAAAATAGTTAGTGTTGATGATATGAGTATTATGATTACTTCTTACGATTGTATTAAAAATAACTCTTATGAATCTGACAGTGATACTTATATCTATCTTAACGATATTAGACCTACAGATAAACAAGTCCCAGAAGATAAAAATATACTTGTTCTTAAGATATCTGAGAATATTAAATTCAAAATCAGGTCTGAATATTTGCCTCACAGTTTGGAAATTTTCAGAACAAGATACGAAGATTATTTCTCTGTTGTTTCTAAATTCCATTTGCCATGTGTTAGATCTTATTATGATGGTGAAACCGTTTACATGTTACCATCTTGTATTACTGCAATGATGACAATGACTAATATGGATTACAAATATTTTGCCGGAATTAGAGATCCAATCGATATTATTTCCAAGTACAAAACTAGAGGATACGGAACTTTAATCAACGAGACCGAAAAAACAGATATGGTTAAATATCATAGTAAAGGTGATAAATGGGGAGGAATGTTCACAGCGACAGGTGAAATGTTTGGAGCTAAAACACTTAACGATCCTATTTTTAAACCAAACAAATACCTTAAAGGTTATCCTGAAGATGGATACAAAAAAATAGATGCCAAATATGTGTTGACAATCGATAATATCTACGAATGGTACAAAAAATATTGTACCTATACACCAGAAACAATCGATTTTATCAAATTGAGACCTTTCAATGAGTCAGGATCTATCGAACCACTTAAAAAATGGGTCCTTGAAGCAAGTTATGATGAACTTTATTAATTTAGCCTACCATAATCATATTTTTTTATAAATATTATTGAAAATAAATAAATTATCTTGAAAAAATTATCATTTGCCCAATGTTACAATATTGAAAAATAATAAAATTAATTGCATTTTTTATTAAAAAATTAGTGAATTATAGCCCATATTAAACATTTAGATATATTCCAGGCCTGAGAATCCACAATACAACTCAATATGTAATCCGGAAACCATATTGTGAATTTATGGCTGAAATTATTGGATTAACGATCTGACCGAGATCGTACATAATATGACGATCATCAAATTGTGTAGTAAGATTCTATTTGATTGAATTTGTGTTGTGAAACAGCTGTAAATAATCCATAAATGTCACTTATGAATAAGGAAAAGTATGTTATGCTACCAATAATTTTTATGAATTAGAGAAACATAATTCGGACTGCTGTTTCACAATATGATTACTCATCAAATAGTTTCTATCTATATTATTTGATGGATAATTCATCACACCGTAACTTCAGCCGAACTAACAATTCGATAGTTTAGACTAAGAAATCACAATACAATATCCAAATAGAATATTAGAATACCATATTGTTGATTTTTGGCCCATTCAATATACTTTTCCTTATTCATAAGTGACATTTATTCATTATTTAAAAATTGAAATTTGAAGTGTTTGGGACAGTTTATCTTTAATAAGAGATTACAAGCAAAAATCATGCAAACTCAAAGCCAAGTTATTTGTGTAGACGATAAGATAGTTCCGGAGTCTTATCATATTGGCAAAGGCAAAACGGTTGAACAATTATTTGTCAATAAGGTATGCGAAAAAGATTTTTTTGGAGAGAAAATTGTAGGTGAAATTCCTCATTTTGAAGCATTTTCAGAAAGTGATATACCGTTACAAGAAACAGAAGCTCATGCATTATTTACAACATGGCATTTGGCTTACAGTGGCCATTATCCAGTAGAAATTACCCCAGATCAAATTAGATTGTTAATTATTCAAGGGTTGGCTTTGCACATTAATCTCCATTCGGAAGAGTTAAGAGATAAGTTTGTCAATCATGAGGATAAGAAAAATATTGTTGTCAGGAGAGATGATTTCGTCTATGGAAGTGGCAGTAGTAATCCATGGACTGAGGTATTTGGCCAATTTACCGAAAAAATTAGAAACGATATTAAAGATCCTGAATTAGTTGATTTAGTCCAAAAAAATTATTCCACGTCAACTCCAAATACAACCGCAGCAATGAATGTGGCTATCATGGATAGTTTCCAGAAATATTATAATTATATTTTGACGACCAGATGCGGTATCCCATCGATCAATCTTAAAGGGACAACTGAAGATTGGGAAAATGTCTTGATCTTAATCAATAGTTTAGATAAATACGATTTGAATTGGTGGACGGTACATTTGAAAAATGTAGTCAAAGAGATTATTAACACTTCCAAAAATAATGTAAATCAAGATTTTTGGAAAAATATGGTTAAGGTACATAATTTAGGTTCTGGTGGGCCAGGTTATAGTGGATGGATGAGATATTTCTTTCCTTATTTGCAAGATTACAAAGAAAGATACAGTAGACAAGATTTTGATGAAAAATATATCTTTTCTACAGAGATACCATCTGGCTTATCGAGTGCTCCATTTGTTTGGGATTATTTTGGTGAAAACCATAAAATGACATTTTATGCTGGTTTCTTGGGTATGAGTTTTAAAGATGGATATTTATGTCCTGAAATCCATTGGGCTATTGTTGAAAAAGACTAATTGTATTATAAATAAATTATTTTTTCATAACGGTGAAACATTCTAAACAAGTTATAAATTTAGTCATTGGTTCATCAGCACTTCTAGTTTGCATTTCGAACATTCTGCATTTTCTGCTCTTACATTTCCAACATTGGTACAAATCGGTAGTGGCAATATTTTTCTTTTTTTCTTCTCTTAATTTTTTTTTCCTGATTAATTTTTCCCATCTTTCTGGATGTAGATCTTGTGGAGATAGGAATGGGAGTGTCTGAGGATCTATTTTTTTAGTTAAAATAGCTGTTTTGAGGTAATTATTTTCAACAGAATTTTGTTTATCTAAATTAACACATAGATCTTTCACTTTATCGTTATAAATTGAAGGCATTATAACATCAGCATAATTTTTAATAGATGTGTAAATGAGTGTGAATTCAAAAACGCCTGCTTCTATTTTCATTGCGAAATCTATATTTTTGAGGATAGAAACAAAATCGTTAATTGTACGGACACGATTGATAGATTTCTCTAAAAATACGATTTTATCACTATCTATTAATTTGGCATTATCTGTTAGAAATTGAATTTTATTTATTTCACTAGCATATTTTTTTTTATTATTTGCGATATCGTCAAGTAGTTTTTTGGTCTCATTGTTGAACATATAGTTTAGTTGTATTATTATTTCTTTATTTATTATTGAAATCAATTTTTTATGAAGTAGTATTATAAATACTATTATAAATGGAATTATATAACGAAAAAGATGTAGTGTTGATTGAAGAGAAAATAGATGAAATAACTAAAGGGATTGAGGAGAAAAAGCTTGAAATATTTGAACCAACAAAAAAAGAATTATTGGCAACAAATAAAATTATTTTAGATTATATTAAAGAACACAAAAGGAAAATTTATGGGGGATATGCGCAAAATGTTTTAATTAAAAATAAAAATCCTTCAGATGCTTTTTATGACGAATCTTGTATCCCCGATATAGATTTCTACTCTTCCGACCCAATAAACGATTTAATAGCCATATCTAATTTACTTAAAGAAGGAGGCCATAAACCGGTAGAAGGGAAAGAGGCAACACATAAAGAAACTTACTCTATTTTTGTTAACTATGTTAATGTGTGTGATATTTCTTATGTACCAAAAAATATTTATAACAAATTGCCTTTTATTGAAATTGGTGGAATCAACTATGTCCATCCATCTTTTATCAACATCGATTTTTATAGAATCATGTCCGACCCTTATTGGAGTGGAGATTTCAGGTGGAAAAAGATTTTTAGTAGGTTATATAAATTACAAAAAAATTATCCATTCAATAAAGCAAGTAAACCTTTGACAAATGCCTATGATGTCCCAGAACCTGTTTCAGAGATTGTCACTAAACTACACACATACATTTTTGATCAAATTAAAAATAAAGAGAATTATATTATTTTCGGTCAATATGCTTACAATATACTACTATTAGAATCAGGAATTATGGAAGATAAAAAAATGTCCGATAAATATAAACCAATAAATATTCCATTTTTACAAATTGTTTCAACAAACTATATTCAAGATGCAGCAACACTAATAGTTAACCTCAAAAATAGTTTTAAAGATCTTGCTAACGATATTACTTTTATCGAATTCTACCCTTTTTGGATGTTGACAGGATATTCAACTATCGTTTATTATAATAAAATACCAATTATTCATATTACATCGAATAATAAAAGATGTATACCAATTAAAAAGGTTCCCGCTAAATTATTTATTAATCGGAAAGTTAAAAAAGACGATGGTTCAATTCAAATAGGATGTTTTGATTTTATTTTTTTAATGAATTTAGTAACGGGACTTAGAGAAAGAGTTAATATGGTAGAAGAAAAAACACATTATCATAATATTATGACTTCACACTTGATAGAAATGAGAAGTTATTACCTCAACAAGAACAAGAAAAATTTGTTAGATAATACACTTTTCCAATCATTTATCCCGACATGTATCGGACCAACGATCGATCCAACAAGAGAGATTCGATTAATTAGAGAAAAAAAATATAAAGAAGGTAAATTGGTTATCTTTAGATATAATCCTGAAGAACCGATCAAAGCACCCGATTATAAATTTGCGAACACCTCCGGCAACCCAATTAACAAAGATATTAATTTCAAAATAACCAAATATGTAATTGATCCTTCAGAACTCGAAAAATTGAAATCTTAAATGAAAAATTATTCTAGTTGACAACCAATCAACAAAAATGTTCAAATTTATTAGAACTTCTGAAACAGGCGTCTTTCAAACTTTTGGTAGATTTACAGGGATCAAAACTCCAGGTCTGGTCTTTTATATTCCTGGTATACAGACTGTGACATCTGTTTCTAATAGATTGATCCAAGATAGTTTTTCATTCACTGTTAAGACAAGAGATGATGTTTTTACTAAACTGGAGATAGCTGTTCAACACAAAATTGAAGTCGATGACACAGATAAAGCATTCTTTTCTTTGGATAACCCAAAAGAACAAATCGATGCCTACATTGAAAATATCATTCGTGCAAAAGTTCCCAAGATGAGATTAGAAGAATTATTTGAATCACAAGATGAAATTTGTTCAGCTGTTGCAGAAAATTTAAAGGCTAAAATGAAAGAACATGGATACACTATTGTCAATACTTTAGTCACTAAAATAGACCCTGCGAATGAGGTCAAAGATGCAATGAATAAAAAGAAAGCTACCGAGTTCTTAAAAGAAGCTACTAAAAATGAAGCTGATGCTGATTATATAAAAAAAGTTAGAGAGGCAGAAGCAGATAGAGACAGAAAGAAGCTACAAGGTGAAGGTATGAATTTGCAAAGGATGGAGATTTTGAAAGGTTATGGAACTGGCGTTGATACTTTAGCCAAAAATTGGAATATTGAACCTGGAAAAATCAAAGACTTTGTTTTAACAGTCCAGAAATTAGATGTCATGTCAGATCTTGTCAAATCAGGTAATACTAAAGTGATTATCATGGGTAATGGCACAGAGTTAACAAATTCTATTATTCAAGGTTATGAAGTAGCAAATAAAGAATCTGAATTAAAATAATTATTTTTTTAGTGTTGATTTGCGAAGCAGTATTTTATCATGTAAACTCTTTTATGATAACAAATATAATAAAACAGTTATTTGGCATTTATAAAAATATATTATCATATAAATGTCACTGTATCACTTATGAATAGTGTAAAAGTATCATACACTACTATTTAAAATATATGTAGTTATGTTATATCCTTTTATAATTTTTACATGGTAATAATTATAATGATTATAGAAACGTTAATCAACATATTCCAAAATGAATTTATATATATCACAAAATTAATTGAAAAATATTATGACAAAAAATTGTCTAATAATAATAGTAAACAAAAAAAATCTTATATTATTAATAAAAATAATTTAATTATACCCGGAATTTGGCAAAAATATATGATCATCCAAAATAGATAAATAAAAAGAGATAAAATGGATAATTATATTTTTAATGATATTTTTTATAAAAGTAATTTACTGGCAATGACCATATTATGAATCCACACATGAGTTTTAACAATAAAATAACAACAACCGGGTGTAGTATAACGTCGCACAATCCCATAAAATGATCGTCTATAATCTATTTTATTGTGAAAACTTCTGAGTGGACTCATAATATAATTATTGTTGACATATTATTTTCATAAAAATAGTATTAAAAATACAATTATTTAGATTGTCTCTTTTTATTTATTTTTGCTACTCTTCACTTTTATAGTAATCCATAAAAAGTAATAGATATATCAGGTACTAGCTTGATACTACTATTAGGTAGATGTTATAATTACAATTGATGAATGATAATAATTCTGTATAAATCAGATCAATATTATTTCCATGTCATGGTTACTATAATGTGACCATCCATAATTCATCATGGTATTATCATTATGATTCTCTTGACATGAATAATCCGAGCTGTTACATTTCCATCATATGAACATCCTTATGATTGATATAACAGCTTGAAAATTCTGATCATATTACAAATCAGGCCAGTGTTATTTCCATGTCATGGTTACCATAATGTGACCATCCATAATTCATCATGGCATTATCATTATGATTTTCTCGACATGAATAATCCAAGCTGTTACATTACCATCATATGAAATTCCATCAAAAGATATATATGAAACCATTTGATGAACATCCTTATGATTGATATAACAGCTTGGAAATTCTGATCATA
>Ga0315900_10010417_pt1 | contig 11636 bp, 23 predicted proteins | sample LakEriMetagenome_FD_203521 | JGI IMG/M metagenome (GOLD analysis project Ga0315900, IMG submission 203521) | Freshwater fungal communities from buoy surface, Lake Erie, Ohio, United States - Buoy 12 MA114 | ecosystem: Environmental > Aquatic > Freshwater > Lake > Lake biofilm | place: USA: Lake...
GTAATGAGAAAAAAATAAAATCATGAGAGATATTCTATTTATAAGTCCTGAAAACATTTACGAGCGCAGCGCCGTACATAAAAACATAGATAGTAAAATGATCGTTCCTGAAATTAAGGCGGTGCAGGAGATGTATCTTTTGCCTGTATTGGGAACGGCACTTTATGAGCGGTTGCAGGATGGGATTGATAATGATGATCTGACAGCGGATGAAGAAACGTTATTAAAAGAATACATCCGTGATCCTTTGATCCATTACACGATCAGCGAGCTGGCACCGGCTTTATCGTTCCAATTATGGAATAAGGGACTTACCCGCAAAACGACTGAGAATAGCGAATCGGTAAGCAGCTCAGAGATTGATGATTTTACGGCAAAGTTTAAAAATAGAGCGGAATGGTATTTGGAAAGGTTGATAAGATATTTGATTGAAGAGGCGGGCGGCGGTCAAAAGTTTCAGGAATACATTAACCCCGGCAGCCGCGTTGATACTTTCGTGCCGAAGCGGACAAGTTTCGAGATTGGTATTTATTTGGGGAATACGGATGTGAGTAAGAAAGAGATGCCGAAATGGTACAAATATGAGTTTTTATCCTGTTGCAGATGAACGGACAATATACACACAAAATACAAAAGCTTTTAAAAGCGTATCTGAAAAAACATGAGTCTAACGCTCAATCAAATAATAAAAAAGCTGGTCGAGATAGCAGCCGCCCACAAAATGGTAAGGACTGCAAAGCACGTCAAAGCTGAGGATTTTCTTGTATTTGATTACAAGGATGTGGAGTATCCTGCGGTTTGGTATACGCTTAATACGTCATCCATCACCGGCAAAGAAAAGACGTATCAAATACTTGTTACGATTGCCGACATTCATCACGTTGAAAATATGGATGAACTGGAAATGCAAAGCGATTGTGAGCAGATAGGTCATGATCTTTTGGCGCAGGTGGGATGGGATCTGCATGAGTGGTCAATGCAGCGGACTGCGAACTTTGAATATTTTAGGCAGGGGCAGGAGGATATTTTAGCAGGTGTAACTTTTGAGCTTAGTTTGAAGTTACCGATCACTTACAATAATTGTCAAGTGCCTACGGATTACGAACTGCCGAACGGTAATTTCGTATATATAAATACAAACCGATTTATGACAATTGCGGATTTCATAGTAGGTAGCGGGCAACCGATGGAGCAGGATGATACTGATTACCAAAACAATCAGCTTACGATCCCGCCTTTTGTGTTTATCGATGGGATATTACAGACGTATGTGGTGAGGAATGATCGCAGGTATATAACGCATAATGCAACAACGAAAACAATAACAATAAACGGAGGCGTAAATGAAGGCGAAAATATTAGGATTCTTTTGTAGTTTACTGATTTTGAATTTTGCCTATGGGCAAACTATTGATGGTAAACTTTATACTCAGTTTAATAATTGGTATAAATGGAAAGGGGGTGGTTTTGATTCAACATTACTTTTGCCGCAAGATAGCGCTGCAACTGGCAAGCGCCCGGGTGCGGTTTATTATCGCAGCGCGGATAGTTCTGTTTATTTGTGGTCGGGTACGCAATGGCGTAAGGTTAGCGGCAGCATCCCTACATTGCAACAAGTTACAACTGCAGGAAATACGACAACGGATAGTATTAAAATACTAAAAAATGGTGTAAACATTTTATCATTAAATTATGCACCAACGTTTGGCGGTAATTTTACAGGTGATTTAAGCATATCAAGCACATTGTCAAATAGGTTTCATAAAATGACCGAACAGGGATTTAGTTATAATAATAGCATTTATACAAGAACAATAACTAATGACGTTTTAAGTTCAAATCAAACTATAACGTTTCCAGATTCAGCAGGTAGATTAGCGCAGCGGGTTGCAATAAATGGAACGACGTATAACGCAGCAACTAATGGTGTGATTGATTTAGGAAACACCGACACCGCTACCGTTGTCAAAGCCTATGTAACCAATGCCGAAGCGGTTACGATCACAAAGGGGCAGGTGGTTTATATCTTTGGCGCATCGGGTGACAGAGCAGCAGTTAAATTAGCAAAGAATACAAGCGATACATTCAGCTCAAAGACTTTGGGAATAGTAAGGGAGGATATTGCAGCCGGGCAGGCGGGATGGGTTACAACGCAAGGGCAGGTGAGCGGGATAAACTTGGGTGCATATACTGCGGGGGATATTTTATGGCTCGATAGCGTACCGGGTGGGTTTACAGCTACAAAGCCACAAGCTCCTTATCATAGTGTTTTTGTTGGTGTGGTGGAAAGGGCGAACGCAGGCAATGGCTTAATATATGTTAAGCCACAAAACGGAGTGGAATTAGATGAGCTTCACGATGTTAGGATTACAAGCCTTGCAAATAATGAAATAATAAGATACAACTCTACTTTAGGATATTGGGAAAATAAGACCGTTGAAAGTATCCTGCAATTTGATACCGTTCCTTTAGCGGTTTTTGGTGCGGGTAGCGGTGCGGCAGGGGATACGGCTGCATTCAGCACATCGGCGGTGTATGGTAGCTTTTATAATGCAGGGAGCGATACTTTGATAATTACACAAATGAGAGCAGGGGTGTTGGGTACTTCGCCAAATATTACAACAGAGGTTTATTGGAATGATTCGCTAAATGTAACGGCAGGCGCAACGATACTTGTAACAGGCGGCACATCGGTAACAGGCACAATCGGTGCGACTAATGTAACATCATTTACAAATAATAAGATACCACCTAATAACTGGGTGTTTGTTAGAACGAGTGCGGTTGCTGCAAAGCCGACTTACTTTACTTTAACTTTGTTGGGATATCGTAAAAGACAATGAGATATATTTTAATCATATTAGTTTTTCTTTCGGTAGGTGCTAATGCGCAAATGGTTATTAAGGCGCACGCTAATTACAGACCACTTGTACAACCTGCGACTAATCTTTTATTAGATGATTTTACTGGTGGCATGGTTGCATATAGTCTTCGCAAATTAGATAAAGATTATACAGGTTCAGCTATTAGAGTTCGTAAAGATACAACAGGGCAACCCGAAAAGGATATAGGTTTTTTGGCAAGTGGGGAACTTGATACAGCTGATTTAAAAGATTTTTGCAAAACTCGCAGTTGTTTTGTTACTACATGGTATAATCAAGCAGATAGTTCTGGAACTTTCGGGGTTAGAAATGGAACTCAGACATCATCAGTTCCGCAGCCTCGTATAGTTTCAAATGGTGTAGTAGATAGACAAGGAAATAAACCAACATTAGTATTTGATGGTGATGATAGATTTGTTATAAGCCCATTTACATATAGTGCTGAATTTAGTTTATATCAAATAAATAAAAAGAATACTACTGGAAATATAGCTGTTAATTTAACTGCAACAGGTGGTAACGTACCTGGGGTTATTAATCATTGGTTAGATGGTGTAATATATTTTGGGTATCGCAGATCCGGAGCAAATTATTATAGAACAGTTAATTTTAATAATGCTAATTTTAATTTATTAGAAGGTTATGCCAGAAGTGATGCAAGAAGTTTATATGCAAATAATACACTTCAAACATTAGGAAGTGAAATATCTATGACAGGTGTTGTTACACAATATAATTCAATAGGATCTTATTCTGGTTTTATTGCCACTGGAAGATGCAGTGAAATCATATTATTTAATACAGACCATTCTGCAAGCAGAAGCACGATTGTATCAAATATAAATACATTTTATTCAATTTATTAAAATGAGATATTTATTTATCATATTGTTAATAATTTATGGATCTACTATTAATGCTCAAAGTAATATGCAATTTATTAAAGTACTTCCTCAGAATGGTTTAACAAGTGAGCAAAGAGCAGAAGCAATAAGCCGTGAGCTATTTCGCATACAGCGACCGATTAACCAACAGAATGATGTTACTCAGTATTTGTTCGGATGGATTAAACACCCGACAAAAGATCCTAATTATCTTGATACCGTAAACGCAGCTTTACAGATAGACACAAATCAGGTTATTTATGTTCATCCGGATAATGATTTGACTAATCTTATCGCTTTGTTTCCTGAGTTATCACAAGCTGAAAAGGATGGACTTGCAGCGTTCATTGAAAGTCAGGCAAGTTTTATGTTTCAGTATATCATCCCGAGCGATGTAACGGTGTTTGATGAGGCGCAAATGAAAGCAGCTGGATGGTTACCTGAGCCTGAATTATTTGGAGCGGGGTTATGAGAGGGCTGATTTTATTAATAGTGGCTTTGATCTTATCGGTTATATTAATGCCGATCGGGTTTGTGTTTCAGATAGTGGTTACTTTGTTTAGGGCGGTTGATACCTATCTGTTTCACATAGCGAAGTCAATCGATCAGCACGGGAACGTGGTTTGTGCGGAGTTGTTTAACCTGACATTAATAAAAAAGAAAGGTTACAAATTCGGGGACATGGACAAAACAATTAGTTACGTTTTGGGCGTAAATGCTCAAAAAAAGAATTTAACGTATTTAGGTAGGAAGGTTGGTAATTTATTAAATACTATAGAAAAGGATCATCTTATTAAAGCGGTGAATTATGAGCGCAAAGATTGAATTTATTGGGGCATGGTTTTTCGGGTTGATAGCTTTTATTACAAAGCATGATTTGTTGATTTATGCCGCAATAGGATATAACCTGCTTGCAGGAATTAAAAGCATACCCGGAGCGTGCAAAACTATTAAACAATTAAAAAATGACATATATGCCAGAATGGTTAAAAAGACTGACGAAAACTGATATAAGAAATACAATAGCTTTAAGTATTGTATATGGTATCTTTACAGCATTATTCCTTTTAATATACAAACCTATACCTGAAGAAAACCATGATACGGTAAATCAAATGATAGGTTTTTTGACAGGTTCCGCTTTAGGAGGTATTATGGGATTCCACTTTTCTTCAAGTAAATCTGATAAGAAAAATGAAGATCGAGAAGGATAAAGAGATGCACTTCTGGGCGGGCGTGGTCGTTAGCTTTGTAGCTCTGATCATGTTCAAAGCAGTTGAGGCTCCTCACTGTTGGGCGTTTGTTCTGGCAGCCGTTATCATTGCGGCCGTAGGGAAGGAGGTTAAGGATTTAATGGACTACGGTAAATTTGATTACCGGGATGCGGTTTATACCATTGCAGGTGGGGTGTTGGCTTTCGTACTTTCATTCTTTTAATATGGGCAAATATTTAGTTTTTTTACTCTTATTGGCATCCTGTGCGAATCCTAAGAAGCTACACCGCATGATGGATAAAATGCCGATCTATGCGGCTAAGGAGTGCGCACAAAGGTATCCTATTAAAGAAAGGATTGACACCGTTCAATATGAAGATACCGAGCTTCTGAGAGCTTATGAAGATGAATTTAACTATATGTCGCAAATGATTGACAGCCTGCTGAATGCCAAATGCGATACTTTATATATTGATAAGATCAAAGAAAAGATCCTTAAAATACCATGCAAACCTGAAGTTAAATATATCATCAAGACGCAGGAAAACACGGCACAGATTGAGGCGCTGCGGCTCGAATGTGATGAAAAGGAAAAACAATTTATTGCAACCAATACAAAGATTGAAACGGAGCTGCAAATAATAAAAGAGAAAAACGCAAAGTTATTAAGTCGGAATATCTGGATGTGGTTGATTATAATTTTACTCACTTTATTTTCATTTCGTAGACAAATCTTTAATTTAGTAAAATGAAAAAAGAGATCATTCAATCAAAAGATGGGCAATGGTATTGCATCTTGAAAGCCCGCAATGGTCAGGTTTTATTCACGTCTGAAACCTACAAAAACAAACGCAGCATTGTTAAGGTATTAAAAAAATACTTTCCTGAATTATGAATAGAGGCATTGCAACTATTAAAAAATTCGAGGGGTTGAAGCTGAAAGCGTACCTGTGCCCGGCGAATGTTTGGACTATAGGATACGGCAATACGTTTTTTGAGAACGGTACCAAAGTAAGCCCTAACGATAAAATAACAATAGATCGTGCCGATCAGCTTTTATTTTTCATCGTTGCAAAGTTTGAGGGCGAAGTTAAAAAGGTGGTTAAATCTGCAATAAATGATAATCAACTGGGGGCGCTCACCTCGTTCGCTTTTAATGCCGGTACCGGCAATCTTCAAAAAAGCACCCTGCTAAAAAAGGTAAACGCAAACCCTAACGATCCAACGATAAGAGATGAATTCATGAAATGGACGCGGGCGGGTGGCAAGGTGCTTAATGGACTTGTTACAAGGCGCAAAGCTGAAGCGGATCTTTATTTCACTCCTATCTAATAAAACCTTCCGCATTAATTATAACCCGCTTACGTTGGTAGAAAGGCGGGTAAACGCATTCGACCTTACTACGATCTCTGAGGGCAATTACTGAGGTGTGATCGCATTTAAGAAAGCGGGCAATCTCCATCAAAGTAATGTATTTATAATTCAGTAGAACGTGGCGAATGAAATGAACCTTTGCCCTTACCTTTTCATAATGGCGCCCATGCTTTGCTGCTTCCGGATCTATCTGATGAATCTTACAAACTCTCAGCCATTCTTTTTGCAGGTCGGGTTTTTCAGGTAGGCGGTTTTCAAGAATAATCTCCTTTTGCACGATTGTGCGGGTTTTGTTGATTACCGATTCAATCTTATCCAATAGCGGCTGGGGGACATCATCCATAAAAAGCTCCAGATTGGATTTTATTATTTTAATGGCTTGTTCAGTTGTCATAAAAAATCTTCTCCTTTATAGTCAGAGTAATTATTTTGCATATAATCAATACCATTTACCCATAAAACTGATATAATGCAAGTGATTATAAATATTATGAAATAAATCATTTTTCTTTATCGTTGTTTTTTATTACAATATATAATGCGCTTGCAAGGATGCAGATAATAGCTCCAAGGTTTACAATAATTAAATCTCTCATAATGTTTTAAATGTTTTTTGTGAGTAATAAACCCCTGCTCTCCAAATTTCATTTAAAAAGATAGGCATGTCATTTGGCTCAATATCAAAGTGAACCCAATACAATTCTTTGCTTTCATGCTCAATTTTGTATTTGATATGAGATTCAAATACTGACTTTTTAACGCTTGTAATAAAAGCGTCAAGTTCATCTTTTAATAATAGAAGTTTCATTTGTTTGGTTTTTATGGTTTAAATTATAATATCCTTTTCTGATGTCATAACATGGACGGTAAAGCCTTGTTTTATTAGTTCCGCATGGCGGTACTTTTGCAGCTCGGTCGGCTCCCTGCCCGGCTGCTTCACCTCAACAAAGATGGTTTTGCCGTTCTTGAGGCACATCAAATCCGGGATGCCGTTGCAGTTGGTTTGGATAAGTTTGATTACCATCCATCCCGCCCGCTCATAGCGTGCCTTTATGCTGGCTTGGATTTTGGATTCCATATTGTTCGATTGCTTTAAATATCTGATAAACTACCTGCGGCACTACTGCGTTGCCTCCTGCTTTGATTGATTCGTTTCGCCATTTAGGAAAGGTAATTCCGTCCAATTCGGTGGGAACCCCATCATCTCTAATGTGAATTGGGGAGACAGTTGGGAAGTTTGACCAGTCCATTCGGGATTGTCTTTGGCTATTGTTCGCGTCAAATTCATCTGTTTGAAATTGCCTTCTTTTACCTTCTCTCCAGTATCTCTCCATTCCCCCGACACTGGTGTCGGCAGCATTTGATTCTTCGCCATTTGTGGTAAACTGATTCCATATTGAGTCCCGGTTTTGAAACTTATTGATTTTCCATTCGTTAATTTTCGTCCTTCGTTCGTTGCATCCATAGTTTTTGGCGTAGGCAACAAACCAGACCCTATCCCTTCTGTGTGGTGCGCCAACGGCCGCAGCTGGAAGTACATACGGTTGGACTTCGTACCCTTCAGCTTCCAAATCAGCTTGCACCTCTTCGAATACCATCCCTCCATTCCAATTAACAAGGCCGAGAACGTTTTCGCCCACAATCCAACGTGGTTGAATTTCTCGAATTGCTCTAAGCATGCTGGGCCACAAATGGCGCTCATCTTCTTTTCCGAGTCGCTTTCCTGCTGATGAGTATGGCTGGCAGGGAAAGCCCCCTGTGAGGATATCAATTGCTCCTCTGTGAATAGTGAAGTCTGTTTTTGTGATGTCATGATAACTGATTGCATTAGGCCAATAATGTTTTAATACTTTTTGTCCGAAAGGATTCCACTCGCAATGAAATACGTTTTCCCATCCCATCCATTCGGCGGCAAGGTCAAAGCCTCCAATACCTGAAAATAATGATCCGTGATTCATACTAAATAAAACTATCTGCTATCAGTCCGAGAATAACTACGATCGCTACAAAGATGTAAGATTGTCTTTTGGTGAGGTCAAATGATTTTTGTTGCATGGCTGTGGGGTTTATTTATCTTGAATGTTAAAATGGCCGATTATTATACCTGCTCCAGTAAATGTTCCAATAGTATAAAATATTTCAGCTTTACCTATTGGCTCCCAATTACAAGCGCACATTTTATAAATACATTTTATGTATCCGAAAAGCATTATTATAACAAATAAAAAATATAATATAAGTCTCATGGCTGTGGGATTTAAAAGGGGGCAGTGCCCCCGTTGATTAATTAATTATAAACTTCTAATCTCCAGCTATTCTTTTTTACACCTCTTGAATTTAGGCGGCACCAATAACAAGTTGAATTTATATATGCGTATGCATAATCTCCGTCAATTTGAATCTTAGTAGGAGAATAAGAAAATTCAGAGATAAAACTTTCTAAAACTTTTGCTTCGATTGTGATTTGATTTGTCATGGCTTTTTTGTTTTGTTACACAAAGATAATACTTTTCCACAAAGTGCAAAACTTTTTTTAATATTTTTTTAAAATTATTTTTTACTCTCTGATTTTCCCATCAGGAAGTACCTGCTTAACTTCAATTTTAAAGCCGTCTAAGTAATTGCCATTAATACTTACAACCTCACAATTAACAATAAAATTACCCTGCAAAATATTAACATTATCGCCTACGTCTAAAATATTTAATTCCATATTATTTGATTTTGAGCCGCTGCGGGACTCGAACCCGCATCCCCCTGATCAATCAAGGACGCTATCCCAAGGTGGTATTTATTCCCACTTACGCCAAGCGGCTGACCGTACTTACTAAATCCCGTAATCATTCTTAAAATAGCTCAAAGTATAATCTTTTTTATCCTTTACAGCCTTGTATATCTTTTCCTCAATGCCGCCCTCCGCAAATAGCCAGTACACCTTTGAGGCCTCTTCCCGGTCTTTATTCTGCATCCGCGCCCGCGCCTGCCAGTACGATACCGCGCTGAAGTCGATATTAAGCATTATAAGCGCATCCGCTGTGCTAAGGTTAATACCTTCACGCCCGGATTGAATCTGGGAAAGAAACCACTTATTATCGCTTGTGGCGAACTCCTGCGGGTCGGTCGTGAATTTATCGTAACCGAATGTCAAATATAACATAACCTCCTCCGCTTTGTACTTATAAAAGATTGCTATCTTTTTGCCTTTGAAATTCTCCTTTATCCAATAAGCCTTTGACCTATCAAATATCAATCCCTCCTGCTTTTCATCTATAACCGTTCCCGTGTAAATCTGATGCAGCTTACTTAATAATTTCGCCCCCGTATCAGCCATTACTACATTATTATCGCGGCCGATATAAACGCGGTCGCGTTTCAGTCGGTCTGCCAGAAAATATGTTGATGGCTCCATTTTTATGCCAACGGTTAATTCCTCAACCTCCGCCCTGAACCCGGCTTCTGCCTGAGTGAAAGGGATAATTAAATGATCTGTCATTTGTTTGATTTTTGTTTGGTTTGCGTTTGAGTAATCGTTTACTTTTAAACCCTTAAAATATTTGAGCTGAATATTTACGTAATCCTTTGCCCATTTATAAAAGTTCACATAATCTTTGAATGGACTGAATGAACTAATATAAAACTGGTGAAATATCTGTGAGTAGCTTTCAGGCGTTGGCGTTCCGCTAAGGTAAATGATCGGCTTGCCTTTGCATAAATCTTTGAGCTTTTTAACCCTTTGCGCTGGCTTAGGATATTGACCACAATTATGTACTAAAATTTCATCTGCAAAATAATTATGATTTTCTTCTACTTCTATATCATATACATAACCGTCTGGGCACAATTCATTAATTCTTTTTGTATTTGATAGTTCGTAAACCTCAATATTTTCCACCCTGACAAACTTAAAATCATTTCTTTTTTCTTGTCGCATTCTTTTACTTTTATAGATTTATGAGATGAACCATCTACCTCTATTGCTATTTTATGTATTGCAGACGCTATGTCTATTTTATAATGAGTTGGGCAATTATATTTTTTTATATTATTTACTCCCGTTTTTAATATGTATTCCATCGTAAATGAATTATCATTTTTGATAATTTCATTATATAGTTTTAATTGTTCTAATGTAGCTCCTCTTCCATTTCCTCCTTGTATTAAAGGTTTATGATTCATTTTTTTTAATGTTTCGCTAACCTTTAATCTTGTATTAATATCATTCATTGGATTTTTATTTTTCATCCTTAATGAAGATACTTTCCCGTTACATTTTGAACTACAAATATTTTGTTTTCTATAAGGTGGATAATAAAATATTGTATTACATACAATGCAGGTTCTTTTTGTTTGTTGTAAAAAATTATTATAAGATTTATATTTATGATTTAATTGACCACATTTTCGTGAACATAAGCCTTTTGTTTTACCTCTTAAAAATTCATACTTTTGATTATCTGTTAATTCTTTATTGCAGAATAAGCAATTCATCTTCACATCTGATATCAATAGCTTTGACCCACCCTCTCTTTGTGTAAATTTTGTGGCTTTCGGTACATATAATTTCTTTTCCATTGCATTTAATTTTTACAAGATTTTCTGTTAGTTTGTTTTTAAAAACATTTAATACTTTTCTTTTCTCAATCTTATTACTTGCAAAATTAATACTTTTTATGAAATCTCCAACTTTTATGTCCTTTATTTTTACCCCATCAATTAAGGTATTTTCCAAAAAACACGAATGAGCTTCATCTATTATCACAATATCAAAAGGCTGTTTAACGTGGTGCAGGTTTTCATAATTAGTTACGATAATATCCGCTTTCAATCCTAACTGCTTATGGTCTTCCAATATGCCGCTTATTACCTTTTTCTTAGTAAGGAATAGAATAACCCCTGCCCCCACCTTTTCACCGGTTAATAGAGCCGTGACGGTCTTACCGCAACGTACCTGCATGGCTAAGTAAACCAATCCATATTTGCGTATGATGTCGGCGGCTTTATCGCTTATTGATATTTGGTAATCACGTGGCTGCATAAATTTTAAAAAATCACCCCCCGCCCCCTTTATAATTATTAACATACTAACCGGTTAAAAATTATCAGCGGGGAGTGAATGAGTTACGGATTAAAACCTCAAATTAACTTTATCCTTTCTACGATAATTATAAATCTCTTCTATCAAGATTTTATACTTCGCAACATCATTACAATGTTGCAACGCCATTGGCTGAGATTTTAATTTTTGCAAAAATTCGGTAAATTCAAAATTAGGATTTTTTAAT
>Ga0315900_10010418_pt1 | contig 11636 bp, 6 predicted proteins | sample LakEriMetagenome_FD_203521 | JGI IMG/M metagenome (GOLD analysis project Ga0315900, IMG submission 203521) | Freshwater fungal communities from buoy surface, Lake Erie, Ohio, United States - Buoy 12 MA114 | ecosystem: Environmental > Aquatic > Freshwater > Lake > Lake biofilm | place: USA: Lake...
CCGTTCCACTCGGGACGCCAGATGCGGCCCACGACGGCGACCGCCACCAGCGCCAGCCAGGCCGCCGCCATCACGAGGCCGCCGCGGCCCCGCAGGCTGCACCAGTCCGGCGTCCGATTCGGGGCCGTGGCGGAGACGTTCTTCATCGGCATGGGCGATCGACCTCCCTGTCTTCTCGCGAGCGTTGACGGCAGCCGGGCCGCGGCGTCGGCCCCGTGGTCTGGGGAACCCGTGTCCAGGCGATACACTAGCGGTTTTCACGCCCAGGGCAAGCGAATCCGCAGAACCGTCCCATGCCCGCGGCCACCTTCCGACCGGTCACCGTCGCGATCGAGCAGCTCGACGACGGCCTCACGGCGCTGTCGTTCTCGGTTCCCGACCACCGGCAAAACGTCATCACCCCGGCGGTGGTGGCCGATCTGACGGCCGCACTCGACGAATTGGAGGCCCGGCCGCTCCGGCGGCGTCCGCGCGGGCTGGTGCTCCGCTCGGCCCGCGCGGGATCGTTTTTCGCCGGCGCCGACGTGGCCCGGCTCGACCACGTCCGCAGCCTCCCGGAACAAGAGATCGCCGCGGTCTGCGACCGGGGGCGGGCGATCTTCGCCAGGCTGGCGACCCTGCCATGGCCCTCGGTCGCCGTCATCGACGGCACGTGCCTGGGGGGCGGCCTGGAACTCGCCCTGGCCTGCGACCTGCGGGTGGCGACCGACGCGGAGCACACGCTCTTGGGTTTCCCCGAGGTGAAGCTCGGCCTCATGCCCGGCTGGGGTGGCACGGTGCGGCTGCCGCGGCTCGTCGGCCCGGGCCCCGCCGTGGAATTGGTCGCCTCCGGCGAGAGCATCGGCGGCCCGGCGGCGGCGCGGCTCGGTCTCGTGGACGCGTGCGTGCCGCCGGATCTGGCGCTCGAGACGGCGCGGCGGCTGATCGACATTCACGGCCTGGGCGGCGTCGTCGCGGCCCGCCGTCGAAGCCAGGCCGCGCCGGTCGAGCTCGATCCCGTGGAGCGGGAGTTTCTCGAGGCCACGTCCGCCGCGGTGATCCTCGGCCGCACCGGCGGCCACTATCCGGCGCCGCCGGCGATCCTGCGAGCGATCCTCGCGGGGTGCGCCGTCGATGCCGCCGCCGCAGGGGCGATCGAATCGGCCGCGTTCGCCAAGCTGGCCCGCACGCCGGTGGCCGGCCAGCTGCTGCGGGTGTTCCGCAGCGGCGAGCGGAACCGCCGCGATCCGGGGATCGGCGGCGACGAGGCCGCGGGGGAGCCGACCGCCGCCGCGGAGCCGCGACTCGCGCCGGCGGTGATCGGCGCGGGCATCATGGGCGCGGGCATCGCGGCGGCCCACCTGCGGGCGGGATTCGCGCTCGCCCTGATCGACGTCGATGCCGACGTGGTGGCGGCGGCGGTGCCCGGCATCCTCGACGAGGCGGCCTGGGACCGTTCCACCAAGCGGGCCGACCCGGCCCGGGCCCTGGCGTTGGCGGGCCGGCTCCGCGGCGGCACGCAGCTCGCGGCCGTGGAGGGCTGCGACCTGGTGATCGAGAGCGTGACCGAGCGGACCGACGTGAAGCAGCAGGTGCTCGCCGACATCGAGCGGATCGTGGGCCCCGAGGCCGTCATCGCCACGAACACGTCCACCAACCCGATCGCGCGGCTGGCGGCCGGCCTCGCCGAGCCGGCCCGGTTCTGCGGCATGCACTTCTTCAACCCGGTGCGGCGGATGACCCTCGTGGAGGTGGTGCGCGGGCCGGCCACGAGCGACGCCACGGTGGCCTCCGTCGTGGCCCACGCCAAGCGGCTCGGCAAGTGTCCCGTCGTGGTCCGCGACAGCCCGGGCTTCCTCGTCAACCGCATCCTCATGCCCTATCTGCACGAGGCCGTCGAGATGGTTCGTGAGGGCGTGGACTGCGGGCGGGTCGACCGCGTGGCCCGGGGCTTCGGCATGCCGATGGGCCCCATCGAACTCTACGACCTGATCGGGCTGGATACGGCGTTCTATGCCGGGCTGGTCCTCAACGCGGCGTACGGCGACCGCATCGAGGCCTCGCCCGTGATTCCGGCGCTGGTGAAGTCGGGTCGGCTCGGCCGCAAGAGCGGCTGCGGCTTCTATCGCTACGCCGCGGCCGCGAGCCGGCCGCGGATGCTCGGCCCTGACGCCGGGGCCGCCGAGCTCATCCGGCGGTACGGCCTGCCCGGCCGCGAGACGAGCGACCGCGCGATCGCCGACCGCCTCCTGCTGCCGATGCTGCTGGAGGCGCTGCGGGTCCTGGAGGAGGGCGTCGTCCGCGACGGCCGCGACATCGACCTGGCCGTGATCCACGCCCTCGGCTTCCCGGCATTTCGCGGCGGCCTGCTCGCCTGGGCCGACACGCTCGGGGCCGCCGAGATCGTCCGCCGGCTCGAGCTCCTCGCCGACCTCGGCCCGCGGATGCGGCCCACCGGGAGGCTCCTGGCCATGGCCCGCGACGGCCTGGCGTTCACCGCATGAAGCGAGCCCACGCCGCATGAGACTTTCCATCCCCCGCGATCCCGAGAGGACGCCCGTCGTCGTCGGCTGCTGCCGCACGGCGATCGGCCGCGCCCACGCCGACCGCGGGGTGTTCCGCAACGTCCGCGGCGACGAGCTCGCGGCGGCCGTGATCGCCGCGGCCGTGGCCCGCTCGGCGGTCGATCCCGCGACGATCGAGGACGTGGTCCTCGGCGCCACACAGCAGCGTGGCGAACTCGGCGGCAACGCCGCGCGGTGCGCGGCGCTGATGGCGGGCCTGCCCCTGGCCGCCGCGGGCACGACGGTCAACCGGCTCTGCGGCTCCTCGCTGCAGGCGCTGGCCCAGGCCTGCCACGCGATCGCGGCGGGGGCGGAGAACGTCCAGGTGGTGGCCGGCGTCGATCACATGCACCATCTGCCGATGGACTCCGCCGTGGACATCCATCCGCGGGTCGTGGCCCGTTCCAGCCGCGGCATGCTCTCGATGGGGCTCACGGCCGAGCATCTCGCCGCCGTGCATGGCATTTCCCGGCGCCGACAGGAGGAGTTCGCCCTGGAGAGCCACCGCCGCGCGGCCCGGGCCCATGACGCGGGCCTGTTCGAAGACGAGATCGTGCCCGTGCTCGGCCACGACGAGAGCGGGACTGTGGCCGAGGCGGTCGAGGACCAGTCGGTCCGCCGCGACACGAGCCTGGAGGCGATGGCCGCGCTCGAGCCGGTGTTCCTGCCGCAGCTGGGCACCGTCACGGCAGCCACGAGCGCGCCGGTGAGCGACGGCGCCGCGGCGCTGGTGGTGATGTCGGAGGCCGAGGCGGCCCGGCAGGAGCTGGAGCCGTGGGCCCGGGTGGTGGCCACGGCCGTGGTCGGCGTGCCGCCCGCGGCCATGGGCACCGGCCCGATCGCCGCCACGCGGAAGCTGCTCGCCCGGGTCGCGGATCGCGGCATCGGCCTGGCCGACGTGGGCCTCGTCGAGCTCAACGAGGCCTTCGCCGCCCAGGCGGTGCACTGCATCGAGGAGCTGGGCCTCGACGCGGCGCGGGTCAACGTCCGCGGCGGGTCGCTGGCGATCGGCCACCCGCTGGGCGCTTCGGGCGCGCGGATCGCCACCACGCTCCTGCATGCGATGCGGGACGAGTCGGTGCCGCTCGGCCTGGCGACGATGTGCATCGGCCTCGGTCAGGGCATCGCCGTGCTCTTCGACCGCGGCGGGTGAGGGAGGCTTTCGATGGCGATCGTCTTGCCAGGGCAGCGGGCGGCGGCCGATGCGGCGACCGCGGGACAGGCCGCGGACGGGTCGCTCGTGGACCTGCTCCTGACGCGGGTCGTCGAGAGCGGCGATCGCCCGGCCATGGCGGACGGGCTGGCCGCGCCGGGTCGCGACGGCGTCGCGGCCTGGTCGTGGGCCGAGCTCGCCGCCGCGGCGGTCGCGTGCGCCGCGGCGATCGAGCGGGCGGGCCTGCGCCGTGGCGATCGCGTGGCGCACGCGGGCCCGCCCGGGCCGGAGTGGATCGTGGTCGATCTCGCCTGCCTGCTGGCCGGCGTGGTGCACGTCGCGCTGCACGACGAGGGCGACCGGGAGCCGCTCGCCTGGCTCGGCCTGCGCGGCGCGATCGGCAGCGGAGGCGGCCGTCGCGTCGGCGGCCTGCCGGGCCTCGACTTGGCCGTCGGCGCCGCCGATGCCTGGCGGCGCGGCGCCGCCGACCGCGACGGGCTGCTCGCCGAACTGGCCCGGCGGGCGCGGGAGTGCGATGCGCGAGGCCCGTGCACGATCGTGCTCTCCTCGGGCACCACCGGCACGCCCCATGGCGTGCTGCACTCGCAGCGGGCCCTGGCCGCCAACGCCCGCGCCGCCGCCGAAATGTTCCTCGACGACCCGCGGGACGTGCGGCTCGCGTGGCTGCCCATGAGTCACGCCCTGGCCCGCACGGGCGACCTCTACACGGCGCTGGTCCGCGGCGGCTGCCTGAACGTGGTCCGCGATCGCACCCGCGTGCTCGACGCCTGCCGGGCCCTGCCGCCGACGGTCGTGCTCGGCGTGCCCGCGTTCTTCGAGCGGCTCGAGGCGGGCGTGCGGGCGGGGCGGATCGCCGACCTGCGGGCCGCGCTCGGCGGCGCGGTCAGGGTCTGCGTCTCCGGCGGCGCGGCCCTGCGGCTGCGGACGGCGGAGTGCTTCGCGGCGGCGGGCGTGCCGCTGGTGCAGGGCTACGGCCTGGCCGAGGCCGGGCCGGTCGTCACGCTCTCCAACCCGCGGATCGCGCGGCCGGGCACGGTCGGGCTGCCGCTCGCCGGCGTGGAACTGCGGATCGACGAACACGGCGAATCGCGCGGGCAGTTGCTCGTGCGGACGCCGAGCCGGGCCTTGGGAATCCTGCGGCCGTCGGCGGCCGGCATGGCCGCGTCCGCGGCGCCGGTCGAGGCGGTGCCCGAGTGGCTGCCGACCGGCGACGTCGCCGCGATCGACGCCGACGGCCACGTGCGGATCACCGGCCGCCTGGCCGAGCGGATCGTGCTGGCGACCGGCGTCAAGGTGCCGCCGGCGGAAGTGGAGCGGACGCTCGCCGAGGATCCCGCCGTGGCCCAGGTGTGCGTCGTCGGCGACGGGCTGCGGTGGCCGGTGGCCCTGGTCGTTCCGGAGCCGGGGCTGACGCGGGCGGCCGTGCGGCGGCTGCGGCTGCGGGTCTTCAGCCGTCGCGGCGCCCTGGCCCACCCGCGGCTCGTGGCCTGGATGGCCCGGCGCATCGGCCGCCGCCAGCGGCGGCTGCCCGCAGCCTGGCGGGTGCGGCGGGTCGTGCTCGTGGGGCGGCCGTTCGCGGCCGACCGGGGCGAGGCGACGGTCTCCTTCAAGCTCAAGCGGGCCGCGATCGCGAGCCATTTCGCGCGGCGGATCGACGCCGCGGCGACCAAGCGGCCGCCGCGCTGGGTGGGCGTGGTGCCGAGCGGCGACGGGGCCGCGGATCGCCAGGGGAACGAGCGGCCGCGGGTCTCGTGGCTGGCGGGCTGCCTGTGGGCGGCCGGGGGCGGTCCGCAGGCGGGCGGATTCGCCGTCGCCGCCGCGGCGTCGGCGGCCCCGCTCCGCGACGAGGTCGCCGGCGTGCTCGACCGCACGGCCGCCGCCTTGGCGCGGTTGCGGCAGGAGTCGCGACTCTACGACCCGCCGGCGGGCACGCCGCCGCCCGCGCCGCCGCTGGCCGATCCGCCCGCGCCGCCGGCGGGACGCTTCTCCGCGGTCGCGGAGGCGGCCCTCGGCGCGGAGGGGCTGTGGGGCCTGATGGTGCCGGCCCGGTTCGGCGGCGCGGATGCCGGCATGCTGGAGATGGCCCGCGCGATCACCCGGGTCGCGGCCGACTGCCCCACGGCGGCGGGCATGCTGGCCGTGCACTCGTCGATCGGCGCCGTCTCGGCGTTGACCGCCTTCGGGACCGCTGCCCAGCAGTCGCGGCATCTTCCCGGGCTGGCCCTGGGGCGGCCGCTGTCGATCTTCGGCGGCACCGAGCCCGAGGCGGGCTGCGATCTCGGCGCGGTGCGGGCGGTGCTCGAGCGGCAGGCGGGCGGCCTGGTGCTCACGGGCACGAAGATGTTCATCACCGGGGCCGTGCACGGCCGGCTGGTCAAGGTGCTCGCGGCGCTCGACGGCCGGCCCGCGGTGGCCGTGGTGCGGCTGCCGGAGGCCGACGGCGCGACGTTCCGCCTGCGGCCCTACGCCCTCCACCCGCTCAAGCACGCCCACAACGCGGCGCTCGAGTTCACGAGGTTCGCCGTCGCCGAGGACGACCTGCTCGCGCCGCCGCCGGGACGCGACGGCATGGCGATCGTGTGGCACGGCCTCAACCGGGGCCGGGTGACGCTCGCCGCCCAGGCGGCGGGCACCCAACGGCTGCTGCTGCGGCAGGCCGGCGAGCACGCGCGGCGGCGGACCACCTGGGGCGCGGCGATCGCCGCCCGGGAACTCGTGCAGGGGCGGCTGGCGCGGATCGCCGCCGGGGTCGTGGCCTGCGACGCCATGGCGGCGTGGGCGGCCGCCGCGCTCGATGCTGGCCAGACCGGCGAACTGGAGGCGATCGCCGCCAAGGTGACCGCCAGCACGTGCGTCAGGGAAGCCGCGATCGATGCTCTGGGCATCCACGGCGGCCGGGCCTTCCTCGTCGGCCACCCGCTGGGCGACTCGCTTCACGATCACTTCGCCGTCACGGTCTACGAGGGGGAAAGCGACCTGCTCGGCCTGGCCCTCTTCAAGGGGCTGGCGAAGGCGCATCCGGCGGCGGCGCTGGCGGACGACAGCGGCCTGCGCCGGGCCGGCGGCTGGCTGGCGTGGCGGGCGTCACGATGGGCGGCCGGCCGCCCGGCGGAAGACGCGGCGATCGCCGACGAGCGGCTGCGGGCCCACGCCGTGGCGGCCCGCCGGCTTCTCGTCGCGGCGGCAACGCGGATCGACCGGGCGATCCGCCGCCATGGCCGGCGGCTCGCCGATCGGCAGCTCGTCGTGGGGGCGCTGGCCGCGGAGGTGCGGGAACTCGTGAGCGTGCTCGCGGTCGCGCATCACGCCGCCAGGGCCGACGCCCGCACCGTCGCCGCGGCCGACTGCTGGTGCCGTCTGGCGACCGCCCGCGGCCGCGGTGGCCGGCTCACGTCCGCCGATCATGCGGCCCTGGCTGCCTTGGGCCGCACGGTCGCCGCAGAGTGACGACGGATCGATCCGTCGTGGTGTCCGGCGGTGCCAGCCGGTTCGTCCCCCCCGGCACGTTCCCGGCAGGACCTGACGACGTCCCGTCCCGTGCATCACTCGCCGGCGGCGACCAGGGCCGGCCACCAGCTGCACAGATACCAGGCCCGGGGCGTGGTGAGTTCCGCGAACGCGGCCAGGGTGCCGCGGGCCTCGGAGCCGGCACCGCCGCCGAGCACCTCGTCGAGCAGACCCTTGGGCTTGGAATACCTCACGACCCGCGCGGTCGCGTCGGTGAGGCCGGCCAGTTCGACGGCCCGGGCCACGGCATCCTCCAAGAAGCCGATCCGATCCACGAGCCCCGCCTCCTTGGCCTGCTGGGCCGTGAAGATCTGGCCCGTGGCCACCTTGTCCACCGCCTCCGCGTCGAGCTTGGGCCGGCCCTGGCGGACGATCTCCTTGAACCGCGCGAACATGTCGTCCACGAGCGCCTTCAGCAGCCGCCGCTCGCGGTCGGCGAGTTCGGGGGTGCGGTCCTTGGTGACGCTGAGCATCTCCTTGAGCGGGCCGCTGGCCACGGAATCGTCGCGGACGTCGAGACGCTTGAGCATCTTCGAGAGGTCGAAGTGCGGGATGATCACGCCGATCGAGCCCGTCAGCGTGGCGGGCTCGGCGAAGATCACGTCCTCCCGGCCGCCGTTGGCCATGGCCACGTAGTAGCCTCCGCTGGCGGCGATGCCGCCCATGCTGACGACGACCGGCAGATCCCGCTTCGTTGCGAGCTGGCCGAGGCGATGGTGGATCTCGTCGCTGCCGCTCACCGTTCCGCCCGGCGAATCGACCCGCAGCACGACCGCCTTGACGCTCTCGTCCTCGGCGACGTGGTCGATCTGCGAGCGGATGAATCCCTCGCCTCCCATGATCGGGCCGGCGAGCGTCACGATCGCCACCTTCGCGGCCGCCGTCTTGGAGAGCGAATGGTATTTCTCCACCACGCGGCCGTCCCGCTGGAAGTATTGCGCGAACGCGCCGGCGCTGCCCACCGCCACGAGCAGCGCGATCCCCGCCACCGTCCAGGCGATCCGCGCGTTCCACCGGCCCCAGGGGCTCGCCTGCTCGAGGATCACACGGGTCGGCGGCTGCTGGCGTTCGATCTCCATCGTCACGTCTCCTGGCGGCGGGGCCGCGGCGGGCGTTCGCCACGGCATCCGACATTGTACGGCGGCGTGGCGTGAGTCGTCGCCAGGTTGCCATTCCGCGACGGCGGCGGCTACCTTGGCGGCTTCCGTGGATGAACCACGGAGCCACCGAGAGACAGGAGCCACGCGAAGTGTTCGTCTGCGTCAGCACGGAAAGCCTGCCCGACATGCCGCTCGCCCAGGCGATGGAGCGTCTGGCCGAGCTCGAGTTCACGGCCGTCGAACTCGACGTGCACGAGCGGGGCGGGCATCTCGCGCCGGCGCAGGTGGCCGCCGATCCCGAGGCGGCGATCGCGGCGTGCAGCGACCTGCAGCGGCTGCGGCCGGTGGCCGTCTCGTTCGCGGCGGCGGAGACCCCGGAACTCTACGACCGGTTCGCCGCCTGCTGCCGGCTGGCCAAGGCCCTCGGCGTCGTGACCATGGTCGTCGAGTCGTCGGAGCTGGGCACGCCCTTCAACGGCGAGATCGAGCGGTTGCGGAAGATGGTGGCGATCGCCGCCGGCCTCGGCGTCGTGGTCGGGGTGAAGACGGAGGCGGGGCGGATGACCCAGGACGCGGAGACGACGGCGTCGCTGTGCCGCAACGTCCCGGGGCTCGGCGTCACGCTCGACCCGAGCCACTTCATCTACGGCCACAAGAAGCCGGCCTCGTGGGAATCGATCCTCAAGTACGTCTGCCACGTGCACCTGCGGGACACGAAGGCCGACGTGTTCCAGGTGCGGATCGGCCAGGGCAGCGTGGAGTACGGCAAGCTCGTGGCCCAGCTCGAGCGGGTGGGCTACACCCGTGGCCTGTGCGCCCATCTGCCGCCGCTCGACGGCATCGACCAGCTCGCCGAGCTGCGGAAGATGCGGCTGCTGCTCGAAGCCTACCTGTGACGGCGGCTATCGCAGCCGGCTGCCCGACGCCTCGGCGCGGCTGGCCATCTCGGCGTAGGCCTTCGACTGCTCGTCGTCCCCTTCCTCGGCATACATCGTGGACAGGTTGCCGTAGGCCACGGCCAGGGACCGCTCCTCCAACTGGCTCTCGTCCACGGCCTCGACCATGAGATCGACGCCGTGCCGGCTCAGCGCCAGGGCGTCCTCGCGGCGGTCCACCTGCCAGTAGGAGATGGCCATGCTCACGTAGGCCTCGCCGAGCCGTCCGAGCTCGCCGTCGCGGCCGAACTCGCCGTTGCCCTCCCACAGCGGCACGGTGCGATCGAACCAGGTCACGGCCGTGGCGTGATCGCCGCGCTGCAGGCTGTGCATGATGCCGATGCGGAACATCAGCTCGCCCATCTGCTTCCGCTCCGCGGGCGTGAGTTCCCGCTGCTCCGCGCCCCGCTCCAGGTAGGCGACGGTGAGGGTGGCGTTGTCGAGCAGATCGGCCGCGTCGCCGCGTGTCTGGGCGGCGGCGAGGGCGTCGGCGAGTCCCTGTCCCACCTCCCAGTCGATCTGGCGTCGTGTCCACGGGTCGGCGACGGTCGTGCCCATCCGGTCACGCAGTTCCAGCATCCGCTTCACCCAGGGGAGCGGCTCGCCAGCCTCCGCGCAGCCGGCCGCCGCGGCCAGGGCGCCGCGGCACAGCTGCAGCTCGAGCCGCTGCCTCTCGACCTCCGTGCCCTTGCACTCGGCGACCAGGGCCTCGCCGCGGGCGATCCACTTGGGGATCACGCGGCTCTTCTGCTGCCAGGTGCCACGGGCGATGGCCAGGGCCGTGCCCAGGTGCGCGTCGAGCATCACCTCGCGGGCGGCCGACTGCACCGCCGGCGTCCGCTTCACCAGCAGGGGCGAGGCGCGACGAATCGCCTCGGCGAAGTGCTGCACGGCCGCCTGATGGTCGGGCGAGCGGCCGGCGAGGGCGATGCGGCCGAGGAGCCGCTCCGCCTGGGCCGCCGCCAAGGGGGACTGGTTCTCGCGGGCCTGCACCGCGGCGACGACGGCCCGGGCCTCGACGGGACGATCGAGTGCCAGCAGGGCGCCGGCGTGCTTGAGCTGCGTCCAGGCATCGGCCGCGTCCAGGGCGGTCGCCGACTCGGCGAGCTTCAGCGCCTGGTTCCATTTTCCCTGCTCGCTCGCGATGCCGAGCAGCAGTCGCTGGGCCCGCACGTGCCGCGGGTCCATCCGCAGGGCCTGGTCGAGGTCGGCGACGGCGTAGGCGGAGCAGGAGTCGATTTCCCCCTCGGCCCGAAGCACGAACGACTCGGGATCGAGCGGCTCGATCATGATCGCCGTGGCCGCCTGGGTGCCAGGCTTCACGCTCAGGATCACGCCCCGCTCGGGATACACCTCGCCGATCGACACGCCCTGATCGTCGAAGATGGTGACCGTGCGGATGTCGGCGATCTCCAACTGGCGGGCGAGATCGGGCACCGCCACCGGCTCGGCGAGCTTGACGAGGATCGCGGTCACGGTGTCGGCCTCGAGCGTGACTTCGATCCGCTCGAAGGGCTCGATCTTCCAGGCGAAGCCGGTGCTGCCGTCGTCGCGGGGCAGGGCCTCGCCGGCGCCCCAGGCAGCCAGCAGCTCCGCCCGCGTCGTCTTGCCCGGATGGACGCCCCGGAAGCTGGCGGGATCGATCGACAGCGTCGGCATCTCGTCGGGGGTGGCGGCGACCGGGGCGGTGACCTGCGGTGCCTTGTCGGGGGTCGCCGGAGCGGGATCGTCGGCTGCGGGTTCGGCCGCGGTGTCGGCCGCGGTGTCGGCCACCGCGGGGGTGCCCGCCGCCTTCGGGAGCTGGGCGACGCGATCGTTGATCCAGCGCCGCACGACGCCGCCCTGCGATCCGGCGGCCGGTGGCTTCGGCGCGGCGGGGGCCGCCTGCCTGGCGGCGGGCTGCGCGGGGGCGGCGACCGGCACGAGACCGGCCCACGGGGTCGAGGGGGATTCGCCGACCGCCGTCGTCACCGGCGTCGCTGCCGGTGCGGCCGGCCGCTCGCGGGCGGGTTCCACGGCAGCCGGTGCGGCGGCAGCGCGTGGATCGGCATGTCCGGCATCGATCCAGCCGGGCAGTCGCATCAGCGTTCGCGGCGGCTGCTGGGGCTCGGCCGCGGCGACCACGGCGAGGCAAGGGCCGACGACGATGAACAGGGCGTGCAATCCCGACCACGAGCTTCGCAGCATGGCCACGACGGGTTCCTCCTTGAACGATGCGACCGGCTTTCGACCCGATCGTCGGGGACGGTAGGATTCCCATGTCGCCCGGTCCAGAGCAGACTGCTGGCCAAGGCTTGCGCCCGCGTGCCCCCAGCCTGCGCATCTTGCGCGGCTCACCCCGGCGAGATCCCTACACTGGCCGAGTCTCGCGACCGCC
>Ga0315900_10010419_pt1 | contig 11636 bp, 20 predicted proteins | sample LakEriMetagenome_FD_203521 | JGI IMG/M metagenome (GOLD analysis project Ga0315900, IMG submission 203521) | Freshwater fungal communities from buoy surface, Lake Erie, Ohio, United States - Buoy 12 MA114 | ecosystem: Environmental > Aquatic > Freshwater > Lake > Lake biofilm | place: USA: Lake...
GTTCAAGGATTGCTTTGGTAATTCGTCTTTTTATAGAATCTCTAGTCATCTGGATAAACCTTGGTACCAGAGTTCATGAAAACGACACTGAATTTTTCGGTTTTAAATTGTTGATTTAATTTACGACAAAGATTTCTTGCATGACCGGGATTACTGAAACTCGTCTTTTTGTATTTAGGAACGCTTTCAGCGTCAAGATAGTGTTGGCTTTTTAAATTAATAGGTTGCCCGTCATAAAACACTGCCCATATTCCAGCAGCCTCTACGATCTGATCATTTTTGTAAGTAGTTTTATCTACTATTTCTAGTATTACTTTAGGTTGAGTTCTTCCCATTAAGTTACCATTTTCCGCCCTTTAATTCTATCTGAACTACCTCATTTGTTTGTTGTGTATTGTTCGCATCACGCTGGTCAAGCAAAAGTTTAGTTATTTCATCACGCAGTGCGCGGGCATCAGATATAGGTAGGACAACATCCCTTCCTTGTTTACCTTCCATACTAGCAATTTTATCTACAAAACGTTTAATATGGATCATAGTGTATTTATCGCATTTTCTGCTTCGGTTTTGGTCATATATGGTCCATAACATTCATACCTTTGTACAAAAATATACTTAGGACAAAGAACAGGGACAAATTCTATCCCTTGTTTTAGTGCATACCAACCCGCAGCATAGTAACACTTGCTTTTGGTTGTTTTTGTAAAAAGATGAATTTTCCTTTTAACGTCTAAGACAGAATTGAAAACCTTTCCTGTAGTTGGAAAATGTTCATAAGGATTAGGATTCTTCTTATCAACTTTTTTAAATTTTACGAACTCAATCTGTTCTTTGTTTGATATCGTTTTGGTACTCGGATATTCTTTTTTTGTATTTCCTAACTTCACTTGAAATCCAGATCCGTTCGCAACAACATTGCCCACTTTTTTCTTACCGTCAGTGACAATCCAAAATTGATCTTTGACAACTGGTTTAGCTATTAAATTCAAATTTAAACTCCATGTAAAATTTTGTTTCTAAAATCATCTGTAAACTTACCATCAATTCTTATTGAATATGCAGGTTGCATAATTGGTTCGCCCCCATGAGGATCTTGATCATTCCAATAAGCTATTCTACTGTTTATATAAATTTTTTCAAGTGTTTTGGGATTTCTCACATAAAAGGGTTTTAATAAATTTGGTCGTATATGAATAAATTCACTCAATATTGATGTATCATTCGGATTAACTGGAGGATGTCTATGCTCAAAAGAAATTCCCCCTGCTTCCATAGTCATTATAAATGCATCTGTAATTGTTTCAAAAACATTTATTTTTTTAATCCATTTATTAAAAGAAGGGAAATAATCTTCAAACAAATGTTTATGATAGGTAGTGTACAGATCATAACCACCAAACGCAAATTTTAAAAAAGTAGCTAATTCATCTTTTGTTAAATCTTTAGTAGCAATTTTTAATTCATGATTGTTTGGTAAACTTTTAAATTCTTCATAAGCTATAATTAATGGTTTATAATTACCGCTAATATCTAGCCAATTATGATCAATATCTAAATTACCTATTTGAGCTAGATTTTTTGCTAGTGCAAATCCTTTAAAAAATTCAGGTTGTATTTCATCAAATTCTGTTAGGTCTATAACATTTGTTAAATTTATAAACGGTTGACCTTTTATACCTTTTATCGCCATATTTTTTCTCTAAACTCATCTGTAAAAATTCCATCAATTCGTAAAACATAAGTTGAATTATATGCAGCTTCGCCCCCATGAAAGTCTTGATCATTAAAATAACAAACACGTGTATCTATATAAAATTTTTCTTGTGTTTCTTGATCCTTAATATAGAATGGTCTATTCATATCTGACCTAATATGTATAAACTCATTTATACCATTCTCTTTCGGGTCACAGTGTTCTATAGATATTCCTCCGCCTTCGACAATCAAAAAGTATGCTCTACCTATTGTTTTAAAAATTTTTAAATCGTTAATCCAACTTATAGTTTTTGAAAAGTATTCATTGCCATCACAATATTTTTTATTATTGGTTATTTCCCAATTATTTCCGAAGTCAAATAAAGTATAAATCTTATAAGGATTATGTGCACCTAATGCATATGTCAAGTATAATATAAGGTCATTGTCTTTAAATTCATTACCGGCTATTTTTATAGGATCGTTATCAGGTAATTTTACAAAATCATCATATAACAAATAAACTGGTTTAAGTTTATTCTCGTAATTATTTAAATTTATAAATTTTTGATCAGATGGGTCAACTGTTAATAAACCATATTGACAATTTTTTTGAGCTTTTACAAATCCACTACAAATTTCTGAATGCAAATCATCGAATTTCTCAATGTCAACATCTTTTATCAAATTAATGAAGGGTTTATTGTTAATACCTTTTATCGACATATCTTATTTTTTAAATCATCTGTGAAAACTCCGTCAATTCTTAAAGAGTAAGACGAATATAAAAGAGGGTCGCCACCGTGCCAATCTTTGTCATTAAACCAAGTAACTCTGCTATCAAAATAAAACTTATTATGTTCACTATCAGAAACAAAAAATGTTTTAGCATCTGATGATTTTTGAATTAACATAAATTCAACGATATCTTCAGAACTACTAGGATAATAAGGATCAGGTAAAGGATATCCATGATGAGAATGTTGAATACGTATGCCACCATGGTCAACCAAAAACAAAACGACTCTGCCAATATGAGAGAAAATGCCTTTATCTTTTAGAGAATGGACCCAACTTAATAACTCAGGAAAATATTTTCCACTTTCTAAAGTACCATCAACACTAGGATCATCACGCCAGTTTTCTTTGTAATCATACAGAAGAAAGAAAGAGTATGGATCATATCCTTTTAAAGCAAATTTAAGATACGTAGCTAAATCGTTAGGACTTAAATCAGATCCATTTATCTTAATTGGATCATCATCCGGTAAACCCATAAACTCATAATGTGCTGATAATAAAGATTTTAAATTTTTATCATATGCATCCATTCTTAAAAAATCTTCAGGAGCATAAAATGTACCCACATACATATGCTCTTTCGCTTCGATAAAATTTCTACAGATTGTAGGGTGCAATTTATCAAAATCAGTTAAATCCACATATTCTGATAAGTTTACAAATGGTTTGCCGTTTATTCCGTACATTGACATGCTTTCCTCACAAATTTATATTTAGTTTTCAAATTTTAGCTTATAAAAAGGTACATATTTTTCGGTATAAATTACAATGTCAAGATTAGTTGACCCTGAAAAGTCCCAATCGGACCCACGCTCACCTAAATTTCTACGGCACCATTTGATATGTTCTATTTTCTCTTGCTCCGTGTTCAATTTAATTCTATGAGTATAAGTTTGTTTTCTCATAATTCTTTTTCAAAAATTCCCCAACCTAATTTGGTTTCTGGAGTACCTTTATTGTATCTTACTAGTAGATAACCATTCTCGTCAAATCTACTTTCCCAACGTGCGTAATCTTCGTTATATAGTTTTTTACTTATATGCCACAAATAGCTGTTAGGAAATTCTGTTGGTTTCCAATGATCCATTGGATTCTTTGTTTTGCCCACACCTTCATCTTTGGTTAATAGAAATATCAAATATTCTTTTTCTAAATCATCTTTGGTTATAGGAGTAAAAGTTGCACGGTCATATAAAGTTTCGTATCTATCAACTTTTGCTGTAGCTTTAGTTCTGACCTTATTAAAGTCATACTCACGAATGATAATTTTTCTTCGCAATAATTTCATGACCACCTCAGTAAAAACCATTCTAGGTCTTGTTTATCACGAAACCAAAATCTCTTATTACTTACCTGCCAACGATCTGTCTCAGCACCAAATGTTTTTACTGCCCAATCAATCATTGCCAACCAACCTGGATAGTCACCGTAATACTGTTGACCATCAACTTCTACAGAGATATATTCTATACCTTCTTTTGAAGTATATTTTCCTTCTTCAATAATAAGCTTCAAAACATTAATGCTGCTACTACAGCATCCTCGTGTTTATAAAAATTAATTTCAAGGTAGTTTTCAGAAAAACTTGTTACATATCTATCACCAGGCAGACCAAACTTCTCTAAAAGTTCAATACATTTTTGATCCCATGCAGATATGTTATCGCCAACTTTCCAATATATTTTAATTGGATATGTCATAACCATAACAATGAAAAATGTATAAATTTTTTCTCGTCTTTGAATGTAATACTTTGGTCTATGAAATTATAAACTGCATTGTACTCTGTAGTTATCCAATTGCTAAAAGTGTTACATGGAATAAAATCATTATCAGCCCAATGTACATTGTCGTAATAATATTCTCGTAAATTATTGCAGATTTTAGGGTCCGTAATTTTCATAGATACTTAAGTTCAAACATGATTGCCTCTGTTTCATGTGAAAAGTAAAGTGTTAACATGTAAGATATTTCCTGTGATGCATAATTACAACTTTCAGGAGATTCGTCGTAGCAAAATTTTGCTCCAATTATTGATTTGGAATTTTTAACTGCTTCGTCAAATATTGTATCTATATCATCCAATGGACGTATGTGACGAATATGTACAGGATACATTATACTAATCTATCAATATGATTATATCCAAAAAGATAAGAATTAAGTCTGCCAGTAGCGTCATAAACTGTTACAGTATAACTTTCTACTTTTCTTGTGCTATTTCCTTCTGGATAACTTGTTTCAGTAATTACAGTATGACTAATTTTTGTACCATCAATAGCAGGTACTGCTTGTATTTTAAAAACATCTTGGTAAGAGCTTATTGGAAATGGGAAAGGAGTTTCAATCATTTTGTGTACCTTTTTATATGATGCCAAAGTTTTTTCTCAACTTTTGTTCCAGGATCACCCCCTATATTTAATCGAAGGTCTGGTGGAATACCCTTAACATGTCTTTCAACAAATTCTGCGATTTTGCTACTTGTAGTGACAATAAGACACTTCCCAGCTTCGTTGCACACGACATATTGTATAATCCCATCAAATTCACGAACAATTAGCATCAAACATAAGTACTCCTTTGAGTATTTATGTTATGGTAGTAAAGCACCTTGGTATGGTGTATTTAACCATTTTGCGTATGTCTCTGCTTGTTCACTAATTTTAGTAAGTTCATACTTGCCACAAAACTTTAGGAATTGTGCTCCTACCATTGGTGTTGTAGTAGTGCGGATACTATTACGAATAGCCTCGTCAACTTTATCTTTAATTTCTTGTGGTTGCGCATTAAGATCAATCAATGTACGATTGCGTTCGTAGTCATCTTTCACACGATGTTCAACACCTTCATGATCAGTCCAGCGTTGGAGCATCAGATTGTTCCACGCATATCCTTGTTTAGTACGATCTTCGTATGCCTCAACCAAACCAACTTTGTTTTTACTACCTTTAGTACGAACACCTGGATATGCGCTAAACACATTGTCACTGGCATCACCACGCATACATTTTTCAAATAGAATGAATTGAGGATCACCTAATAGTTTAGGTTCCTTAGTTTTCTTGTCTACAACTTGACGCCCCTTATCGTCAAAGAATCCTTCGGGGGTGATGAGTTGATTGGCAACACCATTGTATTGGTGGACACGATCAGATATAAGCTGGTAATAATCAGTGTCGCTACTAATAATATATATTTGGTCATTTGGATGTAGTGAAATAAAACGTGCGATAATATCATCAGCCTCAGCATTTTCATGCCTGATTACTGATACATTTGTTTTTTCTTTAAGGTAAGTAGTGAACTTTTCATAGGTGTCCCAAAAAAGTTCGTTCTCCTCAGCCTCAGCCTCAGTCATTGCCTGATTGGCAACAGCACGATTAGCCTTGTATGGTTTGTAGAAGTCCTTACGGAAGCTGCGTCCTTCCAGTGCGAACACTGTGTGATCAATACCAAACTTACGTGCGATTTGATTCACGCTTGCTAGTGATAAGTGTAGTGCCATCCCAATCTTGCCCCAAGCATCTGTATTTCGGCTAGCGATATGACGGGCACGAAAGAAAGTATTGGCAGTGTCTATGAGTGCATATTTTTTCATAGTATATATTATATTACCAATTTAATTTAAAAGCAAGTGCTTTTGGGGCAACTACGCCTTTCTTTTTTGCTACTTTTTTCAAAGCCGCATGAAGTTCAGGGTATCTATTATTGTAATCTTGATTATGCATAGTAATCAAAGAGTGTACATTAGGGCAAATAGTAATAAGATTTTTTGGATCATTGTTAAAATGATTACCATCTTTATGATGTACTTGTAAACACATTTTCCACAGAATATTCATTTCTGTTTCAGTAATTTTATCGGTTACTAATACTTTAAAAGCTTTCCACGCATTATACCAGCATTCAGTATATCCAAAAGCCCTTACTTCACAGCATTCACAATAATCTTTTTTGTATTGTTTATATATGTTATTCTCAACACTTGTTGAGGTAACCAAACGCAAACAATCTTTTAGATCAGGAGCTTTACCGTTATTAAAAGCCAAATTCAGAATAAATTTACGACCTTCAAATTCTCTAAAAGTATCTGATTCCAAAAACTGTTTGACATCAATGTTAAGAAGTTTACTGTCTACTGGAACATGCACTACTGAAGTGCTATGCAAAATATAATATTCTGCGATTAATCTTTTTTGATCGTCAGAAATATTGTAATCTCTAATAGTTTCTCCGGCAGTATGGTGATTCAGAAAACCAAATTTCATACGTGCAGCACGGCCACCGGTTTGTGAATAGTTATTGTGGATAGTGCTTTTTGGTTCACGTCCGATGATAATATTATTTAATTTAACAAAGTCAACGCCTGCGTATCCACTATCCACTACTACCAGTACTACCGGCTTATGATTATGACGTTCACCCAATATTACTGCAGTGGCTAAATCATCAATTTTTTTACCATCAAATTCCTTACCATATTCTGAAGTAGAAATAGACAACGTAAAATTATATTGTTTGCAAAGTTTGCGAATCTGCTCAATATGGTCTGCAAAATCAACACCATTTTTAGCTCCAACACGACCCAAACGTAGCATACATGCAGGATACATAGGAACAAAATTATCTTTCACAATGTTCCAAGTCTTACCAGTAACGTTTTTAATAACGTCACCAACCTTATCGCATTGCTCTTTAAAATATTTTAGACCCTCATATACTGTATCTTCGTTATCAATGTAGGGAATAACATCATAAAAGGGAGTGGTGAGTACATCTCTTGGCATGGGATCCAAATAAATGTTATTTGCAGCACCAAGAGGTGTATCTTCTTTTTGACTATTTGTGGGTGTAGCAGTCAAAAATAATACAGCAGAATTTAGTGAAGAAAGTGCATCAAGAGTTTTAGCTACGAAATTTTTATTCCATTGACCTTTATCTGCTTTGGTATCTTCCCAAGAAACAGTACCAAACATGATATGTGCCTCGTCTACAATCATGAGGTCAAACATCCCGTTCGTAGTGATAAGATCATAATTTCTCAGAAACCATTGTGCAGTCATGCATATTACAACCACATCACCGTCAAGATTTTCTACTTCATCAGTGCGCTGGGCATTTTTCTTGATTTCATTAAGTTTATCAGTATGATAAACTTTAACCGTAGCACCGTGAACAATTTTATTGTTTAATGATTTTTTAGCTTTGTCATAGGCACCCTTTACAACTTCATCACGTGGACAAATAAATCCAATCACTCGTTTACCTTGAGGATAGAATTCTTTGATGAAATCTGGAATAGTACGCTTAATAGTGACTGTAGTTTTGCCTGAACCAGTAAATGCGTTCAACACCATTTTTCTGGTATCAGTACCATTATAAAATTTTTGTAGCTGATTAAGTACCTGAGAAACCAAAAATGTATCTTGATTCACAGAAAGTGCAATATCCATTACATATGGGTCATAGGTAGTTTTGCCAAGCATGATTTTTTCTCCGATGAGAAAGATTAAATTGAGCTAGCAGTATATCAAAAAATAGATTTATTGTCAACCGCAAAAAAGTTGCTATTTTAGTAACATAAAGTTACTATTGTAGCAACTTTAAACACCTTGACGTATTACGTCTTGAAAACTGCATTGATATTTGTCCCAAAGAGGTCCAATTGGAGTCGAGTTTGCTCTAAGTGTAATTTTTGCAGGACTTTTCCAAGTAGAATATTCTTCATATGGAATAAGCATAAAATATACTTTATGAGAATGTTGGCCCCATGCACATAAACAAACTCGCAAAGTGCCGGTTTTATTTTCAACACCTCCAATAGTTGCTTGAACTGTTCCATCTGCAGAATATCTTGCTCCACCCGCAAATTTGCCTTCAGTAAAATCTAAAAAATCTGAACCTATTTGATTTCTTTTTGCATGTCTTTTAGTAAAGAGCATGTGCTTTTCTAAAACCTTTTCCCAAAAGGAACCTCTAGCTGCCTCTTCATTTAGTATTTGTTCCCAAAATAAATCCTTAGCCTCTTTAATAATGTTTCCGTACAATGAATCAAACAATTCATGTAGAAATTTCGGCTCAAACTTACCTTTATGTGTAGGCACAACTGTTACAGGAAGTCTCTTGTCCAATATGTCTGTTGAACTAAGAGCATTGTCAATTGTGAAGAAATCTTTATTAAGTGTAGTAGTCATCATCCTATCTCTGTTCTTCCGTTTTCTAATTTACGTGTTTGCATTTGATATCTAATATCACGTTTTTCGGGATCTGCTTGCTGTTGTTCATATAACTCTTTGGCAATACCTCTACAAACTGTTTGAAACCAACGATCTACAATTGCATCGTCTGTATCATCACTTCTTATTTTATATCCTGCACGTATTAAATTTATTACAAACTTATCATTAAAGTCAAGTTCAAAAATGCCATCATTCACATTTTCTGGATTTAATTCAATTTTTGTTATGGCAACATATGGTTCATTATTTGCTGTCGCTTTGTCTTTTTCACTAAGTTCTTTTTTTGGTTTAAGTTCTTTAACTTTTTTTACTTCTGGTTCTATCTTAGGCGCAGGCTTCTTCAAGAATAATTTCTTTATTTTGTCTAACATTTTTACTTTCCTCAAATAATGCAAAACTAGCAAGGTTCTTAGCTTTGCTCTCACACATTATATCAAACTGTTCATTAAAACTCAATGCCCATTCGTTACAAGCCTTGTTCCAATAATAGTCACTGTGCGCACGTAGTTTTTGTTTTTTATGTCCTTGTTCAAGCAATGTAGCCATATCAGGCAATACATTTAAATCATGACCAACTAAAATATCTTCACGGCTGACGCTGTAATGACAAGCAGGGCGAACACCACGCCAGCTATCAACCACTCGTTTAACGCTGTCACTAGCTGGATCAATGTATACCCCTTCACGTACCCAATGATGATGTATGTCAAGCACAATAGGCAATAAGTCACCGAGACTAAGACAAGTATCAAGTCCATGAACTATCTCCTCGTTCTCAATCGTAATACCATTCCTAGCTTCGGGGCTAAGTCGTTTGTAGGCTTTACGTATACCTTCGGGTCCTTGACGACCTGAGATGTGTACATTGATTTTAAAGTCCTGAAACGTAAGGCCGTAGCCCATCCATCTTGCCATGCTTGCATGATATTCAAACTCCTCAATAGATTTATTTACTACCTCTTCGCGGTCACTTGCAAGAACTACGAATTGGTCAGGATGAAAACTTACACGAACATCATTTGCACGTGCGGTCTCACCTAGTGGCGCGAACCAGTGTGCCAATTTATTTTGAACATCAGTTGATTGCCAAAACGGTTGCCAATCATCCATAGTGTAAAAACTAAGCATGTCGCTAGTTAAACGAACCATACGCAATTCATGCGGCAATGTAGCAACACGTTTGATAAGATTGTGTGTATTCATAATGTTGCGGGCTGCAACATCAAGAACCTTTTCTTCAGCAACACGACGGCTTTGACGTTCAGCCCATGCCTTAGTGGTACCACCAGTATTAAGACCCTCAGTGCTAGCAATCTCACCTTTTTTATTAATCTCTGCCCATTTGCAAGCAAAGCCGATACGTTTGATTTTTGGATTAAATGTCATTTAAATTTAAGTTCAATATAAGTTTCAAGTTTTGGATCATCAGTTTTAAGAGTCCACCCATTTATGTCTTTACTTCTTGTAAATTCCCAACCATCACCTCCAAACATGTTATGAAAATAATACTGCCTTGGTGAAATATTTTTTATACAGTAATGCTGCACTACACTTATTTTATTGTGTGGTATAATTATCATTGAAACTCAAATAAATCATCAAAAGCATTTGTTTCATTTTTGATAACAGGTACATACTCTTTCTCTTTTGATAATATAGTATGGTTATCAGTGTATAAGACTGTAGCATATTTTGATTTATTTGTCAATACGCTCCTTACATCGTCTATGCAGATAGTTTTTCTACCCAAATCTTTTATATAATCTGAATATACCAAAGTTTCATAAGAAAGAACCTTTGCAGTATTGCTATTACTTTGTCTAGGTTGAAATGACTCAAAGCAATGGTTCCATTTGTTAAAAACTTCAGATTCTTTTCTTTCGTTGTATACTATTGATCCTTTACCATACCATTCTTTTGCGGTAGAAAACATATCATATGCACCTAATATATCCTTTGCCATATCTTTTTTGTTAGTTTTAAAAAAGAAATGTCCTTCAAAGTTTGAAGTCCATCTTTGATTTTCTAAAACAAAAGTGGGTAATTGTATTTGTTGTTCATAAAAAGCCATGCCATAACTTTCTACTGCACTCGGATTAAATGCTACACGGCAACTAGTGATAAAGTCAACTTTTTCTTGACCTATAACACTGACTGCAATCTTATAATCAACACCTAACTTGTGTAATCGTTCTTCAAACTTCTTAGCACCATTTGCATTGGTCATTACTTTTGCAGGAAGTTTAGTTTCTTCAATCAGTTTTAAATACAGTTCAGGATTCTTACCTTCTTCCCAACGACCTATGAATAATACACCCTCACGATTTGTGTGGTGTTCTTTTAATAGTTCAGGCTCAGTTATTGGAATAGGTAATTCGTAAATATTATCGAAAAAATTATCAAAATGACTCTTATTAAATTTACTTTGTGTGCCAATTGTTATGCCACCCAACATTAATTGATGGCGCATCATTTCATTAACACTGTTAAGAAAAGGGTTATGTAATGTGTTAGAAAATATTTGACTTTCTAAATGAGTATAAGCAATAATTTGAACTACATCTTCTAAACCCATTGTACTTGCAACTTGTGCAGTTTCATAGGTATTACAGATTAACGCATCATATAGGTTACTGCTTAACGCCCTAATAATTGCGTTACGAAAGTTAGCCATTCGTTCATAACAATAACTATCGCCATACATAAAAATAGCACTGTGGTCTGTATACCCATATGGTTCCTCAGGATAGATGATGTTTGTGTTTAGTGATTTAATAAACTCATTGTCTTGCGGTTTCTTATCAGTAATAATGTCAACTTTAACATTATTTTCTTCCATCAATCTGATAAAACTTTTTGTAAACTGTCCAATACCACCGTGTGGTACTAGTGTTTGATAAC
>Ga0315900_10010423_pt1 | contig 11632 bp, 8 predicted proteins | sample LakEriMetagenome_FD_203521 | JGI IMG/M metagenome (GOLD analysis project Ga0315900, IMG submission 203521) | Freshwater fungal communities from buoy surface, Lake Erie, Ohio, United States - Buoy 12 MA114 | ecosystem: Environmental > Aquatic > Freshwater > Lake > Lake biofilm | place: USA: Lake...
GTGGTGCGCACCACTTCGCCAAATGTGCCGATGTGCGGCAGGCCCGATGGGCCATAGCCCGTCTCAAAGATCACCGCCTGGCCGGCGGGCACGCCCTTCGGATAGCGCGCCAGCACCTTGCGGGCTTCCTCATAGGGCCAGGCCTTGTTGTCCAGTGCAGCGGCTTGCAGGGTTTCGGTGGTGATGGTCATGGCTTTTGGCTATCGAGTTGCTTCGGCCTTCCTCTGGCGACTGAACTTCATGAGTGCAACAGAATCCAGCGCAAGCGGCATGGCCATCCCGGCGTTGGTGGCCAGCCACGCCGGCGTGTGGATTGCCGATGCCCATGGCCAGGTGCGCGGGCTGAGCCGGGGGGAGGCGATTGCCCGCGCCGGGGATTCGCCGCATCTGCTGCTGAATGCGCCCGTCACCGCCAGCCGGCTGGGGCTGGGCGAATTGTCCGGGCTGGACCTGCTGGAGCTGTTTGCCTTTCTGTTTCCGGCGCGGTTCGTGGTGCCCACACCGCGTGGGCTGGCCGGGGTGCTGGGCATCGCGCCGCCGGTGCATGAGGGCGATGCCGCCTTTCTGCAGCGTGCTGCCGCTGCCCTGCTGGCGGTGCCGGCGCAGGGTGATTGGGCGCAGCGCCACGGCGCGTGGACCGGCCTGCAAAGCCTGGCCCGCCAGCGCTGGGCCTGGGCGCCGCAGTTGGCCAGACTGATTGAAAAGCCCAAGGCGCCCGAACGCCATGTGTTCCAGACCCTGCCCAAGTGGGAGGAGGCCCCCGCCCGCCCAGCGCCGCGGGTGGTGTTGCTGGATGAGGAACAGGTGCAGGGCGAACTGGCGCGGCTGGTGGGCGCCGGCGCGGAACAGCGCGATGGCCAGCGTGCCTATGCCCGCGCTGCCGCCAAGGCCTTCGCGCCGCGGCAGGAGGCCGGCCGGCCGCACATGGTGCTGGCCGAAGCCGGCACCGGGATCGGCAAGACGTTGGGCTATCTCGCGCCGGCCGTGCAATGGGCGCGCGAAGCCGATGGTGCGGTGTGGGTGGCGACCTTCACCAAGGCGCTGCAACGGCAATTGGATGCCGAAACTGCGCGCATCTGGCCCGACAGCCAGGAGCGCCGCGCCAAGGTGGTGGTGCGCAAGGGGCGCGAGAATTATCTGTGCCTGCTCAATCTGGAAGACGCGGTGCAGGGCGGCTTTGGCGGGCGGGCGGCGGTGTTTGCCAAGCTGGCGGAACGCTGGGCCGAATATACGCGCGATGGTGACATGGTCGGCGGCGATTTGCCCGGCTGGCTGCCGCCGCTGTTTGGCCGCACCAGCTTTGCCGGGCTGACCGATCGGCGCGGCGAGTGCATCTATGCCGCCTGCCCGCATTATCGCAGCTGCTTCATCGAACGCGCCAGCCGCGCCAGCGCCGGGGCCGATCTGGTGATCGCCAATCATGCGCTGGTGATGATCAACGCGGCGCGCGGCCGGGCGGAAGGCGCAGGCCTCAATCGGCTGGTGTTTGATGAAGGCCATCATCTGTTTGATGCCGCCGATGCGACCTTTGCCGTGGCGCTCACCGGCCGCGAGGCGGTGGAGTTGAAGAACTGGCTGCTCGGCCCCGAACGCGCCGCCGGGCGTGGGCGGCGACGCGGGCTTTCGGCGCGGTTGGCCGATTGCATCAGCTATGACGACGAGGCCGCCCGCGCCGTGGAGGCGGTGGCCGAAGCGGCGCGGGCCTTGCCGAACGAAGCATGGGCAGCGCGGGTGGCGGCCGATGCCGGCGACACGGCGGTGGAACGCCTTCTGTCTGCCGTGCGCGGCCAGGTGCTGGCCCGGGCGCCAGCCGATGAGGCGGACAGTGTTTATGGCCTGGAAACCGAAGTGGCCGACGTATCGCCCCGGCTGGTGGAGGCGGCGGCGGATGCGGCGGCGGCCCTGCAGAAACTGGCGCGGCCGATGGCGCAGCTGGATGGGCGGCTGGCGTTCCTGCTGGATGATCCGCCCGATTGGCTGGACGGCGGGGCGCGGGCGCGGGTGGAAGGCGCGCGCGCCGGCCTGCAACTGCGCGGCGCGCTGATTGCCGCGTGGACAGCGCTGCTTGCCCGATTGGGTGGGCCGGCCGATGCCGATTATATCGATTGGCTGGAACTGGTGCGGGCCGATGGCCGGCTGCTGGATGTGGGCATTCAGCGGCGCTGGCTTGATCCGATGCGGCCCTTTGCCGGCGCCGTGCTGGAAACGGCGCATGGTGTGCTCGTCACCTCGGCCACGCTGCGCTCCGCGCCGGACCGCGCGGCCGATGATTGGCGCGATGCCGATGCCCGCACCGGCGCAGTGCATCTGCCCGGCACCCCGGTGCATTTTTCCGCCGCCAGCCCGTTTGATTATGGCGCGCAGGCCCGCGTGCTGATCGTCACCGATGTGCGCCCGCGCGATATCGCTGGCCTGGCCCATGCCTATCGCTCCCTGATCGAGGCGGCGAGCGGCGGCACACTGGGGCTGTTCACCGCCATTGCGCGGCTGCGCGCCGTGCACGCCCGGCTGGCCGATCCGCTGGCCCGCGCCGGCCTGCCGCTTTATGCCCAGCATGTCGATCCGATCGACACGGCAACATTGGTGGACATGTTCCGCGCCGAACCGGGGGCGAGCCTGCTCGGCACCGATGCCCTGCGCGATGGGGTGGATGTGCCGGGGGACAGTTTGCGCCTGGTGGTCATGGAAGGCGTGCCCTGGCCGCGCCGCACCGTGCTGCACGCGGCGCGGCGGGCGGCCGGCGGCGGCAATGCATTTGATGATCGGGTGACGATGGGCCGGCTGGCGCAGGCCTTTGGCCGGCTGATCCGCCGCGCCGATGATCGCGGCCATTTCGTGCTGCTGGGCCCGGCCGTGCCCAGCCGGCTGCTGGGGGCTTTCCCGGCCGGGGTGGGGATTGATCGGGTGACGCTGGATCAGGCGGTGGCGCTGGTGAAGGCCGGCGTGCAGGCTGGCAAACCCGTGCCTGATGTGCCAAGCCTTCGAATGCCATGAAGACGCTCATTCTCTTGCGGCATGCCAAATCGGGTTATGATGATCCGCTGCTGCGCGATTTCGATCGGCCGCTGAACGATCGCGGCCGCCGAGCGGCGATGAAGGTGGGCCAATGGCTGGGCGCGGCGATCCGGCGCGGCGACATGCCCGATCCGGCGCTGGTGTTCGCCAGCCCGGCGGTGCGCGTGCGCCAGACGATCGAGGGGCTGGAAGCCGGCATGAACCGGCCGCTGGCGCCGGTGTATGAACAGCGCATCTATCTCAGTTCGTCGGCGACGCTGGTGGAATTGTGCGCCGGCTTTTCCGATGATCATGCCAGCGCCATGCTGGTGGGCCACAATCCGGGGCTGGAGGATCTGCTGCTGGAACTGGTGCCACCCGGCGGTGCGCTGCGGGCCGAGGCTGAACTGAAATATCCCACCGCCACGCTGGCGCGCATGGACATCGCGATTGATCGCTGGGCGCAGATTGATGGCGGCCGGGCCGAACTGGTGAAGTTCGTGCGCCCACGTGATCTGGACCCCAGCCTGGGGCCGGATGATTGAGGCGGGCTTCCGCTGCCCTTCCGACTCCCCAAACAAGTTTGGGGAGGATGATTACAGCCCCATTTCCACCGCAGCCGCCCTGATGCGGCCTTGCGCAGCGGCATCGCCAGTGAACGCAGCCAGCGCCTGATCCCGGGCGGTCCGCGCGGCGGCGGCATCCCCCAGCACCTGGCGGGCGCGGATCAGGCGCAGCCAGCCGGCTTCGTCCTTCGGGTTGGCTTTCAATTTGGCGGCGAGGCCATCGACCATGCCGCGGATCATCGCCTGCCGATCGGCCGGGTTCATCGCCTGGGCGGCCTGCACCTGATCGCGGCTGGGGCTGGGCATTACGCCAGCTGGCGTGCCGGGCGGCACGGCACTTGCGGCGGCGCCGGCGGCGTCTGCCGGGCCAGGTTGCCCGGGCACGCTGGCAGTGCCCACCGGCTGGGTGGCTGCCAGCCGGGCGGCGATGTCGATGCCGGCGGCGCTGGCGGTCTGCCCGATCATCTGGCGCAATTGCGGCAGCCACGGCGCGTCGGCGGGCGAATCGGCCAGCAGTTTCAGCCAATCCTCGATGGCGCCCTTGCGGTCGCCCGTGTCCGCCTTGCGCACGCCAAGGAAATAGCGGGCGCGGGCATCGGCGCCGTCCTGCGCGGCGGCCTTTTCAAAGGCGGCGGCAGCGGCCGGGGTCACCTGCCCACCGGCTTCCTGCACCAGCACCTCGCCATAGGCGGATTGATAGCCAACGCCATCGGGCTTCAGCGCGATGGCGCGGGCATAGGCCTTGGCGGCATCGCCGTAACGCCCGGTCTGGAAATAGCTCCAGCCCAGCATGCGCCAGCCTTCCGGATCATTGGGGTTGCCCTGCATCTTCTGTTCAAGGCCGGTGATCAGCTGGGCCACTTCGCCATCGGCGGGGGCCGGCGGCGCCGCGCCGGCGGCGGGCGGCGCGGCAGCATCGGGCGCCGCTGCGCCGCTGGCCAGGTCAGGCTGGCCCATGTTGGAATAAAGCGCGCCCGCCGCCACGGCGACCATGGCGGCCATGCCCAGCGCCAGGCCCGACAGGGATTTCTGGCCCATGGTGCGGTCCAGTTCGGCCGGGATATGGCCGGCGGCGAGCAGGCGGCGGCGGATCTCATTGCGCAACCCTTCCGCCTCTCCGGGCTGGATGCTGCCGGCGGCCAATTGCACATCCACATCCGCGAGCTGATCCTTCAGCACGGCGATGGTGGCGGCGCGGGCGTCCACCCGGGCTTCGTGGCGGCGCACCAAGGGGATGGTGAGCCAGGCGGCGGCCAGCGCCGTGAGCGCGGTGAGGATGATCCACAGGGTCATGACAGGTCCGGTTTCAGCTCAGCCGATCAAGTTCGGCGCGTTCGGCATCGGAAAGGGGGGTATCGGCGGCGCTCACCGGCCGGCGGCGCTGCCACAGCGCGATGCCGATGCCGCCCAGGATCAGCACGGCGAACGGCCCGGCCCACAGCAGCAGCGTGTCGCCTTCTACCGGCGGTTTCAGCAGTACGAAATTGCCATAGCGCGCCACGACATAATCGCGCACCTCGGCATCGCTTTTGCCCAGCGTGATTTGTTCGCGCACCAGCAGGCGCAGATCCTTGGCCAATGGCGCGTCGCTGTCATCGATGCTCTGGTTCTGGCAGACAACGCAGCGCAGATCCTTGGAGATTGTGCGGGCGCGTTGTTCCTGGGCGGGATCGGCGAGCATTTCATCGGGCATCACGGCAGCGGCGGGGGTGGCCAACAGCAGGGCAAGAGCAAGGATCAGCCGCTTCATGCCTCCGCCCTCAGCTGCTGCATCAGCGGTTTTATCTGGCCTTCCCATTGTTCCGGGCTGATCGGGCCGATCTGTTTGAAGCGCACCCGGCCCTTTTTATCCACCACGAAGGTTTCCGGCGCGCCGGTGACGCCCAGATCGATGGCAGTGCGCCCCGATTGATCGGCACCCAGGCCGGCATAGGGATTGCCAAAGCGGGCAAGGAAGGCGCGGCTGTCGTCCGGCTTGTCTTTCCAGGCGATGCCGTAAACCGGGAAGCCTTCCTGCGCGATGCGTTCCAGCACCGGATGCTCCTGCGGGCAGGCGGCGCACCAGCTGGCCCACACGTTGAGCAACGCCGGCTGCCCGCGAAGCTTGGCGCTGGCCAGATCGGGGCCGTCGATGCCGGGCAGGGCGAATTCGGGCAGCGGCCTGTCAATCAACTGGCTCGGCAGCTCCTTTGGGTCTTGCGTGAGGCCATAGCCCAGAAAGCCGGCAAGGCCGACAAAGCCGATGACAGGCAGGATGAAGATCAGGCGCTTCATGGCGGCTTATTCGGCCGGAACCATGTTGGGTGCAAGCGGGATGGCACGTTGTTGTGGCGCGCCGATGCGGAAGCGGCGATCCGACAGGCTGGCGGCGCCGCCCAGCGCCATCAACAGGCCGCCAAACCAGATCCAGCCGACCAGCGGGTGCCAATAGATGCGCACCACCAGGCCCTGCCCGCGCGCATCGGCCTGGACATCGCCGATGGCGACATATTGATTGCCCATGATCGAAGCGCCAATGCCGGCTTCGGTCGTCTGGTTGCGGCTGTTGTTGTAGAAGCGGCGTTCGGACACCAGCATGGTGTCGCGGCCGCACTGCTGCACGGCAAAGCGGGCGCGCAGGGCGCGGTAATTGGCGCCGTCCACTTCGGCGGCATCTTTCAGCGTCACCGAAAGCGGCCCGGCCACGGCCGTTTCGCCCGGCCGCATCACCAGGATGGTTTCGGCGGCAAATGTCGTCATCGCCGCGATGCCGGCGGTGGTGAAGCCCAGCCCGGCATGGGCCAGCGCCAGTCCGATGCTGGCCGCCGGCGTGGTGCGGACCAGCCGCCAGGAAAAGCCGCCGGCGCCCCACCAGCGCCGCACCAGCACCATCACTGCTCCAAGGATCAGCCAGCCGCCGAGCGCCAGCCCCAGCGCGGCGACGGCGTTGGCCAGCCCGGTCCATGCCGTCAGCCCGGCGAGCAGCACGGCGGTGATCACGGCCGGCACCAGCAATTTCTTGCCCACGATGGCCAGATCATCGCGTTTCCACGCCAGCATCGGCCCAACCGTGACCAGCAGCAGCAGCGGCACCGACAGCGGCACGAACACCAGATTATAATAAGGCGGGCCCACCGAAATCTTGTTGGCCGGGGCAACGGCTTCCATGATCACCGGATAGAAGGTGCCGAGGAACACCACCGCGGTGAGCGCCATCAACAGCAGATTGTTGAAGGTGAGGCCGGCTTCACGGCTGATGCTGCCGAACAGGGCGCCGGACTTCATCTGCGGCGCCCGCAGGGCAAAAAGCCCAAGCGCGGTGCCGGTGGCGCCGATGATCATGGCCAGTATGAACACGCCGCGTTCGGGATCGACCGCAAAGGCATGGACCGAGGTGAGAATGCCGGAGCGGACGAGGAAGGTGCCGATCAGGCTGAGCGAGAAGGCGAGGATGGCGAGCAGGATGGTCCAGCCGGCGAGGCTGCCGCGCTTTTCGGTGACGATGGCCGAATGCAGCAGGGCGGTGCCGAGCAACCACGGCATGAAACTGGCGTTTTCCACCGGGTCCCAGAACCACCAGCCGCCCCAGCCCAGTTCATAATAGGCCCAGAAACTGCCCAGGGTGATGCCGATGGTGAGCGGAATCCACGCCGCCAGCACCCATGGCCGCATCCAGCGCGCCCAGGCCGGATCGGCCCGGCCTTCCAGAAGCGCGGCCACGGCAAAGCTGAAGGTGACTGAAAAGCCGACATAACCAAGATAGAGCAAAGGCGGATGGAAGACGAGGCCAGGGTCCTGCAGCAGTGGATTCAATTCCGCCCCATCGAGCGGCGCGGGCGACAGGCGGGCGAACGGGTTGGAGGTGAACAGCGCAAAGGCGAGGAAGGCCACCGAAATCATCGCCTGCACGCTGAGCACGCGGGCCTGCAGCGTGGTGCGCAGATTGTCGCCAAAGCGGGCGATGCCGGCGCCATAGAGCGACAGCACCAGCACCCACAGCAGCATCGAGCCTTCGTGATTGCCCCAGGTGGCGGCAAGGCGATAGGGCAGCGGCTGGCTGATGGCGCTGTGACCTGCGACCAGCGCCACCGAAAAATCCGCCTGGCCGAACAGGGTCATCAAGGCGCCAAAGGCAATCGCGATCAAAACGGCCTGCAGGCTGGCGGCGCTGCGCCCGAATGCCATCAGGGCGGCATCGCCGCGCACCGCGCCCACCATGGGCAACACCGCCTGCGCCGCCGCCACCAGCAGGGCAAGAATCAGGGCAAAATGGCCGACTTCGGCAAGCATGGCGGGCAGGGCTCCAGTGGGCGAGTGGAAAAATTATGGCCACCCAGCATTCTAGGTCTAGCCGATGCGTATCAAGATGCTAGGATTTATCGCAACAGGTTCATTGCATGTCGGGGGAGTGCGACGGCGTGAACCGGCATCAGGGCTAGGGCCGGGGGGGTACAGCCAGCGTGACGGGGTATCGCATCGCCATTGTGGGCTCTGGCCCGGCCGGTCTCTCGGCGGCGGCGCATGCGGCCAAGCTGGGCCTGTCCCACGTGCTGCTGGAAAAGACCGACCATCTTTCCGATACGATCTACAAATATCAGAAGGGCAAGCATGTGATGGCCACGCCGTCACAGCTGGTGCTGCGATCGCCGCTGGATTTCGAGGCCGGCAAGCGCGAGACCATCCTGGGCACCTGGAACGATCAGACCGGTGCGGCCAGCGTGAACGTGAAACATCATGCCGAGGTGAAGTCCATCGCCGGCACCGGTGCGGCCATCGAAGGCTCGGTGATGAAGATCGTCACCCGCAAGCGTGACGGCAGCAGCGAAACCCGCGAGCTGCAACGCTTGTCGCCGCCCTATCGGCTGACGCTGACCAATGGCGAGGAGATCATCGCCGATACGGTGATTCTGGCCATCGGCACCCAGGGCAACCCCAATCTGATGGCCTGCCCCGGCGGCAACCTGCCCCATGTGCAATATCAGCTGGATGATCCCACCGAATATACCGACGAACATATTTTCGTGATCGGCGGCGGTGATGCCGGGATCGAAAACGCGCTCGGCCTGTGTGCCGATCCGGCGCAGAACAACACGGTTACGCTGGTCAACCGCTCGGCCGATTTCGCCACCGCCAAGGATGCCAACGTCAAGGCGCTGCTCGCCGCCCGCGATTCGGGGCGGATCAGCATCATGACCGAAACCACCACGAAGCAGATCGAGCCGGGCTTCATCACGCTGGACACGCGTGACGGCGAAGTGCGGGCGCGGTGTGACCGGATCATCGCCCGCATGGGCTCCGCCCCGCCGCGCGGTTTCGTGGAAGGCTGCGGCATCGAATTTGCCTCGAACGACCGGCTGGCCTTCCCCAAGCTTTCGGCCACCTTCGAATCGACCGCACCCGGCATCTATGTGGTGGGGGCGCTCGCCGGTTATCCGCTGATCAAGCACTGCATGAACCAGGGCCACGACGTGGTAGAGTTCATCAACGGCAATCTGGATCTGAAGCCGGCAGACGAGCCGATTCTGGAAGCCAAGCTGGCGGGGCTTCCCGCCGATTCGTCTGGACGCACCCGCAGCGTGGCGGAATGGCTGGAGTATTTGCGCAGCAGCGTCTCGATCCTGCAGGGCATGTCGGCCTTGCAGATGCGCGAATTCATGCTCGATTCCAATGTGCGGGCCTATCGCGCCGGCGATGTGGTGTTCGAACGCAACGCGCCGGGTTCCTCGCTGTTCGGCATCGCCGAAGGTCAGGTGCTTGTGGAGGTGAACCCCAGCGACCCATCGATCACCGTCCCGATCAATGCCGGCACCATCTTTGGCGAGGTGGGCCTGATTTCCGGGCGGCGGCGCGGGGCCACGATCCGGGCGGGCAGTGATTGCATCCTGGTGGAGATCAGCCGCAACGCCGCGCTGAAACTGATGAGCCAGGTGCCATCGGCATCGCGCGAAATCACCCGCATCACCACCGAACGCAGCCTGCTGCAGATCTTCAAATCCGGCCTGGCCCCGGCCGATCTGGTGGATGTGATCGCCGCGGCCAAGGTGGAAAGCATCCGCCCCGGCCAGGCCATCATCAAGGAAGGCGAGACCGGGGATGATATCTTCATCATCCGGTCAGGATCGATGGTCGTGGAAAAGAGCATCGGCGGAAAGCCGGTGTTCCTGTCCTATGTGCCGGCCGGCAGTTTCGTTGGCGAAATGGCCGTGATCGACGGCAGCCCGCGTTCGGCCACCGTGCGCGCCGCGGTGAAAAGCGACGTGATCCGCCTGGCCGGCGAACCCTTCCGGGCGTTGCTGGCCGCCAAGCCGCAACTGCTGGACAAGCTGCGCAGCGAGATGGCCAACCGCAGCCAGCTCAACAATTATATCGAATCCAAGAAGGACAGTTTCTCCGGCGTGGTCGACATGTACACCGGGGTGGCGAATTTCCTGGTTGAACAGGGTGTTGGCGAAGCCACCGATGTGCTGCTGATCGACGAGAAATTGTGCGTTGGCTGCGACAATTGCGAGAAGGCCTGCGCCGACACCCACGATGGCCTGTCGCGGCTCGATCGAGAGGCCGGGCGCACCTATGCCCATCTGCACGTGCCGACCAGCTGCCGCCACTGCGAGCATCCCCATTGCATGGCCGACTGCCCGCCCAATGCCATCCACCGCGGCCCCACCGGCGAAGTCTATATCGACGACAGCTGCATCGGTTGCGGCAATTGTCAGCGCAACTGCCCCTATGGCGTGATCCGCATGGATAAGGTGCCGCCGAAAAAACCCTGGCTGCTCAGCTGGTTCCTGTTCGGCAGCGGCCCCGGCCCGGGTGAACCCAGCCACAAATGGTCCAAGAAGGCCGATCCCGCCTATGCCGAAAAGGCCAAGAAGGCGATCAAGTGCGACATGTGCTCGGGCCAGGAAGGCGGCCCGGCCTGCGTGCGCGCCTGCCCCACCGGTGCGGCCATCCGCGTGTCGCCCGAACAATTTCTCTCGGTCGCCCTGATGGGCCGGGAGGGCAAATAATGGCGAGCACAGCCCCCACCAAGAAGCTGATGACCGGCAAGGCTGTCACCCGCGCCGCGCGTGACATTGCCCACGAAGGCTTTCTCACCCACCGGCGCGGGCGCTGGGCCAAGGTGGCGCTCACGCTCAGCATTGTCGCCCTGCTCGCCTATCTGCTCACCGATCCCACCCCGCGCCACAATGGTGGCAGCTGGCTGGGCTACACGCTCGGCACCATCGGCGCCGGCATGATCGTCTGGCTGTCTCTGCTTGGCGTGCGCAAACGGGTGATTGGGTCAAAACCCTTCAGCCTGAAGGGCTGGACCAGCGCCCATGTCTATCTGGGCCTGTCGCTGATCGTCATCGGCACGCTGCACACCGGCTTTCAGCTGGGCTGGAATGTCCACACGCTGGCGTGGGCGCTGATGATGATCGTGATCCTGTCTGGCCTGTGGGGCATCAGCCTTTATGCCAGCCTGCCGGAAAAACTTTCGGCCAACCGGGGTGAGGTGACCCAGCAGCAGATGCTGGAAGCGGTGCGCACGCTGGATCGGCAACTGGATCTGGCCGCCCAGCCGCTGGATGCCGAAGATGCCGCGCTGGTGCGGCTGAGCCTGGAACAATGCCGCATCGCCGGATCGCTGGGCCAGCGGCTTTCGGGCAATTATGCCGGCGATGGCAATGCCCAGGCGCTGGCTGCCATTGGCCAGAAGGTGATGGCCGGCATGCGCAGCGGCCGCGCCGATGAACGGTTGCAACAGATCCAGTTCCTGCTGGAACGCAAGGAAGCGGCGCTGTCGCAGGCGCGCCGCCATATCCGCATGAAGGCCAGCCTCGAGCTGTGGCTTTATATTCATGTGCCGGTGACGGTGGCGCTGCTCGCGGCGCTGCTGGCCCACATCATTTCCGTGTTCCTCTACTGGTGACCGGGCCATGAGCTTCATCATCCGCCAACTTGCCAAGCGCGCCGACGGGGGGGACATCATCCGCACCCGCACGCTGGTGCAGGCCGAAATCAGCATCGGGCGCGGCACCGATTGCGATATCCAGCTTGCCGATCTGGCGGTGATGCTGCGCCATGCCCGGCTGGTGCGGATCGCGGCGGGC
>Ga0315900_10010425_pt1 | contig 11631 bp, 9 predicted proteins | sample LakEriMetagenome_FD_203521 | JGI IMG/M metagenome (GOLD analysis project Ga0315900, IMG submission 203521) | Freshwater fungal communities from buoy surface, Lake Erie, Ohio, United States - Buoy 12 MA114 | ecosystem: Environmental > Aquatic > Freshwater > Lake > Lake biofilm | place: USA: Lake...
TGCCTCGCCACCAGTTTCGAGGACCTCAAGAAGCGCCTCGGCGACATCTACGTGGGCCAGCGCTGGGACCGCACGCCCGTATACGCCCGCGACCTGAAGGCCGAGGCCGCCATGGCCATCCTGCTGAAGGACGCCATCAAGCCGAACCTGGTGCAGACGCTCGAGGGCAACCCGGCGATCCTGCATGGCGGGCCCTTTGCCAACATCGCCCAGGGCGTGAACAGCGTGCTCGCCACCAAGATGGGCCTCAGCCTCGGCGATTACGTGGTGACCGAGGCGGGCTTCGGTGCTGACCTGGGCGCCGAGAAGTTCTTCGACATCAAGTGCCGCGCGGCGGGACTGAAGCCGAGTGCCGCGGTGATCGTGGCCACGGTGCGCGCGCTGCGTTACCACGGTGGCGTCGACGTGAAGGAGGTGAACACCGCCGCGCCCGACAAGCTCAAGGCCGGTCTCGCCAACCTGGGCCGTCACATCGAGAACGTGGCCAAGTTCGGCGTGAAGGCCGTGGTGGCCATCAACCACTTCCCCACGGACACCGCCGAGGAGATCGACATGATCAAGGCCTACTGCACCGAGCGCGGTGCCGAGGCGGTGCTCGCACAGGGCTTCGCCAAGGGCGGCGACGGCATGACCGATCTGGCCAGCGCCGTGCTGCGCGTGATCGAGGAAGGGAAGAGCGACTTCAAGCCGCTGTACGACCTCAGCCTTTCCATCAAGCAGAAGATCGAGACCATCGCGAAGGAGATCTACCGCGCCGACGGCGTGGACTACAGCGGGGATGCCGAGACTGCGCTGCGCCGCATCGACAAGCTCGGCCTCAACGCCGTGCCCATCTGCATGGCGAAGACGCAGTACAGCTTCAGTGACAACAAGGAGCTGCGCGCGGCTCCCACCGGCTTCCGCATCACCGTGCGCGACATCGAGATCAGCGCCGGGGCCGGCTTCGTGGTGCCCATCTGCGGTGAGATCATGCGGATGCCCGGTCTGCCTGAGGTGCCCGCGGCCGAAGGCATGGATATCGATGCGAACGGGGTGATCAGCGGGTTGAGCTAGAGGATGGTCATCCCGCCAGCGTAACCCGGTCGGCCTTGCTCGTCCAGGTCCACTGAGGATCGGTGGTCTGGTCGAACGTCAGGGTGAGGGTGGGCCTGGCCTCTCAGCGTTGGCCAGGATGGCTTGCAGGATGGTGTTGTAGAACTGGAAGACATCCTCATCCAGAACTCCGATCGAGTCCTCTCCAAAAACGGATCGGAAGGTCCACGCTCCGTCCTTGGCCTCCAGAGGGATCATGGCGACTTCGCTCAGGTCCAAGGCCTGCACGTTGTTCACCTTGTTATCACCATCGGTATCGCGAACAAGGAGCACGCGGTTGAAGTCGGGTAATGAGTCGTTGCCGAACACAACGAACGGGTTGGTGATCGCATCGACCCGGCCATCTGCATTGAGGTCGGCCCAATGATGGAACAGATACTTCAGGTTGCCCTTCGTGTCCATCATCGGTCCTGCGTAATAGATCACGCGATCGATCATGCCATTTCCATCGGCATCGTAGAGGAAGCCGAATTCTTCGCGGAGAGGTAGCCCTTTGTCATCGTTCAGGGCGAACTCATCCGCCACCTTGTCCCCATCAAGGTCATAGAGTAGGAGCTGAAAGGTCATTTGTCCCATTTGAAGCGAGGACCTTCCCACCTCGACCAGTGGCACCTTTCCCCATAGCAGCCGGGGTAATTCATCAAGTTGCTTGTACTCCGCGCACAGGTCCTGGATGCTGCCCCATGTCGATCTGGATGCTGCAAGCTCAGCTTTGGCCATCTTGTGCTGGGCCATCAGCTTCTTCTTGGACTGCGCTTGCACAGAGGTGAGCAAAAGGAGCAGGAAGGTCATCATGAACAGCCGATTCGCCATGGTAGTAGTCATTCTGTTGATGCCAATTTGCACCTGTCCTTGGGCGAAGACAATGATGGCGGTCATCCGGAGCTGAGGGGGGCGCATGACCAGCGGCGGGACCATGCGGATGCCCGGCCTGCCCGAAGTGCCCGCGGCCGAAGGCATGGATATCGATGCGAACGGGGTGGTCAGCGGGTTGAGCTAGTGCGGTGTGAAGGCCATCCCGCCTGCGGCCTGGGCTCGTGGCAGCGGTGAACAATTGGTGCGGCTTGACCGTAACAATTCCATAGCTCCGGTGCCATGAACCAGTTCGTTCAACTTTTCCGCATCCTCTCCGCGCGCCAAGCGGCGAGCCTCGTTCCCATCCGGCCATTTCTGCTTGGGAGCAGTGTATTCCTCGCCTTGTACATCGGCCTGGCCCTCATGATGGTTCCTGCGGGCCAGGGAATAGCCTATCATTTCTATGACGAACGCGGGTCCATCACGGCCATGTCGGCCATCCTGCTGGGATGGGCCAGCGCGTTCGCGGGCCTCACCTACTGGTTGGTGCGCGGCATCGAAGGTCACCGTCCCGCCTTCTGGTTGCTGGCATCCGCAGGGCTCCTGTTCCTGTCCATCGATGAGCTCGTCGGCTTCCATGAGCTGGTGGCGGAGGCATTGCCCGGCCTTTCCACCACGGGTGAAATGGTGTTCGGGGTCTTCCGCGGTTGGGACGATATCATCATCATCCTGTACGGGATCGCTGCAGTGGCGATATGCCTCCGATACCTGCCCGAGGTATTGCGACTTCCATTGGTCGCTGAGGTGATGGGCCTTGCGTTCGCCGCCTATGCCGTGCATACGTTCATCGATGCGGTGGCGGAGCCTCCCAGCTATGCCACGGTGATCATGGAGGAGTCAGCGAAGCTGTATTGCACCCTGTTCCTGGCGAGCGCCATGCTGGCCGCAGTGCTTGGTGCATGGAAACGAGCCACGGAAACTCAGGGAGGATCGAGGGGCGGCCTGGCCGCTCGCCGGTCAGATCCGTAGGACTCCACGTGCGCGTCCGATATGCGCGGGCCGTGTTCTTGCCTGTTCCACCCATAACGGCATCTTTGTGGTCCGGACCAAACCTTTCCCCGGACCTAGACATGAAGAACATTTACACCGCCCTGATGACGGCCGCAGCCACGCTGTGCGCCGCTGGCAGCATGGCCCAAAAAGCCCTGCCGACCCAACCCGCCGAGTTCACCAGCCTGCGTCCTGCGGGCGATGTGGAGGAGCGTGGCGGCGGAACCCCTGCCAACGATGAGTGCACCGGTGCCACGGTGCAGGCCCTGGCCGTTGGAGGCACCTTGACGATCAACGGTGACAACACCGGCGGCACCGATTCCGAAGGCATCGGATTCGCCACTACGTGGGAGGCCATCAGCCTTACCACCTGCGCCAACGTGCAGATCAGCTACTGCGGTACCACCCCGGTGTTCGGCAACTTCGCCCTCGGCATCGGCGATTGCCCCATCTCGACCGTGATCCAGCCGAGTGCATCCTCTGATTGTGCGGATGGCAACCTGATCATCAACTATGCCGATGTGCCCGCCGGAACCTGGTACATCCCGGTGCTGGTGGAGGCTGGAGCTGAAGGCCCTTACACCATGACGGTGACGGCCACCGCCTGCACGCCCCCTCCTTTCGGCGATGACTGCGGAACGCCCATCGTGTTGACCTCCGCTGCCACCTGTAACCCCGTGAATTTCTCCACGGACGGTGCCACCGAGTCACTCGACCCCATTGAGTGCGCTGGTTTCACCTCACCCGTTGCCCGCGATGTGTTCTTCTCCTTCGTCTGTACCAACGAGACCCAGACCATCGGTGTGGTGGGCTTCAACGCCGCTGATGCCATGGTCGAACTGTTCTCTGGCAGCTGCGATGCGCTGACCTCGCTGGCCTGTGCGGATGCGACCTTCCCGATGAGCGCCACCGAGACCACCTCGGAGCAGCTCACCCAGAGCGGCCTCACCGTGGGCACCACCTACTATGTGCGTGTGTACGATTATGCGCATGGTTCCGACGAGCACCTCTTCCAGATCTGCGTGACGGAAGGCGCTGGCAGCACCATCGGCATCAATGAGAACGCGGCCGCCCTCGCCGTGAGCGTGTACCCCAACCCGAGCACGGGTCTCTTCCAGATGAGCTACAACGGTGAGAACGGACCTGCCGCCATCCAGGTGATGGACGTGACCGGCCGTGTGGTTTACAGCTGGTACGGTCAGGTGAGCGCAAACGGTGTGCACACCATCGACCTCACCGGCATATCCAGCGGCAACTACACCGCACTGCTCTCCGTGAACGGTGCCCGCTCGGCCCAGCGCCTGGTGGTGAAGTAAGCCTGTTCGTGATCGTGGGAAGGGCGGATGCGCAGGCATCCGCCCTTTTCATTTAGGCGCATCTGACCCTGCCTATTGATATCAACACGGGGCCACCGTTCAAGGGCGGGCGAGACGTTCAGACCTGGCGGCGATCATCGCCTCGTTCGGCAGCCACCCCCGCTCATCGGCGCTGTATTGCGGCTTCAGGCGTACGATGAAGTACATCTGGAGCTGGCCCTTGCCTTTCACCTGGATGGGGCCGCGTGGAAGGGCCTCCACATAGTCCATCACCTGCGCGTAGACCGGTCCGCTCACGTTCACATGGCCGGCCTCGCCATTGCTCTCCATACGGCTGGCCAGGTTCACGGTGTCGCCCCAGATGTCGTAGGCGAACTTCTTCTCGCCCACCACGCCGGCCACCACGGGACCGCTGTGCAGGCCGATGCGTACCGGCCATTCCTGCAACCCACGGGCACGTCGTTCCGCGTTGCTGCGGTCCACGGCCTCGATCATGCCGAGCGCCATCAGCACGGCATCCAGCGCATGCGCGGGGCTCGGTTCGGGCAGACCGGCGGCGCACATGTAGGCGTCACCGATCGTCTTGATCTTTTCCAGCCCGTGACGCTCGCACAGCCCGTCGAACAGCCTGAAGTAATGGTCCAGCTCGGCCACCAGGGTGTCGCTGTCCATGTTGCTGCTGAAGGTGGTGAACCCTTTGAAGTCGCTGAAGAGGACAGTGCAGTGCTCATACCGTCGCGCTTCGGCCGAACCCTTGCTCTTCAGTTCCTCGGCCGTGGAGGCGGGCAGGATGTTGAGCAGCAGGCGTTCACTGCGGTCCTTCTCCGTGGCCAGCTCGCGCGTGCGCTTGGCCACCATGGTCTCCAGCCGTTCCCGGTCGCGCCGCAGGTTCCGCTCACGCACGCGCACGAACCCGAACAGCAGCAGTAGCAGGGAGGCGCCACCACCGATGCGGAAGGTGTTGGTCTGCCAGAAGGGAGGAGCGATGGTGAAGGTGTATGCGATGGGCTCCTCGTTCCAGATGCCGCTCGCATTGCGGGCCATCACCTTGAAGGTGTAGGTGCCCGGCGGGATGTTGCTGTAGGTCACGCGCTGGGTGGCCGTGATCGGCGACCAGTCGGGGTCGTAGCCTTCCAGGATCCAGCGGTAGCGGACCTTTTCGGGAAAGGCCAGGGAGATGCCGGTGAAGGCGAAGGTGAGGTGGTTCTTGTTGTACGGCAGCTCCAATTGGTCAGGCAGTCCGTTGCGGCCCATTCCGCTGCACCACGGGGTCCAGTCGGGGCGCTCATAGAACAGCTGTAGTTCGGTGAGGTGGACCAGTGGTTCACGTGGGTCCTCCACCACCTGTCGCGGGTCGTAGCGGATGGCCCCGCGCACCGTGCCGAACCACAGGGCGCTGTCCGCATCCAGCATGCTGGAGTTGCGGAGGTGTTCAATGCCGATGAAGCCGTCGTCCGGGTCGAAGGCCTTGATGGCGATGACTTGTTCCTGCAGGACATCCAGTTCCACCAGATGCACGCCTTTTCGTGTGCCCAGCCAGAGGTTCTCCCAGGCGTCCAGCATCACGGATTCCACGGCCAGGCTCTGCAACCCATCCGCGGTATCATAGTGCTCCACGCGCTGGTTTGACAACCGGTACAGGCCATGGGCACTGGTGCCGGCCCATAGACTTCCGGGGGTGTCGCGGACCAGACAGGTGAAGTTCACCATGGGCAGGCTGTCGTGCCGCATCAATTGGGCGGTGGACGCCCGGAGGTCGAGGTGGTACACGCCGCTATCCGACGCGGCCCACAGGACGTCCTCGGCGATCAGCAACGCATTGATCTGCCGGTGTTCCGGGCCGACGCGTTCAAACGGACCCTTGTCCCCGCCCACATAGAGACCGCTGGAGGTGCCCACCCACAGCCTGCCGTCCGGTCCGGCGCGTGCCACCATCACCCGGTCGCCTTCCAGCCGGCCGGTGCTCAACACCGGTTCAAAGCGCTCATCACGCAGCCGGTGCAGTCCATGCATGGCGGTGCCCGCCAGCAGATGGCCGCTGGCATCCTCGCCCAAACAGGTCACGAACAGGGAAGGCAGTCCTTCCTCCCGGCCGAAGGTGCGCATGACATGACCATCCCAGCACGCCACGCCACCGCCCTGTGTGCCGAACCAAAGCAGCCCGTCCGGGGTGCGGTGCACGGCACTCACGATGCGCGATCGAAGGCCATCCCGTTCGGTAAAGTAGTGGAAGGCATCGCTGGTGAACTTGCTCACGCCACCAAAGCCGGTGCCAGCCCAGATGCCACCGCTGCGGTCCTGGTGCAGGCAGCGGACCAGGTCATGTCCCAGGCCGTTGCGCTCGGTGATCGTGTTCATCAGCGGCACTCCGCCATGGCGGCTCAGGTGCACCAGCCCGGCTGGGGTGCCCATCCAGATGTCCCCGGTGGCGCTGCGAAGAACGCTGAGCACCACGTTGTGCGGCAGCGCCAGCGGCTGATGACCCGCAAAGCGTTCGTCCACTGGTAGTGGCCTTAGCTGATCGTCCAGCTCGATGTAGCCCTTGTCCGTGCCCACCAGCACACCCAGGCTGTCCGCGTGGAGGGCAAGCGTGCGTTGCGAAGGCATGCCGACCTTGGGCAGGTGCGACCATTTGTCCATGGTGAGCACCGCTGCACCGCTGTCCGTGGCGGCCAGCAAGCGTTGGTCGGGTAACCGGACCAGCGCATTGATGCGCAGCGAGCGCAGACCGGCATCCACCGCAACGGCCTTCGTCCCTCCCTTCGGAATGTGCCAGATCCCGCCACCCCGGCTGGCGACCCACAGGTCACCATCAGGGCCGGGCAGGATGGCGCGTACCGGGAATTTGGGTAGGCCTTCGATGGCGTCGGAACGGATGGTCCCGGACCGCCATACGGCGAGTGCACCGTTGCGCAGGCCCAGCCACACCTGTCCATCCGGCGCGGCGTACAGGGCGGTCACCTCATCTGCGGGAAGACCCTGCTCCCTGCCCCAGGAGGAGAAGCGCAGACCCTGTCCCCGTGCAACCCCCTGGTCCGTGGCCACCCACAGGAAGCCCTCGGCATCCTCGCACAAGGCGTTCACGCTGGCGCTGGGCAGGCCCTGTTCCAGGGAGAAGGTGCGCAGGTCGTATTGTTGGGCGGCCGAGCGCGACAGGGCCCCGAGGAGGGCGAGCAGCAGCGGGAGGGCGCGGCGCCACATGGTTGGAAAGATAGCGCCACATCGCGAACACCGTGCCGATCGCATTTGCGAAAGGCCCTCTGGCCACCTTAGTTTTAAGGCACGTCACCAACCAAAACCGGTCCGGTCATGAACATCACTTTCAATGAACTGCGGCGGATCAAGGACAACCTGCCCGATGGCAGCATCCATCGCATCGCGCGGGAGCTCGATCTCAATGTGGAGACCGTGTGGAACTACTTCGGGGGTTATGGCCATCCGAACGGCAGGCCCATGGGGGTCCACCTCGAGAGCGGTCCCGATGGAGGCATCGTGGCGCTGGACGACACCCGCATTCTGGAGCGCGCACGGCAGATCCTGCAGGAGTAGCACGCCCACGGATAAGGGTGCATGATGCCCCGGACGCTTCGGGGAAGTGAGCGGTCCGTTAAAGCGGGCCGCTTTCTTTTTGCTCAGCGCTCAATGACGCGGAACTCCACCCTGCGGTTCACCGCGCGGTGCTCCTCGCTGGTGTTCGGTTTCAGGGGCTTGCTTTCACCGTAGCCCTTCCAGGTCACGCGTTCCTGCTCCACCTTCTTCTTCAGCAGGTAGTCCACCACGGCCTTGGCCCGCGCATCGCTGAGCTTCAGGTTGTATTCGTCGCTGCCCTGATCATCGGTATGCCCTTCGATCTCCACGCGCAGGAAGGGGAAATCCGTCATCAGGTCCACCAGCTTGTCCAACTCCTTTTCCGAGCCGGGCAGCAGGTCCGCTTTGTCGAAGGCGAACTGCACGTTGTCCAAGCGCACACGTGTGCCCACGGCGGGCTCCACCTGATGGATGTCCACGGTGGTGCTGCTGGTGTGGTCGGGCACCACGGGGCGGGGCGGTGGTGGCGTGCTGGTCTTCGGCTTCGGCGTGAGGGCCGTGCCGGCCGGCGCGATCCGCACGTTCACATCGTCGATGAAGTAGTAGGCGCCGCGTTCCCCCTCAGGCTGGCGTTCGTGCGCGGTGACCTCATCGCCGTAGAAGTTGCCGATGATCAGGAAGCGCTCGGTGCCCGTGGCCTCGAACACGCCGCGCACCTTGTGCCATCCGCCTTTCACCACCTTCTCCTCGTTCACCTGTGGGGTGAAGTACAGCGGCAGACAGTCGCGCGTGGACACGGGTGCATCGGTGAAGTACATACCGATGTTGTTGCTGGCCTCGTTGCTGCGGTGCGCGCGCAGCACCCAGCACTCCGCGATGTACCGCACACCGGCCTGCAGGGGCTCCTTCAGTTCGGTCTGCACATACTCGTGCCAGTAGGTGGGGGTGTTGCCCTTGCCATGGATCTTCATGCCCACCATGGCGTTGCCGCTGTGCGTGGTCTGCTTGCCGCTGCTGTGCTTGCGGGGGTGTGCCCAGCATTCGGGGTCGAGGCTGGTGCTGAAGTGGTCCGGTGTGGTCTGCGTGGGCGAGCTCCACCCGCGTACGGCCGCGTTGAACTTGCTCACGTCCGTGGTCCAGGCACAATAGGTGCGTTCCACCTCCTCGAAGCCCGGGTTCGCCACCACGTTGGGCATGGTGTCGTTGGCCAGGGTGCGCTCAAGCAGGTTCTGGGCAGGCACCAGTGCAGGAAGCAGGGCGGAAAGCAGGAACAGTTCACTTCGCATGGTCCCAAAGGTACCCGGGCCAGGAGGGGGTGTTCCGCCGAACGCCCCGCTGCGTTTGAACAGGCCATCGTGGATCCGCCCCATGTGACGAACGGCGCAGGAGCATCGCGGTGCGCATCGGACCTTCACCGCCCGGACAACGCGGGGACCCCCATCTTCGTCGTACCCCTCCGCACATGACCTTCCGCGCCTTCATCCGCCTCATTCGCGAAAGCCTGCTCGGCAACGAGGAGCGCGATTACACCAGCGTGGGTGTCAGGCGGGCCATTGTGCTGCTCAGCATCCCCATGGTGGTGGAGATGGGCATGGAGGCCGTGTTCGCCCTGGTGGACATCTTCTTCGTGAGCAAGCTGGGCGAGCATGCCATCGCCACGGTGGGGCTCACCGAGCTGCTGCTCACCCTGGTGTATTCGGTGGCCTGGGGGCTGGGCATGGGCATCACCAGCGTGGTGGCGCGCCGCACGGGCGAGAAGGACCCCGCCGGGGCCTCACGTGCCGCGCTGCAGGGGGTGTTCCTTACCGTCGCGCTGGGTGTGTTGCTGGCGATCCCCGGTCTGTTCTTCCCACGTGAACTGCTGGCCCTGATGAACGGTGAGCCGGAGGTCCAGGCCATCGGCGTGGACTACGTGCGGATCATGTTCGGCGGCAATGTCATCATCCTGCTGCTCTTCGCCATCAATGCCATCTTCCGCGGTGCGGGCGATGCCGCCATGGCCATGCGCTCGCTGATGCTGGCCAACGGCATCAACATCGTGCTGTGCCCCATCATGATCCACGGCATCGGTGGCTGGGAGGGCTTCGGGGTGACCGGCGCGGCCGTGGCCACCACCATCGGTCGGGGCACGGGCGTGCTGTACCAGCTCAAGCACCTGTTCGCGCCCAAGGGCCGCATCACCGTGCGCGGAGTGCCCCTGGTGCTTTTGCCATCCGTGATGTGGACCATCATTCGGGTATCCGCTGGAGGGGTGGTGCAGTTCGTCCTGCCCTCGGTGAGCTGGATGTTCCTGGGCTCCATCGTCGCCACCTTCGGTAGTGTGGCCACAGCGGGCTACACGGTGGCCGTGCGCATCATGATCTTTTCCCTGCTGCCTTCCTGGGGCATGGCCAACGCGGCCAGTACGCTGGTGGGTCAGAACCTGGGGGCCGGGCAGCCGGATCGTGCCGCCCGCTCGGCTTGGCTGTGCGGCCACTACAACATGATCTACCTCGTGAGCGTCTCGGCGGTGTTCTGGCTCTTCGCTCCTCAGCTCATCGGTTTCTTCAACGAGGGTGAGGTGGTGGGCGAGTACGGCGTGTCCGCCTTGCGCATCATGTGCTTGGGCTATTTCTTCTACGGCTACGGGATGGTCTTTGCGCAGGCGTTCAATGGTGCTGGGGATACCATGACACCCACCTGGATGAACGCCTTCTGCTTCCTGCTGCTGCAGATCCCGCTGGCCTGGTACCTCTCGAGTGAGCTGGGCTGGGGTGCGCAGGGTGCTTTCGCCGCCGTGCCCATCAGCGAGAGCCTCCTTGCTGTGCTCAGTGCGGTGCTGTTCCAGCGTGGTGGCTGGCGCACGGTGAAGGTCTAGGCCGGTCCGGTCACTGGGCCACGAAGTCCTTCGGGCGCCCCGCTTTGTACCAGCGCAGCAGGGTGTCGATCATGTGCTCCATCTTTCGGGCATCGGCCCAGGTGCCACGGAACACCAGGTTGCCGTCCTGGTCCACGAGGTAGGCGCCGTTCGGGGCCTTGCCGTAGGCGGCGAACACGCCATCGTTCAGTCCGTCGATCAGCACCGGGAGCTTGCCCAGCTGGGCGAATTCCTTCGCGTAAGCAGCCTTCTCATATTCGCTTTTCGGCTGGGGGTAGTCCTTGAACTTCCGTTTGTCCCCGGGGTGCAGTTCCGGTCCGTAGATCACGAACAACTGCACATCCTCTTTGGCATACTTCTGCACCAGCCGGCTCCAACGCTCCATCTGCATGCGCGATGGCGGGTTGCTGATGCTTCCGAACATGAAGGCCCTGATCTTGCCCTGGTTGCCCAGCAGGTGGTAGCTGCCCCCTTCCTGTGCCATGGGCAGGGTGAAATCGTGCGTCCTTGGCACCATGCCACCGCCTTCGCTGTAGGTGCGGATGTCGCGGATGGTCTGGCGCATCACCTTGTCGAAGTTCATGCGCCAGATGTTCACCTGCTTCCGCATTTCCTTGATCTCCTTCTTGCTGTAGGCGTTCAGGTAGTAGTCCAGGTCGTCGTGGAAGACCAGTGCAGTGTCTGTGCTGTACCACGTGGGGTCCCAGTTGTTCAGCTGTGCGCGGCCGGGCATGGCCAGCAGCAGGAAGAGGAAGGGGAGGAGCGGGCGCATGGAACGAAAGGTCGTGTAAAGGTACTTCCCCAACTTTGGAGCATGCGCGTGGTGCTTCTGGTGGTCATGCAGCTCATGGCAGCATGGTGTCTGGCTCAGCAGGACATGCCGCTCGAACCCAACGGGACCGCCTATGGCGATACCTGTCTCACCACCTGCGAGGTCATGCCCAAGTATCCGGGCGGTGAGGCGGAATTGTTCGCGTACATGTCATCCAACGC